>VFQT010004592.1_pt1 | contig 11292 bp, 19 predicted proteins | sample 3512381 | NCBI WGS metagenome assembly VFQT01 (sample SAMN10412376, study PRJNA504923) | tailings metagenome | isolation source: Relicate 2 Philex TSF3 active mining site | place: Philippines: Tuba, Benguet | collected 2017-08-29 | reverse complement strand
TCTCGTAATGTTTTGATGAATATTCTGTCTGATCACGATTGGGGACTGAGTTTCCGTCCCAATGAACCATTTCAGATAGAATGAAATTACGCTGCTCAAGCGTTGCATCAGAGACCCAAGACCAATTAAACATCCTGCCGGTGACCCAATCAGGAGCATAGAAACAGACTGATGTACGGCCATCTGAGACCTTGTTGTCGGAGAACTTTATCCCAAGCCTTGACAGTATGCCCCTAATCCTCTGGCACTTTCGTTCCTTCCTAAACGAAGCGCGAGCATACCTTTTATTTCCGGGCTTTTGATCAACAGTAAAATCAGCGCTAACCGCAATGCACAAGGCAATCTGATCGTTGGTTAAGTTAATACCAGCGCCATTCAGAAATCCAACCCTTGGAACAAGATGAACATCTGAACGCGGCCCCGTAGCCGTGTGCTTGTACCAGCGCCCCTTTTGGTCAATAGCGACGAGATTGTGGTTTGGAGTGGTCAAAGAGGAAAACCCCTTGACAGTGTTACTGACAAGATCTCCGGAATAAGGCTTAACAATTTTGGCCAAGGGTTGCACGAACTCAATAGTTCCCCCGTCAAGGACTTGGGCAACCTCCTGACCCCCAAGCTCGGAGAACCTCACCCAGCCGGATCGGGTAAGGACTTGAGTATCCCCGGTAAAACACTCACCTTCTACAACCACAAGTTGTTCACCCTTCTTGAGGTTGGGAGTGCCGAAGAATACTTGCGGGGCTCCAATGCAGCGGAAATCCTTGCTCAGGATCGATCTCTTCTTGACCGCGACAATGTTGCCCTTGTCATCGAAATACGGAAACCCAATTGCGGGGCTGCCCTCAATCTCGGTGGCCACCAGTCCATAGCGGTGCGCCGTGGCAGCAGAGATACCCCGCCCCGACAGCCAGTCTATGTGCCGATCATCAATGGGATCGAAGTCCTCTTTCCTCTTCAGAATAGGCGGCATTTCTTTCACACTCTCTATTTTTGCATGACTGCTATGCCTCAGCGGTATGATCCCCGAAACCCCGCAATGATGGCAGGCATAAACGATCCTATCATCATCGCGGTTCACGGCGAGGCACGTATCATGCTTGTTTTTTCTGGACCCCGAACACCACGGACAAGCACGCCGTTGCTGCCCGAATTTGGCTCGGTCAATAAGGATTTGCTCGCTCTGGGTATAATCCACGGGGTTTTAATCTTTTGCGGGGTTCAGTGCGGCGCGGGCAATTTCATACATCTCTTCGCTTTCAGCGCCCCACGCGGGCTTCACATCACGGATGCGCTCCAGCGATGTCCGAAGCCGCGCGATTTCCGCAATCAACACGGCCAAGTCTTCCTTGAGAACAGCAAGTTCTTGGTGTTCCTCAAGAACAAAGCCGCGCTCGTCCATGCTGCGAAACATCTGGACTTCCTCCTTGGTGTACGTCACATCCCCTCCAGCGCAGCGCGGGCAACAGAGCCAAAATCATCACTCTGCATCCCCCACGGGCCATCGTTTGAGTTCTCGTGGAAGTCGGCGTAATAATGAAGGGCATTCCGCAGCCGCTCGTTCTCCTTCGCCATGGCACAATAAGTGCCACCATGCTCGTGAGCCACTAATCCGGTCTTGCCGTCCGTGAACTCGCATTGCCATGCAGCAAGTGAAAAGTTCTCAGCCCGTAGCCACTCGTTTTCGGCCCGAAGCCGATCAATCTGCTTGTCCTGCTGACGGATAGTCTCATCACGGGCATAGATGCCGTCGTATGGGTGAGACGGGTCAATTTCCAGACGGGCACGCAGCCGCTCAATCTCATCGGAGGCCCTTGAGCGGAGAACATCGTATCTAACAGGCTCTTCACCCGGCCATTGGCCAATAATGAACTCGTCGTTTGGCGAACACGGGGCTCTCAATTGCTTTACGATATCAGTCATCATTACCCTCCAGCGCGGCGCGGGCAATAGCAGAATGCCGACACGCATTGCAGGGGCACCCTTCCTCAATTTCGTATTTAGCAATCTCGCGCAAAACCTCAGTAAGCTCAAGCGCGTTCAATGCAATCTTTGTTCCCCATTCTCGTAAACTATTAATCTCATCGGCAGCCTCGGTGGCAAGGCATGCAGCAGACGCAACCCTGCCATGCTCTTTTTGAATGAACCCCGCAACATCGCGGAGCCGGGCTACGATATCACTCATCTTTCGCCTCCTTTTTCGCCCCGTGAACAGGGCAAGTGCCGTCGATCCAAAATGCTGTCTGAATCTCACCATCATCAGTGGTGATCGGGATACCCCTCCCGTGTGCATTATCCATCACGGGACAGGTGCAACCAATTTTCACTGCTTCGGGACTTCCGGGGAATGGTTTCATGTAACCTCCTTTGCGGGGTTCGGAAATTATAGATGGAGTGCCGACATGTCAATGTGTTTTCTGGTTTTTCATAAATGCATGGCTGCTATGCGGTGTGTGCATGGATGGATAAAAAATGAAACCCCGCACAGTTGTACGGGGTTCAAAGATCGGCTTGGGCGCAATACGCCCAACGCCCTACTCCACTGAGTATTCTTAGTTAAGCCATGGCTTACGTAAGCCGTTTTTTATACTCTTGAGTTCAGATCGCTTAGATCCGGATAGGACCAATAGGTGAAACAACCCCAGCCAATCTGAGGTTGTTCCGCCCAATTCGATCTATACTCTTTGAGACGAGTCGATGAGTCGGGGATTCGCTTAGGCACCTAACGAATCTTTGCAGCCACTTTCAAGCGCATGTGCCGCGCCAGCCATCCCCGCTTCTGCATTTCGGACTGCGGTGCCTCTTTGATGGACCCATGGTAAAGGCAGAACCAGCACACCCCACCGTTTGTGACCGACGATGTACTGGGCAAATCGCTATAACGTCGCCTACACGAGCAGGATTTTCTGACCCCGCCACCAGACAATAACCAATATAGCACCGCGATTCTCTCCGCGCAAGCCCTTATTCGTCGGCCTCTCCACTGTTCGCTTCGACATAAGACCGCACTAAGAATCTGAATTCCATAGCTTTTTTGAAAGCCCGCTTCTTGTTCCTGTCGCCAGCGAGAATTGTGAACAGCTGATGCATGTAGATCGGATTCACCCCGGCCATGCCACAGACAATCTCGAAATCCTCACTGGCCATCCAGTCAACGACATCCCGCTTAATGTCCTTGCGTTTTGACGTAACGTCAATAAGAAACTGGCAAAGAACATGCAGCCATAGGATTTGCTCCTGAGACATGGAGGTTCCGGGGAGGTGCATCATTCCCGCATAGCTGCTATGTTCAGTAGTCATGGCTGTCTCCGATGACCTCAATTACAATCTCTGCGCGTGGGTTTTCCTTATCCAACCCCCAGTAGAGATGCATTTCCCGAACCTGACGATCATTCTCATAAATCCGCCCCTGCATGAGGTCGAGGATGAGGGACGGATCGAGGTCCGGACGCCGGGAGGCGTAGTAGATCGTGATGGTGGCCCGCAGGATGCCCTTTAGAAGCGTTTCTAGCTTCGGGCACTGGCCTTCGAAGGTTTTGGCGTAGGAGAGTGCCTTCTTGCTCTTTATGAGCCTCCTGCCCGTCCAGACGCGGCTGTTAGCCTTGCTGGCTGGCTCCCCGTAGATTGTGAATTCTATTCTTGACTTGGTGTTCTCCGACACGTATCAACCCCTCATGAGGTACACCAACAAATTCGGACTCCCGGAAGCCATTGTACGGGCTGTGACCAATGATGAGTACGACCGTGGCGATTCCGTTATGTCCGTTACTCAACTCATTAGCCCGCCCCGTATTGTTCTACTGCAACGTGTCAATGAAGACAAGCTTGAGGTTGATGTTGCGGACAGGATCCCGTCAGTACTCGGCACTGCCGTTCACAAGCTGGTTGAGAAGGGTGCCGCCGGTCTGAGCAACTACATTGTCGAAGAGCGCCTTTTCCTAGAGGTGCGGGGCTGGAAAATCAGCGGGGCCGTTGACCTTCAAATTGACAATGGTGATGGCACTTGGGCCATCAATGATTATAAAATCACCGGCACCTACTCCGTGATGACGGAAAAGCCCGAGTGGGAGCGTCAGCTTAACTGCTACGCATATTTGTCCTACAAAAGTAAAGAACGTAGGGTAACGAGCCTGAAGATCATCGCGATCCTTCGGGACTGGCAGCGGAAGCAGGCCGAGATCAACCCGAATTACCCGCAGTGCCAAGTTGTCACGGTTGATATCCCGGTGTGGTCTTATGAGCAGCAACGGGATTATGTGGAGTCCCGCGTTAAAATGCATCAGGACGCCGAAAAGGCGGTTGACAGCGGTGAGCCGTTAAGTTATTGCTCGGATGAAGAGCGATGGGTTCGTGGCGAAACTTGGGCTCTGATGAAGGAGGGCCGCAAGAGCGCGGTCAAGCTTTATGACAACAAGGAGGATGCAGAAAGTGCCGTCATCAAAGGACACTACGTCGAACACCGCCCCGGAAATGCCATCCGCTGCTCCGGCAACTATTGCATGGTCTCAGCCTACTGCAAGCAGTGGCAAGAAGAACTTGGCAGCCGCTCTGGCGAAGGCTCAGGCTGAGTGCCAGAACGTAACGATGAACCGCACGAATCCCCATTTCAGGAGCCGTTATGCAGACCTCTCTGCAGTGCGGGATGCGATCTACCCGGTATTCACAAAGCACGGGCTTTCGATTATTCAAGCCCCGACAACGGACGGCTTTTCTGGGTTCTCACTTGAGACACGGATCATGCACGAATCCGGCGAAGAGCTTGTTTTTAACTTCCCGCTGCCGCCTGATGTGACGAAGATGCAAGCCGTTGGCTCAGCGATCAGTTATGCGCGGCGCTACACACTGTCGGCACTCGCTGGGATTGCAAGTGAGGAAGATGACGATGGCAACGCGGCGACGAATACCAATGGTGGGGGACAGCCCACGGGTCGTGGTTCCGGTGCAGGAACCAAGGCTGGAGGTAACCCTTCGGGCAAGGAAGACGGAATTATCCTCTAAAGAGGCCGAGGAGTTTGACTGGATATCGTGGTCCGGCTTGATGATTGCGGCTCTTGTAGTGCCTAAATCAACAGATTCTCTTGTTGAATACTGGAAGGCTAATGCCAATATGTTGGATTGGGCAAAAAAGATTCAGCCAGAGATTTACGAGAGCGTCAGGGTGGCGTTCTCCGAGCGTAAGAAGCAGATCCAAGGAGATGGAAAATGACCGAGTACAACAACAACATGACGTTCACCCTTTTCCGGAACAACCGGAAGGAAAACGAAAAGCACGCCGACTTTAATGGTGTTTACACGGATGAGAACGGCATTGAATACTACCTCAATGCGTGGTCTAAGACGAGCAAGAAGAGCGGAGAAAAGTTTCTTAGCGGCACCGTAAAGCGCAAAACCCCAGAGCGTGCTTCTGCTCCGGCTCCGCAGAAGCGTGTTGAGCTTGATGATGACGTACCTTTTGCGCCTGAGTTTCGGTAAGGGGCGGGGAGCTGTCCTTTAGGGATAGAGCCAGCGGAGTTCCCTCCTTGCTCGCGGCTGGCACCATTCATCTCAGTAGGCATAACATTGTTCCTGTAGAATGTTTACCTCGCAATCTGAGACTGCACCCGCCTCAAAACGTAAGGCGGGTTTTGTTTTTGGAGAGTTAAATGTTGACCTTGGATGATCTAAGAAGAACACTGGAATACAGGCCTGACTCTGGACTTTTTATTTACAAAGAAAGACGCGGACGCAAAAAGCCCGGAGATGTTGCAGGTAGAACGCACAAAAGTGGGTATGTTTATATTGTTATAAACAGGGTGAATTACCTAGCTCACAGACTGGCTTGGTTTTATGTAAATGGCTCATTTCCGAAGTCCCAGATAGATCATATAAACAGGGTCAGGAACGACAACAGGATTGAGAACTTGCGAGAGGCGACCGGCGCAGAAAATATGCAAAACTATAGCAAGCCAACCACGAACAAAAGCGGTGTTGTCGGTGTTTTTTGGAACAAAAAAAAACAACAACTGGAACGCCGGTATAACTGTTAACGACAAATATATTCACCTAGGGGTTTTTGCATCTAAAGACGATGCTGTCAACGCTCGGCTATCTGCAAAAAAGAAGCACCACAAATTTAATCCGGTTAATTAAATGTCTCGCTCACGAAAGAAGAAACCAATAGCCGGGATCACGGGGTCTGAAACGGAGAAAGACTTCAAGCAACAGGAACATCAACGAGAGCGAGCGAGGGTGAGAACAGTTCTCGCCAATCTTGACCCGGATGCAAAAGTTCTGCCGCATCCAAAGGAGTTTGGTAATCCTTGGTCCGGTCCGAAGGACGGGAAGATTGACTACACCGGATGGGAAAACGAGGAGAAGGTGAGGCGCAAATGACGAAGCTGAGTGTGCTGGTTGAAGCAATCGAGAATCATCCCGATGGATCCTGCACCATCCAGTTTGAGATGAGTGCCGAAGCTGTGAAATTCTTTGCAGCAATCGGGTTGCAGAAGGTTCTAACGGATAAGGCAATGGAGGTTATCGATGGACATAATGACACCGAAGGGGCAAAAGACGAGGGAACAGGAGAAGGAAGCGCTGATCCTCTTTCGGGAGACTTTCCGGGATTTTGATTTTATTGAAACCCCGAAGCACCTCCCCGCAGATATCGACGGCCTCATTGTCAGGGACGGCACCCTCATCGCGGGGGTTGAAGTCAAGTGCCGGAATATGACAATCAGCGAACTCCGCGAAGATTATTCAAACAGATGGCTGATCACGGCAGACAAGATAGATCGCGGTGTTGCGGTGTGTAAAAGCCTCGGGATTGATTTCCGGGGCTTTCTGTATTTGGTTCCGGATCACATGCTGCTGATCGTGCCGATATGGTCATATGAAAAGGGCTATGTGGCTGACATTGAGTATGAAAACAGCAAGACGCAGAAGACCGTCAACGGGGGCACTGCGTTCCGACTTAACGCCTATGTGGATGTGACCGGGGCGAGGGTCATTGCCAACATCTAAGAGGTTCAGAAGCAAGAAGCATATGGCCATGGTTCGCAGCCATGGCTGTTGCATTTGTAAGAACCCCGTAGCTGATGCTCATCATCTGCGGAGTGTCGGTCATCTCGCATCTGCGGCACTCAAGAATGGCGACGATTACACGATCCCGTTGTGCCGGAAGCACCATGATGAGTTGCATGCCGCCGGGGATGAAGAGATTTTTCTTGCACTCCACGGGATTGATGCTAAGATAATTCTCGGTCAAATCAAAGGAGAGACAAGTGACGTTCAAAGTGAAGACGAGATTGAAGGCTGGTAGCGCGGAGGCAAAGGCTGAAGCGTTCGCACTAAAGGCCCACGGTGATCAGCCACATGGGTGCCTCAAGATCGAGGATCACCTCCGTGATGTTGTGAAGCATGTGAAGGCTCACTATTGCGATGAAAACTGGGCGATGCTTGATGACGTTGTCGCGGCTGCATGGCTGCACGATGTTGCTGAAGACACGAGCGTAACGCTTGAGGATATCGACCGTGAGTTCAATGGGTTCGTGGCTGACATTGTGGAGCTTGTGACCGACAAGAAGGGTGCTAACCGCTATGAACGTCACCTTCGGACATACCACGCGCTTCGGGGCAGCCCGGATGCTCTGCTGATCAAGCTGTGTGACAGGCGTCATAACCATGAGCGCAGCATTGCAAATGGCGAACATTGGGCAGCCATGTACCACAACGAGTATCCGTACTTCAAAATTGCGCTTTGGAGGCCTCACCAGTTCGTGGGACTATGGAGGGAACTGGATCTCCAGTATGAAATGTTGAAGGATATGGCACCATGAGCAAACGTGATCTAAAGAAGGAATACAGGGATTATCACGGCACTGAAGAGCAGAAGAAGCGCCGTGCAGAACGAAACGCCGCCCGCCGTAAGGCTGTCAAGGAAGGCCGCGTGAAGAAGGGCGATGGCAAGGAGGTTGATCACGTCAACGCCCCCCGCACCGGCAGCCTTGACGGCGTTCCCACACGGGTTGTGCCGAAGTCTGAGAACAGGAAGCGTCAGCCAAAGCGGAGTTAGCATGATCAACTTTGTTGAGTTCTTTGCCGAAGAAGACGAGCAGGAGCAATCTCCCTGCAAATACGGCAACGTGGTAATCGACCACGCGTGCTACTGCCATCACCCGAATGGTCCGCGCAAATGTCATTTGTATTGGGGCGGGGTTGATGAAATGGAGAAATGCGAGATGTTTGAACACGCGGTATCAAATGCAGAGCAGTGATCGCAAGGCGTTCGAAGCATGGTGGCATGAATCCGAAGGCTACGGGCTCCGCTGCGAAAGGGCGGGGTCCATAGATGAAGCCGCATGGATGGCATGGCAGGCTCGGGCCAATCCGATGTCTGTCAACATCATCCGCGCCGTGTTTCTCTACGGGCTTTTCGTTGGCGTAATTGCCAGCGCGATGATGTGGGTGATTGTTCAATGACAGAGTGGGCTGAACGGAACACGGTACAGTGCGAAGTAGTCAAGATAGCCATGGCACAGGATAAGCATGGCCACATCCTGAAGTTGTCAATACATCCAAATGACCTTCCAAAGGATTTGGTGCTTGACCCCCTTGGCTCCCGCTATGTAATGGTGTTGGCACGCCTCAACGATCAAGACGAGGTCGTGCAACCGAAGGAGAAGACAGAAGGTGACAAAGCTGTTGACATTGCAGGCTTGCTTTGCCGTAATGGCCGTTTTGTGGATTGGCTTTTTGATGTCGGTTATAGTGGCGCTCGCGATCAGCATGGCGCGATTGATGCCGTCCGATCTATCTGCGGTATCAAGTCTCGTGCTGAGTTCAGAACCAACGAAGAAGCCCGAGAGCGGTTCTTCGAACTGAAGGCCGAGTTTGAGGCTGCGCTGAAAAAAGGAGACGTGAAGAAGTGAACATCAAGGAACTATACGACCAGTACGTGAAGTCGCAGGGCTATTCAAAGTTGTCCGTCAATTCAAAGCGCTCCTACAACTACTGCGCTGATCGGCTTGCTGACTACTTTGGCGACCTTGATGTTAAGAGTATGAAGAGGTCCACATTCATCAAGTTCCAGAACGATCACGCTGACAAGCCCGCTTATGCCAACCTTGCGACTCGCGTTGCGTCTGTGATGATGTCATTCGCTGTGGATATGGATATCCTGCCGTTCAATCCGGTGTCTGGCCTCAAGAAGCTGAAGATCGGTAGCCACGTGAAGTGGACCCCGGAGGAGGTGAAGGCGATCATCGCCCTTGATGATAGGAAGATTTCTACCGCTGTGGCGCTTGCGTGGTACACGGGCCAGCGTGAGAGCGACATCCTTGAGATGACATGGGGCGACTTGAAGAAGGGCTACCTTCATGTCGTGCAGCGGAAGACTGGGCTTGAAATGGATATCAAGGTCCACCCCGATCTTGAGCGGTATCTTGCGAAGGTGCGGGGGGCTGAACCGGATCACTACTACATGGTGTCCGGTGAATATCCCATGAGCGGCCCCGCATTCCGGAACATGCTGAAGCGCCGCATCAAGAAGCTGAGCATCAATAAGGTTTTTCACGGCATCAGAAAGGGTGTAGCGTCTATGCTGGCGGAAAATGGTAGGCCCATCAATGAAATCGCCGCCATGCTGGGACATAAGTCCATCAGAATGGCGGCGTATTATGCAGAACAGGCTTGTGGGAAGAAACTGACAGAGAGTGCCGTTGACAGCCTTACATCCACCGTTCGTTAAGAGAACAGGCTTGGGTAACCGACATCTACGTTGTCTTCGTAGAGTTTGTTCACTCGGTCGGTGATCTTCTCAATCTGCCTCTGAAGAGCATCTTGCCTCCGGCGCTTAGCCTCCGGGGGCATTTTTTCATTCTCACGCACCTTCCGAAGCTCTGCGGCAAGCTGGTTGCGCTTGTTGGCGAGAGCCCGCACAGCCGGGTAGATTTTCAATTCTTCAGAGAAGCGAGCGCGAACAGAACGGACCCTTTCTGGATCGCCTTCTTTAATAGCAGATTTGAGTTCTTCACCCCGCGCAAGAACGTGGTTTACCTTGTTGAAATAATCTTCAAATGTAACACGTTCTGATACATTTCCGTAGAGCTTGCGGAACACGGGTACAGTGTTGACCTCAATGTTCTCAAGGTCGCCGGTAAGTGCCGCAGGGATCGTTTGTGTGGCTGTATCGTAGGTGCGGCGCATAAAGCCACCAAGGCCACCGAGAGCGTAGTCATAGATGTACTCCATGACTGCGGGGTTCCAATCGATCATACCCGGCACATACTCAGTGCCGCCTGTTACAGTGTTCATGAAATCTGTGACGTTACGGAAGATCGGGCTGGTAGAAGACCAATATTGCTGGCTATCTGCCTTCGGCACCGACCCCGGGAATGGCTCCGGATAGATGCGCCTACCGGTGAAGTCTTGATTGATTGACAAGGCAACGAGGGGATCAAGCGCGGTCGGGGCAATGAAGTTCAGAAGGCTCTCCGTGCCGCCAACGGGGTTGAACGCATCAAGAAAGGTTGCGCCCATACTCGTAAGAGCCTCGGAGGTCTTGTACTCGCCACGAACATTCCGCGAGAGAGCCCGTCCCATGTTGAAGAAGGCATTGAAGCCGTAAGGCAGCGGGATCGCGAAATAGCCGTTCTCCGTGATGCCGTATGGGTCCATCAGGATGATGTTGGCTTCGAGTTTGTAGTCGGGGATCTTGTCGTAGATCTTGGTGCCGTCTTCATCTTCGTCGGAGATGAGGCTGTTGATGATGTCCTGCATCATGCCCATCACGATAAGACCGGCAAACGCACGCCTCACCTTTTTTGACCGCCCCGCAGCCATCGCCATGGCGAGAGTGCCCTGAACAGACGCATTGTAGAAGAGGTAAAGCGAGTTGAGCACGGGACCATACTCACCGCGCTTGTCAAAGTTGACAGTCAGGTTCTTCGCGATCTGAGCGGCTCGCTGCCTCGGGACACCGGCCTCAATGACGTTCTTGTACACAGAAAGGCGGATGGCGTTTTCAAACGCTCCGTTTGCATTCTCAAGCATGTCGCGCACAAAGAATACAGCCTTCTTTGTCTTGTTTGCGACCGACCCGTCTTTTTCGTTGACAAGATCCGTCATCCGATTGATGCGATCTTCAAGAGTGAACGCCCCAAAGAACCCGTTAGTGTTGCCACCATCCTCGCGGAACATCTTGTACCAATCGGACCAGTCGTTTTCAGCTTTCGGATCGCGCAGCACTTGATGCACACCACGAATGGCCTTGAAGGAATCCTTCAGCACCTTCTTCTTGATGCCTTCAATTTCATACTG
>VFQT010004591.1_pt1 | contig 11293 bp, 13 predicted proteins | sample 3512381 | NCBI WGS metagenome assembly VFQT01 (sample SAMN10412376, study PRJNA504923) | tailings metagenome | isolation source: Relicate 2 Philex TSF3 active mining site | place: Philippines: Tuba, Benguet | collected 2017-08-29 | reverse complement strand
GCAGAGCAGCTGCAGAACATTTTGGAGTTGGTGAGCAACTCGCCGTGAATTTCAAGTCCGATTACAGGTTCGTATTGGGTCATGGATGATCTCGCTGTGAATGAATTGACGATGGACGATGGACCATGTTTGTCCATTGTCAGTCGTCTATGGTCTTAAGAGGTTTCAACTCGCTTTTTCAACGATTGTGCTTCGGTTTGGACGTATTCTTCGGTCATCTTTCCGTATAGCTTGCCGATGAGTTTGCCAAGCCAGCCGTTGAAGGCAAAGGTCAACGTAACTTCAGATTGATTTGCATTGACTGGCTTGATGACATGTTCTGCCACCATGTGCATGCCAGGTGCTTTTGATTCCCATGTGAAGTTGGAAGTTGTGAGTTCTGTCACGGTCCATTCGGCGGGTTGGAGTTTGGGTTGAAAGACCTTGTAGCGGTTACCAAGTTTCAACTCGGGTGTGTTCAGCACTTCGACCTTGGTCACGGTCGGAGTCCACTCATGCCAACGGGCAACATCAGACAAAACATTCCAGACGGCTTGTTGGCTGGCATTGATGGTGAGAGAAGTTGAGAATTTGGTCATTTTAGATTCCTAGAACATTTGCACTATAATCTACCGAATAAAAGGAGCCACTTTATGAACGCAGATGCCTTTCGCTATTTTTATAACTATCACTTTGCCGAGAACCGCAAGGTCTGGGAGCATGTCGCTTCGTTGACCTTTGAGCAGTTCAACCAGCCGATCGGGTATTCACGCGGATCCATCCGTGAACAGGTCGTTCACTTGCTGGACGTGGAAGACGTTTGGTTCAGCGAGTTGCAGGGCATCCAGCCCAGCGATCCATTGCCTGAGACTGTCACTGCGGATGACCGCGATGCCATCCGAGCTCACTGGGATAAGGTGGAAGAAAAAGTCCGCGCTTATCTTGCTGCCTTACAGGACAAGCAATTGTTTTCCAAACCGATCACCGATCCCGAAGAGGACATGAACTTGATCCTCTGGCAGGTACTTCTTCATGTTGTTAATCATGCCACCGATCATCGCGCTCAATTGTTGCGTGCCTTGCATGATCTGGGCGTGGATACAAAATCGCAGGATTACATTTTTTACGTGTACGAAAATCAATGACCGTTTTTTGTCATTCTGAGCCGGCTCTTGTTCTTTGCGGCGAAGAATCTCTTATGCCGTGGTAGAGACCCTTCGCTATCGCTCAGGGTGACATGCTAGAGATTCGGCTGCTGCTTATGCCAATTGGTCGCTTGCTGGTAGGCATGAGCGACTTGGAACAAAGTTGACTCGTCCAAGTGCTTGCCGATGAGCTGCATACCGACAGGCATGTTGTTGGAGAAGCCAGCAGGGAGTGCAATTGCAGGAACTCCAGCGGGGTTGGTGGCGACGACGTAAATATCCGAGAGGTACATTTCGAGCGGGTCGCTGGTCTTTTCGCCGAGTTTGAAGGCGGTGGTCGGACAGGTCGGAGCGAGGAGAAGGTCCACGGAGGCAAGAGCAGTTTCAAAGTCCCGACGAAGAAGCGTGCGCACTTTTTGTGCTTTCAAGTAATATGCGTCGTAATATCCCGCAGAGAGAGCATATGCGCCAAGCATGATGCGGCGCTTGACTTCATCCCCGAAACCTTCGTGACGAGTCTTGAGATAGATGTCGATGACATCTTTTGCGCCATCCGAAACGGAGAGACCGAAGCGCGTGCCGTCCATGCGGGCGAGGTTGGCGCTGGCTTCGGCGAAGAGCAAAAGATAATAAACGGGCAAGCCATATTTGGTGTGGGGGAGCGAGACTTCATGAATTTCCATGCCGAGTTTTTCGTATGTACGAATCGCTTCCTGCAGCGCGGACTCAACGCCCGCTTCCATGCCTGCCACGAAATATTCTTTCGGAATGCCGAGCTTCATGCCTTTGACGGATTTGTTGATATTCGCGGTGTAGTTGGGAACGGGGGAGTTGTATGTTGTGCTATCGTGCGGGTCATGACCAGCGATTTGTTCGAGGACGGTTGCGCAATCGTAGGCGTCACGAGTCATGGGACCAATGCAATCAAAAGATGATGCGAGCGCGATAAGCCCGTAACGGGAAACACGCCCGTAGGTGGGTTTGATGCCTGTGACGTTGGTAAAGCCCGCAGGCATACGCACGGATCCGCCCGTGTCTTCGCCAATGGAGAAAGTGCAAAGGCTTGCAGACATGCTCGCCGCCGCGCCGCCGCTTGAACCACCAGGGACACGTTCCAGATCCCACGGGTTGTGAGTGGGGAAGAGGGCAGAGTTCTCGCAAGAGGAACCCATGCCGAATTCGTCCATGTTGGTCTTGCCGACGAGGATAGCACCAGAGTCCGTGAGTTTGTTTGTGACCGTCGCGTTATATTGCGGGACGTAGTTTTCGAGAATCTTAGAGGAGCAGGTCGTGCGGACATCGCGCGTGGAGATGCAGTCCTTCATTGAAAAGGGAATGCCTGTCAGCGGGGTGACGTTCTCGCCTTTGGCAATGCGTTCATCGGCTTTCTTGGCTTGCTCGAGCGCAAGATCATCTGTGACTGTGACGTAGGACTTGACCTTCTTGTCCACGTCGTGGATGCGGTCGAGCATGGCTTGCGTCAATTCGATGGAGGAGATTTTTTTGGTGGTGAGAAGTTCATGGGCTTCTCGGATGGTAAGGTTGGTTAGTTGCATAGTTTTTTACCGCAGATAAACACAGATGAACATTGGTCTTGGATAAACAAATCCTTTTTATCCGTGTTCATCTGTGGTGATTTATTCTTCGCCTAAAACGGTCGGCACTTTGACATACCCGCGCTCGGAGTTTGGCGCATTCTTGAGGAATTCTGCGCGGCTCATGGACGGTTTGACCACGTCTTCGCGCAACACATTTTCGGCGTTGGCGATATCCGAAGCAGGCGGGACGTTTTCCGTGTCCACTTCATTGAGCATGTTGAAGTAGTCAATGATGGACGAGAATTGTCCGCTGAAGGTTTGAGCTTCCTCTTCAGAGATACCGAGACGAACTAAAAATGCAACATGTTTTACTGTCTTTGTATCGATTGTAGACATGATTACCTCATAATAGACGATGGACGATAGACCGTTGGCCATGGTCTGTCGTCCGTCGTCTATTGTCCGTTCTAACTGAACTTAATATGCAGCTCTTTCAACTGCCTCGGTTCCACTTCAGACGGAGCATCTGCCATCACGTCGCGTCCATTCTGATTCTTCGGGAAGGCGATCACTTCACGGATGTTGGGTTCGTCCGCCAGCAGCATCACAAGACGGTCAATGCCTGGAGCCATGCCGCCGTGCGGGGGAGCGCCATACTCAAACGCTTCGAGCATATGACCGAACTTGGTCTGAATGTCCTCATCGCTCAAGCCGAGCATCTGGAACATCTTCATCTGAATGTCGCGGCGATGAATTCTTATCGAACCCGAAGCGGTCTCATAGCCATTGCAGACCATGTCGTACGCTTCCGAATACACCTCGCCGGGGTTGGTATCGAACTTCGGCAAGTCTTCCATCTTCGGCATCGTGAACGGATGATGTTCCGACTCCCATTTTTTCTCTTCCTCGTTGTATGCGAAGAAGGGGAAGTCCACCACCCACGCGAACGCCATCATGGATTTATCCGCCAGATCTAACTTATCGCGGAACCATAAGCGCAGTCCGCCGAGAGTCTTGTTCACAACGGCACGAGCATCGGATGCGAAGACGATCAGATCGCCCACTCCTGCTCCCGTTTTCTCTTTCAACGCTGCCAGTTCTTCTTCCTTAAAGAACTTTGCCGCGCTTCCTTTCACGCCCTCGGCTGTGATTGCCACAGCAGGCATTCCCTTCGCTCCGAACGACTTCGCCACTTCCGTGAGCGCATCCAGTTCCTTGCGAGACATCTCCGCAGACTTCGGCGCGACAATGCATTTGATCACGCCGCCCGCCTCCAACGCGGACTGGAAGACCTTGAACTCGCTCTTCGCCAACACGTCAGTGACGTCGATCAACTCCATGCCGAAGCGCAGGTCGGGTTTATCCGAACCGAAGCGTTCGAGCACTTCCTTATAAGAGAACTTGGGCCAAGGTGTGGAATACAACTTCTTGTGCGGTGCCACGGCGGGAATCATTTTGGTGAACAAACCTTCGACCAAGTCCAGCACATCATCGCGGTGGACGTAGGACATTTCAAGGTCGAGCTGCGTGAACTCAGGTTGGCGGTCGCCGCGCAGGTCTTCATCGCGGAAGCAGCGCGCGATCTGGAAGTACTTGTCCATACCTGCCACCATCAGCAATTGCTTCAACTGCTGGGGCGACTGGGGTAGGGCGTAGAACTGTCCCGGGTAGATGCGGGAAGGCACGAGGTAGTCACGCGCACCTTCGGGAGTCGCTTTGAACATGATGGGAGTTTCAATTTCAATGAAGCCCTGTTCATCAAGGTAGTCGCGCATGAACTTGATGACCTTGTGGCGTAGCACCATATTCTTGGTCAGGCGTTCGCGGCGCAAGTCGATGTAGCGATACTTGAGGCGCATATTTTCATCGGGCAGGTCGGCGTCGGTGTTGACCATGAATGGGGGAGTCTTCGACGCATTGAGCACGATCACGTTCTTGGCGATGATCTCAACTTCGCCCGTTTCCATTTTGGGATTCGCCATCCCTTCAGGGCGTTTCTGCACCACGCCTTCGATCTGCAAGACCCATTCGTTGCGGACACTTGCAACCTGGTCAAGAACTTCCTTGGGAAGGTCTGGGTTGATGGTGATCTGAACGAGACCGGCACGGTCACGCAGGTCAAAGAATGCCACCCCGCCGTGGTCGCGGCGTCGATTCACCCAGCCTGCGAGCGTAACGGTCTGCCCGGCATGGCTGGCTCTTAATTCTCCACATAGATGAGTTCTGTACATTGTGCGCCTCTCTTTTGTCATTGCGAGGAGGGGCTTTTCCCGACGAAGCAATCTTATGATTTGGGCTTAGATTGCTTCGCCACAAAAAGCAAGAGCGTGGCTCGCAATGACGGGGTATGATGATGTATATAAAAAATCGCCCTGCGCTTTCGCGTTGGGCGATTTGGTTTCGACTTTTTTATCTGTCAACCAGCAAAGCTTCGCCCAACGATTCTGCGATCGTCATTATTATTATCATTATTATTGGCGAAGTTGTTGTGATTGAACATCGTGCGCGGATTATAGCACATAGTATTTGGAATAGCTTTCCTGAATTATTAATTTGCGTGTAGGCAATTTGGGTCTATGCTGTAGGGTGTCAAAAATGTTTTGGCGTGGATTCAGTCTTGAAATCCACAAATCAACTCAAATTTCAGTAAGAGGCGGGGTTTCATCACAGAATTGTGAGGAAAAATTTCACAATTGTTAATGGGATTCCAATCCTCCTGCATTATCATCCTAGTGGTTGAAATTGAAATATGGAGTAAGAACATGATAGCTGAAATTCTTGTAACCGCCGCTTTTTTCGTTGTGCTTTACAGTATGGTCTTTTCGACCGAGCAGGTACTGAGCCGCCGCGAGGAATATGTGGTGATCGATGAGCGCATGATAGAACACCGCTCTCGAATTTAGTTAAAGAAAGCCCCAACCTTTTGGTTGGGGCTTTCTTTATTTGTGATACTTTGATTGTCTTAGTAGAGAATATCGAATCAACGGACGAAGCAATTTTATCAACGGGATCTGCCAGCCCAGGGATTTTTTCAGACCTTCCAAATGGTCATTGAATGTATGGCGCTGATAATTTAGCAGGCGCTGGCTTTCTTCCGTATCGAGCCAGTCGGTGTAATAGTGCTGGGTGTTGAAATACTTTTCAGGCAGGGCGCCAATGCCAATGGCTTCGAATGCGCCTTGCACAATGTCACGTTCGCGCAACTGACAGCCCGGACCCCCGCCCAAATGCAGCACCTTGCCCCACACTTCAGCATGTTCCACAGCATTGCAGATCGCCAATGCCGCATCGGCAGGGTGAATGTACTCGAGCCGGTCATCCAGCGGCACATCGAACATCATGCTTTGATACTTGGTGGACATCTCCACCGGAATCGCAGATGCCAGCCGGAAGATGCACCAATCCACATTGCCGCTTTGAATGATCTCCTCCGCTTCCACTTTGTGACGCGCATATTCTTCCTGCGGGTTCACCGGCAGGGTCACTTTGCGCGGCGGCGTTAGGTCTTGTGTATTGCCGTACACATCATAGGTGGATGTGAAAATAAAGCGCACGCGTTTCGCCTGCTTGCTTGCAGCGTTCACTAAATTTCTAGTCCCATTGACGTTGACCCCGTACGCCAGCTGCGGATTTTGATCCGTCATCGGCGGGATGATCGCCGCCAGATGGATCACCGCCTCCACCCCGCCCAAAGCTGATTCGACCACCCGTTCATCCTGGATGTCGCCCCAAACCACTTCGGGTTTGTGCTTCCAGCCTTGGACGATCTTGCGTTCATTGTTAGAGTCGAACACCAAACAACGGACGTCGTGTCCGCGTTCGAGCAATAAGGGTAGGACATGCCCGCCGACATTGCCGGTGGCACCGGTAAGTAGAATTTTCATGGTTTCCTTTCGCAATAAAAACGGACATCGCCCAATGTGCCGGGAATGATCTCGAAACGCAGGCGGGTTGGGGTGCTGCCCGTCCATGCATCTTTGGTGGGCAGACAAGTGAGGTTAGGATGCGTAACTTCGGCTTCATAGATGCCAGCCGGCATGGACTTCATCAATGCCAGCCCAAAGGTAGATGTTTCTGTACGCCAGAGCTGTGGATATTCCTGCTTGAGCAGCACACTTTCAAAACCTGTGTTCGCGAAGAAATTGAGCAGAGATGTGAACTGTCCATTTGAAGTGTGTTCAATATCTTCCAGCATGGTGCCGGAGTAAACCAACCCGTCAGGTACATTATCGGGTTGGGAAAGGCTGGGATTGTTTGCGGCAATCGTGGGGTAGGGAGAGGCGAAGCTTCCGTCTTGTTGCGAGTCGGTAAAAATTTGAATGGTCGCGTTGGGTGTGCCGTTGCCTTCGTACATCCCCGGGCTGATGTAGCCGTGGTTGGGATTGTCTTGGGTGCGTGTTTCGTTGATGATGGTGAAGATCATTTCGCCGTAATCGTTACAGTTGCCGCCCGCGCAGAACGGGTAGCGCGGGTCGCGGTCGTATAAACTGCGGACGAAATAAACCGGAACACTGCCGACATAATCCTGCTGATAGGTGGGTAGATGGGTGAGGCGGGTTGTGAAAGCAAGGTTGAGGAAGCCATCGCGTTTTATGACCAGGGTCGTTTCGGCATCTTTGGGCAAGCCGACGAAAGTGAACAACCCATTTGAGTCGCTGATGGCACAAACGATTTCGTAACCGTCTTGAGTTTTGAGAAATCCGTTGGTGGATGGACTGGCATAGGCACAGACTTGAAACCCCCGTAACCCGCGCCGCAGAAGGTTGTGACGTATGTATCCCCGATACAGGATCGCATCGGTTTGCGGGAGACTGGTTTGTATTTCGTTCAGTGGTATCTGATTAATGGATGCGAGGTCGATCTCTTGTTGCTGCAGGATATCCAGCAGTGCTGGGTCACCGCCTGCACCTTGATAAGGCAGGGAGGTTATGTCGTAGGGTGATTCAACAAAAGGGGGTGTGCCTGCTATTGCGCCGTACCCCGCTAACCCGGTGATTAAAAAGGCAAAAAGTATCAGCTGGGTTCGTTGGAGAGGCTTTTTCATGAAATCAAATTATAACCAAGGCTCAGGCACGGAGTGTTGAAATCGCACTTTGGATTTGCTAAAATGATTTTGAGGGCGTCCGGCATTGTGTAAGACAAAAGGAGAATGTCATGGACATTTGGATAGCTTTGTTCTGGACTGGACCGATTGGGATCGGTGTGTTTTTAGCAGGATTGGGTGTATTATTTTGGGGCATCAGTAAGATGCGCGGTAAATAGCCTAGCGATAAGCGTCTGCCGGGCGCTCTATCAAATAAAAAAAACGGTCTCAGACTTTATGTCAACGAGACCGTTTTTTTTAAGTTTAATTTAGTTCGTCTGCGCATCAACAATTGTTTTTGCGCGAGAGTACGCCACCCAACGTCTATTTATCTCGTCGCGTGCCTGGATACGGGTATATCCGTACTTGACCTGTAGAATGGTCATGAATTTATCCAATTTGTCTTCGGCTTTATCGACCTTCTTAAGGTCATGTTCCGCAATAAGACTCCACCATTCCATGGAATGACCACGGATGAGTTTCCATTTTTGATCGAATTTAGATTTCGGTTTTGGCATTATGCGCTCCTAAAAGAGTATATCGATTGTTGGACTCAGTTTGGAGTTTTCAAGATTTCGTTTCTTGCTTATTCCCCCGGTGAATAGGCAAAACAAAATTTTCAAACTCTTACAGGTTCATTGTACTACTTACTTGCCACAATTCCAGATTTTTATGTCATGAATTTTAGAATAGAAAACGGTCTCGGATCCTGAGCTCCCAAGACAGTTCACCTCATTTTCTTTTCAAGTAATAGGGTAGAACAACCGGGTCGAGCCGTTTGGGATAACCCTCTGAATGATAAGCGACAAGGTAGCCGTGGTGTTCATCCACTGAAAAAGGCCAAGGCGAAACGTTGATCTCTCCATTTTCAATGTGATACTCAACTGTAATTTCTTTCTCCTCAGCATTGTGTGGGAAGATGGAAATGCTACCCGAGGCGGGTATATCGAAACAAAATTCGAATGATAGTCGGTCAAGCAAGTCGGTAATTCGGTCTATACGGTTGAATAGGTGTGCCGAGAGGTGGTATCGTTCGAGATGATCCTCAACACCCTGCTGAAATTCGGCAAATAAGGTTTTGCGAATGTCTGTCGTGCCATGGCTGGCTAGACGGCGAATATGATATTTGATGATCGCATCTGCAACGGCATCCGAGCTTTCCATGGTGAAGCCGTGTCGTGCGATTCCCTGCCACTCTTCATCGGTCATACCGCCGATGGGGGAGTTGTCAAGGTAACCATAACCACGGTCATGCAGCCCCATGCCCAAGATCATGGAATTGCGTTCAATGGGCGGGGCATCGAATTCGTCATTGCCCCAAAACATGGCGAGTGTGCCTACCAGTTTGAGATGCTCTGATTGTGGGGTGATGATCTGCCTACGTTTTGATCTGAACATATAAGATCTCTTTTTCCTGTACCTATAATGGGCAATTCATTATAGACATTTTACAACAAGGTCACCGTTATTCAACGATGACCTTGTTGTCTACCAGGTTACTGAATACTTACAGTTCTATCGGCATTGATCTTTATATATTGAATGGATTGAGCCGTATCCACATATTCTAGGATGAGATTCCCGGCGGCGTCACGAATGCGCCAGACGTGGGTGTCGTAACTGCCTACCTGTTGTACGCCTGGAATGATCTCCGTGAATGATTCTTCCGCTCCATCGAAATTGACCCAATTGAGGGAAAAGGTTTCATTTGTGCCGTTGGTGATCTCCAGCCAGATTTCTGTTGAGCCTTCACCAGACTTTATCCCATCGGTTGGGGCAGCTGACTCAGGAACAGTAAAGTTGATACCCATTCTAACCACCTGCTTGATATTGATCTGTTGATAATCCTCGTCATTTGCCACATACTCATAAACAATGTTCTTTTGCAGATCACGCACGCGGAACGCATTACTCTCATTACTTTGAAAACTGATCACTTCGCTGGGTGCCATATTTCCCAACTTTTGCTCGACACCATCTGAAGCAATCCAATATAGTTCGAGGCTTTCGCTTGATTTATTACGAAAATCCATGAATATTTGCTTACTTCCATCTCCAGAGCGGAGTTTGGAGTCACTGAATGCAAGTTGCGGAAAGGGCCCGGTCGGCTGAAGCGAAACTGCACCTGCTGGTTTGGTAGCAGGGCGTTCAGGTTGGATCAAATTGTCAGGGCAGGATTCAAGATGCAGATACGTGACACATTCTTCTTCCGTCAAGGAGCGGGTGATGCGGGCTTGGGCAAGTGAAAGGACATCATTCACGTTTGTGTAATAGAAACGCGTTACCCCATCTTCGCTCCCTGTGGCGAAAAGTTTTCCATCTTGCGAGAATGCCACATTATTGACCCAGAAATATTCATAGACCTTGTTCGCGGTCAGAGTGTATAAAAGCTCTCCACTGCTCACATCCCAAATTTTTGCGGAACCATCTGAACTTGATGTAGCCACCTGTAGTCCATCGGGGCTGAAGGCAACATTGGTAATACCGGCAATGTGTCCATTTAGGCTGTGTAGAAGTTCACCCGTTGTTACATCCCAAAGGATGGCACTACTGTCGAAAGAACCAGAGAGTAATTTTGAACCATCTGGGCTGAAAGCGAGGCTACGAATGACGCCTTGGTGTCCTTCCAATTGATGGATAACCTGACCTGATTGAAGATCGAAGACTCCTACTTTAAAAGAGCCATCACCACCGATCGCGAGGTATTTCCCATCTGGGCTGAAGGTTGATGCCCAGATCCAATCACTCGTAGAACTGTTACCTACACTGTCTTTGAAAACAAGGTCGCCGGTTTCCATATCCCAGACATATCCATAGCCGCCACCACCTGTGAGGTACTTGCCATCTGTACTGAATTCAACATCTTTAATGGAGCCCAATTCATCTGGGAAAGAAGTTACTTTTTCCCCTGTTGAGGTATTCCAAATGATCACACCAGCCCCTTCATGCCCAGTGGCAGCAAGATCACTATTAGGGTTAATGGCAACATCATTGATCCAGTTGATTGATTCGTAGAGTTCGGTTTCATTTCCAGAAGATACATCGATAATACTTGCAACGGGCTCATCCCCAGATGTTACGAGCGTTTTGCCGTTGGAGGATAGTGCCAGCCCTGTACTGGGTTCGTTCTGTGCTGCATAGGTGCCAGCTTCAGTTGAGGAGATGACCGAGGCATCCCAGATCTTGAACTCACCGCCATTATTTCCGGTTGCCAGATATTTTCCATCGGGGCTGAAAGCAACTGCGAGAATATCGCTTTTGTCTCCAGAAAGAGTGAAAAGTTTTTTACCAGTGTTTGGGTCGATGACAAAACCTTTGCCATCTAAACCGACGCTTGCAAGCAGGTTCCCATCCGGGCTGAATGCAATGGCACTGACCCAGTCTTTGTGGAATTTGGTGTTCAGAATCCGATCAGTGTTCAGATCTATCACTTTAACGTTGTAACCAGCATTCCCAAATGCGACCAGGTTGCCATACGAACTGAATGCCAGGCTATTTAACTAATGGTGCTAGTTCAAAGGCTGAACTCAGCAATCGAAAGATGAATA
>VFQT010004590.1_pt1 | contig 11295 bp, 8 predicted proteins | sample 3512381 | NCBI WGS metagenome assembly VFQT01 (sample SAMN10412376, study PRJNA504923) | tailings metagenome | isolation source: Relicate 2 Philex TSF3 active mining site | place: Philippines: Tuba, Benguet | collected 2017-08-29 | reverse complement strand
TTCCAATTGATTCAATTTGATGTACTGGTTTTTGTTGTTTTTACGGAATGTTTGTATAATATCCAGTATCACGAAATCGTATTTATCCATTTGTTGCACGAATAAGTTTTGGTTTATTGGTTATGCGAATTTATTTGACGAACACCTTTCCTTTACTAGAGTAGAAAAAAAATTACTCACAAGCTATTAACGATTTTTATACCTTCGTTTCAACCATATAAAAATGAAAAAAATTATTTTCTCAGCTTTCGTTCTGTTTTCAATTCAATCGAACGCACAAATTACAATTGGTCAAAATGATCTTCCACATGCCAATGATGTTTTAGCTCAAGAAAACGCAACCTACGTAGGTACTTTTGACGAGGCTGCAACAGGTGCGAATTACATTTGGAATTTTGACGAGTCGAACATTCTTCTTACCGGAAACGTGACTCAAACGGAGTGTATAGATATTGCAACAACTCCCTTCGCGTATCAAATATTTTTCAATAGTCCATTCGATCCGAATCACAATTCTGATTTCGCTCAAGGTTTAACTTCTTTAGGAGGAAACTTCGGACAGCTTCCAATTACGTTGGAAGATTTATATAATTATTACCAGAATACCAATCAACGATATGCCATTACTGGAGTTGGTGCAACTGTAAACGGTATTCCAATTCCATCGCAAGGAAATCCAATAGATATCATTTATCAGTACCCACTTGCGTTTGGTGATTATATGTCTCATGATTCGCAGCAGATCATTGAAATACCAACATTGGGTTACAGAAAGACTGAACAGACCAGAGTAAACGAGGTAGATGGTTGGGGAACGGTGAATGTTTTTGGAACATCCTATGAGGCTCTTCGAGTGAAGACCACCATTTATGCTTCTGATTCTGTTTATGTAGATTTTATTGGATTCGGATTTCAGTTTGACAGGCCTGTTGCTGTTGAATACAAATGGTTGGTGCATGAATGGCGCGTTCCAGTTGTGCAAGTGAACTATACTGCAGGAACTCAATCAGGGGTGTTAATTGCAACAACTCCGAACAGTGTTGCCGAAATTTCGCAAAGCGAATTCGAAATTTATCCGAATCCCACTTCAGATTTTATTCGCGTAAATCAACGCGGTCTAAATCAAATGCCATTCATGATTTATGGGGCAAATGGTCAAATAGTCAAATCAGGAAAGGTGTCCGATGGACAGGAGATTCAACTTAGCAATCTTCAAAACGGCATGTACCTCATGAAGTTGGGCAATGCCGAAAAATTCATTGTAAAGAATTAATTACAACTGAATTCGTTGTTGTTGGGATTGGGATCGCAGAAGTTTAAATCTGCTGTGTAAATTCCGTTCACCAGAGCGTTGATGTTGGTGGTGTTATTACCAGCCTCTAATGGTATGTTGTATACATACGAGCTGGCGCGTGAAGCGAACAGTCCCAGACCTCCTAAAACGTTTGTGTAGCTGGGCCTTTCTTGAATGATTCCAGTTACAGGTGAATTCACGTTAATGTACGTTTTCAATTCTTCATTGGCCAATCCCATTCGCAATTCAAAAGCACGTGTCTTGTTTCCATCATACGTTCCAACCTCTCTGCGAACATGATTGTCAGTAGGAATTGAGTTCCCTAAATAAGCAAAATAAGGCTCCGCATTAAAGGTTAAGTTGTAGTATCCAGAATTCAAATCCAAATCATCAGCATTAAAAGTTCCAATGTTCCAATCTACAAATTTTGTTGTTTCTGAAACAAGAACAGTTAAAGCATCATCGGCATATACTTTCTCTTTGTAATACATGCGCAGAGAAAGATCATAAATTTCCGCATTGTCAATTGGAGTCCAACGAATACTCACTTCATCTCGGTAATCAATTGCACCTGTCACCGTGTTAACACTGGCCAATGATAGTCCAAGATTTTCTTGCGGACTCTGAAAGAAAACACTGGTGGCTGGAATTACATTCGTTTCAGCTTGAACGTCTGGTCTGCTTACAAAATCAACTACAATTCGATACATGGCGTTGCTGTTCAGACCATTTGGCGTTGGCAGGAAATAAACCGTTTGCTCAGGACCATAAAAAATACCATTGACATCTTTATTGGTGATGGTCATCTCTTGAAGAGCATATGTGTTAATGATATTTCCAGTGTTGGGATTGTATTCTTCTAAATGAATGAAATTAAATTCTTCCCACTGGTATTCAGAACTATCACGAATTTGAGCGTATTCAAGATTATTCCCATTGCCCAAAAAAGTTTTCGTGATCTTCACAAACTGCGTGTCAGCACCAGGATCCAGTAATCCAAATACAATGGTAGTGCTTTTGTATGGTGCGTTCAAATCAACGTCAGTCTCGCAAGCGCTGAATAAACTTGCGAAGAGAATTCCGAAAAAAGTATAGGTTAGAAATTTCATGGGGTTAAAGATACATGATGTGACTCTGCTTTCTTTCTTGATTTTCTTATAATTTTCAGTTCAATTGAGATAAAAATTCCAAGGTGTTGACCTGATCAGCATAGTCGTTCAAACTCGGTTTTTGAGCTTCTCCAAATGGCGTTGCATGGTTTCCAACTTCACACTGAATTTCATTTTCTCTCGAATCTAAAGCCTGTCTCAAAGTTTCCATGCTCACGTATCTTTCATAAAAGAGCGATGCCACGGGCGAGGTTAAATTGGAATCTTGTTTAAAAATGATAAAGCCATTTTCCAGCAAATCCTCCTTATTCAACAACCAAACGGCTTTGTTGTAATCATAGTTGTTCGCGTATTTGTTGTGGTTTTTTATTTCTTTGAATGAATAAAGAGCCTTGAAAATTCGGTCTAAATCAAAATCTTCAGGAACGAAAACCTTTGTCACATTTCTGCACCCCAAGCCGAAGTAATCAAAAATGTCTTTACCCAAAAGATGAAGTTGCTCTTCCGTTTCTGAGCCATCTAAAATGGCAATGCTTGTTCTGTGTTTGCGAATAATATGAGGGTACTTACCAAAGTAGGTTTCGAAGTGAACGGCGGAACTGTTGCTACCAGTGGCTATGACGGCGTGAAAATCAACAAGCTTTCCGGAAACAAATTGACAATCATTTTCAAGTGTGCTGTCAAATTTCATGGCAACTTTTAATACCAGTGGAATCAAAACGGCATCATCGGTACTGAGCTTGATCAATGCACAATGTCCCATGACTAGAACGCTTAAAATATCATGAAAGCCAACCATTGGAATATTTCCTGCGCAAATAATTGCAACGGTTTTCGGCTCTTGGGCATAGTTGTATGGGGAAGTCCAAGCAAGTAATTTTTCTTCAGTTAATTCTTGTGACCAGTTGTAGAACATTTTTCGCACCTCTTCAGAAGTAAACCATCCGTTGTACGTGTGCGATGTCTCTATAATATGCATTCCAGCTGCATATTCATCTTCTGTTAATCCACAAGAATAGCCGGGGTAAACGGCGCTTGTTCCCCACAATTTCAAGATCTTGCCTATTTGAACAAATGCTTGTATGCGTTGTTCTTTCTTTGAATTCATTCGCGCTGTATTATTTTTGTGGCGAATTTACAATTAGAAATTAAAAAACAGGTGCTATGGCAATAATGATTACAGATGAATGCATCAACTGCGGAGCGTGTGAACCGGAATGTCCGAATCATGCCATTTACGAAGGTGGTGCAGAATGGAAATACAGTGAAGGTACAGGCTTGCGCGGTATCATAACCCCAATCCATGGTGGAGGGGAATTGGATGCCGATGGATTAAACAATCCGAAAAGTATGGATGTTTATTACATCGTATCAGATAAATGTACCGAATGCATGGGCTTTCATGATGAGCCACAGTGTGCAGCCGTTTGTCCGGTTGATTGTTGTGTAGACGATCCAGATTTCAGAGAGACCGAAGAATTTTTACTTCAGAAAAAAGCGTTTATGCATTTGTAAATGCGATCAATTAAAAAATAAAAAAGGGGCCGAAGCCCCTTTTTCTTTTGATCCAAGGTTTCATTTGGTATTCACCAATTTCAACTCTTCAATGATGTTTTTTCCACCCATCAATTCCTCTACAATAAACAATACATAACGAATATCAACCACAATGGTGCGTTGAAGTGCTGGTTCATAAGCAATATCTCCGCTCATAGCCTCCCAGTTACCGTCAAAGGCAATACCAATGATATTTCCCTTTGCATCTAATGTAGGACTACCGCTGTTTCCTCCTGTAATGTCAAGATCTGCAATGAAACAAGTCACCAATTCGCCTTTTTTATTTGCATAGCGACCAAATTCCTTATTCTCTAATTTTTTTGCCAACGCATCTGGAACTTCAAACTCAGGGTTGCTGTTGTCTTTCTTTTCGAGAATTCCTTTTGAAGTTGTGTAGAAATTATAACGAACAGCATCAGCAGCTTGATAATCTTTTACTTTTCCATAGGTAATACGCATGGTGCTATTCGCATCGGGTGCATATTGTTTCTTCGGATTCATTTCACGAAGTCCGGCAATGAAAAGGCGTTGCCCCTTAGACATTTTTTCTCTTGGGAACAGAGCGTCCATTGGTGCCATATGTGCTGCATTACTTTTGGCAATGATCAATGCTAAATCTTTTGACGCAACTTCTTGTGTTGGATTCGAAAGGAAACGCAACAACTGGTTTTTGTTCATGAGCACTGAATTCCCGAACAATGACTTGGCTAACAAGGAAACATCTGATCCGTATTCCTTGTCTAATAAATCTGAATGCCAAGACGGTCTGTCCTCTGCGTTGATGCGCGATCTGTACAAATTAATTAAAGCTACAAATACATCGTGATCTGTATTCACATTGAATTCTACATAAAACCCTTCCGCTTCATCTCTCAAAGATTTGAGAATTTCTTGCTTTTTAGATTCATCGGATTCTGCAAAATATTTCTCAAGTCCAGCATTGATACTAGAAGCTAAACTTAAAAATTCCGCGCCATTACCTGCCAAACGAGCGTACAAAGCTTTTCTCTGAATCTCATTGGTTGTTGTATAATACTCTTGTAATTGTGGAAGAGCGGTTCCGTATTTTGCTTTAGCCGACTCATTTCCTGACATCCATTTTGTAAACGCTTCTTCAACCTCTGTTTTCTTTCCTGCAACATCAAGTCTTTTCAATCCTCTCGTTTGTCCAATGTAATATTTCCAAGAGTTGGCGGTAGACGCATATTTTGCAGCATACATGAGACGTGTGCCTTCATTCGCATCCATGTTTTTCTTCCAAGTCTCCAATTTCAATCCAAGGCATTCAACTAGAATTGGGTTCTGAACATCAACCGCTTGTTCTACACCATACGAGGTGAGGTAGCGAGAAGTGCGTGCAGGGTATCCCATAATCATTGCGAAATCACCTTCTTTCACTCCTCCCAAGTTTACAGGGAAAAAATGTTTTGGAGCATAAGGTTTATTTTCTTTGTTGTAGTCAGCAGGTAGGTTGTCTGCTCCGGCATAAATGCGCAACATGCTGAAGTCTCCGGTATGCCTTGGCCACATCCAATTGTCCGTGTCACCGCCAAATTTTCCTACAGACTCTGGCGGATTACCCACCAAACGAATGTCTCTGTATGTTTGATATATGAAGAGATAGAACTCATTTCCTCCATAAAAAACCTTTACCTCTGCATTGTATTTTCCTTTTTCTGTTTCGTTGATGCGAGCAATAATTTCTTTTTGAGCGGCTCCGATAGTCTTGCTGCGTTCGGCTTCAGACATGCCGTCGTTTAACTTCGCATTGATCTCAGCAGTTACGTCTTCAACACGCACCAAAAGTGAAAGTGTTAAACCTGGAATTGGAATTTCTTCAGAAAAAGATTTCGCACAGAAACCATTTTTCAAAATGTTGTTTTCCAAGGTTGAAGAAGACTGAATGGCATCATAAGCACAGTGGTGGTTTGTGAAAATCAATCCTTGATTACTCACAATTTCACCGGTGCAAAAACCACCGCCAAAGCGAACAATAGCATCTTTCAAAGAGGCTTTATTAATGTTGTAGATATCCTCTTTAGAAAGTTTTAATCCAAGATTATGCATCTCGGCTTCGTTGATTTTATTCAACATGGCCACCACCCACATGCCTTCCGTTGCGAATACAGAAGTTGAGGCTACGAACATCCATGTGATGAGAATAAGAAGTTTCTTTTTCATGTTTAAATGGAAAGGTTGATTATTGGTTTTGATTTTTATTTCTTTTTTAATTTCGATTTTTGAGCATCAAGTTTCGCCTGTTGAGCTTTTTGCATTTCCTCAATGCGTGAGGCGAGTCCACCTTTTTTCTTGGGCTTCTTTTTGTTCTCTTCTATTTTCGCTCGAATGGCATTTTCATCAATGAAGTATTTCTTAATGGCCCACATTTGACCGATGGAAATCATGTTGGCAGTGAAATAATACATGGTTAATCCGGCAGGCATACTGTTGAAGAAGAAGATCATCATGAAACTAAAAATGTTCATCATCACAGCCATATTCGGCATGCCAGGTTGCGTCATAGTTGGTTGTGACCCCATACTCATCTTAGAATACAAGAAGGTAGATGCAGCCATAAGCAATGTGAATCCGCTGACGTGCGAACCATACATGGGAATGTTGAATGACAAATCAAGAATACTATCATAGGCCGCAAGGTCATCTGCCCATAAAAATGATTTTCCGCGTAAGGTGATCTCTGCGGGGAAAAATCTAAACATGGCATAAAGAATCGGCATCTGTAAAAGCACGGGTATGCATCCAGCGAATGGATTCACTCCTGTTTGTCTGTACAATGCCATGGTCGCTTGCTGTTTCTCAACGGCTTCTTTGCCTTCGTATTTTTTGTTGATTTCGTCAATTTCAGGCTTTAGAACTCGCATTTTTGCGCCACTCAAAAAGTTTTTCCATGTGATAGGGAAAAGAAGCATTTTTATAAGGAGCGTTACAATAAAAATGATTAGGCCATAAGAGAAAGTTCCAATGTGCTCTGCAAGAAATTCGAACAAAGGGCGAATAGCGTATTTGTTGACATAGCCAATAATCCACCATCCGTAGTCAATGATATTTGTGAATTCCTCAATATTGGTGGCGCTTAGGGCATCATAGGAATTGGGTCCCAGATAATAGCTGAAGTTCAATTGCGCATTGTTTGACTTCGGCGTTGTCAACGGGAGTTTTGCATAATACAACTTGTTACTGGTAGAATCTTGCAAAACATAAACATCCAATTTGGCTCCCTTATCGAATCCATTGTCTGAAATCAGAGCAACAGAGAAATAATTTTGTTTTAAATCTACCCAGTGCAATGGAACCTCCAATGTCTCAGAATCATTCCCTGTTTCACTGAGATAATCTCTATCTTCTCCAGGGGTATGGAAGAAAATTGAAGATTTACTTCTTTCTGTTTGAAGACCTTTTTCGTTGGTGTGACCAAGTAATTTCCAATCCAATTCAAGCGGTGAGTTGAAAACCTCGTTTTCTAAACCAACAATGTTCAATTGGCACTGAACCTGATATGAATTGGGTTCTAGGGTATAGACCCATTCCATGTATTGCCCTTCTGAAATCCCTTTGGCCTTCAATCGTATTTCTCCTTTTTGAGAAGTAGCATCTACCTGAGTTGCGTTTGGTTCGAAATAAAGTTCTGAAGATTGCACCGTTTCACCTTTTCCATTTTTCCAATTCAAATTCATCATGGTATTGGTGGTATCCCACAACTCAATGTGCTTATCTGAACCATATTTGGTAAACTCATTCAATGTAGCGCGGTGCAAGTGTCCGCCTTTGGTGCTTATTTGAACTGAGACTTTATCATTCTTCAAAGTAACCAATTCAAATCTCGATTTAGAGGCAGATGCTGCAAGCGATGCATAGCGATCCGTATTTAATCCTGATGGTTCGGTGACAACATTATCATTGGGTTGAGGTGTTGGTTGACTCTGTGTTGCCTGTTGTTCAGGAGCTGCATTGGAATTGGCATTTTCCTGCGTTTGTTCCTGTTCTTTGGCCGCTTCGTTGGCACTGTACCAACTAAATCCGAAGGCAAGAAGCAACATAAATAGAAGCCCAAGGATGGTGTTTTTATCAAATTTCATATCTTCAATTGAGGTGCAAAAGTCGGAAGGATTCAACAAAGTTTTACTTTTTTTTGTCATAACTGATTGCAATTAGCAACTTTGCCAAAATTGAACTCCTTGAAATCCTTCGCGCTCAAAATCATTCTCATTCTTATTTTTTTAGGGGCGAGCACTGCGTTGGCTTTCTTTTTCGGGAGCACTTCGGCATGGAACAATTGGGTAATTGTTGAATCGAGATTGCCACACGTGGTGGGCGCTCTCATTGCTGGTTCCGCACTAGCCCTCTGTGGACATTTCATGCAGTGGCTGTTTCGGAATCCGCTCGCCGGCCCTTCAGTTTTAGGCATTACCAATGGCGCAAGCCTAGCAATGGCGCTGGTTGTACTAATGCCAGGAACTTTGGGAAACCTTGTAGGATCTCAACTTGTAGCTTCTTTTGTAGGAGCATTCGTAGTCTTGATGTTAATGGCGACCATGTCGAAAAAATTCACCAATATTTCGGCACTTCTTATTGTTGGAATGTTACTCGCTCATTTAACAGGAGCGATAGAAACCATTTTACTTCGGTCAGCTACAGATAGTGCAAGAACAACGTTTGTATTCTGGGGTATGGGTTCTTTAGACGCACTTCAACCCAATCAACTGCCACTTTTATTGCTCGGAGGACTGGCACCTGTTTTACCACTTTGCTTTTACTCAAAGGCTATGCATGCATATGCGTTGGGTGATGAAATTGCAATGACTTCAGGAGTTCATGTGGGTAGACTTAGGTTGTTTTTCTTTTTTTGTATTGGTATATCAGTTTCCAGCATAACGGCATTTTGTGGTCCACTTGTTTTTGTGGGATTTGTTACGCCTCACCTCGCAAGAATGTATGTGGGGTCGGGTAGCTTGAAGAAGTTGAACACTATTGTTCCATTGTCAGGTGCAATTTTTTTAATTCTGGCTGATGTGTGCTCACGCTATTATGGGCTGCCAATTAATGCCGTGCTTGCTTTGGCCGGACTGCCAATTATGATTTATCTACTCATTTATTCCAAATACGCACAAGCATGGATCAGCTAAGAATTGAGGCCAAAGAGATCTCCATGTTTTTTGAGGAAAAGATAATCTTTGAAAAATTGAATTGGAATGGAAAGGGTGGGGATTTTTGGGCCATTGAAGGAAAAAACGGTGTCGGAAAATCCACACTGTTGAAGATTTTAGCTGGTATTCAGAAACCCAGTGTTGGCGAGGTTCATTGGAATGAAAGGAACTTAGACCACATTTCCATCAGAGATCGAAAAAATTATATTGGCTATATGCCAAGTAAACGAATGCTTTCGGGTTGGATAGATGTTGAGACAGCCATAGAGGTTGGCGCAAAAGCAAGCATGCTTTCGAATATTGATAATTTGCTCCAAGAATTTGAATTGAGTGAAAAACGAAGTCAGCTTATTCAATCGCTCTCAGACGGGGAATATGTTCGTATGCAACTTGTTCGTCTCATTCTACAAGATCCAGATGTTGTATTGCTAGACGAACCTGCTGCAATGCTCGATTCAACCTGGCGAAAAAAAGTCTATGAATATTTATCGCAATGGGCAAGAAGAGGCAAGGTAGTTGTCATCTGTTCACATGAATTGGAACTGAACAAGCTTTATTGCAATCAGATTCTTCACCTTTAATAACTTTACAAAAAAAAATAGTACATGCAAAAAATTGCTTGGATTGTGCTTTTCGTTTGCACATCAATGACCACCGTGTTTGCTCAGAAACAAATTGAAGCCAACATTTCAGATGTAACAGTCTTCCTAACGGGAGCGCAAATCAGACATAAGGGAAGTGTAACTTTGAAGAAAGGTGAGAATAAGTTGATTCTCTCTGGTCTAACTGCGAATATGGATGTGAATTCGATTCAAATCGTTGGAAACCCAGATTATGTCATCTTAAGTGTAAAACATAGATTGAACTACGAATCAAAAAAATCAAATGCACGTGTTCAATCCATTCAAGATAGTTTGAAATTATTAGCTTTTCAAAATGCAGAACGCGCTAGTATGCGAAACGTCTACAACGAAGAAAAGTCATTCCTTCAAACCAACAGATCCATAAAAGGAGAAAACACGCTTCTACTCAAAGAGGACCTGGCAGAAATGGCTGATTTTTATCGTTCAAGAATGAAGGAAATTGAATATAAATTGTTGGAGTTAAACCAAAATGATCGCGAATCCAATGAGAAGATTTCAAAATTGCAGCAGCAACTCTCTCAATTGAATTCTCAGAACAGCACGAATCCAAGCGAGATTGAATTTGTTGTGCAGTCAGCAGATGAGAAAAAATCGGAAGTGGAAATTGCATACATCACCAATGGCGCCGGATGGACACCCTATTATGATTTGCGTTCAGAGGACATTGAATCTGATATTGAATTTACATACCGAGCCAAAGTATACAATAGCACTGGAAATGACTGGAAGCGTGTAAATCTAACCTTGTCAACAGGAAATCCATCTGCAGGAGCACAAGCTCCAACCATTAGTCCATGGTATGTTAATTTCTATACTCCACAAGTTTATGACAAACGTAATCGTTCAGAAGGTTATCGCCAGCCTTACCTTGATGGTGCCCCTGCCGCAGCTCTTGAATTCAAGGATGAAGCAACAATTTCATCTAAGTTAACCAACGGCTGGACAACCACTGCTAGCTATACAACCATTGTAAATTCATCAGTTAGTGTTGAATTTAAAATAGGAGTAAAGTATGACATTGATAGTGACAATGAACCCGTGGAGGTGGTGATGCAAAAACAAAAGTTGAAAGCAAACTACAAATACGTGTGCATTCCTAAATTGGATCTGTCCGCATATTTACAAGCTGAGATTACAGATTGGATGCAATACAGTTTATTGCCTGGAGAAAGCAACATTTATTTCCAAGGGACTTTTGTTGGAAACGGGTACATTGATCCCGCTATGGCCAATGATACTTTGCAGCTTTCTTTAGGTAAAGATGCCGGCATTGTGGTGAAAAGAGATCAATTGAAAGATTTCTGTAAAACGGGTGTGTTAGGTGGAAAAAAAACCATCACTAAGGCGTTTGAGATAAGTGTCATGAACACGAAAAAGAAAGCTATTCAAATGGAGATTTTAGATCAAATTCCAATGAGTAATAATGCAGAGATAGAGGTACTGGTGGAAGAATTGGGTATGGGTGTTCAAGATGTGAAAACAGGATTGGTTACGTGGAAGGAAAAAATAGAGCCTGAATCGACCAT
>VFQT010004589.1_pt1 | contig 11295 bp, 13 predicted proteins | sample 3512381 | NCBI WGS metagenome assembly VFQT01 (sample SAMN10412376, study PRJNA504923) | tailings metagenome | isolation source: Relicate 2 Philex TSF3 active mining site | place: Philippines: Tuba, Benguet | collected 2017-08-29 | reverse complement strand
CCGTGATCGGCACCAGGCTTCCGGGCCCGGGGGCGGTCTACATGTCCCAGACGCTGAACTTCAAGGCGCCGGTGCGGATCGGCGACATGGTGGAGGCCAGCGTCGAGGTGGTCGAACTGGTCGAGAAGGGCCGCCGCGTGAAACTCGCCTGCCGCTGCCGGGTGGGTGACGTGCTGGTTCTCGAGGGCGAGGCGCTGGTGAAGGTGCCCGGCAAGCCCGAGGGCTACTGAGCATCCGGGTGCTTCCGAGCCTCCTTGACTCCTGACGCCGCGCCTCTAGCCTTCGCGGCAGTCTTGGGAGGGCTTCAATGCTGCGCAATTTCGACAACCGCCTCAATGCGGACGTGATCCGCTGCCTTCGGGCCATGGGCCACGGCGACGACCTGGTCATCTGCGACACGAACTTCCCGGCCGATTCGGTCGCCCGGCACACCGTCACCGGCAAGCTGCTGCGCATGGACAATCTGACGGCCGCGGAGGCCATCGACGCCATCCTGTCCGTCTTTCCGCTCGATTCCTTCGTCGATGAGCCGGCCTCCCGCATGGAGATCGTCGGCAGGCCCGATGAAATTCCCCCCGTGCAGGCCGAGGTGCAGGCAGCGATCGACAAGTGGGAAGGCCGGTCCTGGCCCATGGGCTCGGTGGAGCGCTTCGACTTCTACGACAAGGCGCGCAAGGCCTATGCGGTGATCGTGACGGGTGAAACCCGCTTCTACGGCTGCTTCATCCTCAAGAAGGGCGTGATCCCGCCGAAGGCCTGACCATCATGAAGCAGGGCGTCGCCATTCTCGGCATCTTCGTGGCCGACCTCGCCTTCCGGGCGGGCCGCCAGCCCGCCATGGGCGAAACGCTGATGGGCTCGGGCTTCAAGATGGGCCCCGGCGGCAAGGGCTCCAACCAGGCGGTGGCGGCAGCCCGCGCAGGCGCGCAGGTGAGCTTCATCTCCCGCCTCGGGCAGGACGCCTTCGGCGACATCGCGCTGGCGACATGGAAGGCCGAGGGGATCACCCCGCGCGTCAGCCTCGCTCAGGATGAGCCGACGGGCGCGGCCTATATCTTCGTGAGCGACGAGACGGGCGAGAACGCCATCATCGTGGTTCCGGGTGCCGCGGGCGGGATCGGCGCCATGGACGTCGAGGCGGCGCGCGACGCGATCGAAGCGGCCGCGGTGTTCGTCACGCAGCTAGAGCAGCCGGTGGAGGCCGCCCTCAGGGGCCTCGGGATCGCGCGGAACTCTGGCGCCGTCACCGTCTTCAACCCCGCCCCCGCCGCGCCCGTGCCGGACGCGGTCTACGCGCTCTGCGACTATGTGATCCCGAACGAGACGGAGGCGGAAGCCCTGACCGGCCTTGCCGTGGCCAGCGATGATGACGCCCGCCGGGCAGGAGACGCGCTGCTGAACAAGGGCGCGGGCACCGCCATCATCACGCTGGGCGCGCGCGGCGCGCTGTTCCACAGCCGGGAGCGGTCGGAGGTGGTCGCCTCCTTCGCGGCCGGCAAGGTTGTAGAGACGGCCGGTGCCGGCGACAGTTTCGTGGGCGCCTTCGCCGCCGCCCTGGCCGAGGGGATGGCCCCCATCGCCGCGACGCGCTTCGGCTGCGCGGCGGCGGGCATCTCCGTCACACGGCCCGGAACGGCGCCCGCCATGCCGGCCCGCGCCGAGATCGAGGCGCTGCTCCGGCGCGGCTGACCGCCAACCTTTCGCGAAACTGACGCGTCCCCTCCCCGGCCCATGGCCCGGGAGGCGATGACGGCTGCGCCGCAGGGCCTCCCATGCACATTCTCCGCGACGTTCAAGCACCTTCAACCAGAGGGCGTGCGCAAGCCTTCATTAAACATCCTTTGCGTGTATTTTATCGACTCGTACACCCTCAGGTGTTATTATCCTCCGATCTCAACATGAGGGGATCTGGAATGCCTGAAGGATTGTTCGCGCAGCGCGGGAATGGCTTGGACGGAAGCTCACGCAGCGGTTTGGCGGCTCCGCGCCGCTGCATGGCAACGGTATCGCTCGCCGCACTGGCGGCGGCGGTGGCTTCGTCTCTGGTCTTGTTCCCGGCCGGGGCGCAGGCCTGCGTCAGCGGAAACAACGCGGCCGACTGCACGGTCGGCTCCGCCACCACTTTGACCGGCGCGACGGGTACGGATGGTGCCGACGGCGTGGCTGGCGGCACAGGCGGTAATGGCGTCGACGGCGGAGACGGCGGGACCGGCGGCACCGGCGTGAACGGGGGCGACGGCGGCGACGGCGATCCCGGCAGCGCCGGCAATGCTGGCACCCCCGGCACCGATGGCAGTGACGGCATCACGGGCATACTCGGCACGGCGGGCAGCGACGGTGCCGACGGCAGTGCCGGCACGGCGGGCAGCAACGGCGCCGCGGGCGGCGAAGGCCAGAGCATTTCGGGCAGCGGCATCAGCATTACCAACAGCGGCACGATCATCGGCGGCACCGGCGGCGCGGCCGGCGTGGGCGGCGATGGCGGCAGCGGCGGCACGGGCGGCAGCGGCGGTGACGGCGGTGACGGCGGGCTGGGCGGCCTTGGCGGCGCGGGTGGTGCGGGTGGCGATTCGGGCACCAATCCCGGCGAAACCGGCGGCCCCGGCGGGATGGGCGGTGACGGCGGCGACGGCGGAATCGGCGGCGCTGGCGGTTCGGGTGGCGCAGGCGGCACGGGCGGCGATGGCGGTGACGGCGGCGCGGCGGGTGCTGGCGGTGCTGCCATCTCCGGCACGGGGCTGACCATCCGCAACAGCGGCACGATCACCGGCGGCACGGGCGGCGCGGCGGGAACGGCCGGTTCGGCGGGCACCGACGGCAATGACGGTACGGACGGCGCGGACGGCGCGCAGGGTGCCGGCGGCGATGGTGGCGCGGGCGGCGATGGCGGCGACGGCACGGCCGCCGGGCCGGGCGGCACCGGCGGCAGCGGCGGCATCGGTTCCGCTGCGGGCACGGCTGGCGCGGACGGCACGGACGGCGCCGTGGCAGGCACGCAAACCGGCGGCCCGGGCGGCGCGGGCGGTGCAGGCGGCGATGGCGGCGCGGGCGGCCTGGCCGGTCTCCTCGGCCTTGGCGGCGCGGGCGGTCTTGGCGGCGACGGCGGCGCGGCGGGCGACGGCGGCGCGGGCATCGCCATCGAGGCCGGGGCGGCGGCGAGCGCCATCTACAACGAGGCCGGCGGCACCATCAGCGGCGGCGACGGCGGCGGCACGGGCGCCGACGGCGGCTCGGGCATCCTGATCGAGGCCTCCGGCACGGTGTCGGAGATCGTCAACCTCGGCACCATCATCGGCGGCACGGGTGACGCGGCGGATGGCTATGGCATTCAGAACCTCGGCGCGCTCACCCTGCTGCGCAACGCCCAGGGTGGCACATCGACCGATGGCCTGTCCTTCCAGGGCGTGCTGGCGGAGGGCTATGACATCATCATCAACTCCTTCACCAGCTACGGCCAGCTGGACATCGCGGCGGGCAGCACCGGCAGCACCGAGGTGAGCGTCAGCGGCCTCTCGCGCGGGACCGCCTCGCATGTCTACGAGGACGTGATCACCGGCGCGGACGCCACCATGCTCGACAACGAGGAGGAGGTGTTCAAGACCTCGATGCGCGGCACGCTCTCCGCGCTGAACGATGCCGGATCCGGCACCTGGGACCTCCACGTGCTGAACTACGGCCTCGACATGGCGGAGCCCCAGGCCTTCCTGCTGGAGCGCAACGCTGCGGCGCTGCGCTACGCGCTCGACTATGACTGCAAGCTGTTCGACGGCAATGGCGTCTGCATGGGTGCGAGCGGCCGCTATGCCACCGCGGATGGCGGCGGCGCGGGCGCGGATGACTACAGCGAAGCGGCGGGCGCCGTGGTGGCGGCGGTGCGGCTTTCGGAGGCCGTGCGCCTCGGCGGCTTCATCGACTACCGGGGGCACACCTCCGACATCGACGGCATCGACGACGTCAGCCGCTGGCCGATGTTCGGCGCCTTCCTGGGCTTCAGCGAAGCAGCCGATGGCACGGGGCTCCAGGCCCGCGTCTCGGCGGCCTATGAGGCCGGCAGCGCGGACTTCTCACGCGTCAACATCCTCGGCTCCGCCAGCACGGTTTCGGCGGAGGGCGACTTCGACACCTTCGGCGCGGGCTTCGAGCTCGGCTGGGGCTTCGGGCTGGGCGGAGGCCATGTCCTCACCCCCCATGCGGGCGTCAACTACACCGAGGCCACCCGCCAGTCCTACAGCGAGGACGCCAAGGCGGGCGTGGTGGACGATGCCTTCCGCTATGGCGACGTCTCGCGCTCCCTCACCTCGGCCGTCATGGGGCTGAGGCTCGACGGGCCGGTGTCGGACGCGCTGCACTACCGCCTGGGGGCTGGCGTGGAGAGCACCCTCTCCTACGACCTCGACGCCTTCAAGGTGAGCGGCGATTTCGGCAGCGATTCCTATGAGAGCCAGCGGGAACCGAGCGACTGGCGGTTCAATGGCCAGGCGGGCCTCAGCTTCATGATCGAGGAGACCATGGCGCTGGACCTCGACGGCTACGTGACCCAGGTGAATGACGGCGACTCGCCCGATTACGCCGTGACCGCAGGCTTCAAGGTCGGGTTCTGAGGAACCACGCCAGCAACCATCAGGGGCCGGGCCTTCGCCCGGCCCTTTTCATGTGCGCGGTCCTCGGGCGTGGAGGGTGGCGAAGACCTCGCGCATGAGGGCGCGTTCGGCGGTATCGAGGCGCAGGCTCAGCGTCGGCTGATGCGTCTGCAACCGGTCGGCGGCGACGTCACAGGCGGTGAGGAAGGCGTCGAGATCGCCCGCCGCCGCAAGCTCCACCGCGGCCCTGAGCAGCCTCCGCGTGCCGCACAGCGATTCGAGATGGCCTACGAGATAGCCCGCATCGGCAAGCTCCGGCGCAGCACGCCAGCGCGCGCGCGCACCCGTTCCCGGCCGGGGCGAGAAACGCAATTCCGAGAGCACATCGCGCAGGGAGGGGGGCGCCTCGCGCAGAAGCACCGGCAGCAGGCTGTCCAGCGCATCCTGCTCGGCGTCCTCGCCATGCTTCAGCGCCTGGTGGCGCGCGAAGCCCGCAAGGTAGCCCACGGCGAGCGGCAGAAGACCGCCCCCCAGCTCAGGCGCTTGGGCGAGGGCGGATACGGCCACGGCGGCGGCCTTGCGCAAAACGGCCTGCCGAGGCTCCTCCCCCTCCTCCACGGGAACGATCGCAACCCGCAGCTGCGGCTTGCGGCGGTTCATGTTGATGTCTCTCCAACCCATGTGGAGAAGTCTAGCGCAAGGCTGAGGCCCGGAGCCATGCCGAAATGAGATGGGCCGGCGGCGGCGCGCCGGCCCATGCGTCACCGCCTCCGGGTCACTCCGCCTTGGGCAGCGTCATCTTGCCCACGAGCTGCGGGTATTTCTGGGTGATCTCCTCGAACTTGCCGGCCTTGGCGAGCGCGGTGATGGCGGCGTTGAGCTTCTCCTTCAGCGCCGTATCCTCCTTGCGCACACCGCCGCCCACGCCCTCGCCATAGATGCCGGGGTCGTCCTTCGGCTTCTCGATCATCGACTTCAGCTCGCAGCAGGCCTTGCCCTGATCGGTTGCGAGGAAGTCGAGGAGTGCGGAGCTGTTCGCCAGCACATAATCGAGGCGGCCGGCCGCGAGGTCGTTGTTGGCCTCGTCCTGGGTGGCATAGGTCTTCATCTCGACGCCTGAGGGCACGAGATACTTGGAGGCGTATCTCTCATGCCCGGTGGAGACCTGCACGCCCAGCGCCTTGCCCTTGAGGTGTTCGGGCGAGACGTCCATGTCGCCGTTCTTCTGGCCGATCATGGCGGGGGGCGTGTCGTAATACATCTGCGTGAAGTCGATCGTCTCCTTGCGCTTGTCGGTGATCAGCATGGACGACCAGATGACGTCGATCTGCTTGGAGGTCAGCGCGGGGATGATGCCATCCCAGGCCACCTCGACGACGGTGCAGGTTTCCTTCATCTCGGCGCAGACGGCGTCCATCGCGTCGATCTCCCAGCCGACCCACTTGCCGGATGCATCCTTCGAGGTGAAGGGCGGATAAGGCTCGGCCGCGACGCCGAACTTGAGCTCCGCCATGGCCGGCGCGGATGTTGCGAGAAGAACCGCGGCAACGGCCGCGAGAGTCGAACGGCGAGTCCACTTCATGGTCTTCATCTCCCTGTTGTCCCACATGGCTTTCGTGACGCGGCGAAGCTCCGCGCCCCGCAAACGCATTCCAAAGACTGCATGCAATATTGTGGCCGGACAATGAAGCGGAGCGCGAAAACACCAGCCAAGTTCTCGATGCGGGGACAGGCAAGCGCTGGAAGCGGCGGAGTTTTCGCGCGCGGGGATCATCAGTGCCAGTTCGGGCCTCTGACGTTTGCTTCCGTGCTGCGCAGCAAGGCGGAAGGCGGGAGTCCCCCTCCTCAGTTCACCGGGCCGTCCGGCATTCCATCGGAGATGATTTCATCGAGGCGCTGCGCGAGGAGTGCAAGTGCTTCGCGATGATCGGCGACATGCCTCATGGATTCATTTTCGCAGCCGATCACGTCAGAGAGAAATCTCTCCATCTGGAGAAGGGCATCGACGATGAGGTTGACCTCAGCAAAGCTGAGCTGGACCTCGTAATTCTCTCCAAACGACAAGTCAAACATGCCACCTCCCGGACCGATTGGAAAGTAGCATATAATTCATTCTATACAACTTTCAATCAATTAGTGAAAATTTACGCAGTCCGGCCCTTCCCGGATCAGCGCCCATGCGGTTCGCGAAGGTGCCATCTTTTATTGTTGTCGAGATCAATACATACGGCGACATCGCATTTGGTGGTTGCAAATGTCCCTGAATCTGTTGATCTGCGGATGGCTCCACTGATCTGCGTGATGTGCAGCAAGTTTGTCGCGGCTTAGGCATTCCCACGCAGGGCTTTCCGCAATGCATTTAGCCGCCGCACCCCACCTGGTTCAAGTTACGACATTTTCCCTATTATTTATGCATAAGAAATGTCGATGATTGAATAGTCCGCGACATTTCCCGGCCCGGTGGAGGCGGCCTGCATGTGGCCCCCTGAATGGCAAAGGCCAGGGGAGGCACCCCGCGGGAGCACGGCCACCATGGGGGCGCATTGGTGCGGGCCCCGGGGCGGGCAATCGTGCTTAAATGTGACCTGGCGGGAAAAAAATGGTGGGTGGTACAGGGATCGAACCTGTGACCCCTACCATGTCAAGGTTATCCGCAACAGGTAACCCATTGAAAAATAAAGAAAGACTTACGTCAAAATTCGCGGATTGTTCACGATATATTCGCGGGAAAGGCGGCCAATCACGGCCATATCGCGGCCGAAAATTCCTGTCGGTACGTCCCGTCATCTTATGGTGGCGCACACGCGGCCATCGCTGCCGTGCCGTTGCAAGACGCAACCTTCAATGAGAGTATGATAGCAACACCACGGTCCGCACCACCGCCGGTGGACTAGGACGAACACAACTGCCCCAGGAAACTGACATGCCCCGTCGTGTAGAAGAAGCTGCCCGGGAGATGATATCCTCGGTCATGAACCAATCCGGGAGCAGGGTGATCGACGTCGATCCTATCGTTGAGGAGCTGGGACGCCTCTACCCCGAGTTCACACCGGACGACATCCTGCAGCGCGTGATCAGCGCGGTCACGGCGGTCGGAGGTGCAGTCTCCTGGGGAAGCAAGCACTGACCGAGCAGTGCACCGGGAGATGACGATCGCCAGGGTGTCGAAGCAGGAGGGGTAACAATAAGCAAGCTAACCACTCTAGATAGCAACTAGTTTCCCAGTCCTTATCCGGCTTATGGCGTCGCGATATCTTGGACTCATCGCAATGTGCACATACTTCTCAGGAATCCTATATCTGAGTGCGAGCTGGTAATCGGTCAATTCGCCCGCGTCGTATGCTTCTTCGTGAAAAACGCGCAATTCTAGCGGAAACAACGTCTCAATTGCTGCAACCTCCGCTAGAGACTCAGTAACGAAAGGCGGAAACGACTCGGTGACGGCAGCGTATTGATCTGAAACGAACAATTCTCCCAACTGCAGAAGCTGCTCAGCTGAAGTTATCCGGTGACCCGGTGGAGTATCAAGCAAACACTGATACATCTCCTTACAAATAGCCATTCGCTTCCAACAGTAATTGAGAGCGCAAGAGTATTGAATACGGGCATAGTCGCCCTGGCCAGCATATGCGCCCATGCCAGCTCGATAACAGACGACCTGAGCAATGACATTTTGGGACGGAAAAGAAAATTCCTCCCAGACAAACCGGTCCACGAAACCACGCTGCTCCAGCAGGGGTTTGATGTCATTCACTCTTACCGGGACCATCCTCAGATCGCTTTGGCGATGGTAATCCGTCAATACCGAATTCAAAACATCGCCGAGATCTATCATTCATTGCTCCATGAAATTAGGGGAAGCGTACTTGCTTCCCCAAAGTCACGAACAACGATTTAATAGATTCAAAATGAAGCGTCAAACCTACGCTGTTCACAATCCTCATCTACGGAATGCACCTGGACAACATCCCCAGCTGCAATAGTGTCCTGGATCTTCGACACTTCCGTTATGAAATCCGACAACCTCATTGCGCCAGAATTTCGGACAAAAAACTTCATGTTCGTAATGCCATCATCCCTAAAGAGGGCATTAAACCGATCCGTAAACCGCTTATCTTCATTTTGCATATGGCCCTCCTTCCCTGATTGACGCCACGCACGACGATGGTAACCCTAGCAACCCCTAATAGTTCCCTAAGAGGAATTAAGAATCTGCCTCATCCATATACCAGTGCCCGTTTGGCGCTATTTTATGTCAACATCAAGAAATGAACTTGACACAGACAAAAAAATAGTTTTCGCGCTTCCCAGGTTAAGCGGAGTTTATTAACCTTTGAACAAGGCCTGTCAAATGGATTCGCACAACGCAGATGCGCAAGTCCATTACCTAGAGACCCAAGAAACACCATCAAGTCTCTGTTATTTTTGGTTTTTTTATCCTTCGGCCCCGCACTCTCCTCCACTCATTTCCATGCCCCCGGGCTCGGCGGTGGCCACTCGGCCTCCCCATCCGGCGGAATCGACTGTTGAAGATACGGCAGCGCGACTTCTTTGGGCCGATCACCAACCTTGACGCCGAGCCGGTCGTTGGGAAAGTTCTCGCGTGGAGATATGCTGGATCGGGAGATGCAAAATGAACAGGACGGCCGCCGCAATCCTCGCCACAGCTCTTTTCGGGGCGCCAGCGATTGCCGACAGCATGAGCACGGCCGTTGCCCTTGGCAGCGTCTTGGCCTCTGAGGAGCTGTGCGGCTTGTCATACAATCAGGACGCCATCAGCGCCTACATTGACAAGCACGTGAAGGAGGATGACATGAAGTTCCCCTCCACTCTGCAGATGATGACCGCAGGCAGCAAGATCCAGTTGCAGGACATGCGGAAATCGCAGCTGACCGCCCATTGCGCGCAGATCAAGCGCGTCGCCAAGAAATACGGGTTCACGACCGGGCAGTAGACCGCCGCTCCAAACGCATAGAGTCCCCACCCGGGACAACCGGAAGGGGGCTTTCTGATCTGATGATCTGTAATCGAACCGGAGCAACGCACCCGCTCGAATCTAGCGCGGAGCGCAGCCTAATGGGTGTCTTTAAACGGCTGCGGGAGGCGATACCGGGATGCCTTTGGTTGAGGGCTCGTCATTCTGGCCCCGGAGCCTATCGCGGCGTTGTGGACGGGTGGCTGGACCACTCTTCCGCCGCACCGGTCTGGCAGCGGCTGGCGCCTCCTGCAGTACTGTCCCATTCATCCCCGTGGCCACGACCAGCCGACTCCAACCACGAGCTGCAGCGTAGGCCTCAGCAGCGCGCACCACGTCCACCCCACCCGATCCGACCGGCAGGTCGACAGTGAACGCGCAAGCGATCTTCCGCCCATCGGCAACAGCTTCGAGAATGGCATGATACTTCGGCACAATCTCACCACGGGCAATTGCTGAAGGAAGTATTCCGTCACACCCTTGTATGTACCTACAATCGACGTTGCTACAGGTTTTTATGATAAAATTCTAAATTGTGATCGCGATACCTCCGGCTATAGGAACACCACTCTCTCCCTTCGTGCACCGCAGAGCCGCCGGCGGGGTCACCGCCTTCGTCTCCGCCACTCATCGCCCCGGCCGCGGAGCTGTGCCTTGCGCCACTCCGCCTCCTCATCTGGCGGCATGCGCTTCCCCAGCTTGAGGAAGAGCGGCACCACATGCTTGAAGAGCGCGGGCTTCACGTGGTCCCAGATGACCGGGAAGAGCCCGGTCAGAAGGAAGGGGTTCCGGTAGATACGGAACGCCAGAACCCCTCCGATGGCGAAGAACCCGAGCAGGCCGAACACGATGGCGGCCACCTCGAGCCAGTGCATTGCTACACCTTCGGCTTGTTCGGGACGCGCCAGGTCACCACGGCGGTCAGGACAGCGCCGAGCACGGCGGCAACGGCCTCGATGAGGGTCGGCGAGGCCCAGTCGGTCGTGACGCCGAACAGGCCGATGAGGGCGATCAGCGAGGTCAGGAAGGCCGCAACGGCTTTGTGAGCGGTCATATTTTTGCTTCTCCTTTTGGATGTCGAGGGGGCCGCAGCCCCACTTTGGTCAAGGCACGGGAAAGCGTTCCGGCCGCCGGGGATGACCCGGCGGCGCGGCTTCATGGGTGATGGAAGCGGACGGCTACTGCTGGGTGGTGGTGGTGCCTTGGATCTGGAGCTTCTTCTCCAGGGACCCCTGCTTTTGCAGCCGGATGAGGTCCTTTATCTCGCTCAGGTCCTCGCGGATGCGGAGGAAGCCCTGCTCGAGCACGATGATCCGGCTCTCGTGAGCGGCGCTTTCATCCATCGACTTCTCAAGAGCGCCGACCCGATAGTCGATGTCGGCCTTCCACGAGGTGCCCACGTACACGAGCGAGAGTGTCTGCAGGGCGAACATCACGATCATGGTGATCGGGACGCGCTTGTCGAGGTGCCATGCTTCGCGGCCGTTCATGCGTCCCCCCGTGGTCCGGTAGCAGTGTGGTTTTCACGCCGGCGCTCAAAAAGCTCGGCGACCTCTGGCGCGGCCGCATCGATGACGCCTTGCGCGGCGGCGCGCTCGGCATTGTCCTGCTCAAGCGCAGCAGGGTCGAGGACCATCGGCGCCTCCTCGCCCTCCTCCGGGGTCGCAGACGGATCCGGTATGAGGTGCGGCGCGACGACCGTCCGGGCTGCCTCCCGCTCTTCCTTGTCCTGCGCGATCT
>VFQT010004588.1_pt1 | contig 11295 bp, 9 predicted proteins | sample 3512381 | NCBI WGS metagenome assembly VFQT01 (sample SAMN10412376, study PRJNA504923) | tailings metagenome | isolation source: Relicate 2 Philex TSF3 active mining site | place: Philippines: Tuba, Benguet | collected 2017-08-29 | reverse complement strand
CGCTCGCGGTGCGACTGGTCGGCAAGCACTGCGAGAGCGGCGACGTGCTCATCTCCGAAGCGATGCTGCCAGCCGACGTGCGCGTCGGCGATGTGATTGCGACTCCGGTGACCGGCGCATACGGGCACTCGATGGGCTCCAACTACAACAAGGTCACGCGACCCGCGGTGGTGTTCGTGCGCGATGGCGCCGCGCGCGTCGTCGTGCGTCGCGAAACGTACGCCGACCTCGTGCGCAACGACGTCACCGATAGCGTTTGATACATGGCGAAAGCCGCCAAGCCCGCGCAGAACGCGCCTGAGATTGTGCGCATCGGCGTCATTGGCCACGGCGTAGTCGGCTCGGCGTTTACCGCGCTCGTCGCCCGCCAACACGACGTCATCGCGGCCCGTACTGGCGTTTCGCTGCGAGTCACGCGCATCGCGGTGCGTGACGCCGGCAAACATCCGTCGATGGTCGGCGACGCAAGCGTCGGCACCGACCCTCTCGCCCTCGCCGCCGACCCCGACATCGACCTCGTCGTCGAAGTGATGGGCGGCACCGGCCTTGCAGGCGACGTGATTCGCACCGCGCTCGAGCACGGCAAGCCGGTCGTCACCGCGAACAAGGCGCTGCTCGCGGCGCAGTCGGCCGACTTGTTCAAGATCGCCGACGAACGCGGCATCGACCTGCTGTTTGAAGCAGCCGTGTGCGGAGGCATTCCGCTCATTCGTCCGTTGCGCGAGAGCCTGCGCGGCGAACCGATTCGCAGGGTGCTGGGCATCGTGAACGGCACGACCAACTACATCCTCACCAAGATGACCGAGGAAGGCTCCGACTACGCGTCGGCTCTGCGCGACGCGCAGCGGCTCGGCTATGCCGAGGCCGACCCCACTGCCGACGTGGAGGGCCACGATGCCGCGGCCAAGATCGCCATCGTCGCCAACTTCGCGTTCGGCGTGCGCGTCGTCGCCGACGACGTCGCGGCAGAGGGCATCAGCAAGATCACTTCCGGCGATATCGCGATGGCGCACAAGTTCGGCTACGTGGTGAAGTTGCTCGGCGTCGCCGAGCGCGACGAAGCGAGTGGTGCGGTGAGCGTGCGCGTGAACCCGGCGCTCGTGCACCTGCAGCATCCGCTGGCGTCGGTGCGCGAGGCGTTCAACGCCGTCTTGGTGGAGGGCGAGGCCTCGGGCTCGCTCATGTTCTACGGCCGCGGTGCGGGCGGCGAGCCGACGGCATCCTCTGTTCTCGGCGACGTGATTGACGCAGCGGTCAACCTGGGCAAAGGCACGCACGCCACGCTCGGTGCGTTCGCCGAGGCACGTTTCGCCTCGCCCGACGACGTGCGCAGCGAGTTCATGCTCACGCTCGAGGTCGCCGACCGCCCCGGCGTGTTGCACGCAGTGACCGGGGTGTTCGCGCGCAACAAGGTGAGCATCAGGGCTGCCGAGCAAGACGGCATCGGCAGCGACGCACGACTCGTCTTCCTCACGCACGACGCGCGCACCGCCGACGTGAAGAACTGCCTCGCCGAATTCGCCACGCTCGATGTCGTCACCAAAGTCGGCGGCGTCATTCGCATCATTGGCGCCTGATCACTGGTGAAGGTCTGATCGCGCGTGGAATACGTCTCGACGCGCGGTGCTGCTCCCGCGTTCGACTTCTGCGACACGCTGCTCGCGGGCCTCGCATCTGACGGCGGGCTCTACGTGCCGGCCGCATGGCCGCGCGTCGCCCACGGCGCGTCAAACGCCACGTTCGCCGCTCGCGCCGCAGAGATCATCGCGCCGTTCGTCGGCGATGAGATCGACTCGGCGACACTCCAACGGCTGTGTCGCGAAGCGTATGCGTCGTTCCGCGATCCGCTCGTGGCGCCGCTGCGCGAACTGGGGGAGAACCGCTGGTTGCTCGAGTTGTTCCACGGCCCGACGCTGGCGTTCAAAGACGTCGCACTGCAGCTCGTCGGACGCCTCTTTGACCACGTGCTCGCATCGCGCGGCGAGCGCATCACGGTGGTCGGTGCCACGAGCGGCGACACGGGCTCGGCCGCGATCGACGGCGTGAAGTCGTGCCGCAACGTCACGATGGTGATTTTGTATCCGCAGGGCCGCATCAGCGAGGTGCAGCGTCGCCAGATGACCACCGTGCAGGCAGACAACGTGCACGCCGTCGCCGTCGACGGCACGTTCGACGACTGCCAAGACCTCGTGAAAGCGATGTTCAACGACGCGGCGTTCCGCGACGCGCACCGGCTCTCGGCGGTCAACTCGATCAACTGGGTGCGCGTGCTCGCCCAAGTGGTGTACTACTTCACCGCCATCGAGCAGCTGCACATGGCCGACTCGACCCCGGTGTCGTTCAGCGTGCCGACCGGCAATTTCGGCAATGTGCTGTCGGGGTGGATTGCGCGGCGCCTCGGCGCGAACGTCGGGCACCTCATCGTCGGCTCGAACGCCAACGACATCCTCACGCGATTCTTCGAGACGCAACGAATGACGACCGCCTCCGTCGTGCCGACGCTCAGCCCGAGCATGGACATCCAGGTTTCGAGCAACTTCGAGCGACTGCTGTTTGAGATGAACGGCCGCGACGGCGCAGCCACCGCGGCGCAGATCACCCGTTTTCGCAAGAGCGGAAAGCTGTCGGTGACCGCCGACCAGTTCGGCGAATGGATTCGCCCGGTCTTCCGCGGGCACCGCTGCAGCGACGCAGACACCATCGCCACGATTGCCGCCGTGCACCGCGAGCATGGCGTGCTCGTCGACCCGCACACCGCCGTCGGGCTCGCCGCCACCGCGGCGTGCGCCGAGCCAGACGAACCCGTCGTCACGCTCGCCACCGCGCACCCGGCCAAGTTCGCCGACGCCGTCGCGCAGGCGACCGGAGTACGCGTCGATCTGCCGGCCCACCTGTCGGGTCTGATGTCGGCGCCGGAGCGCAGCACTGCCGTGCGCAACGACCTTGCGGCGGTGCAGGCATTCGTTGCGAGCGTCTCTGGCGCGCGGTAGTATGGAGGCGTTCGGTGTTCGCCGAACATGCCCATCGCCGTCACGTCTCTGACGCGCAAGCATCAAATCCCTGACGGGCAAGCATCAAAACGGACGACGCTTCATGTCGTTGCCCGGAAAAGAAGGACAGTGTGGCCGCCCCACAGCTCGGTCGAGCGCAACTCGAAGAAAAAGACCGCGAGGACTTGGCGCAGATTGCGTCTGCCCTCGGGCTGCGAGGCGTGGCGAAGGCCGACAAGTCGACGCTGATCGAAAAAATCCTGGAGGAAACCATGGCACCAGAACCAAAAGACAAAGAATCCACCCCGCGCGCTTCGGCATCGAAGTCGGCGGGCAAGCGTGCTGACTCGGACACCGACTCGAGCACAGCCTCGCGCGCCAGTAACGCGGCTCCGCTCGGCGCCGACGGCGAACCGCTGTCGGAATGGGAAATCGAACTCGCCGAGCACGAGGGCACGCCGATTGCCCCTGATGCGCGCGTCGAAGGCGAGTCGCGCCGCGAGCGCGGTGATTCACGCGGGGAGCGCAACGACCGCAACGATCGCGGCGACCGCAACGATCGCGGAGATTCTCGCGGCGACCGTCCGTATCGCGATCGCAACTTCGGCGACTCCGGTCGCAACTTCAACGACGGTGGCGGACGCAACCGACGCCGACGCGGACGTCGCCGTGGCGGCGGTCGCGACGACGGCCCGCAGGGCGACGACAGGTTCGAGATCGACCAAGTGGAGTCGAACGAGCCCGTCAGCAACGAGCCCGTGAAGGTGGAGGGCTACCTCGACCTTCGCGATGAGGGCTACGGCTTCCTTCGTCTGGGCGGCTATCTACCGACGCGCAACGACGCGTACGTCTCGGTGCGATTCACTCGACAGTTCGGTCTGCGCAAGGGCGACCACATCACCGGGCTCTCGCGCCCGGCCGGCCGCAACGAGAAGAATCCGGCGCTGCTCGAGGTGTACACCGTGAACGGTGGCGACCCCGAGAAGGCGCGCAACCGCAAGAAGTTCGAAGAACTCACACCGTTGTTCCCCGACGAGAAACTCGGCTTGTCGACGTCGGGCGACCCGCTCAACATGACCGCGCGAATCATCGACTTGATTTCGCCGATCGGCAAGGGCCAACGCGGCATCATCGTGTCGCCGCCGAAAGCCGGCAAGACCACGGTGATGAAGACGATCGCCACGAGCATCGAGAAGAACCACCCTGAAGTGAAACTCATCGTGCTGCTCATCGACGAGCGACCCGAAGAAGTCACCGACATGCGCCGCACCGTGAAGGGCGAAGTGATTGCGAGCACGTTCGACAGGCCGTCCGACGAGCACACCGCCGTCGCCGAACTGGCGATCGAGAAAGCCAAGCGCATGGTCGAGGCCGGCGAAGACGTCGTGGTGATCCTCGACGGCATCACGCGACTCTCGCGCGCCTACAACCTCGCTGCTCCGGCAACGGGGCGCATCATGTCGGGCGGTATCGACGCTGGTGCGTTGTATCCGCCGAAGAAGTTCTTCGGTGCGGCCCGCAACATCGAAGAGGGCGGCAGCCTCACGATTCTTGCCACCGCGCTCGTCGAGACGAACAGCCGCATGGACGAAGCCATCTTCGAAGAGTTCAAGGGCACCGGCAACATGGAGCTGCGCCTCGACCGTCGCCTCGCCGAGCGCCGTATCTATCCGGCGATCGATGTCGATGCGTCGAGCACCCGCCACGAAGAGCTGTTGTTCGACCGCAAGCAATTGCAGATGGTGTGGAAGCTGCGCCGCGTGCTCTCGGGCCTCGCGGCCGACGGCAACGCCGCACCGGGCCTCGAGTTGCTGATCGATCGTCTGAAGTCGTTCAAGACCAACGACGAGTTCCTCTCCGAAATCGCCAAGCAGCCGACCGCCTGACGCGAGCGCGTTGCGGGTTCGGCAGCGTTGCGGACTTTGCGTAGCGCACCGACATGACGGCCGAAACGCGCGAATTCTCGGCGCGTCGCGAGCGCATCGCGTTGCGCGCCGCACACGAACGGCACTCGGCTGGCGCTCGGGCAGCGAATGCGACCGACGTCGACCTCGGCAACTACGCCGCGATCATGTTCGACTCGTCGTTGTGGGTGTCGGCCGCACCTGTGTTGCCTGATGCTGCACGACCCAGCGCGCTCGGTGCGGCCCTGGCGTACGTCGCGCGCTCTGGCGCTGACTTAGCGTCGCGTGTGGTCGTCGTCGATGCGCACGACGAGGCTCGTGCGGGCATCACGGCGCGCCGAGCGGCATACTTCGACTTCACGATTGACGTGCTTGGCGCGCATGATGCACACGGTGCGAACAGCACTGTGGCACCAGCCGCCCACTCTGCAGCAATCGCGCCGCGCAGCGAGCACCTCGAGTGCGCGAAAGCGTTCGCAACACCGGGCGTCGACATCGTGGTAGAGCACGGGGTAGTGACGCTCGAAGTTGCCGGGCTCGAGGTGGCGCGCGTGGTCGACGAAGACGGCCGCAGCACTTTGAGCATCGGTGTCGGTGCGCACGACCGCGAGACGTTCCGCATGTTGCACGGCAACACGGCAACGCGCGAGCAGTTGCGTGAAGTCGCGAGCACCGTCGCAGGCCACCGCCGTCTCGGTGCGCCGAGCCACCCGCTCAACCTGTTGGCTCCCGAGCGGGCGATGCGCAGCCGTGCGATCAGTGAGCCGCAGTCGATCGGCTTGAAGTCGCTCGAGGTCGTCGAGCCGCCAGTTGCGCGCGCCAACGTGAAAGACAGCGTGCCGTGCTGCGCAGTCGGTCGCGACCTGAACGACGCCGAGGTCGTCGCGGTGTTCGTGGCCGGAGTCGACCTCGATGCGGTGCCGTTCGCCGCCGATGCGCGCGACCGGCATTCACGCGGAGCACAACTCCTCATCGTCGCACCGTCACGCAACATCGTGCCGCTGCAAGAACGCATCGCGGGCGCGTTGCGCGAACCGGCGCGCTTCGTATCGGCGTAACCTGAACCTCGTGTTAGCCAAGCTCGACGCCATCTTGGCCGACTTCGAACAACTCGAGTTGAGCCTCACCACGCCCGAAGTGCTCGGCGACCAGTACAAGTTGCGCGATGCCTCGCGTCGCTACAAGCAGATGGGTCCGCTTATCGCCTGCATCCGTTCTTACAAGTCGACGCTGGGAAACGTGCAGGCCGCGAAAGAACTCATCGAACTCTCCACCCCGCAAGAGCGCGCGTCGCTCGAAGCTGAGATGCGCGCAGACGAGGAGCGCATCGAGGCGCTGGAGTCGGAGTTGAAAGTGCTGTTGATTCCGCCCGACCCCAACGACGGCAAGAACGTCATGCTCGAGTTCCGCGGTGCCGAGGGTGGCGAAGAAGCCAACCTCTTTGCCGGCGAACTGCTCGAGATGTATCGCGCCTGGTCGGCGCGCAACGGCTGGAGTTTCGAAGTGCTCGCCTACGACCGCTCACCGATGGGCGGCGTGAACCAGGCGTCGGTCTTGGTGAAGGGAGAGACCGCCTGGCGCCGCCTGCGTTTCGAGGGCGGCCCGCACCGCGTGCAGCGCGTGCCCGTGACCGAGAATGCCGGTCGCATCCACACGTCGTCGGCGACGGTGACGGTGATGCCCGAAGCAGAGGAAGTCGACATCCACATCGACGAGCGCGACCTCGAGATCGACGTGTACCGCTCGGGTGGCCCGGGCGGCCAGAGCGTGAACACCACCGACTCCGCGGTGCGCATCACGCACAAACCGACGGGCGTCGTGGTCGCCATGCAAGACGAGCGCAGCCAGTTGCAGAACCGCATCAAGGCGATGGCGGTGCTGCGTACGCGGCTCATGCAGCGCATGCACGACGAACAAGAAGCCAAGATGTCGGCTGAGCGTCGCGCCCAGGTCGGTAAGGGCGGCCGTGGCGAGAAGATCCGCACCTACAACTACAAAGAAAACCGCATCACCGACCACCGCATCGGCTTCACGCTGTACCAACTGCAAGACGTGCTGGCCGGAAACCTCGACGCGGTGGTCGATGCATTGACGTTGGAATATCAAGCCGAGCAGCTCGCCAAGCAGGTCGGCGACGAATGAGGCGGCGGGCAGCCGCGAACCTCTCGTGAGCGCAGCGGCCGCGCAATGAGCGACGCGAGCACCTGGCGCGAGGTGCTGGCCGACACCGTCGAAGCACTCGCGAACGAACGCGAAGCCCGGCTGCTGTGCGAGCACGCCGCAGGTCTCGACGCGTCGTCATTCGCCGCGGCGATGCACGAGCCGGTGACACAGCGCATGGCGCTGCATCTGCAGGCGATGCTGCGCCGGCGTCTGGCGGGCGAGCCGTTGCAATACGTGATGGGTCGCTGGGCGTTCAGGCACCTCGACCTGCTCGTCGACCCGCGCGTGCTGATTCCGCGACCAGAGACCGAAGAGGTCGCGCAGGTTGCGCTCGACGCCGCACGCAAAGCGGGGCCGGGCTGCGTCGTGGTCGACCTCGGAACGGGTTCGGGTGCGATCGGTTTGTCGATTGCCTTCGAACTGCCGCCCGACTCCGCCACGGTGTGGATTACCGACATCTCGAGCGACGCCCTCGATGTCGCGCGCGCGAATCTCGCCGGCATCGGGCGAGCAGGGGCGCGCGTGCGGGTCGCGCAGGGCGATTGGTATTCGGCTCTGCCCGAATCGCTGCGCGGCACCGTCGACGTGATCGTGGCGAACCCGCCCTACATCGCGTACGACGACCCCGAAGTCGACGAAGTGGTCGCGCGCCACGAACCGCATGCTGCGCTGTTCTCTGGCGACGACGGGCTCGCTGCGCTGCGCAGCATCATTATCGGCGCACCGCGATGGTTGCGCACTGGCGGCACGCTCGTGATGGAGATCGGCCACCGCCAGGCCGATGCGGTGCGAGAGATGTGCACGACGGCGGGCTTGCGTGATGTGGAAGTGCGCCGCGACCTGGCGGGCCGCGACCGAGTCATTGTGGCGCGAGCTTGACGTCTGCCTCGCGCGCTTGTAGCCCTAGCCCGCCAGTTCTCCACTCGTGCGCAGCGTGACGCGATCGCCGACGTGCTCGCCCTTGGCGAACGACGCAGCAATCGCCGAGTCGGTGCTCGACACCCACGCGCGCCGAGCATCGGGGCGCAGCACGGAGGCAATCAACCGCTCGGGCGCGCCGTCGCGGTCGTGCATCACGGTGTACGCCTCGATGGTCGCTTCGCCAGCGGCGTCGTCACCGACGGCGAGCGTGCGGCGGGGCAGTGCGTCGATTTCGGATTGCGGTGAACCGTGGCGGAATCCATCGCGCGGCGGCCGCATCGCGTACACACCGAACGCGTGCTTGGTGGCGTATCCACCGTTGGCCCAGATGAACGCCTTCTCCGTCGGCGACTCGCGCAGTCGGCGCATCGCGGTGGCAATCGCGTGCATCACATAGTTGTTCCACGGCCCGCCAGCGAACGAGAGCCCGCCGGTGAGCGTGAGCACGCGCGAGATGTCGAGACCGAGCGACGCGGCACCCAACTGCACCGCCGACGGAAAGCACGAGTACAAGTCGACGAGCGACACGTCGTCGACGCCGACCCCGGCCAGTTCGAGTGCGAGTGCTCCGCCGCGCGCGACGGCCGGTGTCTCGGCGAACGACCAACGCTCGGAGACGAACTGGTGCTCGTGGCAGTCGGCGCCCGAGTGCGGGAACACCCAACGGTCGCGCGGAATGCCGAGCGACTGCGCGCGTTGTGCCGAGCACATGATGAGACTGGCAGCCATGTTCACTTGGTTGTTGGAGTTCATCACTTTTCGGTAGGGCAGGCCGATCATGCGGTTGTCGCTCGACACTCGCAGCACGTCGTCGGGCGACAGTGCAGTGCGTGACCATGCGAACTCGTTGCTCGCCGCCACGGCGCTGAACCGCGACCACAACTCGGCGATGCGTCGCTCGTGGTCGGCGATGCTGCGACCCGCGTCGGCGCGCAGTGCTGATTCAAACAGCGGATACAGCTGCACCGGCAGCACGATGCCGAGGCGCACCTCTTCTTCGTGCAAGAGAGCGAGGTCGTCGACGATGTGCGCCGTCGGCGGGGCGTCGGTCGTCGTGCCAGGTTGCGGCCAGGGGAGCAACGACGCGTCTTTGGTCGCGGTACGCGTGCGCGAGCATTCGCCACCGGCCAGCACCACGAAGTCGAGTTCGCCGGCTGCGATCTGGCGGGCGGTGAGATTGACGAGCGTCTGGGGCATGTTGCCGCCGTGGGGCGTGCCCGCGTATTCGCGCGCGGTCAGGCCGCACTCGCGCGCGAGAGAAAACGCCGCGTTGTCGTACTTCCACGACAGCAGTCGAACGACGCGCACCGCGTCGATGTCGCGCGGCAGCGAGATGCCGGCGTCGGCTGCCGCTGCGTGCACCGCCTGCGCCATGAGCGCGACAGGGTGCGGGGCAGTGGCCGCGCTCGTATCGCGCTCGAGCGCCTGACCTTGGCCGACGAGTACCGGCGTGCGCGGGTCGACCACCGATGTGACCGTCATGCGCACCAAGAGTACGCACCGGCGTCGGCACCACACGTAGGCTGGCGCGGGATGCCGCCAGAAAAGTCGCCCGACGAAATCGCCAAGTCGCACAAGCGCATCGCGATCGGCTCCGACCACGCGGGTTTCGAGTTGAAGTCGCATCTGGTCGGAGTCCTCGAATCGCTCGGCTACCGCGTCGAAGACCACGGCACGCATTCCGCCGAAGCCGCCGACTATCCGCACATCTGCGCCGGCGTCGCGCGTGCGGTGCGCGATGCGAAAGCCGACGTGGGCATCGTGCTCGGCGGCAGCGGCCAGGGTGAGCAGATCGCCGCCAACAAGGTGCGCGGCGTGCGTGCGGCGCTCTGCAACGACTTGTGGTTGGCGGAGATGGCGCGATCGCACAACGACGCGAACGTGTTGTCGATGGGCGGCCGGGTCGTCACGCACGAACTTGCTGAACAAATCGTCAAAAAGTTCTTGGAAACGCCGTTTGAGGGCGGAAGACACGCGCGACGTGTGGGACAATTGGGGGAAATCGAAGCCGAAGAATCGGCCCGCTGAGAAAGCCAGGTCACATGCCGTTCCCGTCCGACCACACTCCCGACACTGCGGTCGAAACGCTGATCGACAAAGAACGCGCGCGCCAGACGACCGGCCTGCAGTTGATCGCGAGCGAGAACTTCACGTCGCCCGCGGTGATGCGCGCGACGGGCTCGGTGCTCACCAACAAGTACAGCGAGGGATACCCCGGCAAGCGCTACTACGGCGGCAACGCGGTGGTCGACGAGATCGAGGCGCTGGCGATCGAGCGCGTGAAGAAACTCTTCGGCGCCGAGCACGCCAACGTGCAGCCGCACTCGGGTGCGAGCGCGAACATGGCGGTGTATCAAGCGATGCTGAAGCCAGGCGACGTGGTGCTGGGCCTCAGCCTCGACCACGGCGGTCACCTCACGCACGGCTCACCGGTGAACGCAAGCGGCATCTTCTACGACTTCCGTTCGTACAAAGTGGGCGTCAACGATGAGCGCATCGACTTTGATGAAGTTCGTCGCCTCGCGCACGAGCACCGCCCGCGCATGATCGTGGCAGGCACCACGAGTTATCCGCGGCGCATCGAACCCGAGCCGTTCAAGAAGATCGCCGACGAAGTCGGGGCGTACATGATGTTCGACATCGCGCACCTCGCGGGCCTCGTGGCGGGAGGCGCGCACCCGAACCCGGTGCCGTACGCCGACGTCGTCACGTTCACCACGCACAAGACGCTGCGTGGCCCGCGCGGCGGATGCATCTTGTCGACCAAGCAGCATGCGCAGGCGATCGACAAAGCGGTGTTCCCCGGTCAGCAGGGCGGCCCGCTCGAGCACGCGGTGGCGGCCAAGGCCGTCGCATTCTTCGAAGCGCTGCAGCCCGAGTTCCGCGAGTATGCGCATCAAATCGTGAAGAACGCCGCCGCGCTCGCCGAGGCGCTTGCGACGCGGGGCTTCCGACTGGTCTCAGGCGGCACCGACACGCACATGATGGTGGTCGACCTGCGGCCCTTCGACGCAGAACTCACCGGCAAAGAAGCACAAGCAGTGCTCGACCACGCAGGCATCACGCTCAACAAGAACACGGTGCCCAACGATCCGCGGAGTCCGTTCGTCACCTCCGGGGTGCGCATCGGCACGCCGTCGGTCACGACGCAGGGGATGAAAGAAGGCGAGATGTCGACCATCGCCGACTTCATCGTCACCACGCTGAAGGGCCGCAACGACCCGGCCATCGTCGCCGACGTGCGCGCCAAAGTGGCGGCGTTGTGCGCCGCTTACCCTGCGTATCGCTGAGAGCCCTATCGTTGAGCGCGTGTGCGC
>VFQT010004586.1_pt1 | contig 11303 bp, 9 predicted proteins | sample 3512381 | NCBI WGS metagenome assembly VFQT01 (sample SAMN10412376, study PRJNA504923) | tailings metagenome | isolation source: Relicate 2 Philex TSF3 active mining site | place: Philippines: Tuba, Benguet | collected 2017-08-29 | reverse complement strand
GTTGGCGACTCACATTCGGCGGTGAAGAGATTGGTTGGGAAGGTGCAATTGCAACCCTCGCTGAAGATATGTTATCCAGCGTATTTGTATCAATTTATGATTTAACACAAGATGATGAAAATAATCTTGATGAGTGGGAAGGCGTCAATACAAATCTCTACTCCAAAATTCGTGTTCGGGTTGATATGTTGAGCGGAACTCAGCTCTGTTATGTATATGTATTGAATTCCTTTGAAGGAGGAAAACCATCACAAAGGTACCTGGAAATAATGATAAATGCCGCCTCTGAGGCGGGCGCGCCTCTCGATTACATTGCAGAACTAAAGAGTTGGATTTTATGATTTCGCCAGAGTTAAAAGAAGAAGTTGAACGATGGATCGCTGAAGATCCGGATATAAAAACTCAGAATCAATTGCGCGAATGGCTAGCGGCCGGTGACAATAAGAATTTAGAGAGTTGTTTTCAAGGTTTCCTTCAATTTGGAACGGCTGGTCTCCGTGGCGCGCTTGGACCTGGTCCGTCAAGAATGAATCGAGCTGTAGTTTCGAAAACGGCCTTGGGTTTAAGTATTTTCATGAGAGCAAACTCGCTTAAATCTATAGTTATTGGTCGCGATGCACGTTATGGATCAGAAGATTTCACAACAGATACTGCAGAGATTATGAGTGGTGCGGGCTTTCAAGTTTTTGTTTTACCGAGACCGCTACCAACCCCCGTACTGGCATATGCCGTCAGGAAACTTGGTTGCGATGTTGGCGTAATGGTCACCGCAAGTCATAACCCGCCACAAGACAATGGTTACAAAGTTTATTTGGGTGGAAAAGTAAACGGTATTGATTATTTTGGATCACAGATAATTTCACCCACAGATAGTGAAATTTCAGCAGCAATTGCAGCTGCACCTAATTTGAATCAAGTTATTCGCGGTAAGACTTGGACTGTACTTGATGATTCAATTGTTAATGATTACATCTCCAAAACTGCACAATTGGCGAGTAATCCAAAACCATTAAGAGTTGTCTATTCGCCGCTCCACGGAGTTGGTAAAGAGGTTTTCCTAAAAGTAGTCGAACGAGCCGGATTCGAAGCACCACTTGTTGTAAATGAACAAGCAGAACCAGACCCAGATTTTCCTACGGTGGCATTTCCAAATCCTGAAGAACCTGGCGCAATTGATTTATCACTTGCCTTGGCACGAAAGGTCGATGCTGATTTGGTTATCGCCAATGATCCAGATGCTGACCGCTGCGCCGCTGCAATAAATGATGGAGGCTGGCGAATGCTGCGCGGTGATGAAGTAGGCGCACTCCTTGGTGAATTCATTGCACGGAAAGCCAGAACCGGCGTCTTTGCAAACTCGATAGTTTCATCATCAGTACTTGGAAAGATCGCCGAGCATTATCAACTTCCCTTCTTTGAAACTTTGACTGGTTTTAAATATTTATCAAAGGTCGCTGATTTAACTTATGGTTATGAAGAGGCTCTTGGATATTCCGTCGCGCCAAGTACGGTTAACGATAAGGATGGAATTAGCGCTGGCTTACTTCTGATCCAATTAGCAGCAGAGTTGAAGAGTAAAGGAAAGACAATTGCCAATCTGCTAAACGAAATCTGGCAGCGCCATGGTTTTCACGGTACTCGCCAAATCTCTATTCGCGCCGAGAAATTAAGTGATATTGGTTTGATTATGGCTAAAGTAAGGAATTCGTTACCGAAAGTAATTGGCGAATTTACTGTGACTGGATTTGATGATTTGGAGAAACCACAAAATGCTCTTCCTCCCACAGATGGCGTTCGGATTTGGCTCGATAATAAATATCGGGTGATTGTTAGACCTAGCGGTACAGAACCAAAAGTTAAGTGTTACATCGAAGTAATCGCGAACGACCAAGCAAGCGCAGATCCGATTCTCGATGCTATCGAGGGTGAATTTAGAGAGTTGATGAAGGTAGCGTAGGCACATGGAGTTAATTGATGGCACAGAGCGTTCACTCCGTTCCTTTCTCGATAATCTTCCTGGCGTAGATAAAGTCGGCGCAGATAGTCGTGCCGCAATGCTTGCAACTAGAAGTATCAAAACCAAGAGCAAAGCTAAGGCGATAGATCTTGCAATCAGTATGGTTGATTTAACAACTTTAGAGGGTGCAGATACGCCAGGAAAAGTTCGCTCGCTGGCAACCAAAGCAGTTCGCCCAGATCCAACTGATGCATCAGTTCCTCATGTCGGCGCAATCTGTGTCTACAACGATATGGTGAAAATTGCTCGTGACCAGCTCGATGCAATTGGTGGCAAAGAAATACCAGTCGCTGCGGTAGCAACTGCATTTCCTTCAGGTAGAGCATCTCTCAAGGTGAAACTTCAAGATACTCAAGATGCGGTTGATGCTGGCGCTAGCGAAATCGATATGGTTATTGATAGAGGAGCATTCCTCTCTGGCCGACTCGGTGAAGTCTTCTCAGAGATAAAACAGATCAAGGAAGTTTGTGGCGATAATGCACATCTAAAAGTTATTCTGGAGACAGGTGAATTGGCTACTTATGACAATGTGCGAAAGGCTTCGTATCTTGCGATGCTTGCTGGGGCAGATTTCATTAAGACAAGTACCGGAAAAATTTCACCAGCGGCAACACCGCCAGTTGTCCTAGTGATGCTGGAAGCAGTACGTGATTATTACAAGTTAACCGGAAAAAGGATTGGCGTTAAACCTGCCGGTGGCATCAGAACTACAAAGGATGCGATTAAGCAGTTAGTTCTAGTCAATGAAACTGCTGGTCCAGAATGGCTAACCCCTGATTTATTCCGAATTGGCGCCAGCGCTTTATTAAATGATCTGCTTCTGCAGCGGATGAAGTTAAAGAGTGGTCATTATTCAAGTGCGAATTATGTTACGGTGGATTAGTCATGACAAATGATTTTATTGAGTACGCACCAGCGCCAGAATCGCGTGCCATCGTAAATATCAATAAGGAATATGGCCATTACATCGCAGGAAAATTCGTATCTCCGCATTCTAAGAAGCGGTTCGCCACAATAAATCCAGCAACTGAAGAATTGTTGAGCAAAGTTGCCTATGGTGATGCTGCTGATATTGATAAGGCAGTTAAAGCGGCAAGAGCGGCCCTGAAGAATTGGCGAAAGCTAAATCCGCAGGAGCGCGCCAAATATCTCTTCCGGATCGCCCGAATTCTCCAAGAGCGAGCGCGAGAGTTTGCCGTTTTAGAGGCGCTGGATAATGGAAAACCAATTAGAGAAACCCGCGATATCGATATTCCACTCGCTGCAGCGCATTTCTTCTATCACGCTGGCTGGGCAGATAAATTGGAATATGCAGGTTACGGAGAAAATCCCGAGCCACATGGAGTAGTTGGCCAGATCATTCCGTGGAACTTTCCATTACTAATGCTCGCTTGGAAAGTTGCACCAGCGCTTGCAACTGGAAATACCGTAGTACTTAAACCGGCAGAAACAACTCCGCTAACTGCGCTCTTATTTGCAGAGGTTTGTGAGCAGGCAGAACTACCTGCAGGCGTTGTAAATATTGTTACGGGTGATGGTAAGACTGGTGCTGCGCTAGTTAATCATCGTGATATTAATAAAGTTGCATTTACTGGTTCTACAGATGTTGGAAAGTTAATTGCTAAATCAATCGCGGCGCGCGGCATTCCCGCTACCTTAGAACTTGGCGGCAAAGGGGCAAATATCGTCTTCTCTGATGCGCCAATTGATGAAGCAGTCGAAGGAATAATTAATGGGATCTTCTTTAACCAAGGCCATGTCTGTTGCGCTGGTTCACGACTTCTACTTCAAGAGAATATTGCTGATGATTTCCTAAGTAAGTTACAGGATCGAATGAAGAAGATAAGAGTTGGCGATCCACTTGATAAGAACACCGACCTTGGCGCAATCAACTCAAGCGCTCAACTTGCCAAAATTAAAGAGCTCTCTGATTCAGGTACAGCAGAAGGTGCGGAGCGTTGGAGCGCACCATGCTCGCTACCAAATAAGGGATTCTGGTTCCCACCGACAATTTTTACCGGTGTAACCGCAGCACATCGAATCGCCCGCGAAGAGATCTTCGGGCCAGTTCTTTCAGTATTAACTTTCCGCACGCCGCAAGAAGCGATGGAGAAAGCGAATAACACTCCTTACGGTTTATCAGCGGGCATCTGGACAGAAAAAGGTTCAAAAATTCTCTGGGCAGCACAGCAATTAAAGGCCGGAGTTATCTGGGCAAATACTTTTAATAAATTTGATCCAGCAAGCCCCTTTGGTGGTTATAAAGAATCTGGTTGGGGACGCGAAGGCGGTCGCCACGGTTTAGCTGCTTATCTAAAGGGGGCTAAATAATGAGAATTGACGTGAAAAAAACATACAAGTTATTTATAGGTGGCGCATTCCCCCGCAGCGAATCTGGTCGCTCATATGAAATTAAGAATAAGAAAGGCGAGTTCATCGCTAACCCTGCTCTCGCTTCTCGAAAAGATCTGCGAGATGCTGTTGTTGCGGCAAAGAACACCAATTGGTCTAGCGCAACTGCCTTTAATCGTGGCCAAATTCTTTATCGGATAGCTGAAATGCTAGAGAGCAGAACTTCACAATTTGTTGAAGAGATTGTTGCTCTTGACGGGGTATCTGTTGCTGAAGCAAAGCGAGAAGTTTCAGAGGTAATTGATCTCTGGGTTTGGTATGCCGGCTGGGCGGATAAAATTTCGGCTGCTGCAGGTGGAACTAATCCAATCGCAGGACCCTATTTCAACTTCACAATTCCAGAACCTCTTGGAATTATTGGTGTAATCGCCGAAGAAAAGCAATCACTTCTTGGTTTAGTACGAGGCCTGGCGCCAGTAATTGCAGCTGGAAATACTGCTGTGGTAATTGCAAGTGAATCCAGACCACTAACTGCAATCACTCTTGCAGAAGTCTTGGCAACTAGCGATCTACCAGCAGGTGTTGTAAATATTCTTACCGGTAAGAAATCAGAACTAGTTCCTTGGCTTGCCAGCCATATGGAAGTAGATGGCATTGATATCAGCGGCGCTGATCCAAAGTCTGATACCGAGATTAAAGTTGCTGGCAGTGAAAACCTAAAGCGAATTCACCGGTTTGATAAGGAAATATCGCCAAAGCGAATCTTGGCCTTTATGGAATATAAGACGGTCTGGCACCCAATCGGGATTTAATCAATCTTTTCCAGCACTAGCGGTAAGTGATCTGCGACCTTATCTCCAATTTCAACTGCGCCAGTAAGCGCAGCTTTTGCTCTCTCAAATCGCGCTGATTCATCTGTATGTAATGTAAAGAGTGGTTCACCTTTCTTAATTGCTGCACCAGGTTTTGCATGTATCTCAATGCCAGCACCTGCCTGAACTTTCTCACCCTGACGTTCGCGACCTGCGCCTAACCGCCATGCAGAAATGCCAACCTGTAAAGCATTCATCGATGCAATTACGCCATCTTTATCAGCTGAAATAACTTCTTGATGTTTAGCGGTCGGAAGTGGTGCATCTGGATTGCCACCTTGTGCAGCAACCATTCTTCGCCAATGATCCATTGCGCTGCCATCACTTAGCGCTTTTTCTGGGTCTTTACCTTTTACTTGTGCTGCATCGAGCATTTCTCGCGCCAGGAGAATAGTCAGTTCAACAACATCAGCTGGACCACCACCTTGTAGGACTTCAACGGATTCTCTAACTTCAAGAGCGTTGCCAGCAGTTAAACCAAGTGGCACATCCATTGCGGTAACTAAAGCGCGCGTTGTTACTCCGGCACGTTTGCCAAGATCAACCATAGTGCGCGCTAATTCCTTTGCTTTCTCTGGTTCTGACATAAAGGCGCCGTTTCCAGTCTTAACATCAAGAATTAAAGCGCTAGTTCCTTCAGCAATCTTCTTACTCATAATTGAAGATGCAATTAGCGGGATGGCTTGTACAGTCGCCGTTACATCGCGCAACGCATAAAGTTTCTTATCTGCCGGTGCTAAACCGGTTCCAGCAGCACAGATAACAGCGCCGCAATCTTGTAAAACTTTAAGCATCTCTTCATTGGAGAGTGAAGCGCGCCAACCAGGAATCGCCTCCATCTTGTCGAGAGTTCCTCCGGTATGGCCAAGTCCGCGTCCCGATAGCTGCGGAACCGCAGCGCCACATGCTGCAACTAATGGCGCAAGTGGCAGAGTTATTTTGTCGCCAACGCCACCTGTTGAATGTTTATCTACAGTAGGTTTACCAAGAGTCTTCCAAGACATTCGCTCGCCGCTATTAATCATCGCATCGGTCCAACGGGAAATCTCTCTTGAATTCATACCATTTAGCAGAATCGCCATTAGTAGCGCAGACATCTGTTCATCTGCAACTACACCTCTTACATACGCATCGATTACCCAATCAATTTGCGGATCGGTTAATTCATTGCGATCACGTTTTGCAGAGATGATCTCAACGGCAGCAAATGGTTCAGACATTTAAATCTTTCGGACCAAAACCCCAAGGAAGTATTACTGTCATATTCTTTGGACCATCTGGCGTTAGAAGTTCTAATTGATCGCCACCGTGTTCATAAAGTAGTTGGCGACAACGGCCACAAGGTGAAAGTAGATTGCCTTTTTGATCGACGCAGACTGCGGCAATTAATCGACCGCCACCGCTCATTATTAATTCTGAAATTAAAGAACATTCCGCACAGAGTGTTAAACCATAACTTGCATTTTCGACATTACAACCGCTGATGATTCTGCCATCGTCAACTAGCGCTGCAACGCCGACCGGAAACTTTGAATATGGCGCATATGCTTTTTTCATTGCACTAGTTGCCTCTGTTTTTAATTGCTCCCAATTGACCATTTGCGCTCCTAACGTGGGAACCCTGCAGCTACGCCGCCATCTACGGGAATAACAGCTCCGGTAGTTCTAGAGGATTCATCTGAAAGTAAATATGCAACAGAGCGGGCAACATCTTCACTGCGCACTCTAGCTTTCAAAATATTTCGCTTTGCATAGAAATCTTCTAACTCTTCTGGTTTAACACCATGTTCTTTGGCGCGCTGTTCGCGAATTCCACCTTCCCAGAGTTTGCTGTTATCAAAGACAGCATCTGGATTTAGCGCATTAGATCTAATTCCAGCAGGGCCACCTTCCAAGGCTGCAATTCGCATAAGTTGAATCATGCCCGCCTTCGAGACTGAGTAACCGCCAAAACCTGCACCTGGTGCAAAGGCGTTCTTACTTGCAATGAATACAAGACTGCCACCCATGCCTTGCGTGCGCATCGCTTGCATTCCATATTTTGTTAATAAGAATGCAGAGGTCAGATTTATTTCAAGACCTTTACGCCACTGTTCTACAGAGAGTTCTTCAATCGTTCCGGGAACGCCAATGCCGGCGTTTAGCACTAGACCATCGAGACCACCGAAGTTTGCGATTGTTTCGGAGATAGTTCTACGGGTTACCTCTTCATTACTTTGATCGCCTTCAATCAAGAGCGGTTTGGCATATTTCTTTTCGGCAAACTCTTTCGCTGTTGCTTCAAGCCCAGCTTTATCGAGGTCTGCGAGGGCCAAATTGGCACCAAGTGATGCAAGGTGAAGTGCAACTCCTCTGCCAATTCCGCTGCCGGCGCCAGTCACTACATAAATTGAACCCACTAGAGCAGGGGCTTTAGGTTTTAACTTCAATTTATAGAGTTCCATCGGCCAATAATCAAAGCCAAAGATTTCGTTATCTGGAAGTGAACGTGGTTTTGCAAATGAATCTACAACTGTTGCGCCAACTGAATGGGTATGAAAAGCAATATCTGCCAACATTTTGCTCTCATTTAATGTTGGGGCAGCGCCAATCATTCCCAAGCCAGGAACTAAAAAGACTCGCGGATCATTGCCATGGCTGACGTAACCAGGTGGAAGCAATGATTTATTCGCTTCAAAATAACTCTCATACTTTTTCTGATAATCAGTAACAGATTTATCAATAGTTTCGAGTGTGGTGGCACATGACCAAGGGCGAATTCGCAACATGTGATCGGCGCTGGCGGCTCCTGCTGCTAGAACCTTAGGTAGATCTTCTCGATCTGCAATCTGTCGCAATCTTGAATCAGTACGTAGCACTTGGCGCTTACCTAATCGACCGCGCAACTTGAGCAATAGCTCTTGAATCTGGGCATCAGTTAAATCTTGATGTTTGAAATCAGCCTTTGGTGGTTTCTTTACGGTATTTAGATAACTCTGCGCCTTTTCGACGGCAGCTAAAGTCTTGGCATAACACTTATCGCTATCGTCATCCCAGACAATCAATCCATGGTGAGCCAGAATTACACCTTCACTATTATTTAGCTCGCTTACTAATTTTGAGAGTTTAAATCCAGGTCGAAGCCATTCGACATAAGAAAAACCATCACCAAGGGCATCTTTGACAGCTGCCTTGCCATCTTCATGATTGGTAAGTGCACAGATTGAATCGGCATGGACATGATCAATATGTCGTGCTGGCAGAAATGCATGTAGAAGAGTTTCAATTGATGGCCTGCGCGCAGTTGGATCGACAAGTGCTCTAGTTACATAATCAACCATCGTCTCATCATCAAGATCATTATTTTTGTGTAGCGCAATTAATTCCTCTAAATAGAGAGCTGGATAATCAACAGCTTCGCCATATTGCATATCGGCGCCAGATCCTTTAACCCAGAGGACATTTCGCTTTCGGCCAAGGTGATCTTGAATCTCGCCCTTGGCTGAGGTATTTCCGCCACCGTAGACAACTAGCGATTGATCGCTTCCAATCTTTTTGGAACGAGTTACGAGTTTTGCTAACTCCTGATCAATCACAAGGATTCTCCATTCATTGGTTGATAGACCTGCTTCTCTGTGATGATAGCCGTTATAAATCTGGCCGGCGTAACATCAAATGCTGGGTTATATGTTTTGGAACCTGCTGGGGCAACAGGATTGCCAGCAAAATGTGTTACTTCTTTATCATCGCGGAATTCAATCTCGATATCGGCACCAGTTGCTATCGAACGATCAATCGTGGATTCTGGAGCTACAACGAAAAATGGAACTTTCATCGCATTTGCTGCAACAGCTACAGCAAGTGAACCAATTTTATTTGCTGAATCCCCATTTTTAGCGATTCGATCTGCTCCGATTAGAACTGCATCAATGAGGCCCGCAAATATTGCACTTGCTGCTGCGCCATCGGGAAGAATTCGATACGGAATATTTAATTGGGAAAGTTCCCACGCTGTTAATCGCGAACCTTGTAAAAGAGGTCGGGTTTCATCAGCAAATACTTCACTCACTAAACCTCGCTCATATAAATCACGGATAACACCGAGAGCGGTGCCCCATTCAGTTGTAGCAAGTGCGCCGGTATTGCAATGAGTAAGGAGCCGCATTTGATTGCTCTTTGATTTATGACTTAACAATTTAGAGAGAAAATCTCCGCCCTTAATTCCCATCTCACGATTTGCTTTCGCATCTGCATCTGCAATTTCTAACGCTCGCGCAAGAACCGCGGCTGAACCATTACCTAAAACTTTTAGCGCTTGATCTACGCCCCAGGCCAAATTAACTGCAGTTGGGCGAGCACTTCGCAAATCTGCAATCGCGCTATCTCGAGCGCTAGCACTCCAACCGTCTATCTCGGAATTTTTTACTATTAAAGCAACGCCAAGTGCCCCGGCAACGCCAAGTGCGGGAGCGCCGCGCACTGCCAAACTTTTGATGGCTGAAATTAATTCCTGATGAGTTTTTACATCGATTTCTTGCGAAACTTGGGGCAACTTTGTCTGATCTAAAAGTCGGACAAATCCACCTGATTCTTCGCGCCACGAAATCGTTCGCATCTGCCTAGCCTAAACCCAGAGTTGATACTTTTAGAACGTTACCGATTCGTGACGAAACGCTCAGATGAAGAAAGATGGCAGAGACGCTGGAATAAAAAAGTCCCTTGGATAGGATTCCAAGAGTCAGCCAGCGCCTCCCCACGTTCGTTGATATTCGATCGAATGTGCAATTTGCACAAAAACTTTGAGAGGAGATCCATGTTAAAGCGTCTTGCGGCAATCGTCGCAGCGTTAAGCCTTAGCTTATTTGGACTCGTTGCCTGCAGCAGCGATTCATCAACTTCTGAGGCTGATTGCGGTAGTGAAGGTGCATTCTGTATTGGTCTTGTAACTGATACTGGAAAAGTTGATGACAAATCCTTTAACCAATCCGCATGGGAAGGTGCCCAAGAGGGCGCTGAAGCCGTTGGCGGTTTCGCTAAATATATTGAAACTCTAGATCCAAAAGATTATGCAACAAACATTGGACAGTTTGCAGATGCTGGATATAACGTCATTATCGGCGTTGGATTCTTAATGGCAGAAGCTATGGCAACTGCTGCTGCAACTTATCCAGATATCAAGTTCATTGGTGTTGACCAATTCCAGGGAACTGCTGTTCCTAACTTGACCGGACTTGTATTCCCAGAAGATAAAGCTGGCTTCTTAGCTGGTTACCTTGCTGGAAACATCACCACAAGCGGTAAGACTGGCGCAGTTCTCGGAACAGATGTTGTTCCACCAGTTCGCTACTTCGGTGAAGGATTCCGTAACGGTGTTGCATATGCCGCAAAGGAATTAGGAAAGAATTATCCAGAGACCAAGTTGGTTTATCACGCTCCAGATAATGCGTTCAACGATCCAGCATGGGGTGGTGCAACTGCAAAGCAGATGCTCTCTCAGGGTTATGACGTGATTTTCGGTGCTGGTGGTAACACTGGTAATGGTGCACTTCTTCAGATTGCAAAGACTCCGGGTGCTTATTGCATCGGTGTTGATACTGATCAATGGGGAACTGTTCCAGAGGCACAACCTTGCTTAGTTACTTCAGCAATGAAGCTAATTGATAAGGGTGTTGCTGCGCTAATTGCACAAGCTAAGGATGGATCAATCGCTGGTGGAAACTACTTCGGCGAAGTTGGTCTTGCTCCTTACCATGACTTTGAATCAAAGATCTCAATGGAGATTCAAGATAAGGTCACCGCTCTAGTTCCACAGGTTCTTGATGGAACCGTACCAACTGGAGTTAAGCTCTAAATAAGTAAGTAAAGAAATGGGGGGTGCGTTATGCACCTCCCATTCCTTTATCACTACTATTAAATTCAACGTCAAGTAAATAGGATTACTGGATAATGAAGAAGCTGACCGGTTTAACAGTTCCACTTTTTTCAGTATTGATTGCCCTCTTCTTCGGCGGCATCATGATTGCAATTCAAGGCATCAATCCATTTCTTGCATATGAAGTTCTCTTTACCAAAGCATTTGGTTC
>VFQT010004585.1_pt1 | contig 11309 bp, 8 predicted proteins | sample 3512381 | NCBI WGS metagenome assembly VFQT01 (sample SAMN10412376, study PRJNA504923) | tailings metagenome | isolation source: Relicate 2 Philex TSF3 active mining site | place: Philippines: Tuba, Benguet | collected 2017-08-29 | reverse complement strand
ATGATACCTCTACGGCCAAGAATACCCAGTATTCTTACGGAAAAGATACCGCTACGTATACCATTCGATTGATAACAGTGACCGACAAAGGTTGTGCGGATACAACGTATCGTTCCGTATTTGTTGGGCCTGACATCATCGTATTCATTCCAGATGCATTTACACCAGATGGCGCAGGTCCAAATAAAAATAACACGTTTGCCCCTGTTGCGATGAATTATAAAAATGCAGTGATGAAGATTTACAATCGCTGGGGTGAAAAACTATACGAAACGGACGATTTAACCAAAGGATGGGATGGGACAGCCAATGGCTCAGTGTGTGCGGATGGTGTGTATCTTTATGCCATTAAATTGTACTCATTGGATGATGAGCTGTATGAGTACAGCGGGTCAATTACGTTGTTGCGTTAATTCAAAAGTAAATAACAGAAAGGCCCAAGTCTGTTGAGGACTTGGGCCTTTTTTATGGCTTGGGTAAATTTTTCAGGAATTACTTCTTCTTTGCAGGCTGTAACTTATCTGCAGGCAGGAAGTATAAAATACTCATGCCAATGAAGAAAAATACCATGAGAGACAAAATGCTGTTCCGCATGTCGCCTGTGATGTTGTCGATTGCAGCCCAAGCGAAGGTGCCCAACACAATCCCTAGTTTTTCCGTTACCTCGAAAAAGCTGAAATAGGAGGTGTTGTCTCTATCTCCGGGGATTAACTTGGCATAGGTAGCGCGCGACAAACTTTGTATTCCTCCCATTACGGTTCCAATCAAACAGGCCAATGCAAAAAATTGCTCTGGATGTCGGGGTTGTAATTTAAAGGCCAGTGAACAGGCCACAGTCCATATGATCAAAGAAATAAAAATGGCCGGTTTGTTTCCAATTTTATCGGCCAAATAGGCAAAGAAATAAGCACCTGCTATACCAATCAACTGAATCAAGAGTATGGTAGTGAGCATCTCTTCCGATTTTAGCAACAGTACATCCTTACCAAACAAGGCAGCAACATAAATAACCGTTTGAACACCCATCGTGTAGACAAAGAAGGCACCCAAGAAGATTTTAACAGCTTTCATGGTTCTTACTTCATTGAATACTTTGCGAATTTCATGATATCCACTCCAGATGCTGGTCTGACTTTTGGAAGCCAACTTTCCGGGCAATTTTATCAATGGCCAGAACGACCAGCCCAACCACCAAATACCAACAGACAGGAAACCTACTTGAAAGGGGAGGACGCTCACTTTGGGACTGGGAAGCCCAAACCAATCGTGTTTGATGAGAAGCAATAAATTAAAAATCAGCACCAATACACTGCCGATGTAACCCATGGTGAATCCCCTTGCTGAGAGGCGGTCAAAGCGGTCAGGTGTTGCGATTTCTGGCAAAAAGGCGTTGTAAAATACCAAGCTTCCGGCCCAACCCAGCGTGGCCACCATGAAACAACCCAGTCCAAACAAATAGTTTTCACCGTTAAAAAAGAACAAACTGCTGCAACCCAAACTGCCCAAAATGACGAAAAAACGCATGAAGGGTTTCTTTGCACCGGAGGCATCGCTGATGCCCGACAACAAAGGAACCAGGAGCACGTTGAGTAAGAAAGCCAAACTCAGACAGTAGCTGTATAAAGCCGTGTTTTTGAAGTCATACCCCATAAACTCAATGTGTTTTGGGGTAAAGCTTTCGTAAAAGGTGGGGAATATCGCAGAGGAAATACTCAGGGAATATACACTGTTGGCCCAATCATACATTGTCCAGGCCGTGAGTACACGTTTGTTATTTTTTTCCATACAGGGCTGCAATTTACCCAAAAATGGATGGTAATCAAGTGTATTTACGCGTATTTCTGACTATCGGCACGATTCCATTTGCCCTCCGCAATTTCTCGGGTAATGGTGAGTGTTCCCTTCGATTTGTTCGATGGGCCCTCATACATGAAATCTTGTAAAATTGATTCACAGATTCCACGAAGTCCGCGTGCTCCCAATTTGTTTTCGAAAGCAATTTCAGCTATGTAGTCGATGGCCGCTTCGTCAAATTCCAAGGTGATTTTATCCAAGGCAAACAAATGCTGATATTGTTTGATCAACGCATTTTTGGGATCTGTGAGAATCTGCTTTAACGTGTCTTTGTCGAGAGGTTCCAACGCCGTTAGGATGGGCAAACGTCCGATGAGTTCGGGAATTAATCCAAACGATCTCAAATCGGAAGGAGCAACCAAACTCAACAATTTTTTATCCTGAATCTCCTTGCTGTGCGTGCTTTTGAAGCCTACAGCTTGCTTTTGTACTCTGCGAGAAATGATTTTGTCAATGCCATCGAAAGCCCCACCACAAATAAACAAAATGTTGGTGGTGTCTACCTTGATGTATTTTTGATCGGGGTGTTTTCTGCCACCTTCGGGTGCTACGTGGGCCACGGTGCCTTCCAAAATCTTCAATAAACCTTGTTGGACGCCTTCGCCACTCACATCTCTTGTGATGGAAGCATTGTCGCCTTTACGGGCAATTTTGTCCATCTCATCCAAGTAGATGATGCCGCGCTCTGCCAGTTCCGGTTTGTAATTGGCTACTTGTAGCAAACGGCTGATAATACTTTCAACATCCTCACCCACATATCCCGCTTCCGTTAATACGGTGGCGTCGGCAATACAAAAAGGTACATCCAAAATTTTCGCCAGGGTTTTCGCCATCAGGGTTTTTCCTGTGCCGGTTTCTCCGATCATTAAGATGTTGGACTTTTCAATTTCCACATCGCTGTGCGCCGCGCTTTTCTTGCTATTTAATCGCTTGTAGTGATTGTAAACTGCTACGCTCAAGGTTTTCTTGGCTTGGTCTTGGCCAATGACATATTGGTCCATGAACGCCTTGATTTCAGCCGGTTTTGGGAGCTTTTTATTGCCGCTTTCTTGGGTTGATTCAAAATTTGAATTACTTGTGTCTTTGCCACCAGTATTGCCACCCATGCCCAGTTCTTTCTCAACGATTTTTTGGGCTTGGTCTGCACATTGGTCGCAGATATGTCCATCAAGGCCAGAAATCAACATGAGCGATTCGCTCTTTCTGCGGCCACAGAAAGAACAAATAGGATCTTTGGCTTTCATACCAAATTATTTGTTACGACGACCCAAAACCTCGTCGATCATACCGTATGCCTTTGATTCTTCGGCAGTCATCCAATAATCACGATCGCTGTCCTTTTCTACTTTCTCATAGGGCTGGCCTGAGTGATGAGAAATAATGTCGTACAATTCCTTTTTCAGTTTGCTGATTTCTTTGTACGTAATTTCAATATCAGAGGCTTGACCTTGTGCACCGCCAAGAGGTTGGTGAATCATGATGCGAGAGTGGGGAAGCGCCGTTCTTTTGCCCGCAGCACCTGCACACATCAAGACAGCACCCATACTGGCGGCCATGCCGGTACAAATGGTGGCTACGTCTGAGCTAATGTACTGCATAGTATCGTAAATAGCCAAACCAGCATAAACACTTCCGCCTGGGCTGTTGATGTAAATTTGAATGTCGCGGTTTGGATTGGCACTTTCCAAAAAGAGCAACTGCCCCATGATGATGTTTGCTACATCCTCATAAATGGGAACACCCAAGAAGATAATTCTATCCATCATCAAACGAGAGAAAATGTCAATGACACTCGCATTCATTTGGCGCTCTTCGATGATGTTGGGTGTGAGTCCGTAAATGCCACCAGATTGTGAAACCAATTTGGTGTATTCGTCTACCCGCAAACTGCTGATACCCAAATGCTTCGTTGCGTATTTCTGAAATTCTTTGCCGTAATCCATGTTATTTTCCTTGTATAACAAATCTACATCACAAAAGGTTACTCTCCATGCGCAGATTTATGCGCATTTACGTGAGCGAAGTAATCTTCTACAGAAATCTTCTTTGATTTCAGGGTTACAATGCCTTTTACCGCATCGTAGGCTTTTCTATAAATCACGCGGTCTGCCATTTGCATGACGAATTCACGCTCTCCCAATCGCTTGTTGATGCTCTCGTCCAAGAAAGCGTCGTTCATCGGAATATTCAATCCGTATTGTCTGTACAACCCGTGGAAGTATATGCGTGCTTCTTCGCGAATATCTTGCTCGGTGCTCTGCAAATTTTGACTTGCCGCTATTTTGTCGATAACCAGCCTGCGCTGCAAGGCACTCTTTTCCTCTGCATATTTTTCGTCGATGTTTTCGAAGTTGTATTCGTTCTCCTTGGTTGTAATCAACCAACGCTTCAAAAACTCATCGGGCAATTCAATGCTGTGTTTTTCCATCAACAAATGACCGATCTGGTGATCCAACCAAAGGTCTGCTTCGTTGCGGTAGTAATTTTCCAAGTTCGACTGTATGCGTGAGCGGTACTCCTCTTCGTTGGCCGGAATGTCTTGCTCTCCAAAGACTTCGCGATAGTATTCTTCGTTGAGTTCAGCATCCGTTCTGCGTTTGATTTCGGTAATCACCAACTTGAATTTATCGCTCAGGTCGGCTACGCCTTCCTTCGCGATTCCCAATGTATTTGAAATAACCGTTTCGTTGTTGTTCAACAACGTCTTCACGCTGCACACCAACTCATCGCCCACTTTCTTACCCAAAACCGCCTTTTTGGCTTTTTTGTCTTCAATCATGGATGCTACAAAGCTGATGCTCTTTTCAGCTACACCACCCTCCAAAACTTCACCGTTTTCGTCCAATTCTGTGATGCCCGCATAGATGATGTCTTCATCCTCTGCCGACTCAACGTCGAACATCTTACCATGACGCTTCCGAGAATAGTTGATGTCTTCGGTTACTTCCTTTTCACTCACTTGAATGTCGAACTGCTCCAAAGAATCCTTCGCGCTGATGTTTAATTCAAACTGAGGCGCCAATCCCAAGTCAAAAGCAAATTTGAAACTGTCGCTGCCCTCAATGTCGATCTCACTTTCTATCTTCGTGCTGGCAATTGGGTAACCCAAAATATCCAATTTTTCATCCTGAATGTATTGGTTCATGGCCTCAGAAGCAATGTTTTGGATTTCTTCAGCCAAAATGCCCTTGCCATACAACTTTTGAACCATCCCCAAAGGGGCTTTTCCCGGACGGAATCCCTTGATGTTGGCACTTTTTTGAATGCGCTTTACTTCTTTTTCTACCTTTTCTTGGTAGTCTTCCTTACCCAAAGAAATGATAACGGTAAGATTGAGATCGTCGTGTTTTTCGAGTTGAATATTCACAGTTTGATGCGTTTCTAAATAAATGAAAATCCCCGGCACATTGCGTTCAAGCAATTAGAGGAGGGGAGTAGTGCACGCGGAGGGACTCGAACCCACACACCTTACGGCGCCAGATCCTAAGTCTGGTGCGGCTACCAATTACGCCACGCGTGCAGAAAGGACCTTAAAAAAGGACTGCAAAGGTAGTGAAATTTACCTTCTAATCAAAACAAGGTGGTGATGTACGTGTAAGTTTTCTTGTTTTTCAGGGTGACGGTGATTTTGATTTCGTCTCCGGCCGACCACTGAGTCATTCCCAGCGGGGTGATGGCCAGCGTAGGAAGTCCCAACCCATTGCCCGCCTGCACAGTCATGTTGCTTTCGATGTTGCCGTGTTGCTTGGAGACAATGGTCACCACCGCATCCTCGAGCGGTTGTAACATGGAAAAACTCCATCGCTCAAAAACCAACATTGCTGGTGAAGCACCCGGTGCTGGCCAGGCAACAAAATGTTCTCTGTAATAGGCGGTGTCAACCGCCATGATGTTTTTATCGGCTAGCCAAAATACGGTGTTGTTTTCAGCGCAACCAAACCCGTAATTCACCATGCCCGGATGCGTTAACAATCGTCGGTTGTACAATTCTTCACTCTTCGTATCGCTCATGAGAACCGTTGCGCTCTGGGCTGGGTTGGATTCCAAAATGGCCGTACCAAATTGAGCCGCATCCGCAGCAGCCGCCGTAAAACACTTGTGTGTTTCGGGTTTGGGCTCCCTGCTGAATACACCCACGGGTGCATACATCGTAGCCGCTTGCATAGAAGCCACGTGCTTGTCCATGTCGAACTGAATCCCTTTCGTTACCCCCGCATTCTGACGGAAATAGTTGATTCTGTTGGTGATTTTTTGGATCGTTGAATCCGGCAATGTACCCGCCGTGCAAGTTTTGCTGTTGCCCGACCACCCGGTCTGTGCCACTTTTTTGCCCTTCACCGTGGCATAGGCAATTTTACTGCCCTTGAATCGCACTTCGAAGTCCGCCTTCGCCAAACGCATTTGCAACGCAGCGATGCCTGTGTACTTGTTGTTTTCTTTCGACAATCGATAATAGCAACCCCAAGCCGCTTCCATTAACCCTTGTTTCATCAGCGAATCAGTGGCACGGGCCAACAAATTCTGCTGAAGGGGCTTGAGTGTTGCGTTTTTCGGGAAGTCTTTGATGACTGAATCGCTCAACGATAAAATTCTTGCCCAATCATAGTAAGCAATTTTTTGTTTCGTCCATGCGTTGAATGTATTCAAACGATACTTTTTCAAATTCGCATTCTTGGGATACTTGTTTGCGCCGTGGTCCATCAACATAGCAATCAAACGATGACTCACACTGGGTGGAGGGTTGTTTAACAACACTTCCAATTTTTTCTCGTCGATGGGCGTAGTTTTAAACTGAATTGGGTACCATTTGTAAAAGAAAAAGACCGTTCCCCCCTTCGCGTTGTTGGCCAGATAGTATTCCAAGCATTGATTGATGAAAGCAAAGGAGTCCTTGATCAAAAACGGATCGGTGGGGTTTTTCGATTTGCGGTCCAATAAATCCACCTTGCGGTTGTAAAAGTCAATAAAAACCGTTTCCGCTTCAGACCAATCATTGTTATCGGTGAGATACCCCAATCGATTCAAATAGTAATTGTTTTGTTCGTGCAGGTAAAACGTGTCGTTTGGAAAAAAGAAGAGCGCTTTGGTCAACAGTTGATTGTACATCTGACTGTACCCCGTGTTGGATCGGGTGGTGGCCAATTCTACGTCAATCATCGACCGCTCCCAACCCAGTAATTTTTGGTTTAGCGGGAACACCGACAAACCCATTTCGCAATAAATTAGGGCACTGTCGGTGAGTTTTCTCTCATTGAGATAGTAATCCGTTAACACCTCAAAGGATTCACGAACATAGGTTTTTTTATGCTTGCCCTCCGCATTGGCCAAATAGTTCATGTTGGCCACTTTGCGCATGGTTTTTACGGCGTCCAAATTTTGTTTCTGTAACCAATAACAATGCCCAGCCATACCCAAAGCTACGGTGTCGCCAGTGAGTTCATAGCTATTTTTATACATCTGAAGCGCCCTTGGATAACGGCCTTGTCCGTAGTTGCTGATCGCCTCTTTGTTGTTGGCGACAACCAACGCATTGAATCGCTCTCCATATTGCTTAAAGAATTGTCCGTCATCATCATACGATTTGGCTTTGACAGCACTCTTCATGGCCTCTTTGAAGTAATCTACATCGCCTTTGCGGTATTTCTCAATCTGATACATTTCGTATTCAGAGATCGCTTTGATGTACCAAAGTTCGGTTTCTGTTTTATCGTCTTCCAGGCCTTTAGCACTCATTTTTTGGGCCTCAACGTATTTTCCAGCTTGGAAATACTCGCGGGACTTCAGTACTGCTTTTGTTTGTGCAGAGACCAAACTTGTTGCCAAAATAGACAGAGAGAGGAGGATGTGTTTGATGTTCATGATTTTCAAGGCGAACCAGTACAAATAAAACAATAACCAACAACAATTTCACATGGCGTTGGTAAAGCGTGTAAAAAATCTGAATGGATCAGCGCATCAGGGTGATGTCGGTCTTGTGAATCTGCCGAAATCCATTGTTTGCCATCAATTCAATGAAGCAGACATAAACACCCTCTGGTGCCTCTTTGGATTGGTAATACCCATCCCAGCTGCCATTCAAATCTTGGGTTTCAAATACCTTTTCACCCCATCGGTTGTAAATGCGCATTTCCATCGCTACAAAACCCTCCAAATACGGACGGTATACATCGTTGGGTGCCGAAGCATTGGGCGTGAAGGCGTTGGGGATATGAACAATGGGCGGACAGCTATCGATCAGATTCACCTCGTCGAAGGCACTGCAACCATCGGCGGATGTAACGGTTGCGCGGTAGGTTCCTGCCGTGGTAGCCAAAATGCTTTGGGTGGTTTCATTGGTGGGTGTCCATGAATAGGTATAGCCGCTGCCAGCACCCGCATCGAGCCGCACAGCGGTATTCCGACAAACGAATTGATCTTTCCCCAAATTGACCTTCGGAATTTCCCCCAGTTTTACCGTGATGGTTTTGCTAGTCACAGCGCACTTGCTATATACTTTTACGCTGTATGTCCCTGCTTTTTGTATGGCCAAAGTTCGATTGTTGGTGTCCAACGCACTGAGGTCCACATCGGTGCTTGTCCAATGGTAATTCCAACCCCTGTGGTTATTGCCTGCATTCAGGGTTAAATTGACGGCAGGATTACACAAACTGGTGTCTTTCATGGGGATGGGTTCCGGTGCGGCCCAAATGACCAATACGTACACCGATTTGGTGGATTTGCTCCCGTCGCTGAATGTAGAAGTACACTCTGTTAAGTACAACCCAGTGTCGGGATAGCTGATGTTCTGAGGCTCGCGAGCACTGGAAGTATTGGGCGTTCCTCCCTGAAAGGTCCAAGCCCAAGCCACCGAAGGCAAACTGCCCGGTTCGTTGAACTCTTTGTAATTCACACTGCTACCCTTGCAAATGATGAGCGATGGTGTCTGCGCGGCCAATGAGAGGGCCGACAAACCAAAACCAATCAATAACCATGTGAAAAGGACCCAGCGTTTCATGACATCCACAAAAATAAGGCTTTTCCCAATTTATTGTCGACGGTTGGCAAGCAAAAGGGGAGGGCCACCATCAAAGGGATTGTCTGATCGCCCCAAGCTATGAATTTCCAAGCCATTGGCTCGCTTAACCGCATCGTTTCCATACCGATTTCGCAGTCGATCCATCGCCTGATACAAGTTGGCCATCTCTTCGCTGTCTTCAAATAAGTTCATCTGAAATCCGCCACTCACCAAATCACTGAGCCTCACCCCAATCAAACGAATCAATAGCCTACGATTGTAGAGTTTGTCAAACAGCTCCAACGATTTCCCAATCAATACATGGTCGGCACTGGTATAGGGGATTTTCGCCTGCAACGTGTGGGTGTTGAAATCGCTGTACCGCACTTTCACCGTGATGCAAGCACAGAGCTTGTCGCCTTTGCGCAGTTGATAGGCCAAGTTTTCTGCCATCGCACTGATGATATTGCGCAGTTTTACCACATCAATGGTGTCTTTTTCGAACGTTCTTTCTGTACCAATGCTCTTGCGCTCCTGGTAAGGTTCTACTTTGCGATTGTCAATCCCCTGTGCCTTCTTCCATAAATCGATCCCCGGTTTTTGTAAGGTTTTGAATAACAATTCCATGGGCATCTCTTGCAGCGTTTTGATGTATTGTATCCCCAAGCCCCGCAGTGTTTTGTAAGTCTCTGTGCCTACTCCCGGGATTTTTCTGACCGATAGTGGCGCCAAAAATGGAATTTCATCACCGAAATCTACCTTCCGCTGTCCGGATGGCTTGGCCGTGCCCGTGGCGACCTTGCTCACGGTCTTGTTGCTGGCCACCCCAAAACTAATGGGCAATCCCGTTTCCTTCAAAATCTTGGCCTTCAACTCCATGGCCAACTTCCACGTGCCAAAGAATTTTTCCATCCCCGTTAAGTCGATGTAAAACTCGTCAATGCTGCTCTTTTCATACAAAGGCACCGATTCGGCAATGATGGTGGTGACATCCTTTGAGTAATCACTGTACAGCTGTGAATCCCCCCGGATGATGATGGCGTTCGGACACAATTGCTTGGCTTGTTTCATGGGCATCGCGCTGTGAATCCCAAAAGACCTCGCCTCGTAACTGCAACTCGCTACCACGCCCCGGTCACTATTGCCTCCGATGATCACAGGCTTACCCACCAAGGCGCTGTTTTTTAGTCGCTCTACACTCACGAAAAATGAGTCTAAATCCATGTGGGTGATGATGGGTTGTGTCATTTTGGTAATTTAATTAACAAATTTTCGTCAATAAATTAATCAAAATTATCGAACCGACAAACAAAAAATCCGAAATTGTGGGTAATTAGCCAAAGCGGTTTGGTCAGTTGCAAATGGGCCCCTGGGGTTGAGCCTTGGAAAAATAGGTGCGTTACCACTGGCTGAGAACCTCCAGACTAAGTGGCTGTGAGAGAATAGAACGGCGCTCAAAAGAGCGACAATTGCTCAGGCAGCAACCTGAACGTTTTGCGGTGGTGGGGTGTGATGCCGAAATCGCGAATCGCTTGTCGGTGCTGCATCGTAGGATACCCTGCATTGCGATCCCACCCATACTGGGGATGCGCTTGGTGAAGGTCTTCCATGAGTTCGTCGCGGTGTGTCTTGGCCAAAATACTGGCTGCGGCAATGTGCAGGAACCTGCCGTCGCCCTTTACCTCCGTTTTGTGGGGAATGGATCCGTAGGCTTTGAATCGATTGCCATCCACCGCAATAAAATGGGGCTCAGTGCCCAAATTGTCTAGCGCCCTGTGCATCGCCAAAATGCTGGCATTGAGAATGTTGATTTTGTCGATTTCGGTTGGATTGCAACTGCCCACCCCCCAGAAAAGGGCTTCTTTTTCGATAATAAGGCGCAACGCTTCGCGTTGCGCCTTGCCAACTTGTTTGGAATCGTTGAGCCAAGGATGGTGAAAATCAGCGGGAAGAATGACCGCCGCGGCCACTACCGGACCGGCCAAACAACCCCTGCCAGCTTCATCGCAGCCAGCTTCGAGCTGAAATTCGCTGATTTTGGGTAACAAGGCCATGATAGTGCGCGATATTCGTTGATTCAGGCGGCGTCGTCAAGATTGTCGTTTGCCCCACAAAGCCCAGCCATATTTGAGGGTGACTTCTACGCTTTGCCAAAAACAAATGGCTAGCCCATTGAAACCATACATCCAGCCTCGCTTGAGTCCAAAATTGCGAAGGAAACGCACCGGGCCGGCGGTGAGCAGTTTGATGAGTACAAAGGCAACGGTTAGTTGGTGTCTGACAGGGGCGCCAGCGGAATCAACAAGTTCTGCTTGTATGGCACGTCCGCCAATTTTACCAAATTTAAGGGCTTGAAGTTTCACCGCCGCCAAATCAGCATAGGTGTAGTGCAAGATATCTCCCTCCATTTTCTGAACGGGGTAACGGGATTCTATCACAAATTTGTCGTGGGGATTTCGCC
>VFQT010004584.1_pt1 | contig 11312 bp, 6 predicted proteins | sample 3512381 | NCBI WGS metagenome assembly VFQT01 (sample SAMN10412376, study PRJNA504923) | tailings metagenome | isolation source: Relicate 2 Philex TSF3 active mining site | place: Philippines: Tuba, Benguet | collected 2017-08-29 | reverse complement strand
TGAGCATTGGTGCCGAGATCCAAGTGGTGCCCAACCCACGTCCCATCGACAATGTGATGAACATCATGCAGCGTGAGCGTTCGACGGTGTACCCGGGTGTGCCGGCCATGTATATCGGCATTGTCAATCACCCCAAAGTTGAGCAGTACGATTTGCGCTCCATCAAGGCTTGTTTGAGTGGTTCGGCTCCATTGCCCGTCGAGATTCAGACCAAGTTCAACGATTTGACGGGTGGCCGCCTCATCGAGGGTTTTGGGATGACCGAATTATCGCCGGTATCGCATGCGAACCCATTGCACGGCGTATCAAAGAAGGGGTCAGTCGGTGTGCCGTTGCCGGATACCGAAGCCAAGATCGTCGACCTCGAGTCTGGCCAGGATATTCCCATTGGCAGTGATGCGAGTGGTGAATTGTGGGTGCGTGGTCCACAGGTGATGCATGGTTATTGGCAACGCGAAGAAGAAACCGCCAATACGGTCACCCCAGATGGCTGGCTGCGTACGGGTGATGTCGCCAAGACCGATGATGACGGGTATTTCTTCATTGTCGACCGCCTCAAAGACATGATTATCGTGAGCGGCCTGAAGGTATTGCCACGTGACGTCGAAGAGGTGTTGTACATGCATCCACAGATTCGCGAAGCCGCTGTGGTGGGTATTCCCCACAAGGAACGTGGCGATGACACCGTGACGGCGTTCATCGTGACGCACGATGGGACTCCCATCGATACTGCTGACCTGAAGGATTTCTGTAAGCAGTATTTGGCCGACTTCAAGGTGCCACGTGTGTTTGAATTCCGCAGTGAATTGCCCAAGACAACCGTTGGTAAGGTGTTGCGCCGAGCCTTGGTCGAAGAAGCCAAGCAAGCGTAACGTCGGCGGTGTGGCCCGTACCGTTGTGTAGATACAGGCGTCGACTCATTGAGTTCGGCGCCTGTTTTCTTGTGTCATGGCAGAGTACGGTATACTATGCAATAAGAGAATTCCCCACAGCGGAGGAATGCGTGTGACTACGCAAAGAACATCGCAATTGCGGCTCCGCCGCACACAACCAATCAGATTACCCCACCCCTTGCGCGGGGCGTTTGATATGTACTATGTCATTTTGCTGGCGTTTGTATTGCTTGCGACCGTACTGGCATATCAATCACCACCTGCCGTCGATGTGAGTGTTGGTTCGCTTGGGGATCGACTCTTTTTGCAGAGCAGTGCCGGTTTGTCAGAGCGTGAACAGGCCTTTTGGTACACCGATGAACTCGCTGCTGATGCCCAGAGTGGGCGTAGTCGCTGGACGCGTCAGCAAGCTACTATTACGTTGCCCGCTTTTGAGACGGCGGCGGATATTTCGTTGATGATGCGCTTTGCGGGCTGGCCGACTGATGTCGTGCGCACTGATGTCACGCAGCCGATAGTGACGGTACGAGTCAATGATGTTGTGACTGGGGTGTTTACCCCGACGACGGCTTTCGATGACTACTACATGGTATTACCTGCAGATAAACACCAATCTGATGAGTTGGTGGTACAGGTGAGTGTGTCGGAGGTGTTTACAAGTACGACACAGTACTCCGACGTGCGTCCAAAGGGGATTCGGGTGGAGCGGATTGCGGCTGCTACTCCCAATGACTGGATTGCCTGGACCACGCCCAGTTGGCTGGTGATTGTGCGCATGCTAGCCATCGTGACCATGAGTTACATCATTGCCATGATGTGGGTACGCCGGCAATTTCGGGCATTGGTGATGAGTCTAGTGTTCAGCATTGTGGTGGTATCTGCGTTGGTGTTCCAACGTATCTACACCGCACAACTGAGTGTTGTCATGCTGTATGTGCTAGCTGCGGCATGTGCGTTGGCGTTGCGGCGTGACATTATCGGCTACGTGGTGCGGTTGATGCGCCGCTTCGAGCGCGGTGCCAGTTTGGGGTTTGCATGGAGCGTAGCGGCGGTGGTCGCTATTGCATGGGCACTCAATTGGCTGCCGATTACTTGGTGGGACGATCAACTCGCGGCACGTTTTGCGGTGTGGTTACTGGTCAGTGCACTGCTGGTATTGGTTGGTGGGTTGCGACCACTACAGGGTGTGGTTGAATGGCTGAATCAATCATGGTTACGCCACACGCATCGTTGGGGTGTGGTGGTGGTCGTTGCACTGGTGAGTGTTGCTGGCGTGGTGGCATGGCAAGCTCCGTTTATTGGGCATGCCGATTATGCTGATAACGCCGTCGTAGCGCGCAACCTTGTAGCTGGCCGTGGTTGGGTGGTCGATTATATTTCGCAGTTTTATACCATCAACGATGGTGTGACCCGTCCCCAAGAGACATGGCCGTTGCTACAACCGGTCTGGATTGCGGCGGTATTCATGATTGGTGGTGTCAGTGATGTGATGGCCAGGGTGCCCAATCTGGTAGCAGTGCTATTGCTTGCGGTCGTGATAATGCACATCGGGCGCACGGTGTGGGATGCCCGAGTCGGTGCGTTTGCGGCACTAGTAACCATTATCAACGTCTTCATCTATCGTCAAGTGGTATTCGCGACCACCGATCTGATGTTTATGTTGTTTCAGACAGGGGCAATCTACGCGGTGTGGCGCATGTTGGCGCCGGTGCCCGATATGCCGTTCCCATCGCGATGGGACCATCCTGCGCTGAAGGCGGTGATTGCTGGGGGTTGGACCGGCTTCATGTTGTTGCAAAAGCCTGGCAGTGGTGGCATGGTCGCCATCGGGCTCGGGTTGTGGTTGTTGTATGAGTATCGGCATATTGCCCCGCGAGTTGTGGCCGCACAAGCAACTGGCATGCGCGTGTGGTGGCAATCACGCTGGCAACACCTGTGGCCAATCGTGGTATGGGGGCTGGTGGCGGTGTTGATTGTTGCCCCCTATGTGGAACGCAATCTGCGTTTGTTTGGCTCACCAGCATATACCACCGAGCAGTACGACGCCTGGATTCTCGAATATACCGATTGGGATGCGATATATCAAGTGTATGCCGCTGATGGGGCTATCGGGAATGGTGATTTGCCTGATCGGAGCTGGGTGTTGCGCTGGGGATACGACAGTGTCTTTCACAAAATCACGGTGCAACTTTCTGCCATCCAAGATTACCTGATGCCGTCGTTTGCTCAGTTCCCACACCCCGTGCGTGAATGGGGCGGTGATGCGGCTGCGCTCGGCATGGTTGCCGATAGTGTGCAGTGGTTGGTCTTGCTGGGGATACTCGTCTGGCGCACACGTGCGACTGCCATGATTCGCCGCGTATTGGTGTTTGCGACCATCCCATATTTTGTGTTTATGGTGACATATTGGCACGCCAATGAGCCACGTTATTGGGTGTCGTTGATCCCGTGGTTGGGATTGTTTGCTGGTGCGGCAACCATGAGTATTTTTGATCGGATGCGGAGTTGGTATGGTGGCCGTGTCGCATTGCCGGCATTGGTGTTGTTGGGGGCTGTGCTGTGGAGTGCTGGTGCGCCCGCAGTAAACTATGCCCTCGAACGTCAGCAAGTTGACCGTGAACGGGTAGCCGCCGATCTCGACATGTATCGTTATTTGCGGGCCAATACGCCGCTCAGTGCGGTGATGATGACCCGTGTTCCGTGGCAGTTGCAGTGGTATGCAGAGCGGCCGGCAGTGATGATTCCAGCCAATACGGATGCTGAGACGCTCATGCGCTTGGCCAAGCACTACGAGGTGCAGTATCTGGTGCTTGATGCGTTGCAACGCCCCAATGAGGCGACCCGTGCGTTACTGGCAGATATGTTGGCAGATCCGGTGTATGGTTTCCGTGAAATCTACCGAACTCCAGAATATACAGTCCAAGAGGGTAAGCGTCGCTATACCATGCAGAGCGTGGTCTATGCGTTTGGCCCTGACTATGCGAATGTTGCGCCGTTGCGCTGAGGTGAAGTGTGCGTGTGTTGATGCTTGCTACGTCGTACCCCAAATATGCTGGTGATACGACGGCTCCGTTTATTGCCGAAATTGCCGCTGGTGTGGTCCGTCATGGAGCTCAGGTCCGTATTGTGTTGCCGTGGCATCGCGACTTTGTGCATGACGCCAATGAACACGGCGTTGAATTGTTTACCTATCGCTATGCGCCTCATCGTAGTCTGGCCGTATGGGGGTATGCCGAATCGTTGCATGCCGATGTGGGCTTGCGGCGCAGTGCGCTACTTGCGGCTCCATTTGGATTGACGGCTTCGTTTGGGGCATTGTGGAGACATATCCGCGACTTCAAGCCAGATATCATTCATGCCCATTGGTTGCTGCCTAATGCACTGCCTGCGGTCATCTTGGCGCGACTCTATGGCATTCCCTGTGTGGTAAGCATGCACGGGTCGGATGTGGCGATGGCCGAGCGCAATAGCGTGTTGCGGGCCATTGCACGCTGGATTTTCGCTGGTACGGCACTAGCGACTGCTTGTAGTGGCGATTTGTACACGCGTGCGTTGCAGCTAGGGGCACCACCAGCACACACCCATGTGCTGCCATATGGAGTGGCAGTGCAACAATTTGCGCCAGAATTGGCCGATCGCACGTGGATTCAAGAGCGTTTTGGGATTGCGCCGACGGCACCGCTGTTGGTGGCAGTTGGTCGGTTTGTCTACAAAAAAGGATTTCACCAGCTCATCGAGGCCTGTGTCACGCTACGCCAGCATCATCCCGATGCCAGACTTCTGCTGGTTGGCTATGGTGACTTGGCAGATGACTACCGTGCAACGGCGGCCCGATTGGGAGTGTCAGATATGATTGTCATGCCTGGGCAGTTGTTGCGCGATGAAGTGGCACGTACGATTGCGAGCGCAGATATTTATTGTGTGCCGTCAGTGCACGATGAATCAGGCAACGTAGATGGCTTGCCCAACGCGTTGCTCGAGGGGATGGCTGCTGGCTGTGCAGTGGTGGCATCGCGTGTGGCTGGTATCCCCGATGTTATTACGCACGAGGTGCATGGGCTCTTGTGTGACGAGGGTGATGTGACGATGTTGACCACCCAATTGCTCACTCTCATCGCCGATCCGGCCCTGCGTCGTCGATTGGGGCATCATGCACGGCAGCGGATCGTGCATGAACTCACGTGGGACACTACCACGGCACAGTTGACAGCATATTATGCGAAGGTGCTGACCCCATGAAAGATCGCGACATTGTCTTAGCGCTCGAACGTTGGTATCGCCAGACGTTGCAGTGGTTTCAACAGCGGGGTATCCCGTGGTGGCGTCGTTCGGTGGCCCAATCACAGTGGGCAATTCGCACTGGTTGGGGTGATACACCCGAGCACATGCGCTGGTTTTTCGTGGTCATGATTGTCGTGCTCTTGGGGCATGTGTGGCACATTGGCACACAAAGTTTATGGCTTGATGAAGGTGCGACATGGGCCGAAATTACCGACAAGTCGTTTGGACGGTTGTTTGTCGAACTGTGGAGCAAAGATGCGGCTTATCCGCTCTACCATTTGCTCCTCAAAAGTTGGGTAGCAATCGCCGGTGATTCGGAGCTCGTCATGCGACTTCCATCCGCAGTGGCGACGGCTACTGCGAGTGCGGTCGTGTCGTTGGCGTTTGGTCGCCAACCACAACGTGGCTTTGCTTTGCTCTTGATGGCGACTGCCCCGCTGGTGATTTGGTATGCCCAAGACGCCAAGGTCTATGGCTTGTGGCTGTTGTGGAGCGCCGTGCTGACGGTTGGCTCGCACAAACGATGGTGGTGGTGGCTGTTTTTGGTGACATTGCCGTTTGTGCATCGTCTAGGCTTGCTGATGGTCGCACTGCTGTTGATTGTGCCCACATATCAATATCGTGATTGGCGTTATCAGCTAGGGCTGTTTGTGGCGGCGCTGTCGGGGGCAGTAGCCGTGCTGGGGATTGCACTGTCGATACGTGCCAAGACGATTGGATCGTTGCCGTTGCAATCACCGGTGTCGGCTGTGCGCGATTTGTTGGCGCGCTTTCTGACCGATCGCCGCTGGGGTGATGAGATTTTTGGCGTGACCATGTTCTGGTGGATGCTGCCGCTCTTGTTGCTGCTGATCCTGGGTACTCGTGACACCTGGAAGCAGTACCGTACGCATCGTGATGTGGCGTCCATGCAGTTACTGTTGCTGGCATATGTGCCGGTGGCCGTGATTGTGGTGAGCTACGGCATGACCCCGTTTTTCGATGCACGCTATGCCATTGCCGCAGTGCCGGCTTGGGTGATTTTGATGGTGCGTGGCAGCTGGTACGCCCTCGAACGCATCACCATTCGCGGGCGCGTCTTCCGCTATGTGCGTGTAGGGCGTATTTTGGTGTTGTTGGCTGTAGTGAGTAATGTGGTGAATGTATTTGAGCCACAGCGCGGCATCTATGCGGGTGTGCCCATCAAAGAAGAGTGGCGTGTGGTGGTCGGTGAATTAGCCCATCGCGTGACCAACGACGACCTCGTGGTGGTGCATCCGGCTTACGCTCTACCCCTGTATCGCTATTATGCGCGGGTCACGCCTGACCCTTTACCCGAAGCGACCGTGTTTCCGCATTTCAGCGACGGCTATCGTGGTGGCTCCACTGAGCGCATGGCAGAGGTCGAATATCAACGGCGCCTATTCGAAGCAGAGCTCAATGTGGCTGCCCTCGGCAAACACCGCGCCTGGTTGTTGATTGCGCCTGACCATGCTAACCAGATTGATCCTCCCATCGATGGAGTCAATCCCTATGGCCGGGTATGGTTGTACTTCCGCTACCCACAGCGGACATGGCCATGTGGTGGAGTTGACCGCTACGGGGTATCGCTGATGTGTCAGAGTTATCCGAGTCGTTATGGCACGACGGAAGCACCACAACCCACCAAAGTCTTGAATGCTGTCTTTGGTGAGCAAGTGAAACTCCGTGGGGTGACCATTCGACCACTCGGGAGTGCCTTTGTGCCTGGTGGGGTTGTGCCCGTGCAGTTGTATTGGGAAGCAGTAGCGCAGCCGAAACAAGACTATCGTGTGTTTGTACACCTCTGCCAGCGCTGTAATGATCCGCCAGTGGCCCAACAAGATGGAGCCCCGCTCGATGGCTATGGCGAGGCCGGGCGGATGACGACCTGGCAACTGGGTGACCCCGTGCATGATGAGCGTGGCGTGGTGTTGCCGGCCGATCTTGCACCAGGCGATTATGCCATTATTGTTGGTGTGTATGATGCCCAGGGGAATCGTTTACCAGTTGTCACCGAAAAAGGCGGTGTGCTGGGTACGGATCGAATTATCGTTGATACGGTTACGGTGACCCCGTAGCATGCTAATATAGGAGGAGTTCAGCTGCCTCCAGAATGAGGTTCATATGGGAATTGTGCGACAAATACCAAATTTGCTGGGGTTGTTTCGCATTGTTGTGACGCCGTTGATGGCGTATTGGATTGTCATCAACGATGCATGGGCCATGCTCTGGGCAGCACTGCTTTTGTTCATCATGGCAATGTCGGATGTGGTTGATGGTGCGTTGGCGCGCAAATTGGGCGTTGTGTCACCCTTGGGGATTTTTTTGGACACCATATCAGACAAAATCTTTGTCGCTGGTGCCTTGTTGCCGCTCATCCAAATTCAGCTCTTGCCGAGTTGGATCGGATTAGTGATCATCTTCCGCGAATTTGCTGTGTCTGGGTTGCGCTCGTATGCGGCCTCACAAGGCGTGGTCATCCCGGCGGGTTCATGGGGCAAACAAAAATTAACACTGACCGTCACCGGCCTAATTTGGTTGATGGTATATACCTCGCTACAAGTGATAGTCGCACCTGCCTGGCTCACGTGGCTGTCGACGTGGTGGCAAATCCCGATGGCACTGGGTGTCATTTGGACGATTGCATCAGGTATTGAATATTTTTGGAATGCCCGCGCATTGTTAGCCAAAGCGATTACGCCAGAGCATGAATGAGGTGAGTTGTGTCACGCATTGCTGAGACATTTGCACGGTTGCGCGCCGAAGGTCGTGGTGCGTTGATGCCGTATTTGATGGTCGGGTACCCCGAACGTGATTCGCTGGAATCATTGGCACCAGCCCTGCAAGCTGCTGGTGCTGACTTGTTCGAAATCGGCGTGCCCTTTTCGGATCCTCTGGCCGATGGTGCCACCATCCAGATGGCTTCTGAACGCGCACTTGCCAATGGCGTGAATGTGGCGTTTGTGATGGAGTCAGTGCGCCGATTGCGCGCAGTAGGCGTCACCGTGCCGTTGGTGCTGATGGGGTACTACAATCCCTTTTTGCAGTATGGATTGGCCAAGTTTGCGGCTGAGGCAGCGGCAGCAGGTGCTGATGGTGTGATTGTGCCTGATTTGCCACCCGAAGAAGCGCAGGAATTCCAGCACGTGTTGAGTGAGCACGGCTTGGATTTCATCATGTTTGTGGCTCCGACAACTCCCGATGATCGTATCGCCAAGATCGTCTCGGTGGCGAGTGGGTTCATCTATTGTGTGTCGCTGACGGGTGTGACTGGGGCACGATCGGCATTGTGGGATGGTCTGCCTGGATTCCTCAAGCGTGTGCGTACCTACACCGATTTGCCACTAGTGGTTGGATTTGGGATTAGTACACCCGATCATGTTCGTACGGTGGCGAGTTGTGCCGATGGCGCAATTGTGGCAAGCAAGCTCATCAATTTGATGGATGGTACACCTGCTCACGAATGTGCCCCAGTGGTGTCGGAGTATATCGCACAGTTGCGTGCGCATATTTAAGTTTGACACCTCACTGCATGATGGTACAATGACACACGATTGAAATCGGCAATACATGGGGAAGCATTCGTGATTTACCATAGCCACACGATGCGCTATGGTCGTCACGAAATGTGGTTAGACGGAGACTCTGCATCCGTGAGGATGCCCATTGTAGACACGATTATGAAGGAGTTTCGCATGATTAAAGGCCTCGAAGGGGTCATTGCAGCCGCTACCGCGATTAGCCAGATTGATGGCATTAATGGTCGCCTGTTTTACCGTGGCATTGATATTGATGAGCTGACCGAACACTCAACCTTCGAAGAGACAACCGCGTTGCTGTGGTATGGTCGCTTGCCCAATTCACATCAACTCGAAAGCTTTACCCAGAAGTTCATCGATAATCGCCAGATTCCTTACGAAATCTTGTCGTTGATGATGGCTATGCCCAAAAAGACTCCCACCATGGAAGTCCTGCGCACGGCAATCTCGGCACTTTCGCCATATGACCCTGAGGATCTTGATAATTCGCTCGAAGCCAACGTTCATAAGTCGTTGCGCTTGACGGCCTCAATGCCGACGGTGATTGCGGCCTGGGAGCGTATTCGCAATAATCAGTGGCCGATTTTGCCACGCACCGATTTGAGCCACGCTGCCAACTTCTTGTACATGATGAACGGTCAAGAACCCGACCCCAAAGCCGCAGCCGTGCTCGACAAATGTCTGATTTTGCACGCTGACCATGGGCTGAACGCCTCCACATTTGCGGCGCGTGTGACTGCATCATCGATGTCGGATTTGCACTCGGCCATCGTGTCAGCAATCGGCACCCTCAAAGGACCGTTGCACGGTGGTGCCAATGAGCAGGTCATGCGCATGTTGCTCGAAATCGGCAATCCCGAACGTGCTGAGCAGCATGTCCGTGGCATGTTGAGTGGCAAAAAGAAAATCATGGGCTTTGGCCATCGTGTCTACAAAGCCGATGACCCTCGTGCGGCTTGGCTGCAGCGTTTGTCACGTGAACAGGCTGAGACCATTGGGCCGAGCACTTGGTACGAGATTTCCGAGATTATCCGCAAGACGGTGCAAGAATCCAAACCACTGCCCGTGAACGTGGACTTCTACTCGGCATCGGTGTACTACGCCTTGGGTATTCCGATTGACATGTTCACACCAGTATTTGCCATTAGTCGTGTGGCCGGCTGGTCAGCTCACGTCTATGAGCAGTACAGCGATAATCGCATTTATCGTCCTGAATCCGAGTACATTGGGCCACAGAATGTGCCGTATGTGCAACTCGCACAGCGAGGCTAGTCCATGTCGGAACGTTGGTCTGTACGCATCAGTCGGGTCACACGTCAGGTACTGACGCGACTCTATGTCTCGACACAGCAACGTCAAAGCATCAAACGTGCCGCATTTATTTGCGGCACGTTTTTGGTGTTTGCCATGCTGGGCAGTCTGCTGTTTTGGGCTCCGCTTGGACTGACATTGCGACCACTGACATGGTCTGAGGCCTGGTTGCTGAGTGTGTCGGCATTGACTGCGAGTGGCACTACGCCTTTTTTGCTAATCGACACGCTGTCGGTGTCTGGCCTGACAGTGCTGATAGTGTTGTTGCACATGGGTGGTATCACGTTCATGGCGTTTGTGCTGGCATTTTTGCAACAACTGGGCATCCGTATTTTTCGAGGGCGTACGCGTTCGTTGTGGCAGATTTTGGCGATATCACTGTTCCTCGAAGTCTGGGTCACCTTGCTGTTGGCCTATGATTGGGCTTCGTTGGCGACGGGGTGGTCCGAACGTCTATTTGTGGCGTTTTTTCATGCCTCGAGTGCTTTTGCCAATGCTGGATTTGCTTTGACCGGCAGTGGTGGAGCCTTTGATGCGCTCGTGCAATCGCCACAGACGTTGAGTGTGATTGCGGTGACGGTATTGTTTGGGTCACTGGGCGTGCCCGTCGTCATTGATTTGATGACCCGGCGCAGACACTTCCCTCAAACCCGCCTCAATCTGCGGATTGTGGCCATGTTGTTGGCTGTCAATGTCGTGCTTGTGCTCTTGTCGCCGCTGTGGCATCTGCAATATCCCGATGCTGCTTGGTCAACGCGGATCGCTAGCGCTATCTATCAGAGCATCGTGGGGCGTACCACCGGGATGTTTGTCGATAGTGATTTTATGACGTTGTCGCCGTCGGCACGCGTCTGGATGCTGATTACGATGTTTGTGGGGAGTGCCCCTGGCGCCATGGGAGGCGGGGTGTCGCCTATTGCGATGATTATCGTGATTGCCACGGTGCGTTCGCTGATTACCCAAGATCCGCTTGTGCACGTTGATGGCAAACGGATTACCCCCATGTTGATCTACCGAGCCTGGTGGATTGTGGGGATTGGGGCTGTCTGTGTGTTACTGGGCAGCATGCTGTTGTGGTGGTTGGCTCAGATTGATTGGGGGATGGCCACGATGCTCGCGACAGCGAGTTTCGCCACAGTGACCGTGCCCACATCCATAGTGGCAAGTGTGCCGCCACAGGCATGGTGGGTCATGTCGGCTTTGATGTTGTGGGGGCGCATGGGTACGTTTCTGCTGATGTTGTCACTGTATGGTCGCGTACAAGCCAAACAGCGACAACACCAACCGT
>VFQT010004582.1_pt1 | contig 11314 bp, 6 predicted proteins | sample 3512381 | NCBI WGS metagenome assembly VFQT01 (sample SAMN10412376, study PRJNA504923) | tailings metagenome | isolation source: Relicate 2 Philex TSF3 active mining site | place: Philippines: Tuba, Benguet | collected 2017-08-29 | reverse complement strand
CACGCGTGCCCGTTTGCAGGCGTTGACCGAGATTGCGATTGAGCGCGGCATCTTCCCCGAAGAATACTTGGTGGCACGCGCCGGTGAGAACCCCGAAATCTTGCAGATGGCCGACGGCAAATCAGGCATCTTGGGTGTCGTCAAAGGTGGCGACATCCAACAGTTGCAACTGAATCCTGGCTACAAAACCGACACCGCCCTCGACCGTCTAGAACGCCAAGAACGGCTTGAAGGCGCGATACCTGCCGAGTTCGGCGGCGAGTCCGCAACCAACATCCGCACAGGTCGACGAGGCGAAGCAGTCCTGTCTGCGACGGTGGATTACCGTGTGCAGGAGGCGCAAGAAATCTTCGCCAACTCGCTGCTGCACGAGGACAAGATTGCGATTGCATTGGAGAAAGCGTATTGGGGTGACACGACCAAGACGTTCTTTTTGAGCGGTCGTACGACACAAGGACAGGAAACGTACACGCCGAACAAGGTGTGGCAAACCGATTTCCACTATGTCGCGTATTCGGCTGCCGGTTCGGATGTGAACTCGCTGATCGTCGGACTCGGGCAGCGTTTGGGCGTGGGTTTGATGTCGAAAGAATCGGCACGCGAAGCCGACCCGCTGATTTCCGACCCCGATTTGGAGCATGACCGCATCATCGCCGAAGGCGTCGAAACCGCACTGTTGCAATCCATCCAGCAGCAGGCAGTGAACCCGCAAGGCCCGTATCAACCCGAAGACCTCGCGTATCTGACTAAACTCGTCGTGGAGCAAGATGTCTCATTGTTCGATGCAGTCACCCGAACCGACGAACGGGCGAGGGAACGACAAGCCGCCGCCATGCCTGTGGGTTCACCAGAAACGATGCCGGGACTTGCGATGCCTGGGATGGGTGCCGAAGCCCCCACCGCACAAGCTGGTCCTCCGCCGTTGGAAGCACTCTTGGCTCAACTGGGGGCCTAAATGAGTGACACCGCATACGATTCGTCGCCCGCGATGATGGCCGCACGCGGACAAACCTACGGGAAGGCGACGCAACAGTTGGAGGCGCAGCGTGCGGTGCCGATGCGCCGCCCACCGACCGACATCCAGGCACGTCAAACCGCACGGCAGGCGCCGCTGCCCGATTTCTTCGGTGAGACGACACGCCCCGAGGAGCCGATCACTGCCGGTGCACCGTTCGGTGCCGGTCCTGGTCCGATGGCGGCAGGGATACCGATGATGCCGACTGCCGCCGATGAAGCAGTGCGCGAACTTCGCGTGATTGCGCAACAATACCGTTCCGACGAGTTGATGGATTTGTTGGATGCGTACGAGTTCCAAGCATGAAATGGGAATCTTTCACTGACGCCACGACGCAAAACAACGTCGTCAAACTGAACGCACAAAAACCGCAGACACCCGTCGCTGAACCCGATCCGTTCATCGCCGAATCGTTGGCACGGATACAACGCGAAGCAGGATGGTTGGAACCTGACACGAAAATGGCGTTGGCTCGTTCCGGTGCGTCACAGCAGGCGGTTGACAAGGCGGCGGAACTCGGGGCGCGAAGGTTGGTGGACCGCAACGATCCGTTGACGGAGGACGAGGGTGCGTTGAAATCGTTTTGGTTCCGCAAGATTTATCCGAAGATAAAGGCGAGTTCCCGTTGGACGATGGCCGCCCTTGATTTCATTCCGGAATCGGCGCAAGGTGCGGTCGGACAGTTGTTCGACGACAACGACGACATCGACGGATGGTTCATTTCCACGAAGCTCGGCACCATGTTCCAAGATTCGGACAAGGCCGGACAAGGCTGGTTTTTGGGTGAGGATGCGGCGATAAAGCAAGCAGAACGGGCACGCCGTTACCGTGGGACGATAAACGGTTCGGCGTACACGGTGGGTCGTGGTGCGGCGAACATGATTTTTTTGCCGAACAGCAAACCGTACAACGTGATGTCGGGTGTGATAGATGCTGCGGCACTCATCAAACTCGATCCGACCGCACCAGTCACGAAAGCCATCGGTGCGGTGCGAACTGGCGGATTAGCTGTTCGTGGCAAAGAACTGACGATTTTGGGTAAACCCGTGCTTCGCGGATTTGAGGTTCCGATACAGTCCGCCGAGGAAGCGGCGGCGGTATCTGCTGCTCTGCGTTCCGAATCAGGTTTGACGAACGCGACCGAGGCGTTGAACGGCAGCCAATGGTTGAAGTTCATGGGCCAGAACCGTCGCGCCCGCGCACTCGTGGACCGTCTGTGGTCTAACTCGTTGCGCAACGTCGACGACGTGGACGAACTCACCAACCTGACCCGCACGACCGACGCCCGACGAGCTTTCGACGAGGCGGACGAGGCGTTGAAACAGGCGCAGGCACGGTTGGCGGCAGGTGAAGTCGGCGCCGATGCCGTCGAGTCGGCTGCCGAAGTGTTGCGCGAGGCCGACACCACATTGAAGAAAGTGTCGGGGGAGATTGCCGAGACTGCGGCAGAAACGCAAGCACGCAAATCTGCGGCCCTCATCGACTTGTTCACGGACCGCAAGAGCGGCAAGTTGCGTGTCAGCGTCGAAACTATCAACGAACTGTTGAACGCCACCAGCAAGAACGACGTGTTGGGAATCTTGTCGCCCCAATGGGTCGCCAAATCGGGTTCGTTGCCGGAGGACATTCGTGCAATCCAGTCGTTGACGGGCGGGACGTGGGTGGATCGGGTGCCGTTGGCGGCGTTGCGCAAGTCGCGTTTCTTGACTTCTGTTCCTGGCAGCAAAATCGTGGTCGGCGGCAACGACATGGACAACCGTGACGCGGTGATGACGGTAATCAACTGGTCGCGGACGCTCGGCATGGGGAAGGCGGAACAGGACCGTTTGCTTGTCGGGGCGTTGAAGACGTTTGCGGGTGACGCCACACGCGTCGACCAGAACGCGTACATCGACTTCTTCTACGACGCCATCGGCGACGTTCTCGTGAGGAACGGGGTGGACAAGAACTTCGTCGATTTGATGCGTGAAGACGGCAAACGGTTCGCCGACGTGTTGCGCCTTTATTACACGGACATCGCAGGCAAACCGACCGACCGAGGATTCTTCTCGTGGTTGAAAGAATCCAACCTTGCGAAAGACCCCGAAGATTTGAAGAAAATCATTGACGACGCAGTTGACCCCGAAGGCAAAATGGTGGTCGCGTCCCCGATGACGAGCGTGGAAATGTTGAACCGTGTCGTCTACCTGCCCGACGTGCGGGAACTGCGCCGCTTGACGCGTTCCCGTCTGGTGCGTGAAGCAATCAACGAAACCACCAAGACCAACCCGAAGAAACTGTCGGCTGCCCTGTTCACGAGAACGACCCGCGAAACCAAGCAGGTGCTCGTCAAGAAACAGCAGATCGAGGAAGCGGTGAAGGCGTTGGACGAGCTTGCGGCACGCGACCGCGAACTGGCCGAAGTACGTTTCGTGGACCAGACCACCGACGCATACAAGGCTCATGTCGCCGAACGCGCAAAAACACAGAAAGACATGATCCAGTTGGAGGAACTCATCGGCGACCTCCGCAAAGAAGGGTACGTGGACGAAACCATCGAGTTGCGTCGCGGCGAGTTGCGCGGTCCGCTAGCCATCATGGAGTGGTACCAGCAGTCGTTGTGGAAGCCGCTTGCGTTGGCGACGGGCGGTTACGTGATGCGCAACACGATAGACGCACAGATTCGTATGGCTCTCTCAGGTTTCTCGTCCATCGTCAACCACCCGTTCAAATACATTTCCGTCGTCACCGGCAGGCGTGCGACGGGTGACTTGTTGGGTGAGGCGATGTTGCCGCGACTCGTCCTGCCTGACGGCACCGTACCAAAAGACGGTTTGGGCGGTATTATCCAAAAGGTTCGTTACGGAAAATACGAGCACGTCACATTATCAGAAGAACTGATGAACGAAATGTCGTTTGGTTTGCGGAAAGCCGGACTGTGGGAGCAGTCGGAGGCACGACAGTTCGAGACGGGTCAATGGGTGGCGGTGTCGGCGCAGCAGAACCGCAGGGCGTGGCTGCGTGGCATCGGGCAGAACGGTACGCAAATCAACAAGGATGCGGCGATGCAGGCCGCGGCACGCGTGTTCTACGACGCGTTCCGCGAAGGTGCCACCGATCTGCGACAGGTGCGTTCCCGTGCAGCGGCAGCCGTACAAAAAGTGATAGACAACGACCCCGAATACTTCAAGAATCTGCGCCGCGCGTTCGAAGAAGGCATCGTCGTCAAAGACGCGAACGGCAACGCATTCAAATGGAAGTCGATCAACTGGGACGAAGCCGACGCCGAGGACGTGAACGCCTTGTTGGAACAGTGGGCGTACCGCATGGTCGTAGACAGGGTGCAGTTGATGTCGGGCGGACAGAACGGGATGAACTTCATGTACGCCTACAACTTCGTGCCCAAGACGAGAAAAGGCGAGATTGTGATGCCGTCCACCGTGAACCTGGACCGTATCGGTGGTGCGCTCGTCGGTGAACCCGCCCAACTCGGGGAAGGTTCGTGGGCGGTGGTGCTTTCCGTCGACGAGAAAGCTGGCAGCGCAATAATCCAACCCGTCGTTTCTTCGGCGGTTGACACCGGCAAAGACGTGCCGATACCCGCATTCCAGAACAGGGACGTGTCGTTCGCGGCCCGCAACCTGATCGACAACATGCCCGTTTCGTACGACAAGGTTGGGGAAGGGCTGCCTGGATTCGTGAAGTACGAAGAAATCCAGTACGGCGAAGACAACAAGGGTGCGTTGGCAAGTTTCCAGCGCAGCATGGACGGGATGACCGACTGGTTCTTCGGTCGCCTGTATGCGTCGGTGACGACGAAACTTGACAGGTCGCCCGTGTTCCGGCAGTCCTACTACAAAGTGGTCGCAGACCGAGTGGACCAGCTTTCGGTGAAAGCCGCCCAAGAAATCGTCGCCACCGTGAAACGTGCCGCCGCCGGCTACGACATGAAAGAATGGCGTTACGTCGGCGACAGGGACTTGTGGGCACGTCTCCAACAGGCAGCGAAACGCGGCGCCGATCCCGAGAACGCGTTGACGGCAACCGATTTGGACGACTACGCGAAATGGGTGGCGCTTGACGAAGTGAAAGGGCTGCTGTACAACGCGTCGAATCGCAACAACTTGGAGGATGCGTTGCGTATCGTCGCACCGTTCGCTACCGCATGGCGCGAAATCTTGGGCACCTACGGCACCCTGTTCCTCGCCAACCCCGTCAACACCTACCGCCAGTTCCAACGCGTCTACACCGGTCTTGAAGGTGCGGACCCCGAGAACGACGGTCGCGGCTTCATCTACAAAGACCCCGTAAGCAACCAGGCGATGTTCAAGTTCCCGATGTCGGGCGTGTTGGCGCGGGCACTCACCGGCACGGGTGCGGAACTCGAAGCTCCGCTCAGCCAGTTGTCGCAAGGTATCAGCGTCATCCCCGCATTGGGGCCGTACGGACAAATCGCCGTCTCGCAACTACCCGACCAGCCGCAGTACGACGACATCATCAACTTCTTATTGCCGTACGGTCGCACCGAGGACGGCAGGCTCGCCTACAACATCACACCTGGTTGGATTCGCAAAGCCATCGAGACGTTGGAGGCATCGACCACCGACCAGTCGAGCCAGTTCTACAACACGTACATCGAGACGGTCCGCGCCAAAGCAGCATCCGGACAATACGACCTTTCCAGTGCGCAGGACAAGCAGCGTTTGTTGGATGATTCCCGTTCCGCTGCCCGTGTCCTGATGGCGATGCGCACCGCATCACAGTTCTTCGGACCGACGGCAGCCACCACAGAGTTCCAGATACCCACCAAAGAAGGCGACCAGTACGTGTCGCTGCTCACCTCCGAGTTCTACAAGTTGCAAGCCGAGGATTACGACACCGCCATCCCGAAGTTCTTGGAGACGTACGGGGACGACGCGTTCGTGTATGCCGCAGGAAAAACTCGTGCCATTCGCGAAGGTTTGGAGGCGACGGAAGAGTTCGGGGCGTGGGAACGCCAAAACCAGGACCTTCTCGGCGAGTACGCGGACGTGGCCGCCTATCTTGCGCCGTCGGGTTCCGATTTCAGTTTCGCCGTGTGGCAACGGCAGGTGATGACCGGTGAACGCGAAAAGTTGACGGATCGGGAACTCATCCTGTTGGCGCAGGAACGTGTCGGCGCAGCCAAATACCGTGCGATGCGCCTGAAAGCCGGACCGTATCCGTCGGAAGAGGTGCGCGGCCTGCTGCGCCGATACAGGGAGGCGTTGTCGGAACAGTATCGCGGATTCCCTGCCGTCGCCCAGTTCGAGGTCGGCAAGTTCGAGGAACAGATGGTGCAGTTGCGTGACATGGTTGCCGACCAGCGCACCGAAGGGAACGTCGTCGCCGATGCTTTGCGGACCTATCTCGGGTATCGGGATGCCTTGTTGCAGAAGGCGCGTGACGCGGGTTATGTGGCGAACACGTTGCGTCAAGCGAAAGGTTTGGAAGGGTTGCGGGACTTCTTGGCTAGTATCGGTAATCAACTGATCCAAGAGACACCGGAGTTTGCACGAATCTATGAACGACTACTTTCGCAAGAGGTCGAACTCTGATGGTTGACCCCAACGAGCAGGACTACGAATCGCGAATCCAGGCGCTTTCCGTCGGCGCCGTCGGCGGCAGGGAACCGATGCCGTTCGAGAAGGCGCCGCCGCGAGTCGTCATGGTGCCGTACCGCACGATTGCCACCAATCAGGGAACATCGGTCCGCTACGACTACGGCGACACCGATTTGGCGAAATACATCAACCCGTCCGATTTGCGTCCTTTGGAACAGGTGCGTTTCTCCAAGAACCAGGGTGAACTGAGCGCGATACAACGCCAGCAGTACACCGGCGATTTGTTGGTGGACGAAAAGAACCGTATCGCACGCCCCCAATACGACGTGAACGGGGAACCGTTGGGTTTGTTGCGTTCGTTCGGCACGAACGCAGCCCGCCGCGAACTGCTCGATTTGCTCTACCAGAAAGGTTTTTACAGCTCCGGGAAACCGTCAGCCAACGGTTTCAGTGGCTCGGATCAGCGTGCGGTCGGCAACCTGTTGGAGTATGCGAACGCGATGGGTCGCACTTGGAACGTGGCACGTTTGGAGATTGAGTCGTTGGAGAACGAACGCGGTTTGGGTGGTGCTGCGGCGTTGCGTACATCGTCAAGGGAGGACATCCGCGAGTATGTGAACAGGGATTCGTTGGAGTTGTTGGGTCGCACGTTGACACGGGCCGAGTTCCGTGAGGCGTTGCAGATGATTCAGGCGCGTGAGCGTGCGCCTCGGGCTGGTGAGACGCAGGCTTCGTTGGGTGCGTTGTCGGCGGAGGCGGTGCGGCAGGTTGCGCCGCGTGAGGTGCAGATGCAGGGTGCGGCGGATGCGATTGACGTGTTCCGTGAGATGTTGAGGAGTTCGAGAGGTTGACGATGGCTGCGAAAGACGATTTGGCGAAAGCAAAAGCGGCACTCAAAGAGGGTGTCCAGAGCTACACGTTTGAGGGGAAAACGTATTCGTTGGGCGGTTTGAAGAAGTTGGTCGAGCAACTGGAAAAACGGGTGGAACAGGAGGCGAAAGCGGCGGAGAAGGCTGCCGCCGCAGCGAAAACTGCCGCTGATCGACGCGACCCGAAGCTGGCTGCGGACGCGGTTGCGAAAGCACAGAGACGGTTTGATGCGGCAGTAAAACGGTTCGTGGATAAGGGCACTATTGCGGAGTCGGAAGTGGAGCGGCTTCGTTTGGAGTTGCAGCAGGCGCAGGAGGTGTTGGCTCGTTTGACGCCAACCCCGACGCGTACCGTTACGACGCCCACGACCACCGCACCTACCACGACGCAACCGTTTATCGGTCCGCCTCTTGCAGGATACGGTCCGACACCTGGAACGCCGCCGACTGTTACGACACGTGCGACTGGCCCAAGCCCGACGCAAACGGGCACCGGCACTCGACGCGGCACCACCACCAAGAAACCTGACGAAACGAAACCGCCGGCAGCGACGACGGAAAGCATCTTGGATGAACTTGCGGCACGATTCCCCGCATACCAAGATTGGACTTTGGAACAGGCGACCGCCTATTTCGGTTCCGATCTCATCAAGGTGTTTACGGACACTGCGAACGGCGTCTACGGTCTTGGTGACAAACAGAACAAGGATTCGATTGCACGCGCAATCGCAGGCACCGCGTATTGGCGCAACACCGAAGCCGCGATACGAAGATGGGATGAGCTGTCCACAGTCGACCGCAATCGACGGATCAACGACAAAAAACGGGAACTGGCGCAGACGTTCGGCGATTTACAGTTGGATGACGCCACACTCACCGAGTTGGCGACCACGATTCAACGCACCGAACAGTCGGACTTGGGTGCGAAACAGTTGGTGTTCGGCGCAGCATTCAAGCAGTCCGCGAAACCTGGTGTCGATCCGCGACGGTTGGCGTTGCAGTCCTCGGAGGCTGATGCGTTGCGTCGTGTCGCCAAAGCGTACGGTTTCCGTTCGTCTGATTTGGATGACCAAATCGAGTCGGTGTTGACCGGCAAACCGTATGCGCCGACGGGTACGGTGTTGACGACGGAATCGTTCCGTCAGAAAGCTGAGCAGGCTGCTCGTGGCGCGTTCCCGCATTTGAAGGAACAGTTCGATTCGGGTTTGACGTTGAACGACATTTTCGGGAACTATCGGGAGATTGCGGCCCGTGTGTTGGAAGTTGATCCGTCGCAGGTGGATTACATGAGTGACGAGAAGTGGTTTGATGCTTTCGGTTCGCAGAAAGATGGGTTGCCGTCGTTGTCGTCGTGGGTGTCGAAGTTGAAGACTGATCCGAAGTATGGTTGGCGGTTCACGAATCAGGCGAATCAGCAGGTGTCTAGTGTGGTGTCTACTTTGGAAAGGGCGTTCGGGCTAATCAAATGAGCGACGTACCGTTGGGCGAAGAAGAACTCAGGGCTTTCGTTGAGAGCACGGGGGGGTTGATTGGTGGCGGTTTGGGTACGGTCGGGTCGGGTGAGGTTGCGCCCGCAAGCGCCTTGCCAAAGCCGCCAAGCGCGCCAAGTAATCCGCGCACCAAGACGGGTTCTCGCTACGAAGGCACGGGTGCGAATCGCGTCAGGTACGACGTTTATTCGGATGATACGGAAGAAGGACCGTTCAAAGACCCGACAACCGACGAGCCTGAGAAGCGTTCGCCCGCCGATAGACCAGAACAACCGGTGGTGACACCGCCTTCTGCGGAACAAATCGCGGCACGAGCCGCAGAAGAAGCACGACAAGCATTCCTCGCCCAGTCACGCATCGACGCATTCAGCCGCCTGCGCACCCTGCTCAACCGTTTCGGGTTGGGCGAGTTGGAGGGCGCAGTCAACAGCATCATCACCTCGGGTGCGGTCGATTTGCAGGACTCCAACGCCATCATCTTCGCCATCCGCGACCAGCCCGCCTACCAGCGTCGTTTCGCCGCTAACGCGGCCCGCACCAATCCCAACAGGAAAGGCGGACCGCTCCCCGAACTTGATCCGGCAACCTACATCGGGTTGGAAGAGTCCTACCGTCAACTCATGCGATCCAACGGTCTGCCCACGGATTTTTACGATAAGCAGGAAGATTTCCAACGCCTCATCGAAGGCGACGTGTCACCGTCCGAGTTGCAGGAACGCATCGAACAGGGCTACCGTCGCGTCAGTGACGCCGACCCCGAAGTGAAACGCCAGATGCGGGAACTGTACAAGGTGGACGACGGCGCTTTGGTTGCCTACTTCTTGGATCCCAAGAAAGCCGCCCCGCTCTTGACCCGTCAGGCTCGCGCCGCCCAAATCTCGGCACGAGGCCGAGAACAGGCAGGGTTGCAGTTGACTGCCGCATCCGCCGAAGACTTGGCTGCCCGAGGAATCACCCCCGAGCAAGCCCAGGAAGCGTTCGCTCGACGCGGACAGTTGGAAGGCTTGTATCAGCCGCTCACCGGCGAAGAAGCCTTGACGGAACAAGAGGCGTTGGGTGCCGCCTTCGGTTACGACGTACAGGCACAGCAACGCCTCGAACGTCGCCGCCGTCAACGCCTCGCCGAGTTCGAAGCTGGCGGCGGGTTCGCCCGCACCACGGGAGCCACCTCAGGCACCGTCGAAACGGGTATCGGCACCGCCCAATAGCACCCTATTGACGACCACGCACAGTGGTGTGCTATGCTCTCATCGTCACATAAGACAACAGCCATCACGACCCTCCATCGTGGTGTGGGTAAAGGAGTGAGCCATGTCGAACAGCATTGACGACTACGACGACGAGGCAGGCGAACAAGCCAAAGACCCTGTTCGTTCCCGCATGAAGAAACTCGAAAGAGATTTGCAGGAACGCGACAAGCAACTGGCGGAAGCCGCCGCAGCCCAACGCGAACTGGCCTTCTTGAAAGCAGGTGTACCTGCGGACAATCCGATGGCCAAATACTTCGTGAAGGGTTACGACGGAGAAATCACCGCAGACGCAATCAGGGCAGCGGCACAAGAAGCCGGTCTCATCGCCACCGAACAAGCCAAAGACGAGCGTTCCCAACAGGAACAGCAAGCTTGGGGCAGGTTGCAGAAGGCGTCACGTGCGGGTGAGAAGAGCGATCCGGCAGTCGATTGGAACGCGAAAATCAACCAGGCACGCAACCAAGAGGAAGTGCTGCAAATCTTGGCTCAGGCAAGGCAAGAAGCAGAAACCATCTAGTCCGCAGGCCCCGAGCCTGACGGGGAAAGAAAAACATCATGGCATACACAGAAGCGTCCAGTCTCTTGACGGACCAGACAGCGTTCGACCGCATCGCGTATTTCGCGTTGCGCAGCGAACTTCTCTTCGACGCGGTTGCCGACGTGCAGCCGGTCGCACAGTCCATGCCCGGTTCGTCGGTGAAGTTCACCATCTTCAACGACCTGGCGGCGGCAACCTCGACCCTCACCGAAACGTCCGACGTGACGGCGGTGGCGATGAGCGACAGCCAAGTGGAAGTCACCCTCGCCGAGTACGGCAACGCGGTGTCGACCACGGCGAAACTGCGCGGGACTTCGTTCCTCGACGTGGATTCGGCTGCGGCGAACGTCGTCGGCTACAACGCCGGCATCAGCATCGACTCGGTGATCCGTGACGTGCTCGCCGGTGGCACCAACGTCGTCTACGGTGGCGGCGGTTCAACCGATCCGTCATCGCGCACCACGGTGCAGGTCGAAGACATCATCGAAGCGAACGACGTGCGCAAGATTGTCGCCGCTCTCCGCAGCGCGAACGCGGTGTCGTTCAACGGCATGTACATGGGTTACATTCACCCTGACGTGTCGTACGACC
>VFQT010004581.1_pt1 | contig 11318 bp, 9 predicted proteins | sample 3512381 | NCBI WGS metagenome assembly VFQT01 (sample SAMN10412376, study PRJNA504923) | tailings metagenome | isolation source: Relicate 2 Philex TSF3 active mining site | place: Philippines: Tuba, Benguet | collected 2017-08-29 | reverse complement strand
ATATCGATGCCCAGCACCTCGTGCCCCTGTTGGGCCAACGTGCGCGCCACACTCGACCCAAAACGCCCAAGCCCGATGACTACGACCTGTTTGACGATCATGATGGATGTTCCTTCTGCGGCGTGGTTCCTTATCCGACGAAGACGTTGTCTTCGGGGTAGCGGTAGCCACGCTGGGTGTTTTGACTGGCCAATGCAAAAAAGAGGGTGAGCGGCCCGACCCGCCCCGCAAACATGGTGATGGTGAGCAGAAATTTGCCAAACTCACTCAGCTGACTGGTCACGCCGACGGATAAACCGACGGTGCCAAATGCGGATACTGTCTCAAACAACAGTGCCAAAAACGGGGCCTCTTCGCTGAGTGTCAACAACGTCGTCACCACCAAAATCAGCGACACAGAGAGCGTGATGAGGACAAGTGCTTTGATAATGATTTGGCTCGAAATCGTGCGATAAAAGACGCTGATTTCACTCCGCCCGCGCAACACATTCCACACCATCAGTACGGCAATGGCGAACGTGGTGGTCTTGACACCGCCACCGGTCGACCCCGGTGATGCTCCGATAAACATGAGCAAAATGATAATCATCACGGTGGCGTCGTTGAGATGCGCCAAATTGACCGTGCTGAGTCCGGCACTGCGGGCCGAGGCACTCTGGAAGAAACTATTGAGGAATTGATGCCCAATCGACAAGTGCGCCAGGGCGTTTTGATTGTACTCGAGCACAAAAATAATCAGTGTTGCCCCGATGAGTAGGCTGAGCGATGTCACGATGGTCAGTTTGGAATGCACCGTCAGTTTGCTCAGGTGCCGTCGTTGCTGGTAGATGTTGAGCAGCACGATGAAGCCCAAGCCCCCGGTCACTAGCAGTGCCACCACGGTCAGCTGTACGCCAATATGGGTCTGGTAGTTGAGTAGGCTGTTGCTAAAGAGGTCGAATCCGGCATTATTGAATGCCGAAACCGAGTGAAAAACGCCGAAGTAGATGGCCTGTGAGAGGGGCATGTGGCTGCTGAAGGCAACTGCCAAGAGCACTGCACCTAGGGCCTCGATGGCCAACGACATGAGGATGATGTACTGCACGAGGCGCACGATGCCCTGGAGTGAATTTTGGTTGAGGGCTTCTTTGAGGAGTAAGCGTTCTTTGATGGTAATGCGTTTGCCGAGCAAAATGGCCATCATCGATGCCAATGTCATAAACCCGAGCCCACCGAGCTGAAACAGGAGCATGATGACGATTTGCCCGAACATGCTCAGTTGTGAGCCAGGATCAACCACTGCAAGCCCGGTGACACACACGGCCGATGTGGCCATGAAGAGTGCGTCGATGAATGAGAGGGTGACATCAGTAGTGACTGCAAACGGCAACATCAGCAATCCGGTACCGACGAAGATACAGATTGCAAATCCTACCACCAAAATTTGGGCTGGTGAACGCATGCCGATGAATCCCCACTGAATGACTTTCACTGAGGATTGTACCACGGGAGATTTGGATGATGCGCGCTAGCCGATGATGTAGCGCCCCGGATTGAACTTGTTGGTGGGATCCCAGGTCTGTTTGAGTTGGCGCATGATGGCGGCACCAGCTGGCTCAGCCCCCCAACGATCGGCGTGATCGCCGATTTCGACCACGGCATAGCCCTGCAGGGGCTCAAGTGCGGACCGTAGTGCCACCATATCGGGCAATTGTGGCGCATAGATGCGGATGAGACCCACGGTGGGCAGTATTTGGATGTGAGCCGCACTCCCGTATTGACTGAGGAGGGGGTAGACGGCCAGCATGTGCTGTGGCGGTACACCGATGCGCACTTGGGTGCGTTGTGCGGTGCGAAAGGGCTCGTTGCTGAGCACTTCCCAGCCTGCTGAAGGCACTTCCTCGACATGCGGCGATTGCTGACGGGCATGCGCGATTTGGCGCATCACGGCGGCTTGCACACCCTGCCAGCGTACCCAGAGTGCACAGGAGCCGGGCTGAACGACCGTCATCAGGGCCGTCGGGTTGAAGGGGCGTTGGCGGAGCGTGTATGCCAGCCGATGGGCTTCGTCTGGCGTGGCGCAGTGGAAAAGCAATGTGGCGTCTGTGAGCGGCATGGGGGCCACCTTGAACGACACTTCGCCGATGATGCCGAGGGTGCCCAGCGCGCCGAGGTGCAGTTTGTGCAGGTCGTAGCCGGCCACGTTTTTGACCACTTTGCCGCCACTTTTGATGAGGCGGCCATCGCCAATGACGAACTTCATGCCCAGCAGCCAATCGCGCGGGGCACCGGCGCCGTGGCGTAGGGGCCCACTGAGCCCAGCCGCCAGCAACCCAGCCACGCTGGCCTCGCGATACTGCGGCGCATCCCAGGGCAGCCACTGGCGGTGGGCGGCCAGGATGTCTTGCAGGGCACCGAGGGTGATGCCGGCGCCCACTGTGATGGTCAGATCTGAGGCGACATAATCGGCCACCTGATTGAGTCGTGTGCAGTCGATGACGGTGCTATCGGGGTGAGCCGGGTTGCCGAGGTGCTGGTGCAGGCCGGCGCCGCGGGGAGTGAGTGGCCCCGTACTTTCACGCACCATGGCGCTGAGTTCGTTCAATGAAGTAGGCTGGAGCATGCACGTTCCTTTGTCATGCAAAAAGCGCCATGCGCTGAGAATGTGTTCGCTAAATCCAGGCGCCGGCAGCCATGGCTTTGGCGGCGCCACGCGCCGCCTTGATGTCGCCGCACGAGGCGCCGGTGGGGATGAGTTTGCAGGGGTTCATCACGCCCACCTGGTCGAAGCAGGCGCGCATGTGGCGCATGGCCCACAGATCATCTTCGTTGAACAGCCAGGCCATGTAATCGCGCTTTTCGATGCCGATACCGTGCTCGCCGCTAATGGTGCCACCGGCGTCGACACAGGCCTTGAGGATCTCTTCGCTGGCGGCGATGGCGCGCTCGATGATGCCCTCTTCGCGGATGTCGAACAACAACAGGGGGTGTAAATTGCCGTCGCCGGCGTGGAAGATGTTGACGATGTGCACGCGTTGCTTTTTGGCGACGTCGCGCGTCAGCTGGAGCACCTCGGTCAGGCGCGAGCGAGGCACCACGCCGTCTTGGATGTGGTAGTGTGGCGCGAGGCGGGCACAGGCGGCCAGGGCCCCCTTGCGGCCGGCCCAGAGTTTTTTGCGCTGCTCTTCGTCGCGAGCGGCCCGTAGCTCACGGGCTTCGAAGTGCTGGCAGATGAATTCAATGCGCCGCGTTTCGTCTTCGATTTCTTCGTCGGTACCGTCGATTTCGATGAGCAAGACGGCCTGCGCGTCGAGCGGATAGCCGGCGTGCACGGACTGTTCTACGAGGGCAATGCCCTGGCCTTCGAGCATTTCGAGGGCGGCTGGGATGACGCCTTGGGCGATGATGGCCGACACGGTCTGCGAGGCACTGTCGAGGTCGTCGAAGATGGCCAAAAAGGTCTTGACCGACTCGGGATTGGGCATCAGGCGCACGGTGAGCTCGGTGACCAGCCCCAACGTGCCCTCGCTGCCCACAATCACGCCCAGCAGGTCGTAGCCGGGGCGATCGGGCGCCGTGTTGTCGATTTCGACAATCTCGCCACTGGCGAGTACCACGGTGGCCGCTAGCACATGGTTGGTGGTGATGCCGTATTTGAGGCAGTGCGGCCCACCGGCGTTTTCGGCGCTGTTGCCACCAATGGTCGAGGCCTTTTGGCTGGACGGGTCAGGGGCGAAGTGCAAGTTCCACGGTAGCGTGTATTCGCTGAGGTCGGTGTTGATGAGCCCGGGTTGCACGCGAGCGGTGCGGGCCACGTCGTCGACGGCCAGCACGCGGTGCATGCGACTGGTCGAAATGACCACGCCGCCGGCGGCGGGTACGGATCCGCCCGAGAGGCCGGTGCCACCACCGCGTGCCACGATGGGGAAGCCGGCTGCGGCGGCGATGCGCACCACGGCGGCGACTTCGGCGGTGCTACTGGGCACCACCACGATATCGGGGCGGGCCATGTCGAGGGCGCTGCCGTCGTATTCATAGAGCATCAGCTCTTCGGGGCGCCACAAGACGTAGCGCTCGCCAACTGCCTGCGCGAGTTGGCCGATGAGCTGCTGATAGACAGGGTCGAGTGTGGTCATTGCGGTCTCCTCCGTGCTGGATAGGGCTAGTATAGCATAGGGGAGACCTGTGATAGCGAAGGGGGCACAGCTGTGCCCCCTTCGCTATCACCAGCACTCGGACGAGCTTACCCGCGCCACGAGAAGCGTGGCTGGTAGCCCAGCAGGCGCCGTGCCTTGTCGATCGACAACAGCGTGTCGTTGGCGCCGAGGCCGGGTTGCAGCGCAATATGTGGGAAGACCTCGGCCATCAGCTCGGCGTTGCTGCGGCGCATGCAGGTGTCGCCAGCGGCGATGACGAAGACTTCGGCGCCGCTGAGGGTGACCTCGAGGCCGAGGCGGCAACTCTGGGCCACGTCGCGGGCATCCACGTAGCCCCAAAAGTTCCACTTGCGGGTATGAGGATCGTCTTGCCAGCTCTCGAAGCGGGCGTAGTCGTGCGGCTCCATGATGTTGGAGAAGCGTAGCCCCACGTAGGTGGCGCCGCTCCAGCTGGCAAATTGGCGTGCCATTTCTTCGCTGATGAGCTTCGACAGCGCATAACTGCTCTCGGGGGCGATGGTTTCTTCGTTGACGGGGGCTTGAGCGGGTGGGCGGCGATCAAACGGCAACCCCAGCACGGTTTCGCTCGAGGCCCAGACCACGCGCGGCATCCCCAGCACCTGAGCGGCCCGGAAGACGTTGTACGTCGAGCCGGTGTTGGTGCGGAACATGACCTCTTCGGTGCGGCCGCGCGGGTCGGGATTGGCGGCGAGGTGCACCACGGCGTCGCAGCCGTGCATGGCCTCAATGGTCTCGCCGAGTTGATTCAAATCGGTCTTTTGGAACTCGCACAGCGCCTCGCTGGGCGCCGTGATATCGAGGTTGCGCACGGCATACCCGGCGCTGATGAGCTCTTTGATGGTGGCGCGCCCGGCTTTGCCCGAGCCGCCCGTGACGGCAATGGTCTGCATGATGTGGATGTCCTTTTTGATAGAGAAAACACTCCCCACATCATTATACAAAGCTCTGCCTATCTGCGCCGGCGCCGCCACGCCATCACCCCCAGCACGGATAATCCCGACATGATGCTGACGGCGCTGACAAACGAGCCAATGGCCAATATGCTGCCGAACGAACCGATGGAGCCAATCGAAAACGCAGACCCGACCGACCCAATCGACATGAATGAATTCTTGCAGCCGATGCACAACAACGAATTGCTGGAGGCAATGCTCCATTTGGAGGTGGTGGTCATGGGGTGGTTCCTGTGTAAATTTCCTGTATAGGACTACGTATATTGCGAGTATACCTATTCATCCGGCAGTTCATCATTTGCTCGTAGTGCATCATACAAACGAACGGGGCCCAACAAAATCTGGAGGAGACCGCGCATGGTCTTATCGTCGCTGAGTGCTTGGCGACTCATCGATTCATGGGCGCTCAATGCATGCATGATCGCATCGGTGAGTGCATTGAGGAGATCGGGAGAATTTGCGAATTGCTCGCGACTATTGTGCTGTGCCTGTTGGCGTAGTACCTCAGATTCGAGCAGTTTCCGTTTGAGGACTTCGTTGACATAGGTCAGCATGTCGTTTTCGCTTAAATCACCTTTGAAAAGCTCATTGACCATGCGAATAATTTGTGAAAGGCGCAGTTTTTCGGCGGCACTGATACCACCTGATCCGGTTGCACCAGCTGGAAGCAACACGCCGTCAATGGGATCTGGGTGCAGTGATGTTTCATTGAGAGGACGCAGATTATAAGCCGTCAATTCGACATAAGAAAGGTCGATATGCGCATGCTCACGCTCAAACGTCAACAGCGGCAGTAAACAACGGTAGAACATCATGCGTTTGTGGAACTCAGGATTGCCGAAATCAATCATCTGGGACATGAACGTGTAGAGGCGCACATAGCCTTGCATGTCACTGCGCATGAGCTCGAGTTGTGCGATCTCGGTTTGACTATCTTGGTCGGTATACCCTGCGTGTTGTGCATGACGCAGCTGTTTTTGGGCGGTGTGATAGCGCTGAACCAGGCGTTGCCCGACGGGCTGTATCGCCGCTATCAAGGCACGCTGACTCCGCTGGTGTGGATCGAGCAGCGCGCTTACCACGCGATCAACCTCTTGTTGATCATAAAAGCCGCCACTGTCGAGTTTATTGAATATATCGACGACCATTTGCGGGTTACTGACGTCATTGAGCTGTGCAGTCTGATAGTAGGTCTGAAACGCCTTGAGGATTTCATCACCTTGGTTCGTGAAGTCAATAACGTACGTCGTATCTTTGCCAGGGGCAGCCCGGTTGAGGCGTGACAGGGTCTGCACCGCTTGGACGCCTGCAAGTCGTTTGTCGATGTACATGGCACATAATTTGGGCTGGTCAAAGCCGGTTTGAAATTTGTTGGCCACCAGCAAAATATGATTGTCGGCTTCGTTGAACACTTCGCGGATGTCGCGGTGGCGCAACCGCGGATTGAGCACATCGCTGACCTCTGAGACAGGATGGGCAAACGAATCAGGATCGTTGACTTCGCCCGAAAACGCCACTAGGGTGCCGAGTGGGTACTTCTGGTGGGTAATGTATGCATCAATGGCTTTTTTCCAGCGTACGGCCTCTTTTCGACTCGCAACGACGACCATGGCCTTGGCTTGCCCTTTGAGCAATTGTTGGACATGAGCACGAAAGTGCTCGACCACAATCTCCACTTTTTTCGCAATATTGTGCTCGTGCAGGCGCACCCAGCCGAGGAGCTGCTTTTTGGCCGCATGCTTGTCGACGTCATGTTGATCCTGATTGGGGCGGGCATGCGTCAACTGGAACGCAAGTGAATACGGCAGATAGTTCTGCAATACGTCTACAATAAACCCTTCTTCGATGGCCTGGCGCATCGAATACACGTGAAATGCATGCGGCACATTCTCCGTGCTCGCAGGGCGTGTCTGATCTGGGCGAGTACCAAACAGCTCAATTGTTTTGGCTTTGGGGGTGGCCGTAAAGGCTATAAATGTTAACCCACTGGCCTGTGCTTGTGAGCTCATCTCAGCTGCCAACAAATCATCAAGAGCGATTTCGCCGCCATCATTAAGGTCGGCTTGCTCGTTGTCGCTCAGCACCTGCCGGAGCTTGCTGGCGGCTGCGCCGGTCTGTGAGCTATGTGCCTCGTCTGCGATCACGGCAAAGCGTTTGCCGGCGGTCGCCGTGAGGCGGCGGACTTCTTCCATTGCAAATGGGAAGGTTTGTATGGTGCAGACGACGATTTTTTTATTGTCGATGAGGGCCTGCGTGAGTTGACTGCTTTTGCTCCCCTCGAGTCCGGCAATGCTGACGACGACGCCTTGTTGACGTTCAAATGATCCGATCGTGTCGCGCAACTGCGCATCAATGACGTTGCGGTCAGAGATTACGAGCACACTGCTAAACATTTTGTGACCAGACTCATCGTGGAGGTCAGACAAAAAATGCGCAGTCCAGGCAATTGAGTTTGTTTTGCCCGACCCTGCTGAGTGCTGGATCAAATATTTTTGGCCGACCCCCTCGCGCTTGATGGTCTGCACCAAGCGACGTGTGGCATCGAGCTGATGGTACCGAGGAAAAATGATATGACTCGGCTTGCGTTGTGCCTCGTCGCGAGCGACCACCACATAGCGCCCGATGATGTCGAGCCAACTGTCGGGTTGCCAAATCTCGTGCCACAAATACCGTGTCGCCGCTCCCTGAGCATCGACCGCATTCCCAGCTCCGCCTTGATTGCCGCGATTGAACGGCAAAAATACTGTACTCGGTCCCGCCAATTTGGTCGTCATGTAGACGTCGCTGTGGCTGACCGCAAAATGCACCACGGCACCATGCAGGTGATGAAGCAGTGGCTCGCTTTTGGGATGGCGGTCATAACGATATTGGTCGATGGCATCGTGGATTCCCTGCGTAAAATCGCTTTTGAGTTCGACGGTGGCCACCGGGATCCCATTCAGAAAAAGCACTATATCGAGACTTTGCTCGCCAGCGACCGAGTACCGGACTTGCCGTATCACCCGCAGCCGATTTTGGCGATAGCGGTGTTCGATTTCGGGTGTTGACAACGCTGGCTTGAATTGTGCCAGCTTGAGCGTATTGCGCACGCCCACCATGGTCATGCCATGCCGCAACAGGTCAATGGTGGGCATGCGATTGAGTTGCGTACGCACCTGGTCACAGAGGTATTGCACGACATGGGATCCATGATTTTTGGAGAGGGTCTCCCAAATCATGGGCTGGCTTTGTTGGACCCACGCCACCAGATCGGCGGGGTAGAGGGCAAGTGCACGGTCGTATCCCGTCGCATCATGTGCATCGTACAACCACCCCTGCGCCGCGAGCGCTTGACAAATTTCGTCCTCGAGGTGGATTTCACGGTGGTGCTGCATAGAGAATCTCACATTATGACGTTTGGATGAACTATTGTGTAGTGTAAACGAGGTAGGTGAGATGAGCAACTGCCTTGATAGATATTGACATCAAAAAACTTTTTAATTACAATTAACTACATGTGCGGACAAAAAAGACAAAATTTTGCGCATACGCTACAAAAACAACCGCTTACAACAACGGTGCGAATCGTACACAGAGATGACACGTAGCTATGGGGAGCGGTGCGCCAAAACGTTGATGATGCGCATTAGTGAGTTATTGGCCGCAGAGCATCTTGGTCTGTTTGCTTTGAATACCCCTCCGCAGTACTGTCACGCCTTACGTGGCAATCGAGCGGGCCAATATGCGATGCGGCTCCATGGCAAATTTCGCCTGGTGTTTGTGCCAGATCACGACCCCGTGCCGCTCCAGGCGCATGGTGGCATTGATACGACGCAGGTGACTGCGGTCTGCATTATCGAAGTGAGTGAACACTATGACTGATGCACCACGTCCATTCCAACCAGATTGGCTCATTCACCCGGGTGAGCACCTTGCGGAGTACCTCGAATCATGGGGGATGAGCCAAGCGGAGCTTGCCGACCGTACCGGCTTGCACCGCAAGACCATCAACGCCATCATCAACGGCTCGATGTCGCTTACGCCCGATACGGCAGTGTTGCTCGAGCCGGTGTTCGGCATGCCGGCGCGCTTTTGGATTAATCTTGACGCGGCATATCACGAGCGGCTGGTCGTGTTGCGCCGGAGCAATGCCCTGCAGGCAAATCACGATTGGCTGAATCGCTTTCCAATCAAAGAGATGCAGACGCGTGGCTTGTTGCCAGCTACCAAAGATCGGATCGAGCTAGGTGTTGCGCTGATGCAGTTCTTTGCGTTGGGCGACGTGGCACAGTGGGATGTGCTGTGGCGCCAATCCACAGCGTGGGTGGCGTATCGGCAGCAACGTGCCAAGACCAAAACGGCCGAGCTTGTCTCGGTATGGCTCCGCGAGGGGCAACGTGCAGTTGAGCAGCGCGAGGCTGTGCCGTTCGATGCAGCCAAACTCCGTGATGCCTTGCCGCGTATGCGCCAGTTGACGATTGCAGAGCATGATACCGTGTGGCCGCTGTTGCAAACCATGTGCGACAACGTCGGCGTGTTATTAGTGCGGGTCAAGCCCTACAAGGGACTCGGCGTGTATGCCGCCACCTATCGTTATCGCGGGCGCACCGTCATCCAGCTGAGTGGCTTGCGTCGCACGGTTGATCAGTTCTGGTTCAGCTTCTTCCACGAGGTGGGTCATTTGCTGTTGCACGGCGTCAAAGAGGTCTTCCTCGACGATGCCGAGACCGCGCGTGATGCCACACATACTGATACGCAAGAGGCGGAGGCCAATGCCTTTGCGGCCCGCATACTTATCCCCGATGGCGCGTATCGCAAGTTCGTCCGCGAGGTGCCAGCGCCGTATGCGACCCACGCCATCGAGCGCTTTGCCGAACAACAACGCATTCATCCGGCCATCGTAGTGGGACGATTGCAACACGATGGCAAGGTACAATACTCGTTACACAATGAATTGAAAGGATCGTATGAATGGGAGAAAGAATGACGAATCACGATAATTCTTGGCCGAGTGGGCAAAAATCGACGGATGAAATTTATACGAGGTATATGCAAAAGCGAAATCATCATATGGAACAAAATGACATTTATAAGCAATCAATGACTTCAGTAATCACTGCTCTAGGTGAAGTGTCGTTGAGTTGGAGTCAACAGCTTTACTTGGACATGAAAGGAGTTACATCACCACTGCATAAACAAATCCAAGCGATTTTTGAGAGTTTAAAACCTGACTATGGCAACATATTTGCAGGGGTAGTGGAATACAGTCAGTCATCGATGACGGCGATATTTGCCGAGCAGCACACTATACTTAAAAATACTATGTTCAGCGATGAACTAGCGAAAATACTCGACCATCATCGCATCAATAGTGTAAAACGATTTGTTCAGTCGAGTGAACTCTCGCCACTATTTCAGGATGCGTTTATGCACCGCTATCACGTCCTGAGTGAAGCGTATCGCGTTGCAGATAAGGCTGACAAGCAAAGCGATAACCGAAAAATTGCTAGAAAACGTCGATTACAAAAACATAGAAAGCAACACGTATCTTCAATCGCCTACTGGGATACTTCAGATAGCATGATTTTGCGACAGCGTTTGGATTGTGTCTATTTGCTTGCGATTACTGGACTTGATGTGGCTACCCCATTTCTCGCAGCCTATGATGCTTTCGCACGGAAGAATATAGATTATCGGCGCCATACACTGGTGTCTGCACGGACAGTGGTAGAACAGTTGGTAAGAGCATCGGGTAAAGGTATTGACACTACAGAATTGGAAAAAAAGCTTGTTGAATCAGGTATCTCAAAGCGGAAATATACTCACAAGAAAACACAAAAGATAATTCGTGAGAAAGCAATACCACTTTATTATTGCTATTCAAAACCGCAATTCGGCCAAACAACAGCGGATGAGTTAGAAGAATTTTCACGACAGCTCAATTATCTACACGACGCTCAGATAAATCTCAATGATGATCAGCTCGCAGCTCTCATTCAGAGGTTGGAAATATTTATCTGTGATATATTTGCGTTTTGGTATACGCTTGGACATATTAAACGGTCACGAAACACCACTGCCACCAGTTAACGCAACATGACATCAAACCGTGTGCCAACGAGCAAATCCCATGCACTCGTTGGCACATTCTTAATTGTTCATTCTTCATTCGCCACCCTGATCTGCCCCGTCACCGCCGCCGCAATCAATGCGCTCCGGCGCTCGTGCA
>VFQT010004580.1_pt1 | contig 11319 bp, 1 predicted proteins | sample 3512381 | NCBI WGS metagenome assembly VFQT01 (sample SAMN10412376, study PRJNA504923) | tailings metagenome | isolation source: Relicate 2 Philex TSF3 active mining site | place: Philippines: Tuba, Benguet | collected 2017-08-29 | reverse complement strand
CCATTTCGCGGTTTCTTTTTATGGTTTCACTTTGTAAACGACGGGTGTGAGCATACAAGCCAAGTTCGTTATAGGCTAACCCCAAATTTCCAAGCGCGACCAATTGGCGGTCAACATACCCAGCAGTTTCAAAGGCTTGCAGTGCATTTTGAGAGTAGCGTATCCGTTCGGCAAGGTCTACAAGGGTAAAACTGAAGGCGTTATAGGCATTACCGATCCCATACTGATCGCCCGCCTGTTGGCAAAGTTCCATGGATAACTGCGTGAAGCGGCGGCATTCTTCTTCTTTGCGCAGATCAAAGTAATCATTGGCGAGCACCCAATAACTGCGTCCCATTCCTGAGAGATCGCCAATGGATTGATAGAGTAAAACGGCTTGTTCTGCATTCTTTATTGAAGCATCGGTTTGCTGTGTACGCATCTGCGCTTCGCTCAAGCGGAAGTAACTGGCAGCGCGGATTTCTTGGGATGAATGTTTTAACTTCAGCGCCGCGCTTGCTGATTTGACGGCGCCCTTTAGATCACCCATTCGCATTTGGACGAGGGCGAGGCGATTCAATGCCTGTGTTTTCAACACGGCGGTTGTGCCTAATGTTTTCATCGCCTTGGCATCTTTCATCGCCAGGTCTAGGTTGCCTAAGGCGATGTAGGATTCCGCACGCAAATCGAGCAGGGACATTTGTTCGGCGGGTCGCATTCGCGTTTTCGGCGCCGATAATGCCCCTGTCGCTGAATCAATTGCCGCCGCATGTTGACCCGTCCACGCGAGTTGGCGAATCCGCTCGAGGGTGGGGGCAAGGGTTGATTTTGAAGAGCCGCTTTTCTTGGTCATAAACTCTTAATCCTGTTAGCGTCCAATTCTTTAGGTGCGACTTTCGCTCGATGTGGGTTGTGCTGCTTTTGGTTGATATTGTACCGGCAGGCTCAAAGTAAAGACAGAGCCTTTGCCAAGTTCGCTGGCTGCGGTGAGGTCACCGCCGAGCAGGCGGGCAAGATTACGGCTAATGGCGAGTCCAAGACCTGTACCGCCATATTGACGCGTGGTGGTGTTATCAGCTTGCTGGAATTCTTCGAAGACTTTTTCAAGCGCCTCTTCGCTGATGCCGATGCCTGTATCTGCCACGTGGACGTGGAACATCGCCTCATCCTTTTGTGTTTGCAAGCGGACGTTGCCGTGATGGGTGAACTTGGCGGCATTGCTGAGCAGGTTCAGGATGATCTGTTTTATCTTGTCTTGATCAGAGTGGACCATGTTGAGGCTGGGGTCGAGTTCTTTGGTAAGACCAACACCCGGCTTGAGCAGAGGCGTGGCAAGGTGAATGCAGGATTCAGCCAGGGCGCTCACGTCGAACTGGGCGGGTGCAACATCCATGCGACCGGCTTCGATCTTGGCGATATCCAGCACGGTGTTGATCAATCCCAGCAGGTGTTCGGAACTGTTCAGAACTTTATCCAGATTTTCGAGCTGTTTTTCGGGCAGTACCCCATCGGCTTTGCGGCGCACGATGCGGGTGAAGCCGATTATGGCATTGAGCGGGGTGCGCAGCTCATGGCTCATGTTGGCTAGGAAGGTGCTCTTTGCCTGATTGGCATGTTCGGCAGCATCGCGCAAATGTTGTGACTCGTCGAAAAGGCGCGAGTTTTCAATCGCGATGGCAGCATGACGCCCCAAGCCGACAAGGAAGTCGAGGTCGATAGGGGTGAAGGTGCCTTCGCGGCGGTCTTTGTAAATGGAGATGACTCCAATGGTTCGGTTGCTGGCGATGAGTGGAGCGACCATCATGGTTTCGGGGTCTTCATCTTCATCGGGAGTGCCTGCCACATGTTGACGACGCGGGTCGAGGTGCAGATTTTCAACCACTTCGGCAATGCCGGTTTGGGCAATGGTGCCAGTGATTCCTTCGCCCATTTCGAGCGTGCTTTCGCTGTTCTGTTTGGAGTATTTGCCGAGCGCCACTTTGGTGACGAGGGTTTTGCCGTCTTCATCGAGCAGGCGTAGGATGGTATCGCGGGCGTTGAAAAGGTTGTGGACGTTCTCGGTGACGATGTGGATGACCTGTTCCATTTCCAATGTGGAAGAGAGTTCGCGCCCCACGTTGGCGATGGTTGCCATTTGGCTGGCGTTGCGCTCGGTCTCGTTGAAGAGGCGCGCGCTTTCGAGCGCCACGCTCATCGAAGATGCCAGGGTGGTGAGCAGGCGCAGGTCTGAGTCTGTGAAGGCATGTTCGTGTTCGATGTTTTGAACCGAGATGACACCGATGGCTTCATTGCCCAGCAGCAGGGGAACATAGATGGCGGATTTCGGTTCTCTGGCATCGTCGCCGCCAATGATGATCGAGTTGACCTCAATGCTGCGTTCTGCCATGTTCTCGTTGATCATGACCGGCTGGCGGGTGCGCATTACGAGCGGACCGAAGCCGTTCTCGTCGTGCGGTAACGGTTCCTGCTCGAGGCGGATGCCGCCTTCCACCACGAAGGGATAGAGTTCCATGTCGGTCTGTTTATCGAGCAGCATGATGTAGCAGGTATGCAGGTTGAAGATCTCGCATATCTTGTTGCCCACCAGGTCGTAAATGGCTTGCATATCCAATTTGGAGGCGAGCCCTTCCTGCACCGAGTTGATGATGGCAAGTTCGGCGGCGCGGTCTTCTGTGACCTTGAGCAGGTGTTGGGTCTCGTCGAAGAGGCGCGCATTTTCGAGCGCCACGCTCATGGCGTTGACCACGGTTTGCAGCAGGCGCAGGTCGCTTTCAGCGAAAGCGTGTTCTTTTTCGTAATTGCCGATGTAGACCAAGCCGATGGACTTCCCTCCGATGAGGATCGGAACTGCAATCAGCGATTTCTCTACGTCGGTGCCAGGAATGATAATCGCGCCAAATTTTTCCATGACTTGGGCAATATTTTCATTCACGATGTATGGTTGGCGTGACTCAATGACATGCTTTGTGATTCCACCAAATAGGATTGGATCCACATGGATGACTTCGCCATGTTCGCGCAGGTAGGGAAATTCGATCATGCCCGTTTGCGGGTTGAACAGGCGAATATCAAGGTCCTGTGAGTCGAACACTTCGCAGAGTTTATCGCCCACCAGTTCGTAAATGGCTTGCATATCCAGCTTGGAGGCGAGCCCTTCCTGCACCGAGTTGATGATGGCGAGTTCGGCGGCGCGGTCTTCGGTGATCTTGAGCAAACGCTGGGTTTCGTCAAAGAGACGTGCGTTTTCGAGCGCCACGCCCATGCTGCCCGCCAGCGTTTGCAACAGGCGGATATCCGATTCGCTGAAGGCGTGCTCTTTTTCGAAGTTTTGCAGGCTGAAATAGCCGTTGACCTGGGTGCCCGTCCCGAAGGGTACGAAGATCATAGACTTGGCAACCGCCGTCCCCACAATTTGTTTAAGACCATAACGCTCTATGATTTCGGGGCTGGTGGCTTTTTCATTAATGATGATCGGCTGACGGGATTCGATCATGATCTTATTTGCCGGACTGAATGGCAATAACTCATCATCAAAAATCCGTTGCCCATCTTCAAAGGCATATTCCAACTTGGAGACTTCTTTTTCGTGGTCGAACGAACTGATGACGAAGGTCTGGGCGTTGAACATCTCGCGTATCTTCTCGCCGACCAGGTCGTAAATGGACTGCATATCCAGCTTGGACGCCAGACCCTGCTGCACCGAGTTGATAATGGCAAGCTCGGCGGCGCGGTCTTCGGTGATCTTAAGCAGGCGCTGGGTTTCGTCGAAGAGACGCGCATTTTCGAGCGCCACGCTCATCGAGTTGGCGAGGGTTTGCAAAAGGCGCACGTCTGACTCGCTGAAGGCATGTTCTTTTTGGTAATCGCTCAGGTTGATCAAGCCGCGTGCCTGATCGCCTGCAACCAACGGCACGAACAATTCAGATTTTGAGGCGGCGGTGTCACCAACTATGTAACTGCCGTATTTCTGCGATACCTCATCCACGTTTTCGTTGATGACCAGCGTTTCGCGCGTGCGGAAAACATATGACGAAAACCCAACTTCCGAATGTGGGATCGATTCGATGAAAACTCGTTCTCCGTTTTCATAGACGTATGGGAAATGAATCAGATTGTTCTTGGGGTCAAAGACGCGAATCCCCAGATCTTTGTTCTGGAAGATCTCGCGGATCTTGTCGCCAACCGCATCATAGATGCCCTGAATGTTGAGTTCGGCGGCGAGGGCGGCTTGCACGCTGTTGATGATGGCGAGTTCCGCGTTGCGCTCTTCGGTGATCTTGAGCAGACGCTGGGTTTCGTCGAAGAGACGGGCGTTTTCGAGCGCCGTTCCCAGCGAGGCGGCGATGGTGGTCAGCAAACGAAGTTCGGATTCTCCGTAAGCATTCTCGCGTTCGTAGTTTTCCATGCCGATGTCGCCGAGGAACCGGTCACTGCTGATGATCGGAACAATAACGCCTGATTTTGATTGATCTGTACCAGGGAGTGCTGGCGCATTTATACTTACAGAATCCGCTTCGTTATTGAAGATAATGGGTTTACGAGTTTTGATCTCAGTCTCATAGATACCGCCCGGAATTGGGTGAGTAGCTGGAGAGTTGATCCGCTTGCCGTGTTCGTAAAAGTAAAGATAGTGAACCAGATTGGCTTTTTCATCGTACCAGGTGATCATAAGATCAGGCGTGTTGAACACTTCGCGCAATTTATCGCCGACCATATCCACAATGGCTTGAAAGTCCAACTCGGCGGCAAGTCCCTGCTGGATGGAGTTGATGATCTGCAACTCGGCGACGCGCTCCTGTTCGGCTTTGAAGAGGCGCGCATTTTCGAGAGCGACACTCATTGAGTTGGCAAGGGTTTCCAACAGACGCACATTTGACTCGTTGAAGGCATGTTCACGTTCATGGTTAGCAAGGTAAACTATGCCGCGCACCACATCGCCCACCACCAGCGGTACAAAGACGCCCGACTTGGGCATTTGGGTGCTTGGGACGAGCGTCATTCCCAATTGCTTGCTTTGTCGCGCGAATTCTTCATTGATAACTACCAGCTGACTTGTTCGAATGTGGTGACGAACAAATTCATTAAAAGGAGCAGGTTCGGGGTAAATGCGCTTGCTCTTTTCGAATAGGTATACGTAATGCATCGTTTCAGTGGCATGGTCTAAGGTTACGATGAACATTTTTTGAGGATCAAAAATGTCTCGAAGCTTATCTCCGACCAGGTCGTAGATGGACTGCATATCGAGTTTGGATGCCAATCCTTGCTGGACACTGTTGATGACCGCAAGTTCCGCCACACGCTCCTGTTCGGCTTCAAAGAGACGTGCGTTCTGAATGGCAACGCCCATGTTGGAGGAGAGGGTTTGTAAGAGCGAAAGATTGTTCTCTGAGAAATGATTCTTCCTGTAATTGCCAACAGTGACGACCCCAATGGCTTTGTCGTTCACAATGATCGGCGCGAACATCATGGATTGGGTGTCTGTCCCATTGACGTTTTCAAGTAGTTCAGGCGGAAGATAGGCGCCATTGGCAACCTGTTCGTCATACGTTCCCATCAGAAGCGGTTTGCGGCTTTGGAGCACTTTCGTAGTCAAGCCTTTTCCTAATGGAAAAGGCTCGATGAAATCAATATAGCCACCTTCGCCCTGATCGTATTCATAAAGGGTATGGATAAGATTGGTATGCTCATCCAACAGCGATATCGAAATGCCCTCCGCATTGAAAATATCACGGACCTTATCGCCCACGATTCTTGTCACAGTTTTGACATCCAGCGTCTTCGCCATCGCTTCGCCTACGGAGTTGAGGATGGCGAGTTCGTCCACGCGGGCATTGAGTTGTTCGGTTCTTTCTTCGACCTTTCGCTCGAGTCCCTGCGCCCATTGGGCATTGTCCAATGCAACAGCGCCCTGGTTCGCCAACATGCCGAGCATGTCGCGGTCGGTGTTGTCGAATGTGCCGTAGAGCGAGTCCATGTCAACATAGAGGTAGCCGAGGATTTGGTTTTGGGCAATTAATGGCGCAACAATCCGCGCTAGACCGTGGACGACAGACGATTGACCATGTTTTATCGTCCTTCGTCCATGGTTCATGGTCAATAGTGTTGACCGGGTGAGGCGGGCTTGGGCGAGGTGTTTGCTGATGGATTTGAGAACGGCTGCGGCGTCTTCTCCGTGCGGGAGCAGGGATTCCGCTACTACGGGTTTGCCATCGTTTTCGAGGATCAACATCACGCGCTCGCCGCCGCTCAACTCGGTGGCTTCTTCGACGAGGAAGGTTTGGATGTCGCTGACAGTTTTTAGGGCGTTGAGGCGCAGACCTGTATCTGCGAGGCGTTGAAAGGGTTCGCGCAGGTTGGACTCAATGTTGAGATGCGCGAAGAGCCGTTCCTTGGGCAGTTTGCGTTTCGCGCCATCGGAGACCCAGAACTGGATGATCTCGCGATTTTCGCGGACCTTGTTTAGTGCATTTCGGCGCAGCCCTTCATCGCGGATGTTGCTGATGCTTTCGAGCAAATGGTCATACGCGCGGTTGAGGGCTTCCTGTGCCTCTTTGTTTTTGTGATTGGCGAGCAAGGCTTGGGTATGACGCCACCAAATGTTTTGTGAAGCAAAATTGTATTGTTTGGCAAAGCCTTGAGCACGGTGCAGAGATGTAGCTTTTGCCGTCGCCTTAAGTGCTTTAACTGGATCGTGACCGGCAAGATAGAGTTTGCCCAATTCTGTAAAATGGGTTAGTTCCTCACCAAGTTGATATTGCTGGATAAGCTTTATTGCCTTTTTTCCATGGCGAAGGGCTGCTTGAATCTCACCCTTGAAAAAGTGCAGGTCTGCCCAATTGGCTTGCGCTTGCAGTTCCATGCTGGGGTCGCCCAAGGTGGAAACCAAGGCTTCAAATTCCTGTAGGGTTGCTTGAGCGTTTTCGTATTGTCCTAAAAAGATTTGAATGACGGACATATTTCCCAACGCATAGATCATGCCTACTTGAGCATTCATCTTGCGGTTCATTTCAACCACTTCGCGTTGTAAACGCAGGGAACGGGAGTACAAGCCAAGATCCAAGTAGGTGACGCCAAGATTTCCTTTGGCTGCCTGTGCCCGGTCGAGGTATCCTGCTTTTTCAAAGGCGCTTACGGCTTGTTGATACTTTTGGATGGCTTGGGTGATATCTACTTCCATCATGCCCATAATATTTAGGGCATTCCCGATGCCGTAGTTATCTCCTGCTTGCTGGCAATACTCCAGCGATTTTCGAATGGCTTCCTCAAATTTCTCAACCTGGCGGCTAAGGTCGTAGGCATTCGACACTGCCCAATAGGCGCGTCCCGCGCCAGAGAGGTCGCCGAGGCTGAGGTAGAGGTCTATGGCTTTTTGTCCGTTCTCGATAGCGGCTTGATTCTTTTGGGTGCGGAATTGCGCTTCGGCAAGGCGGAAGTGGGCGAGGGCATGGGTAGGGGCGAGGTCATCTCGCCCTTTACGTGGGTGGGGAGACCCCGCCCCTACGGTTTTCACCGCCGCTGTAGCCGATTTGATTGCGCCTTTCAAGTCACCCGTGCGCATTTGGACGAGGGCGAGGCGGTTTAACGCTAGCGCGTTTAATTTACGATTTTCGATTGAGGATTTTTGATTGGCTTTCGCCAATTTCATCATCGCCTTGGCATCTTGCATGGCAAGGTCGAGGTTGCCCTGGGCAATGTAGGATTCGGAGCGCAGGTCGAGCAGGGACATTTGCGTAGGGGCAGGGTCTCCCTGCCCACGCACAGGGCGGGATGACCCTGCCTCCATGTTCTCCAATGCCTGTGTCGCTGAATCAATCGCCGCCGCGTGTTGACCCGTCCATGCGAGTTGGCGGATGTGTTCAATTAAATGCGAACCGCCAAAAGAAGTTCGCTTTTCAGCAGTCTGTTGGCGGTTTCCTTTAACAGCCTTACGTACGGATGATGACTTCTGTGCCATTCCGTTGCTCCTCACTCCAAGATGTTTGCAAGTTTACAGTTTTATATATCTTTAGTCAACGCAATTCCTGAAAAGAGGTTGAATTCGGAAATAATTATTTTGCTTTTCGATCGTTCCGTAATTATTTGGATGTGGTTCTATTTCCGTTGGACAGCAAGCAGGGTGATATCGTCGAACTGATCTGCATCGCGGATATGCCGATCTAATTCAGACCTGAGATGCTCGATCAACATGTGCGCCGTCTCGCAGTTCGTTTGAAATACATCGTAAATGCGTTGATGCCCAAAAAATTCTCCGTGAGGGTCCATGCAATCTGGAACACCATCTGTAAAGGCAAAGAAAATGTCACCTGAAATTAATTGTATTTCGCCTGTTTCAAAATTCGAATTGATCATGACGCCTACCGCAGGTCCCGTTTTGATTAGGGCTTCGCGTACTTTCCCCGCTTGAAGAATGAGCGGAGGTTCATGTCCGCCATTAATGTAAGTGAGGGTACCGTTTTGCAGGTTGAGGATGCCAAAAAAGAGCGTTGCAAACATGCCGCTTTTTTCATGCGTTTCTGCAATATAGTTGTTTGTAAGATTCATGGTGTGTATGAGGCGTTCTTGAATTGAATGAGTTTGCCTGGAGTCTTTGACTTTTTCAAAATATTCCTGGTTGGCAATAACGCGGACCAGACTTCGGAACAAGGTCATGAACAGGGCAGCACCCACGCCTTTATCGCATACATCTGCAATGACAAGACCAATGTTCCCGTCTGATAGTTCGAACACATCATAGAAATCTCCCGCTACTTCTCGCGCCGACATAAGCAGCGCAGTGATTTCCCAGCCTTCCGCTTGTGGAAGTGTGTCGGGCAGGAACCCTGCCTGAATTTCGCGTCCGATTTCCAATTCGCGCTGGAGCGCTTTGAGAAAGAGTTTTTCCTGTTCCCACAACCGTGCATTCTCCAAAGCAATGCTCATACTACTTGCAAGGGTCTCAAGCAATCGCACATCTGATTCGCTAAAAGCATGCTCCCGTTCCATGTTTTCGAGAGCGATCACTCCACGGGTTTGTCCGCCAGATACAAGTGGAACATGTACTGATGATTTCTCGATGTACAGATCTGAAACGACAAGGTTTCCAACTCTTAATGTGAACGGTCCCTGCAGACCCGATTCCTTCGTTGGACCAGTAAGGATGTGACCGCCATACTCTTCAAATGCTTTCGTTACATTTTCATTGAGAACGAGTGTTTTGCCTGTGCGAAAAACATGGGCAATAAACCCATACTCCGGGAGCGGGATCGGGTCGTGTGCCCAGCGCTTTCCGTATTCGAATGCATAAGGCATGTGAATAAGATTCATGGCGGGCTCATATATGATGATACTCAGATCGGTATTATGGAAAATATCCCGAAGCTTTTCACCAACCAGGTCGTAGATTTCCTGCATATCCAGTTTGGATGCCAGCCCTGCCTGCACACTGTTAATGATCGCGAGTTCTGAAACGCGTTGTTGCTCCCCCTGGTAGAGGCGTGCATTTATAATCGCAACGCCTACGTTAGACGAGAGGGTCTCCAATAAGTGCAATTGGTTATCGTTGAACGCATATGGACGTTGGTTTGCCAGGGCAAGGATCCCAAGCACTTGGTCTTTATCCTTGATCGGAACGCCAAGCCAGGATTGGCTTAAGATACCTTCTCCTCTTTCAATGATCTCTGGTGGGAAATATGCGCCATTTTCAATTTCCTCCTGTAGAGTGTTCAACATCAACGGCTCACCGGTGCGAATCACTTTGGATGCCAGACCTGTCCCGAGGGGGAACGGTTCAACGTAATCGATGTACCCGCCTTCATTTTTGTCGTATTCAAAAGAGACATGGATGAGATTCGTTTGTGGGTCTAACAACATGATTTCTACGGAATCGGTGTCGAAAATTTCGAGCACCTTCTCACCAACAAGCTTTGTCATGGTGTTCACATCCAGAGTTTTCACCATGGCTTCACTGACGCTGTTGAGGATGTCAAGTTCTGCAGCGCGTTGCTCGGTTTCCTTAAGGAGGCGTTGAGTCTGATTGAAGAGGCTTGCGTTGTTGATGGCGGTCGCGGCTTGAGCGGCAAACGCCATTGCAAGTTGAGCATAATGCTCGTTGTAAAAACCGGGCTCCTCCATATCCAGGGTGATCATGCCAATAAGATTCTGGTTGTCGATGATAGGCACAGCCAAGTAACTGCGGATCGTTGTCGCGGCGTGCGACCCGGTGCTGAAATACTGGGGATAACTCTTTGACGCATCGGCGAGGATGATCGGTTTGAGCGATCTCGAGATCAGATACCCGATCTCATCTTCATGCTGATTGAATTCGAAGCTGATGCCGATCAGTTCATCGATATTCGTAAACCCCCGCCCCGCAGCAAATACCCGCCGGTTCTCAAGAACCTGATAGATTCCCGCACTGTCATACGGGATCACTTTTTGGATTTCTGTTAATACCAGGTCGAACACATCCTTAAGGCTCAATGACCGGTTCAGTGCCTGAGCGACCGAGCGTAGGGTTTCTGCCTGCTCGCGAGCTTGTTGTTCGGCTTTGAATAAGCGTGCGTTTTGAAAAGCAATCCCCACATTGGATGCGATCGTATTGAGAAGCCGCTGATCATTTTCGGTGAAACGTCCTTCCTGCCTGGTACTTTGAACACTGATGACCCCGATCGCTTCACCACTTACAAAGATGGGTACACCCAGGTACGACAAGGCTTGTTTGCCGATGAGTGCCACACCCAACTGCTGGCGCTGCTGGTTCATAGCTTCATTGATAAGGAGGGGAGCACCGGTTTGAATGATCCTGCTGGTTAGCCCCTGTCCCAATTGGATGGGTTCAAGATGTTGTTCACCGTATTGATAAGGGAAGTTGATGATGCCTTTTTCCTGGTCGAGCAACGCAACATACGCAATATCCGCTTTGAATACCGAACGGAGCTGCTCACCAACCAGATCGATGAGCATGTTCAGATCAAGTTCAGATACAAGTGCAGCGCTTACGGTGTTGACCGTGGCAAGTTCACGGGCGCGGTGCTGGGTTTCGTCGAAGAGGCGGGCATTTTCAATCGCAACACTCATGGCATTGGCCAGAGTTTGAAGCAGTTGAACATCTGATGCGCTGAATGCATTCTCCCGATCGATATCCTGGAGCGAGATGATGCCGATCACCCTGCCCTCGGTCACCATCGGAACGAACAAGGCTGATTTGGGCCAGGTACCGGTCAGCAGGGGATTGTTGTATTGAGCTGCCAGCTTCACAAAATTGTGGCTAATGAGCAGGGGAACACCCGTGCGGATGACCTGCTGCCGAAAGCCGTAGGGTTCCCTGGGCGAAAAAACACTGCGGTCACCTTTTTCATAAGA
>VFQT010004579.1_pt1 | contig 11322 bp, 10 predicted proteins | sample 3512381 | NCBI WGS metagenome assembly VFQT01 (sample SAMN10412376, study PRJNA504923) | tailings metagenome | isolation source: Relicate 2 Philex TSF3 active mining site | place: Philippines: Tuba, Benguet | collected 2017-08-29 | reverse complement strand
ACGAAATCTCACTACAGGTGCTCGATCTCGCTTCGTTGAGTGAAGATCGTCTCCTGGCTCTCGTGCGCTATCGCCCTGGCAATGCGGATGCGAACTGGGAGTGGGAGGTTCGCGTCATTGATTTGAGTGCTGCAACAGACCTCACGAATCGCACCCTGACGAGTGGCCCCAGTGCAGGGCTCGCGTTGGAATACGGCAGTCTCGCTGCGATCGAAGCAAGCGGTGTGAGATTGGCATCAACGAGCAGGGTCTTGAGCCTACGTCCGCTCGGTTGGCGACTCGAACGACCCGAGGGTCTCGCGCGCATCGATAACCAGACACTGCTCATCATGGCCGAGGTCAACGGGGGCGTGACGAGCCGCATTCGCGGCGGCGACGCCAGCTTGCGGGTCGATCAACACCAAGTCGATCGGAATGGGCTTATCACACCACGAGCAAGCGGCGCCAGCACTGCGCCGGTTTACGAGGTCGTACCCGCCTCGGCCGATCAGCGGCAGCTGGTGCTCTGGAACGTGAAACTGAAAACCGCTCTCAACTGATCAAGCATGCCTGCCCCGCTGCTTGCAGCGCGCGACAAAGTTTCTCGGCATCCGTCGGCGTCGCAACGCCCGCTTTCAACAAATGCAGCCCAGATGCGTCCTTGCCGCTGCGTTGGTAAACGGGCTGCAGGTCGCGTAGTGCCGCGTGGCGCGACTGTAACTCGCGCCATGCTTTTTGCGCACCTTCTGCGCTCGAAAATGCGCCAAGCTGTACGAATACTTTGGGAGTAGACGGCGGCATCAGCATCGGTGTTGGTGTTGGTGGTGTTGATGGTGGTGTTAGTGTCGGCACCGACACCACGCTCGGCGCAACCGTCAATGCGGCCACTCGCTCTTTAGCTTTTCCGGCCCACAATCCTTCGGAGTGCTTCGCGAGATAGTCACGATAAGAATCGACCGTGTCGGCATTACGCGCTGCCGACCAATCGCGTTCGGCTAACAATGCCTCGCGTCGAGTACGCGCCTCAGCGGCATGTGGGCTACGTGGGTGGCGCTCTTGATATGAGGCGTAGCCATCGGGGGTATCGAGGCGACGTGCTTCTTCCCAAGCCGCGTCAGGACGCGCGCAGGCGACGAGTACTAGTGTCGCGCATACCGCTAACGCAGCACGACTCAAGTTCATTCTTTGTTCAACCACGATAATGGTTCCACCATTTGTAAGTAAAAAGTCCGACGAGCGCCGTCACGATCAGCACGGGAACGAGATATCGATCAGCGTCGCCAGCCCACGCAAACAAATCCGGGTTGAATCGCCACAGCGCGAGAATGACCAACACCAGAAACACGTGGATACGCGCAAGTCGGCATACAGGACAACTTGGGCGTTTCGCTCTCGACTCCGCATTCACATCAGTCTTGTCACTCACGGTGGCGGCGCCGCATTTTCGCGCGGCGATAAATCTTTGACCAAGCGCACGTAACGAGCCATATCCGGCGCGTTTCGACCGAAAGTATGACCCGTATAAAAATTGACGGTCCAGTATCGACCGATCGACCACCGATTCTTGGAAGAGGTCCAGAAGGGAGCAGCAGGAGTGCTTGGGTAGAGCCGCGGGTCGATTTTCGGCAGCGGGCACTTCATGCAAACCAGCGTCTGCAACTCATCCAGTGTCGGTAAGCGCCACTGACCGCCAAGTTCCTTGCTGGCCAGCGCCTCGGCTTGCCGGGCCTCATCGAGCGAGAGCATTCGCGGGTTGCCGATGCAGGTGTAGCCGTTCCAAATCTGCCCGACCGAACAGCGCAACCATTCCAGCCGATTGGCTCGATCCTTGATCGTAAACTGCTGTAATTGCAGCGGAGTGGCCTCGCCGTCGGATTGGGCTAGCGCCGCCATTGGCATGGCGGCCAACCCTGTCAGCAACCAAAGCCCCATCAAATACGGGAGGACCCTCATATGTTCCAGTAGCCATAAACCAACCGTTTTGGAGTATAACGAAACGCGTTTTCGTGTCGACTTAACTACGGATAATTAGGCAGGGTTGGTTCGGATGGATATCGCGACGCTGATCGGTTTGTTGGGGGCCTCCGGCCTCATTGTATGGGCAATGGGCTCGAGCGGTTCGTTGAGCGCCTTCGCCGACGTGCCCTCGCTGATCATCGTCGTCGGCGGTACGGTGTTCGTGGTGCTCTCGCGCTGCACCATGCCCGAGTTCATCGGGCACCTGACCGGCGCGGCCAAAGCTTTCATGCCCAAGTCGCAGAAACTTGAAGCGCTCATCGAACTCATGCCGGAACTAGGTACCCTCGCCCGCCGCGAAGGATTACTGGCACTCGAACCCAAGGCAGCCGAAACCCAAGAGCGTTTTCTGAAATCGGGCTTGATGCTGTTGGTGGACGGAACGGACGAGGGCAATCTGACGAGCCGGATGCGAACCGAGATGGAAGCAATGGAACGCCGACACAACGCTGTGATAGCGGCTTGGCAGAGCTGGGTGGACGTTGCTCCCGCCATGGGGATGATCGGCACCCTGGTTGGCCTTGTGCAGATGCTCGGTAACATGTCCGATCCAAAGTCGATCGGCCCAGCCATGGCGATCGCGCTGTTGACGACACTCTATGGCGCCTTCATCGCCAACGTTGTCGCAGGACCCATCGTCAACAAACTCAAGACCTATCACGGCGAAGAAATGATTTACCGCGAAGCCGTACTCACCGGCTTGCAAGGTATCGCGCGGGGTGACAATCCACGCTTGATAGGCGATGCAATCACGGCTCTGTTGCCGCCTGCGATGCAGGCGAAACTTGTGAAGGCCTAAGCCGTAATCGCACATGAACGCCGCTGCCGACGCGATCGAGGGCGCCCCAGAAGAAACGGTCGCTGAGCCAGCGCCGCCGAAATCGCGTCCCCCCGATCCGCCCAAACCAAAAAAATGCCCCGAGTGCGTTCCCGGTGCGCCGATGTGGATGGCGACCTTCTCGGATATGGCGACTTTACTGTTGTGTTTCTTCGTGTTGATCCTGTCCTTCGCCGAAATGAACGTGCCGAAGTTCAAGCAAATCTCGGGCAGCATGCAGAACTCATTCGGCGTCCAACGCGAAATTCCAGTGGTCGAGCAACCGAAAGGTACGACCATTTTAAGCCTGAATTTCTCGCCCTCGCCCACCGTTGCCTTGGTCGATAACCTCAAGCAAGAGACGACCGATACCACCCAGCCCGAGATCGAAGTCCGCACAAAAGAGGCCGACCCCATCACAGAGGAGCCGCTGGCGGCAGGTGGACGACAGCCTCAAGATAGTGAGCGCCCCGGTGGCAAAGGCGCAGCAGACGGTAACGCGCCAGATAATATTGCACAGGACGCCGAGCGCATCCGTCAGGCTCTCGCAGCCGAGGTTGCCGCAGGGCGTGTCGACGTCGCGGCAACCAATACGCGTGTAACGGTGCAATTCAACGCCGCGCAGAACGCCACGGCTGCAGAGCGCATCCAGGCGGCGCAAGCCGTAGCCAGCGGCATGAAAAAGCTGAATGGACTCACGCCACAACTGACGAGTGAGGTGGCAGTGACGGGAGCCACGAGCACCTTGGTCGCTGCGATTGAAGCAAAGGATGCCGCGACGGGTGCCGATACCACCGGCGAACGGGGTGGCGGTGGTAGTAACAAAGAAAAGACAGAGCAAGCAGCACAGGATCTCGAGCAAGCCTTCGCGGGTGAGATCAAAGACGGTCTCGTCAAAGTCGAGCGCAAGGACGGCGCGGTGGTCGTAAAAATCGGATCGGGTGGCGCGTTCCCGACCGGCGATGCGACGCTCACACCACTGGCCGTAGGCCTTGTCGATAAGATCGGCGATGTCGCCAACAAGGCGAGTGCTCGCATTGTGATCGGCGGGCATACGGACAACGTGCCAATTCGTACCGTGAAATATCGCGATAATTGGGATTTATCGGCCGCGCGTGCCGTATCCGTCGTGCGCGAATTGGTGACCGGTCGCAAGTTCGATCCATCCCGAATCGAAGCGCAAGGCTTTGCGGATACCAAACCGGTCGCAGCCAACGACTCGGCTGCCAACAGAGCGCTGAACCGACGTATCGAAATCGAAATCCAGATGCCGAAGGAGTAAGCGTTGGTACAGGTTCTCACGTATGCCGAAGGTCGCGTCTCGGTCGCTCTAATCCCAGATCGCTTACGAACGCTGCTGGGCGAGGATATCGAAGCGCAAAAACAAAAAGTCTCGGTGATCGCCGACTACTTTCCGCCCACCGAGGCTGGCTCCATCGCAGATGGCATCAGTGACCGCCTGACGCTACTCGCTCTGCCCAAATACGGCGGGCGGGAGGAATTCCTCGTGCGCTTCCAGCGCGGCCGCGCCGTCTGGATGGTGCTCGTTTATGGCGCCGATAATTTCTTCGACTTCGATCGCCGATACATCCAGTCGTTTCTCACCAGCCTGCGCATCTGTCATCCCGGGCAGGAACTGCAGCCCGTGCACTTACCAAGTCTGTCTTAGAGACGGGCTGAGGTCCGAATAATCCGCCTTACTTCACCGGCGCCGGCTTCTGATCCTTAGCGTAGTGCTCAAGACTCGAGAGGCTGCGATCAGTGCTCCACTCGGTGGGCGCATCGAAATACTTCTTGTAGTTCTTCTCGCAGTAATCAAGGACGTTGCGCGAAAGAATTTCCTCGAGATTCTTGGTCGTGCCCATGAAGCAGGCGTACTGACACAGTCCCGGACGCTGACCCATCAACATCCACGGCAACCACGGCGTGATGCGATTCCACGTACCGGTGTAATCAAGGGAAGTGATCTTCTCGTTCTGCAAATCCTCCACCTTCACATGGTGGGCGAAGAACTCGGACACCTGCGCGATCGGGCCTGCCGACTCGCGCGGCCACTTGTCCGGCTGCAGGGCACTCGGGTACGCGAGGTGTACGTGGATCTCCATCTCCGCCATACCACCGTGCTGATACCACGGCAGGATGAAGGGAATTTTGGGCGGCTGTTCCTTGTTGAGACCGCCGAAATCGGACATCGCAGGGAAATGATCCTCAATCATGTAGTTGAAAGGATCGTTGGCCACATGCACGGCCTTGACCGTCTCGTTGGTCAGAGGGTTCTTCCACTCATCAAGCACTTCGCCACTACGCAAATCGGTGTAGACGATCACCTCGCGACACATGCGACGAATGCCGCCGTTCGGCCCCTGCTCGAGACGGATGACGCCGAAGCCTGAAGCTCCCATCAAGTCGACTACTTTTTTCTGCGGTTCGATGGCCATCACATAGCCTTTGAACCAGAAGTACTTCTGTTTACCGAAGTCGAGATCACCTTGGATGCGCGCATAAGCGAGCTGATTGCCACGCCCGGTTGAAAGATCGAGATAGGGACCCTTGAGACCCGGCCCACGACCGTGCAACGAATGCAATGCAGCCGAGGCGCTAGCCAAAGGCCCACCGAGGGTCATCCCAGCGATCCCCGCGGCACCGATGGCCAAGGCACCACCCGCACTTGCGGTTGTCAGAAATTCACGTCGCTCGGGTCGTTGTAGATCGGAAGACTGAGACATGGATGAACCCCCTCTTGTCAGGAAGGCTCAGATGATGCCGCCAGTCGCTAGCTAGTGACCCGACGGCATCATCCTTTGTCCATTTTCGGACGATCCGAGGTCGGATCGCCAACTTCAGTTCTTAAGCACCTTTCAGTCGCTTCAGTTCGCTCAAGACCATCGCCGAGTGCCCCTTGGCATCGACCTTTTCCCAATGCTTCGCGATGCGCCCCTCGGGGTCGATGATGAAGGTATCGCGGCGAGCGATCTCGAACATGCCGAGCATCTTCTGCAATACGCCGTAAGCGGCCGTTGTCTGCTTGCTGGGGTCGGCCAGCACCGAGAACGGCAGACTGTGTTCTTTGGCGAATTCCTTCTTGGAGTCCACGTCATCGACACTGACGCCGTAGATCACAGCTCCCTCGCGTCGGAAGGCAAAGATATCGTCACGGAACTCACAGGCCTGAGTCGTGCATCCGGGCGTGTTGTCCTTGGGATAAAAATAAAGCACAACCCACTTACCACGCTGCTCTTTCAAAGAAACCCACTTGCCCGTTTGATCCTGCAAGCGAAAATCCGGCGCTGGTGAGCCGACCTTGGGAGCGCTCGCCAAGGCCACCGTGGCAAGTAGCAGCAGAGCGAGACCGGAGAGCCAACGGGATATCGATCGCATGTTCATTCTCCTGTCCTTGGGGTGAGCGCTTATCATAGTGCCATGCGCAAGCGCACAGCTATCGTCTTGTCGGGTGGCGGAGCCCGCGCGGCCTATCAGGTCGGGGTACTGAAGGCCCTAACGGAAGTCATCCCCACGGAAGAACCGCCGTTCGACATCATCGTCGGCACCTCCGCGGGCGCCGTATGCGCGGCGGTACTCGCCACCCATGCGCGCGACTGGCGAGAGGGGGTTCGCCGCCTCGAATACGTATGGGGAAATTTCACGGTTGGACAGGTCTTCGAAGCCGACACAGCCGCCATGCTTCGCGCCGGCGCACGCTGGTCGCTCTCGGCTATCTCAAGCGGCCGCCTCGCGAGCGCTCCGGATGCGCTGTTCGACAACTCGCCGCTGCGCCGGCTCCTCGCCGAACGAATCGACTGGGAGCTAATTCGCAGTAACGTTCAGGAAGGCTCGCTGCATGCTCTGGCGCTGACAGCAACGTCCTACGTCGGTGGCCAACACCGGATTTTCTTCGAGGCGAATCCAGCTGTTAGCGACTGGCAAGGTGTACGACGGATCGGCGTCCGGACACCCTTGAGTCTCGATCACTTGATGGCGAGTGTGGCCATCCCGTTTCTATTCCCGTCGGTAAAAATCGGCGATCGTTATTTCGGCGATGGCGCGATGCGACAACTCGCGCCACTCTCGCCGGCCATCCACTTGGGTGCAGAGCGCATCCTGGTACTCGGTGTGCGCGCGCAGAATGCTGCCGGCATTGACGACGAATTTCGTTCACTCAGATCGCCCTCCTCCGGCGATATCTTTGGTTTCATGCTCGACACGCTGTTCAGCGACCAAGTCGATGCCGATCTCGATCAACTTGAACGCACCAATCGATTCTTGAACGAAGCGGACAAGACGGTCGTCGGCTTGCGCCGCATTGCAGCACTTCGTCTCGCCCCGACCGCCGACCCGAGAGATATTGCTGTACGTCACTTGAGCGCCTTACCGAGCGCTTTGCGAACTCTGCTCTCGGTCATCGGCGCACGCGGTGCGTCGGGTGGGCTGTTGGCGAGCTATCTGCTCTTCGAAGGCGTCTATACGCGAGAATTGATCGAGCTTGGTTACCAAGACACGCTGAGGCAGCGCGAAGTTATTTTGGATTTCTTGGCTTGAGTGCAGCCTGGCTTAAGGCCTTACGATACGACCTTGCGACGTAACGCCGCCATCGCACGATCGAGCCCATCGAGCGTAAGCGGGAACATCCGATCCTCGACCAGTTCTTGAGTCAGTCGGATCGATGGCGTCCAACCCCAGTGCTCTTCCGGCGTCGGATTCAACCAGATCAGTTTGGGGAAATGCGCCGTGAAGCGTCGCATCCACTCGACACCGGCCTCGGGGTTCCAGTGTTCAACACTGCCACCTGGCTGCAAAATCTCGTAAGGACTCATCGCGGCATCGCCAACGAAGATCACACGGTAATCGGAGTTGAAAGTTCGCAGCAAATCGAAGGTGGTGGTTTTCTCCGAGTGGCGACGTCGATTGTCCTTCCATAGCGTTTCGTAGATGAAGTTATGGAAGTAAAAGTGCTCGAGATGCTTGAACTCGCTCCGAGCAGCCGAGAAGAGCTCTTCGCACAAGCGAATGTGATCATCCATCGAGCCGCCGACATCGAGCAACAGCAGCACTTTCACGGCATTGCGACGCTCGGGACGCAGTTTCAGATCGAGCCAACCGGCATTACGCGCCGTGGCGTTGATGGTGCTATCGAGATCCAACTCGTCGGCTGCGCCTTGCCGCGCGAATTTGCGCAAGCGACGTAGTGCCATCTTGAGATTGCGCGTACCGAGCTCGCGACGATCATCGAAGTTGCGATACTCACGCGCTTCCCACACTTTGACGGCTCGGCGCTGGCGCTGCCCCTGATCGCCGATACGAATACCCTCCGGGTTGTAGCCACCCGAGCCGAAGGGCGATGTACCGCCGGTGCCAATCCATTTGTTGCCGCCCGAGTGACGCTCTTTCTGTTCCTTCAGACGCTCGCGCAAGGTCTCGAGCAACTTGTCCCAGCTGCCGAGAGCCTGCGCCTTAGCGCGCTCCTCCTCGGTGAAAAGGCGCTCGGCCATCATCTGCAGCCACTCGGCGGGGACTTGTGCGACGATCTTCTCGAATACCCGCTCGGCACCCGCGAAATGCTCTGCAAAGACACGATCGAAGCGATCGAAGTGCCGCTCATCCTTCACGAGCGTCAGTCGCGCAAGCCAGTAGAACTCCTCTGCGGAACAGTAAGCGACCCGCGCCTCCAGCGCCTGCAGCAACGACAGCAGTTCGGTGATCGACACCGGAACGCCTGCCGAGCGCAGATCAAAGAAGAAGCGAATCAGCATCGACGTTAGCGCGCGCGACGATTGAGGAAGATCAGTTGCTCGAACAGATGAACGTCTTGCTCATTCTTCAACAAGGCACCATACAGCGGTGGGATCGCCTTCTTGGGATCATCGCTGCGCAGAGCTTCCGGCGGAATGTCCTCCGCAAGTAATAACTTGATCCAATCGAGCAATTCGGAAGTCGAGGGCTTTTTCTTCAGACCCGGTGTCTCGCGCACCTTGTAAAAAGCGCCCAAGGCCTCGGCGAGTAGCTCTTTTTTCAAGTTCGGGTAATGCACCGCGACGATCTTTTCCATCGTCTCGGCGTCGGGAAAGCGAATGTAGTGGAAGAAGCATCGGCGCAGAAAGGCGTCGGGCAGCTCCTTCTCGTTGTTGCTCGTGATGATGATGATCGGGCGATGCCGCGCTTTGATGAGTTCGCGAGTCTCATAGACGTAGAACTCCATGCGGTCGATCTCGCGCAGCAGATCATTCGGGAATTCGATATCCGCCTTGTCGATCTCGTCGATCAACAAGACCGGCTGCACATCGGAATCGAAGGCCTCCCACAACTTACCGCGTACGATGTAGTTTCGAATATCGGCCACTTTCGGATCACCCAGCTGGGAATCGCGCAAACGTGAGACGGCGTCGTATTCGTAAAGCCCTTGCTGAGCTTTGCTGGTCGATTTGACGTGCCACTCAAAGATCGGTCGACCAAGAGCACCCGCCACCTCGAGCGCGAGCTGCGTCTTACCCGTCCCGGGTTCGCCCTTGATCAAGAGGGGTCTGCCCAGGGTGATGGCGGCGTTGACCGCCATACCGAGATCATCCGTAGCGATGTAACGATCAGAGCCGACAAAGCGCATATCAGTCATGGCATGGCCACCAAGGTCAAAGAATGTACGGTTGGGCCGGGTAACAGCGGCCGCGGTCGCCCGCTAACCCAGTCATCGAAGCCCGCTTTATAGAACGGAGATAAGGGATGGCCACTCTGGCCGCCTGGAATCTGCAGGTATCCCTCCGACTCACGCCCAGGTGAGACCGCGAAGCGTTCGGAGGCACCAAAAGCCGGGCCCGTCACATGCGGCACATTCATATCCCCATCGAGCTGTCGTGCCGGCATGTCGAGATAAGGCGCAAGAGGCCCCAAAGCGGCCGAGAGCGGGTGACGGATCCGTGTCGTGTTGTGCTGACCCCAGGAACAATTGGCGAGTTCTCCGCAGCTCTCCTCGAGCCGCTCAATCACGAGGTCAGCTTGCTGTAGTAAAAAACTACGCCAGTCGGGATAGTTGGCTGTCAGCAAGTGAGCGGGCTGCTCCGTAACCAGTCGCCACAGCGATCCTTCGAATAGCGGATACGGGTAGGAACCCTGCGCGGCTTGCAACGACTCGGTGATCATGTTCCAAACAGCCCGACGAGTGGTGTCACGATAAGCGCGGACGACGCGATAGCTCACCGAATCGGCTTTGGCCAACCCCTGCCACTCGCCCGCCCAACGTCGCAACTCGGCGCGCTTCGGATGATTTTTAACGGCGTCCTCGTCGAGTACGCCTAGTACGAGCTTCTGCCAGCGATCCAAAAACTCTGCTCGCCCGTCGAACTGGATCGACAACATATCCGCAGGCGTAGCCTTGCCTTCGATCGACAGCAGTCGATCACGGATGCGCCCTTGCCGCGTACCCATGTCGTAGCCCATTCCACCATCCGCCTCGTCACTGCCGAGCACGATCTCAAGCTCACCCTCGACGTGACGCGAGTTCGCACTCCACAGGCGTCCTGCCTCTGGCTCGACGATACGCGGAGCCGATGCCGCATCACGCCAGACGATGGGGCGCGGCGTCTCGGGACCCAGAGAGCCCTCAGGGATACGCCCGATGATGGTCCATGCGATTTTTCCGCTGCGATCTCCAACAGTGAAATTTTGATGCGGGATGCCGACTCGCGGCGCTAGCTGCAAGGCCGCATCGAGATCGCTCACCTGCTGCAACTCCAGACTCGCAAGATTCGTCGCACCGCGCTCGGTGATCAACCAGCGTGCCGCCCAGCAGGTCTCACCGGTCTTCGCATCGCCATCGACTTTGATGATCGGGCCCGCCTCGCTTTCCCAGATCTCGAACATCTCGGGCTCGGATCCGGCGATATCGATTTGCTCCTGGCGAATTTCGAAAGCGGTGTCACCGCCCCGCGCCAAATACCCGCGACGGGACGACGAACACGACAACGCCCGGACATCTGCCCAATCGCCATAACTATTGGTGAAAGACCAGGCGATTCGGCCGTTACTACCGGCTGCTACAGCGGGCAGTCCTGGCAAGGTCACGCCGTTGAGCTCAACCGGCGAACCCCCGTTATCGGTGACGATCAAGCGCGCGCGATACCACACGGTTGGCACTCTCAAACCCAGATGCATGTCACCTGCAACCAAGGCGGCGCCGCTCGCGGTATGCGTGCCAGCGACAGCCCATGCATTGCTACCCGGGACTCCGTGCGCTTGCTCATCAAACGCCGCACGAGCCACTGCGTTCGGCAAACGCGCGCTACGCAGATCTAGCCACTCTGGTGGCGGCACCGCTGGCGCTGAGTACGCAACACCGCCATTGGCAGCCTGCCGCTCTGCTTCAGTCGCGAAGTTCGGCGCATCCCACTCGTTGCCGCGCGGAAACAAAAACTGCTGCACGGCACGTACGGCGCTCATATCGACCGCGCCATCACCGCCTGCGGCCCTAAGTCGATCCTCGATACGCGCACTGATCGAGCGGCGCGTCATTTCCGATTCGATGC
>VFQT010004577.1_pt1 | contig 11326 bp, 9 predicted proteins | sample 3512381 | NCBI WGS metagenome assembly VFQT01 (sample SAMN10412376, study PRJNA504923) | tailings metagenome | isolation source: Relicate 2 Philex TSF3 active mining site | place: Philippines: Tuba, Benguet | collected 2017-08-29 | reverse complement strand
TTCCATGCGTACTTGCGCGACTTCTATGCCGATTCGTCAGTCGTCGTGCTTGGCGACTTTAACGATCGCCTCATCGGTACGAACGTTGACTCGACACTCCCATCCTGCTACGGCGTGTTCACAAACGACGCACAAGGCTGGAAGGCTACGACACTCCCGCTCGAACAGGAAGGTCTGTCGTCGTACCTCGGATTCAACCGCTCCTTCATCGATCATATCCTGATCAACAGCAAGGTCGTACCGGTGTACTATCGCGCATACCTCGAATCACCAGAGCGTTATCTGACATCCTACTCATCAACTGTGTCTGACCACCGCCCTGTAACGCTGCGGTTGTGGAATGATGGAACAGTTGGTGTGAATGACCAGAACGTTCTGCCAGCATCGGCTGTCCGCGTTTCGCCGAACCCGATGTCTACAGCCGGCATGGTAGAAGTTGTTGCTGAACAAGGTGGTACGTTGCGCGTTGACCTCTTCTCAGTTTCTGGCGAGCAGATCAACGTCGTGAACGAATCACTTGCTCCATCGATTCGCTTGGTGACGCTTCCTGTTGACCAACTGGCCAACGGCTCATACACACTGGTTGTGCGACTGAACGGCTCTGTCCATACATCACGCGTGGTCGTCAACCGATAACATACACGCAATCGATATTCAACGCGGGATGTAGACACTCTTGTCTGCATCCCGCTGTTCGTTTTACCGGAGAGCTATAACGGTGCTTACGAGCGCGATCGCAGCGGTTTCCGCTCGCAGGCGCGTCGATCCAACGGCCCATCGCTGCGTCTGCGGCAGTCCATCAAGGATCGCCTTTTCTCGATCAGAAAAGTCACCTTCGGGTCCGACGATCACCGTCACATCACCCGACAGCACCTGCTGCGTTGGACGTGCTCCACGGTCGTCGCCAACAATAACGGTGCTTCCCCAGGCAACAGCATCAATCGTCGCGGGTGGTAAGAGGTCGGGCAACCATGCAACACCACATTGCGTGACCGCCGCGATGGCCTTTGCACGAAGTCGATCCATGCTCACACGTTGATGCTGACATCGGTCCGCCAGGAGTGGAACAAAGCATGTCACTCCGAGCTCAACGGCCTTTTCAAGAGCAAACTCAAAGCGATCACGGTTGTCGAGATTCGACATCACTAACGTCAGCGACGCTGGTCTCGGACGGATCTCCACCTCATGTACGGCAAGTTGAACATCCGTTCCACGTCGCACAACACTACAGAGGCCTACGAGCCCCCTACCATTGAGCACACGAACACGTTCGCCATCTCGTAGTCGCAGCGCAGCTACGTGACGACGGGTGGCCTCGTCGAGGGTAACATCCGAATCGTTGGGGCCGAAGTCGGCGATGAAGAGATGATCCATAGGGCTTCGAACATGCGTATTTTCGAGCTCTTAGCAATCATCTGGTCCTATATGACACCCTCATTTACGTGCATTGAAACCTACGTCCCACAGCGTGGCGTGGGAGCAATCAAGCTCAACCGACCTGCAGTCCTGAATGCGTTGAGTCTGCAGACGATGATCGAGCTTGTTCAAGCCTTCGAAACATTTGATGCAGACCCCACGATTGGTTGCATCGTTCTTCACGGCAACGAGAAGGCCTTTGCTGCTGGTGCCGACATCACCGAGATGTCGGATGCATCACTGACGACAATGCTTGAGCGCGATCAGTTTGCGCGCTGGGAGCGCATTCGTCAGGTAAAGACGCCGATCATCGCAGCCGTGAGCGGCTTCGCTCTCGGTGGCGGATGTGAGCTCGCAATGCATGCGGACATGATTGTTGCAAGCGACACAGCGCAATTCGGTCAACCCGAGATCAACATCGGCGTGATGCCGGGCGCAGGTGGTACGCAGCGTCTTACGCGCGCAGTCGGCAAGGCACTTGCCATGGAAATCGTGCTGACGGGACGCATGATCAGCGCAACACAAGCGCAAGCCGCAGGACTTGTCAATCGCGTTGTACCTGTTGAGTACTATCTGCAGGAAGCCTTCGCCCTGGCTGGTGATGTTGCCTCGAAGGCACCGGTTGCCTCGCGCCTGGCTAAGGAGGCCGTCTTGAAGGCGTTCTCGACAACGCTTGAGGGCGGACTCGAGTTTGAGAGAAAGAACTTCTACATGCTCTTCGCTACCGAAGATCAGAAAGAAGGCATGGCTGCATTTGTAGAAAAGCGTAAACCTGAATGGAAGGGCCGGTAAGCATGAGCGCATTTGAAACAATCCTCTACACGGTTGCCGACGGCGTTGGTACGATTACGTTGAATCGACCAGACTCGTATAACGCTGCCAATGAACAGCTCACGACTGAGTTGCAACATGCGCTGGCTGACGCCCGCGACAACGACGCTGTTCGCTGCGTTGTCCTCACAGGTGCTGGCAAAGCCTTCTGCTCTGGACAAGACCTGAAGGATGCTCCAAAGTCCGGCGATAAGCGGGATCTCAAGGACTCGCTGCAACGTCGCTACAACCCGATCATCCGCTTGATGCGCTCAATGCCCAAGCCTATTATCTGCGGTATCAATGGCGTCGCTGCTGGTGCGGGTCTCTCTCTCGCTCTTGCTGCTGACGTGCGCATCATGAGCTCCTCCGCGCGACTTGTTGAAGCGTTTATCGGCATTGCACTGATTCCAGACTCCGGCGCTACATGGTTCTACCCACGCATGTTGGGGTATGCCAAGGCGTTTGAGTTTGCAACACTCAACAAGCCGATGACAGCCGAACAAGCGCTCCAACTTGGGATGGTAAACAGCGTGGTTCACCCGAAAGCGTTTGCCCATGCACTCGCTGCAGCTGCATCGCAGTACGCCTCGGGTCCGACACAGACCTACGGATTTGTGAAGCAACTTCTCCAGCAAGGACTTCAATCATCGCTCGACGAGATGCTCGATGCCGAGGCAGAGTATCAACAGCGCGCTGGTGACTCTTCTGACTACGCCGAGGGGGTTCGCGCGTTTATCGAAAAGCGCCCACCATCCTTCACCGGTCGATAATCGAATACAGGGGGCGACATGGCAACGGCGAAGCAGACACTATTCGAACAGATTCGTGAAGAAGATCGTGCCACCCAACAACAGAGTGGTCTCGTTGCTTCGCAACCTCTTCGCATTGCCATCATCATTCTTGCTACGCTTGCACTAGCAGCATTCCTGCCCGGTGCGCTCGGTGATACGCAAGGTACGGAGTACGATCGTTCACGCGTCGGAAGCACGTGGACGGACGAGACGATCGTGGCTGCGTATCCCTTCCCTGTCTCCAAGAATGCCGACTCGCTTGCGCAAGAGCGTGCACGTGCACAAAGCAGCGAACCAGCACGTGTTCGTCGAACGCCGAATGCACAGGAGATCGCGTTCTCACGTATCTCCACAGTCGCTGCACGACTCAACCCAACCGCAGGCGGGATCGTGTTGTCCCGTGGACGAGCAATCCTCAACGACATCTACCAGCGCGACATCATCGATGGCGATGATGCACGTATTCCAACTGACATTGTGCTTGAGCTGGGTGTAAACGGTTCGGAGACTGTGCTCTCTCGAAGCGGCATTCGCGACTCACTTGATGCGGCAGTTACTATCGATGCGCGTCTTACAGATCTACCGACCGATGATCGACGTGCTATTGTCGAGGGACTGCATAGCTGCATAGTTCCGACGCTGCGCGTTGATGAACGTGCTTGGCAAGAAGCACAGTCGATCGCCGTGCAGAACGTAGCTACGACATCAGAGATCGTGCAACAGGGCGACGTGCTTGTTCGCAAGGGGCAACGTGTTGATGAAGCAACGATTCGTCGCCTCGCGGCATATCGCTATGGCGAGTTTCTGCGTTCCTCGTCGTCGTTCTCCATCCTTGTTGCGCTTGGTGCGCTTGGCCATGCTGCGGTGCTAATCAGCATCATCGTTCTGTACCTGTATTTCATTCGTCGAACCTCGTATCTCCGCAACGGACAGCTCGCCACGCTCATCACGATGCCGGTAGTATCGGCAGCACTTGGCTGGCTCACGATCATCCTTCCAACGGATCTTCCGCTTGAGTACAGCATCATTGTGCCTGGATTTGCGATGCTGGTGTCGATCCTGTACGATGCACGCACCTCCATTGTCGTCACACTTGTGTGCTCGATGGCTGTGGCAGCTGCTCGTGGTAACGACCATGTGATCGCAGTGGTGCTTGTTGTTGGCGGTGTGATGGCTGCGTATTCTGCGACAAATCTTCGTTCGCGAACACAGGTGTTCACGTCGATCGCGGCAATCTTCGTCGGTCTAGCCGTTGTGACAGTGTCGATTTCGCTTGAGCGTGCAGCACCGTTTCTGAGCGTCTTGCTTGAGCTTGGCGGTGTGGCCGTCAACGCTGTGGTAAGCCCATTGCTCGCCATCGCAGTTGTGCTTGTGATGGAGCGCAGCCTCAATATCGCTACCGACCTTCGCCTAGAAGACTTCGACAACATCAATCATCCCCTGCTTCAACAGCTCAATGAGCGTGCACCTGGTACCTACCAGCATACGATGGCCGTTGTGCGCCTGAGTGAGTCTGCAGCGGCGGCGATCGGCGCAAACGCACTCTTGGCTCGCGTCGGCGCGCTCTACCACGACATCGGAAAGATTGAGAAGTCGGAATACTTCATTGAGAATCAGATCGACATCGACAACAAGCATGATCGTCTTCCACCGAAGAGAAGTGCAGCGATCATTCGCCAACACGTACAAGACGGTATTGAACTTGCACGCGAGTATCGTCTTCCTGAGCGGATCTGGAAGTTCATTCCGATGCACCACGGAACGATTGTTATCAAGCACTTCTATGCTAAGGCCGTGGCAGATGCGCAGGGCACTGGAGTTGTTGTCGACGAGGCCGACTTCCGCTACCCGGGACCAAAGCCGGATGGAAAAGAAACAGCTATCGTCATGCTTGCCGATGCATGTGAGGCGATCTCACGTCTTGTTGACACATCGCACCGCGAGGATATTGAGCGCGCCGTTGAGCAGGTGGTCCTTGATCGCATCACCGATGGACAGCTGAGCGAAACACCGCTGACACTGGCTGACCTTGATCTGGTGCGTGAATCCTTCGTCAAGAGTTTGCTCGGCTCGTCGCACCAACGCGTGCGGTATCGCGAAGTCACAGACCAATCAGACAACGCCTGATGGAACTCCCACCGCTCTTCGCGAGAGACTTACGGCAGTTTCTGCAGTACCTCAACCTCGAGCGAGGCTTAGCCGAAACAACCCGTAGCGCGTACACGCACGACATCACACAGCTCGCACAGTATCTGCTTGAGCAACAATGCTCGTCGTTTGCAGATGCATCGCTTGTGCACCTCCGAGGTTTCTTTGCCACACTTGCAGAGGCCGGCCTCGGCACGACAAGTCGCGCCCGCTACCTGTCGTCGATCAAGCATCTGTACCGCTATCTCCTCACGAACGGACGCATTACGGCCGACGTGACTGAGTCGATGGAGCTACCTCGATCTCGGCGCATTCTTCCGGACTGTCTGTCGGTTGATGAAATGCTGCGGATCCTCGGCGCATTTGGAGACGACTCGGCATACGAGGTTCGGAATCGTGCGATGCTCGAGACCATGTATGCGTGCGGACTTCGTGTGAGTGAGCTTATTTCGCTTCGACAGCGCGACGTCTTGCATGACGTCGAGATCATTCGCGTCTTCGGCAAGGGCTCAAAGGAGCGTATCGTACCAATTGGATCTGAAGCGCTTGCCTGGATTGCACGTTACCAGCAGATTGGCCGAGGTGCGCTCATCAAGCACGCGCAAACGGACGACATGCTGTTCCTCTCATCACGAGGAACAAAGCTCTCGCGAATGTCGCTATGGAAGATCATACAAGAAGCGTGCACCAGAGCCAACATCACACAACATGTTCATCCGCACATGTTTCGTCATTCGTTTGCCACGCATTTACTTGAGGGCGGAGCTGATCTTCGCGCCGTTCAGGAAATGCTCGGTCATGCCGACATTGCAACGACCCAGATCTACACACACATCGATCGCGACTACGTGAAAGAAGTGCATACGTTGTTTCATCCTCGCTCCCATCAGCGCTCTTCATGATGTATCTCCGCATCCTCGTCGCATTCCTCATCGTGATCGCTACGCTGCCGATGCATGCACAGGTCAAGTTTGGCATCGACAATCTCATCGATACAGACTTTGCCTTATTGCGTGGCAAGCGTGTTGTTCTTGTTACGCACGCAGCTGCGCGAACCTACCGCGGTACGACAACAGCCGAGGAGTTCCTGCAGCGAAAGGACGTCTCAACACTCCGTCTGCTTGCCCCAGAACACGGTTTCTATGGCGTAGTGCCTGCAGGTATCAGCGTTGCCGACGATACTGTGTTTCGCACGCCCGTCGTGTCGCTCTATGGAAAGCTCCGCCGTCCCGACCGATCAATGATTACTGACGCAGACGTTGTTGTCGTGGATCTTCAGGACATCGGCGTGCGGTCGTACACCTACATCTCCACGATGGTTGAGGTCCTCGAAGCCTGTGCAGAGAATAGCATCCGCTGCATGATACTTGATCGCCCCAATCCACTCGGCGGCACGATTGTGCAGGGCAACCTTCCTGATGACGAGTTGCGCTCGTTCATCGGACGTATCCCTATCCCCTACGTGCACGGCATGACCATGGGCGAACTCGCAACAATGGTGAATGAGAAGGGGTGGCTCGGTGTCGGACCGCAAGGCGTTGCGCGTGAGTGCAATCTGACGGTCGTTAAGTGTAAGCGTTGGAAGCGATCCATGACGTGGGAGGACATACAACGTCCGTGGTATCCAACATCGCCGAATATTCCGAGCGTGCACGCCATTCGTGGATACGTTCTCACGGGGATGGTAGGCGAGCTCGGCGCATGTTCCATCGGCATGGGAACATCAACGCCGTTCACGCTCTTGGGTGGACAAGGATTCCCTGACGACTCGCTGCTCGTCGTGCATCTCCGTCGGTATGGCGTGATTGCCGCACGCGCGCGATTCAAGCCCTCGACAGGCAAGTTCGCATCCTCGATTTGTGACGGCTACCACTTGCTGCCGCAGGGGGCGTGGCAACCATACAACGCAGCACTCACGGTGCTATGGCGCGTCCGCAATCAATTTCCTGAAGCCTTCCCGGATTCTCTCGCTACGCTAAAGCATGGCATCATGTTCGCCAAAGCGTGTGGTAGCGCCGATCTTGTACAGGCGCTCATTCGAGGCGCAACACTCGGCGAGCTCGAGCGCATTGGACGCCGTGGTGTCGATGTGTTTGTCGAACAGCGACGTCAGTTCCTGCTCTATGATTAACGCGGCGTACGAAGGATCTTCGACAGCTGCACGACGCCGATGCCGAGTCCAACACGACGTGTAAGCGGATCCTCTCCATCGAAGAACACGTGATCGTTCTCCACGACCATTCCCGTGGAGCCACCACCATCAAGGTTCATTGCCTGATAGCATCCCAGAAGCGCCATCACCTTTGCCGTCTGCTGCAATGTGGCACCAGACGTCCCACGACCGGGATCATCAGCTTGAATGGCGACGATCATAATGCGGTTACCGCTTCGGTCGGTACCAAGTGCTGTACGAGCAAGGTTGTGACTGATAAACCTCTTCCCTGTTGATCCCTCCAGCTGTGCCTCGTGCTTCGCTGTGCCGTCGCGTACAAGACGTGGAGTACCAGACACGGCATTCATGAAACGGACATTGGAGTGAACATTCGTTTTGTACGTAAGCATCAGCGTGTCACCAATCCGAGGCGCTGCACCAGATAGGAACATGCTGCGAGGCATGGAGATTACCGCTCCACGCAACGGCATCGCCACCGTTCCCGAGTCGATTCCCAGAATTGCACACGGAATCTGTGTGTTGATCGACGGAAGGCGCAGATACCGCACCCGAATCTTGACCATCGGATATTCTGTGGACGCTTCACGCTGTGCACGCGCAACTTCACCGCGAAGGACTTCCTTCGTTAACTCGAGTTCCGTGGAGTCTCGTTCGGCAAAGACTGAGTCCTTCACAGCTTCGTAAAAGGCCTTTTCAATCTCTTTCGCATTCACATGCGGAATCCGATCGCCGCCATAACTGTTGTACACAACCACACCGTCATCTTCACGTCGATTCACCGTCGAGACTGCATAGGAACGTCCCGCGAATGCAACAGAGCCAGTGATTGCGAAGGTGTCGATCGTGAGCTGACTACGTACGTCGAGGAACCCGCTGGTCCATTTCTTGTACCGGTTCATCTCCACCACTTCACCGTCGATCACACATGGTCCAATCATGGTGTTACGAACAGCACGCCAGAAGTTGCCATTGACCAATGCGAACAGCTTGTTGTCCGTACCCGACTCATATCGTCGGTAGAGCTCGCCGAGTCGTTCGAGGCCGGCACCATGGTCCTCTCCCTTAATCAAGCGCACCGCCGTCCCTGGAAGAGTCCGATCCATGGATACCACATGGGCCACCACGGGTCGTGAGCCATTCGAGCGATACATCGTGTACCGCACGCCCGGCGCTAAGTCGCGCTCACGGATACTCGACAGACTTGAAATCGGCACCTCACGTCCGCGGGAGCGTGCTCGCCCCCTGCTCTTCGACGCCGCCGCACGCTTCGATCGTGTGGATGCACCAGCCTTTTTCGATGTCCGGCCTTGCCCCTTGCTGGTTGTCCGCTGCGCGCGCTGGGCCGTGGCGGCCTTCTTCTTCGGTTTACGCTGGACTGCAGCATCAACCTCTGGAATGCCGATGGCGAAGCAGAGGAGCATCCACAGAAGGAAGGCGATACGATGATGCAGCGATATGGAGCGACGGGATGGCACGAACCAACAAATATTACGATCCTCTGGCGAGGAGCCAACCGGAGTTATTCACACAAACGCATCGTAATTTTGCAACCATGAACGATACCGTACTCCTCTCGCGTGACAACGGCGTTGCCGTCCTCACAATCAACCGACCAGATAAACTCAATGCGCTGAACAGTGATGTTCTTGATGCGCTCGAGGCACACATTGCAACAGCAGTAGAAGATCGATCAGTGCGTTGCCTCGTTGTGACTGGGTCTGGGCCGAAGGCGTTCGCTGCCGGTGCCGACATCGCGCAACTCCACACCAACGACGCCTACAGCGGTCGGTTGTTTGCAGAGCGTGGTCAGCGTGTGTTTGCAGCGCTCGAGCGCAGTGCAAAGCCAGTCATCGCAGCGGTGAACGGCTTCGCGCTCGGTGGAGGGTGCGAACTCGCTATGGCTTGTCACATGCGCTTCGCATCGGAGACGGCAAAGTTTGGTCAGCCAGAGGTCAACCTCGGCATCATCCCTGGTTATGGTGGCACGCAGCGACTGCCTCGTCTCGTCGGCATTGCGAAGGCGTACGAGCTCGTGTTAGGGGGCGATATGATCACGGCACAAGAGGCACATCGTATCGGTCTTGTCAATCGTGTGTACCCAGCCGACGAACTTCTTGGAGCCACTGTCGCATTTGCCGAGACACTTGCAGCGAAGGCACCGCTCGCACTCACTGCATGCTTGGAAGCAGTACAAATCTCAGGCGACACGTCACTTCTTGAAGGACTTCACGCCGAAGCCAATCTGTTCGGACGCATCTGCGGTACTGACGACTTCAAAGAAGGCACCGATGCGTTCCTCAACAAGCGCAGCGCTTCGTTTACTGGGAAGTAAGCAGCATGTCGCTGCCACGCTGGTATCCCATCGCAGCACCGATGCTCACAAGCATCATGCGCGGCGTGGCACGTTGGGTTCTTCCGAAGCTCCGTGAACGCATCGAGCATGCGGCACTACAGCGTTCGAGTATTCCTGCCCGCACTCCGTCGCGACGACGCGTTCTTGTGCATGCTGCTTCGATGGGCGAACTGGAACAATGCGTCCCAATCATTGACGCGCTTGTTGCACAGGATGCGTCACTGGAGATCATCGTCTCGTGCTCATCACCCTCGGGGATGCGACATGCGTTGACACTACGTCAATGCACGGCTGCCGTGTATCATCCATTCGAATCAGCGACTGACGTAGTGTCGTTTCTCGACATTGTGCGTCCCGACGCTGTTGTCATCGACCGTTATGATGTTTGGCCCTTGTTCGTGGATGAATTGCACCGACGAGCGATTCCGATTACGCTGATCAATGCAACGTTTCCATCGGCGGCACGTTCAATACTCCTTCGCTCAGTCATTGCGACGACCTACTCGCAGCTGTCGCAGATCACAGCCGTCACAAGCGACGATGCTCGTTTGCTGAGCGAGTTCACTGGCCGATCAATCACAGTGCTTCCGGATTCGCGTGTTGATCGCATTCTACAGCGCGTTGCATCTGCTCGAGAGACGTTTGAACATCTGCAGCGGTCAACGCCAACATTGATCGTCGGAAGCTCATGGGATGCCGATATCGACATTCTTATGCCTGCGATCTCGGATCTCGATGCGCAAACACTACGGGTGATTATTGTTCCCCACGAACCATCCGAGGCTACGCTTTCCAACATTGAATCTACCCTGCCCTGCACGCGGCTATCGCGCGCGACATCGAGCACCGAAGGACATATCGTGGTTGACAGTGTCGGTGCGCTCTTATCGCTCTATGCTCTAGCCTCAGCTGCCTACGTTGGTGGTGGCTTTGGCGCTGGGGTACACAGTGTTCTTGAACCGGCAGGATACGGGATTCCCCTCGCGTGTGGTCCGCGTATCGAACGCTCACGCGACGCCGCTGATCTCCTCGCAGCTGGTGCTTGTACAGTTGTTTCGACACCTGAGCAGGTGAAGCAGTGGATGAACGACGTGGTTCTCAACGCACAAGAACGCCAGCGCATCGGTCGTATTGCGCAGTCCTATGTCGCATCACGATCTGGTTCGAGCCAGCGATATGCTCACGAGATCTATCGCATCATTAGCGAGCAATCACCAGCGGCATAGACAGCGGTGGGCGTTGATGACGAGTCACACGCACGACGTATACGCCCTGGCTCAGGGCGCTGACTGAAACCAGCGGCTCGTCGGTCGCAGCAACAAGCTCCGCGACGGTTCTTCCGTGTACGTCGATCACAGCAACGTGATCACCGATCTGCGCATGATGCACACGCACACTTGTGGATGCTGGATTCGGTGATAGCTCGCGTGGCATCGCCGAATGATCTTCGCGCATCGAGACGATGCTCGGCGGCGTAAGCTTAATCACCATGTTCTTGATGTCGTCAGACGAAACATACACGCTTCCGTCGGCAGCAAGTGCGAGCCCCACCGGACGTGCCCAGCGTGTAGCAGCATCATTTGTATCTGAAATGAAACCAGTACAGAAGTCATACACGGCATTCGCTATCGT
>VFQT010004576.1_pt1 | contig 11333 bp, 10 predicted proteins | sample 3512381 | NCBI WGS metagenome assembly VFQT01 (sample SAMN10412376, study PRJNA504923) | tailings metagenome | isolation source: Relicate 2 Philex TSF3 active mining site | place: Philippines: Tuba, Benguet | collected 2017-08-29 | reverse complement strand
TTTTGCGAGCCCCTTCTCAGCCATCGGCGCGAGGAGATCAATGTCACGCGTGACAAGCGCTGATTTCGTAACAATGCCCACCGGATGATTGAAACGCGACAACACTTCAAGAAGGCCACGCATGATTTTGCGCTGGCGTTCAATCGGTTGATAGGGGTCCGTATTGGTGCCGATCGCAATCAATTTTGGTTTGTAATTTTTCGCCGACAATTCCTTTTCAAGGAGCGTGGCGGCATTCTCTTTCGCAAAGAGGCGCGATTCAAAATCAAGTCCGGGCGAGAGTCCCATAAAGGCATGCGTCGGCCGTGCGAAACAATAAATGCAGCCATGCTCGCATCCGCGATAGGGATTGATCGATTGATCAAACGGAATATCAGGCGATTCATTATGCGTGATGATGCTGCGCGGTGTTTCAACAGTCACATGGGTTTTGAATTCCGGCAGCTCTTCGGAAGAGCCCCAGCCATCATCTTCATCAACACGCGCAATTGGCTCGTAACGACCGGAAGGATTGGTGACGGCCGCACGACCACGCCGCCGATCAGACTCGACGCCGCGTTCAGCCAATCGCTCGATGACGGGGATGCGCTCATCAATGCGCGGCATCGCCAGCTCCCAAAAATTGTCGATCAAAAGAGCAAGAACATTTCAAGAACAAGCAGGATTCCCTGCGCCAATCAAGCGTATTATCGGCCGAAAAGCCGATTGTGCCCGCAATTTCGGCACCGAGAATGGAAAGATGCGTGATAAAAACGCGCTCATGATTTCCGTTGTGATCCCGACGCTTGATGATGATCCGGCGCTCATCGAAACGCTTGCGACGCTTGTTGCGGGTATTGCCGAGGGCGTGTTGCGCGATGCTGTGATCGTCGGCCCGCCCTCACCCCGCATCGATGACATGGCGGAAGCGGCAGGCACGGCACGTGTCGTGGTCGAAGGGACTTGGGCCGAACTGATCAAAGCGGGCGCCTCGGCCGCGCGCGCGGATTATTGCTTTGTGATTGGCGCGGGCCTCGTGCCCACAGGCTCATGGACGTTGGCGTTGTCTGACGGCATCGGCCAAATTCAAAATCCGGACGAAGCGGGATTTTTACCGCTTTTGCCCCGTCCAGGTCTTTTCGAAAGTGTAAAAGTGGCGCTTTTGACGCAAAAGGCGCTGCTAACGGGTCGTTCCGATCATCGTCATGCCCTGTTAGCGATGCGCTCTTCATTGGTGGCAGAGACAAAGAAATTTAGACTTTTCCGGCTTGAAGCAGCCGTCAGCGACCGGAAAATCCACAGATCTTCCCGCTGATATCCCAAGCCCTTCCCCCGTTTTTCCCCTCACGATCCAAGACATATTCGATCCCGCACGAACAGGTTTTCCACAACCTGTCCACAGACCTCCCCACAGCTTGTGTAAAGACGGGCGCGCCTCCCCTTACCGGTGCTTTAACGCCTCGCCGGGCCAGAGCGCTTTCCGCGCGCGGTCATATTGCGGGGGACGTTTAAGATCGACACCGAGCGCATCGGCGGCATGCCACCCCCAACGCGGATTATCGAGGAACGCTCGCGCGAGCGCGATTTGATCGGCTTCACCTTTTTCGAGAATCTCTTCCGCTTGCTCCGGCGAAACAATCATGCCGACCGCGCGTGTCGTAATTCCCGTTTTCTTTTTAATCTCATCGGCAAAACCGACTTGATAATTCGGCCCCGCCTTCACTTGCGCTGCAGGATCCAACCCACCCGAACTCACGCAGGCGTAAGTTGCACCACGCTCTTTGAGCTTGGAAGTGAAGGTCACTGCATCATCAACGGTCACGCCCCCGTCCATCCAATCGCTTGCCGCGATGCGCACGCCAATGGCAGTGCTTTTCGGAACGGCGGCATAAACCGCTTCCATCACTTCAAGTCCAAAGCGCATACGATTTTCAAGTGAGCCGCCATATTTGTCCGTGCGTGTATTGGAAAGCGGTGAGAAAAATTGATGCACGAGATAGCCATGCGTCATATGTAATTCGATGACGTCAATACCAAGACGCACAGCACGTTTCGCCGCTTGCACAAAAGCTTCAATGATTCGCGCAATGCCCGCTTCATCGAGCGCTTCGGGTGTGTGCCAATTCGCACCAAACGCTTTTGCCGATGCACTCACCGTCAGCCACGGATCTTGCTCCGCTTTTAAAGCCGCACCATTCTCCCAAGGCCTTTGCGCCGAAGCTTTGCGGCCCGCATGTTGTAATTGAATACCGATGAGCGTACCCGGTAATTGCACCGCACGTGCAGCCGCAAGCACACGCGCCATCGCGCGTTCATTCGCATCTGAATAAAGACCAACACATCCATGGGTGATGCGGCCGCGGCGCTCAACGCCAGTTGCTTCAATCATCACAAGGCCAGCACCCGACATGGTCAGATTCATGAGATGCTGCAAATGCCAATCTGTCATCGAGCCATCATCGGCGGTGTACTGACACATCGGCGCCACCGCGATGCGATTGGGGGCCGTGACGGGGCCAATTTGCAAGGGCGTGAAAAGCTTTGGCGTGTTGGACATGGGGGGGCTCTGGTGAGGGTGTAGGGTTTAAGGGATCGTGCTTTCCGTCATTGCGAGAAGGCCCGAAGGGCCGACGTGGCAATCCATTTCTATTCTGAACCGTTCTATGGATTGCCGCGTCGCGCTGCGCGCTCCTCGCAATGACGAACTATTTCTTCCGCCTCTCTTCAATCGCGATATCAACAAGGCTCAACAACGTGAACATCACTTGCGCGCCGGCTTGTGCGGTGTTGGTCGTCGCATCATATTGCGGCGCGACTTCAACAATGTCTGCGCCGACAATATCGAGGCCCTTAAGGCCACGCAAAATTTCCAAAGCCTCGCGCGTCGTAAGACCACCCACTTCCGGCGTGCCGGTACCCGGCGCGAAGGCAGGATCAAGTGAATCAATATCGAAGGTCACATAGACAGGGCCCGTGCCTGCAACAGCGCGGGCTTGTTTGATGATCGCTTCAATACCAAGCTTGGGAATCTCTTCGCCATGAATAACGGTCATACCGCTTTCATATGAAAACTCCCAAAGATATTCCGCGCCGCCACGAATGCCGATTTGAATCACGCGCTCGGGGTCAAGCACGCCATCAAGCACCGCTTTGCGGAACGGACCGCCATGATGAAATTTCGAACCTTCATAAGGCCCGCTCGTGTCGCAATGCGCATCGATGTGAATCATCGCAACAGGTTCTTTGCGGCCAATCGCTTTCAAGATTGATCCGGTGATTGAATGATCACCGCCACAGGAGACGGGCACAACACCCGCATCAAGCACAAGATTGTAATAGGCCTCCAAATCCTCGTGACAGGATTCAAGCGAATAGCGCGAGCGGAAAGGTACGTCGCCGACATCGGCCACGCGCAAGGATGCAACCGGCATTCGGCGCAACACATGTTCAAACGGGCCGACACGTTCAACCGCACGCACAGCACGCGGACCAAGCCGCGCACCAGATCGGTTCGTCACACCCAAATCCATCGGCACGCCGATCAAAGCAACATCAAGCTCTTTGAATTTCTCTGCATAGGCCTCAGGTCGATAAGGCGCGCCACAAAATGTCGCAGGCTCGGCGAAAGGCCATTTGCGCCGCTCACCGGTAAAAACCGTGTCCGCCACGCGTTTGAATTCGGGATCGAAAATATCGCCGCCGGACGCGTCGGCGTATTTCGCGCGCAGCGCTTCAAGTTTGTTATTGTCCGCCATTCGTCCCGCCCCTGTTATCTCATGCCACTTTATCGCCGAGATTACGGAATTGGTAGCCGAGTTTCCACGGTAAAGCGCGATCTCCTCACGCATAATGCCTCGCACATAAAGCATGGCTCGGCTAAACAGAGTAAGATTGAGTTTCGATAGGATTCGTCCATGACACCGTTCAATCCCCTTGTCCGCGATACAGGCACTCCACCGATTCCCGAGGCGCAAGGCTGGGCGCGGCGTTACGACGGATTGCGAGGACCGCTCATCGATATGTCGCAGGCCGTACCTGGCTACCCCCCACATGAGGACATTTTAAATCATTTGAGCCAAGCGGCGGGCACACTCGCCGCTGCGCGTTACGGCGATATCTATGGTGACGAAACTTTGCGCCAAGCACTCGCCGCCGACATGTCTTCGCGTTATGCCGCTGATGTTAAGGTCGATGAGATCGCGATCACATCAGGTTGCAATCAAGCCTTTGTGCTCATCGCCATGACGCTTGCGAAAGCCGACGATAACATCATTATCCCTGCGCCTTGGTATTTCAATCATCAGATGACGCTTGATATGCTGGGTGTCGAACCGCGCGCATTGCTCTGTAAAGCGGAAAAGAATTTCATTCCCAGTGTCGATGATGCGAGGGCGCTCATTGATAGCAAAACGCGCGCGATTGTTTTGGTCACACCGAATAATCCAACCGGCGCCATTTACCCGCGCGAGGTCATAAAAGCCTTTGCGAAACTCGCACAAGAAAAAAATATCTGGCTCGTCATTGATGAAACCTATCGCGATTTTCTAAATGCGACCCATGGCGCGCCTCATGAACTCTTCAGCGCACCCGCATGGCAGGGCAATGTGCTCTCGCTCTATAGTTTTTCGAAAACCTATTGCGTGCCGGGTCATCGTGTCGGGGCGATTATCGGTGGACGATCGATTCTCGACGAAATCGGGAAAGTGATTGATTGCGTTCAAATCTGCGCCCCGCGCGCGGCACAACACGCACTGGCTTGGGCGATCCCCAATACGACCGAATGGCGTGCCGCAAATACACGCGAGATTGAACAACGCGCCAAAGCCTTCACATCCGCGATGACGAAGATTAATGGCTGGCGGCTTGATTCTATTGGCGCTTATTTTGCCTATGTGGCGCATCCGTTCTCGGATACGCCTGTGCGGCGCGTTGCCGAGCGGCTCGCGGAAGAACGCGGAGTGCTCGCGCTGCCCGGCCCCTATTTCGGACCACATCAAGAAACGCATCTGCGCGTCGCCTTCGCTAATGTCAGTGTTGATGCGATTGAAGCTCTACCCACACGCCTTTTAGGCTTCACGCCTTAATCTCACGCATGGCATAAGGATTAACCCTCATCATGCATCGCCTCGCCACACTTGTTGCGCTTTTAACGCTCACGCTTTTTGCTCTTGCGGTCTTCGATCAAACAACCGATGGGCTTGATCTTGCCGTCGTTGGCGTGTTGTTGAGTTTCACAACCTGGCGCAGCGCCACGATGTCGCGCTTTCTTCAAATTCTCGCGGCAATCTTTGCCGCTGAGTTTGTTGCCTTTGGATTGATCTTAACTTTTGCAGAACGCGGCCTCTGGCCAGGGTCTCTCGCATCCTTCCTGCCGCCCGATAGTCTTCCCATCACTGTGGGCGTTTTCGGACTCATCATTCACGCCATCTCCTATATTCCAGGCATTGCTTCGATCATGCGGATTGCGGATCGCTATTTCGACGGCTTCACGAAAGTCACTGTTAGGCCTTGGCCGCTTCCTGCTTTTACCATCCGCGAGCAAACACTCTCGCGCGGTTTTGTGGTGTTTCTTGTCCTCATTAACCAAGCGCAAGTCGGCATTTCCGTTCGCCTCTCCTATTTCAATCGCGATTGGTTTAATGCGTTAGAGGAAAAAAACAGCGAGCTCTTCTGGCGCTTACTTTATACGGTTTTTCTTTTCTGGGCGCTGATTTATATTATTTCTGCAATCGTTGAATATGTCATCCAATCGCAATTAATGATCCGCTGGCGGCGCTGGCTCACCGAACGCTATGTCGGAGATTGGCTCGGTGATGGCGGTCATTATCGTTTGGCGCTGCAAGGCAACAGTGCCGACAATCCAGATCAACGTATCGCCGACGACGTGGATATGTTCATCAGTCGCACATACAATTTATCGATCTCCTTGATCGCGACGCTGAGCTCACTCGTATCCTTCTCTATCATTCTCTGGTCAATCTCTTCGAATTTCACGATTCCCGGCACAGACATTGCGATCCCAGGCTTTTTGTTCTGGGTCGCGTGTCTCTATTCAGGCTTCGGAACGCTCATCACGCATCTCATCGGCCGCCGCTTGATCGGGCTTTATTTCAATCAGCAAAAATATGAAGCGAGTTTCCGCTTTTCGCTTGCGCGCTTGCGGGAATATGCCGAGCAAGTGGCACTTCTTCGTGGTGAGCCAACCGAACAACGCCTGCTGATGTCACGCTTCGGTGATGTTATTCGAAATTTTTTGGCAATTGTTTCGGTGCGCAAAGTCTTGATGGCATTTACCGCCTTTTATGGACAGATCAGCCCGTTCATTCCCTATATTGTCGCCGCGCCCTTTTATTTCATCGGCAAGATCCAGTTGGGCGTCCTCACCCAAACAGCGAGCGCCTTTGGCCGTGTTGAAGGCGCATTGAGTTACTTCATTGATGCCTATACTTCCGTTGCGGATTATCTCTCGGTCGTAAAACGTTTGACAAGTTTTGACAGCGCACTCGAAAACGCACGTTCGCTCGGCACAACACCGCCTCATATCGAACGCACGATCGTGCCTTCAACCGATCTTCATGTTGAAACGCTTCGGTTGGCCTTGCCGCATGGCGCGACAATCCTCGAAGCGGATCTCACCTTCCGCCAGGGCGATTCCGTTTTGATTTCGGGTCCCTCGGGTTCAGGCAAATCCACATTGCTGCGTGCGCTCTCTGGCATTTGGCCTTATGGGCAAGGATCAATCCGTTTGCCTGAGCACGCGTCATTGATGCTGCTTCCTCAAAAGCCCTATCTGCCGCAGGGCAGTTTGCGCGCAGTGATCGCCTATCCGGCTGCGCCTGATTTTTATTCTGATGAAGCGATCCTTGCCGCTCTCACGCTTGTGGGGCTTGGTAAATTATCCGGCGCGCTTGACGAAGAATCCATCTGGGCACAGCGCCTCTCAGGCGGCGAGCAACAACGCATCGCGATGGCGCGCGCTCTGCTTGCAAAACCCGAGTGGCTCTTCCTCGATGAAGCCACCAGCGCGCTTGATGAAGAGAGTGAAAATCGTCTTTATGAAATGCTGAAAATCAATTTGCCCGGCGCGACAATCATTTCAATCGGTCATCGCTCCACATTGAAAGCGTTCCACGCGCGCTCGATCCGTCTTGAAACCAATGAAAAAGGTCTCTTCACACCGCGCGAGCTTTGACGCTTATGAGAACGAAGAAAAGAATTCGATTAGAACAATGCGCGATCGAATTTCAATTCGCCCGCTTGGCCAACGAGAATGAGATTGCCATCACGTTCTTCCCATTTCGCTGTTGTGCGTAAAGTGAGGAGATAGGCTTTCTCGAGATCCATCTCCGCTTTCGCGCATTCCTTACGCGTCAGCGCGAGTGGTCCCACGGCAAGGCCTTGATTTTTGAGCGGATATGCGACCGCCGAAAATGTATTGCAACCGCCAAAGCCGCGCATACGCAATTGTGCGTCAAGCTGCAATGTCGGTTGATTGAGCCCCACAGATTTTCCGTTTAGCGAGATCAGCACCCATTGTACGCCAACGGGAAATTGTTTCGGCTGCATCGGCGTTAACCCGCCGGATTTGCTCGCTGGCGGCTGTTCTTGAGCAACGACAGGCGCAATGAAGACCGCAGACGCAAGAGCCAACATAAGGCCGAATAGGACCAGACGATTTTGCTTCATCGTTCTACCTCTTCTCTTCTTCACCACATCACTCATTAGGTCACTGAGCGACCCTTAAGGCGCGCTTCCAACCGATCTGCCAAGTGATTGGTTGACGTAAACACATAATCAAGATGCGCAACCGCCACGCGCGCGGCGCCAGACGCAATCAACCATTCGCTGACATCAAAGATTTTCTTCTTCGGACAATGAAAAGCAATTTCATCATCTTGTGAAGCCACAACGACAACGCCAAAGCGAGACATGGCTTCTGCCGCCAAATTTGACGGCACGGTGCGAAATGCGGCACGCACCGCGCGGTTTGTGCGCGCTTCTTCTTCGGCCGCAATGCGGGCCAACATCGACTGTGCAATACGGCGATGGGCTGATGTCCAAGAGGCGGAAAGTGACGCCACAAGATTGGCTTCGCTTTTAAGCATCACACCATCATCAAGCACTTTGAGCGCATTGGCTTGAAGCGTGGCGCCTGTTGTTGTGATATCAACGATGAGCTCAGCGGTGCCGGCCGCAGGCGCGCCTTCAGTCGCGCCGAGACTTTCAACAATACGATAATCCGTAACACCATGTTCAGCAAAATAGCGGCGCGTGAGATTGATATATTTAGTCGCTACACGCATTTTTCGGCCGTGCCGTTGGCGGAAAGCAGAGGCCACATCTTCAAGATCGGCCATCGTGCGCACATCAATCCAAGCTTGCGGCACAGCGACAACCACATTCGCATGACCAAAACCAAGCGGTGAGACAAGTTCAAGCCTTTGATCCGCATCCGCAATCGACTCACGGATCAGATCTTCGCCCGTGATTCCGAAATGCACGCCGCCTGAAGCCAATTCACGCGCAATTTCTGAAGCTGACAAAAACAGAACCTCGACATCCTTCATGCCTTCAATCGCACCGCGATAATCACGCGCACCGCGCGACTGTTGAAGCGCCAATCCTGCGCGGGCAAAAAAAGCAAACGCATTTTCTTGCAACCGGCCTTTTGACGGCAAGGCGATCAAAAGCGGCTCATCGTGACGCGACGCATTCATGCCGCGACTCCTTGCAATCGATCAATAAACACCGCGCAGCCCACAGCGGGAATAGCGTCCGACGCGCCAAGCAATTTCAACAGGCGATCATAACGACCGCCACCGACAACGATGCGTTGATCAGTCTTGCGGCGAATTTCAAACACAGCGCCCGTGTAATAATCGAGGTTACGGCCAAAGCGGGCGGAGAAAAATACTTCATTCAAATCAATACCGCGCGCTGCGTAAAAACCGGCGCGCGTTTCAAACGCATCGATGACCGGATCGATGTGAAGCTCGGCTTCATCACTTAACGCTCGCAAAGAGTCAGCCACAGAATCGGGATCACCTTCAATGGCCAAGAAACGCTGAAGCACTGATCGCGACTCGTCAGAAAAAGTGCCTTCATCTTCACGCGAGGCTTGCGACAAAAAACGTTCAGCAATCTCGCCAGCGCTACGACCCCCAACGGAAGAAATGCCCGCAATTTTCAAAAGATCTTCAACAAAGCCTCGCGCTGCACGTGGATCTTGCCCCTGCATGGCTTTTAACAAACCAGCATGTTCACTTGGTTCAATTTCTTCATTCGCAAAGGAAGCGAGTGAAGACGCATCAAGCGCACCTTTCGCAAAAGCGCGACGCAACCGCCGTTGCCATACGGCGGGCAACCCAAGCGTTTCAAGCAAAGCGGTGAAGAGACCCATATCGCCTAAACGGATCTCATATTTTGTTGCGTCCACTTCACGCAAAGCTTCAAGCGCGCGCGCTAAGATTTCAGCGTCAGCGGCTTCCGCATCAGCGCGACCGAAAGATTCGATACCGGCTTGAATAAATTCACTCGGTTCCCCTGAACGCGCCCGAAACACAGGGCCATAATAGCTGTAACCCGCTTCCTTCAATGAGCCAGAAGCGAGATAGGCTCGCGCCACTGGAATTGTGAATTCAGGGCGTAACGCCCATTCACGCCCCTCATTGTCAGTGGTCAACAGCAAGCGGTGACGAATTTCCTCGCCCGACAAATCAAGAAATATATCGGCCGGTTGCAGAATTTCAGGCTCGATCCGGTGATAGCCGGCGGCCTCGAATAAATCTGTAACCGACAAAGCTTGGGACGGGGTGGACACGACGCCTGATCCTTATGATGCGCGCGCTTGTAGCAAACCTCCCGCCCCAACGCGACAGAAAATCGCATCTTCAGAGTCTATTTTTTACAAAAGGCACAATTATTTTCAATGACTTAGCTGGGGGTGCCTAAAAAAGTTTGACACTTTTTCGAGACGAGTTTGACACTTTTGTTCAGGTTTTGGTCTTTTTGGCTTCAATTTTGGCCGAAAAACTCAACCGGATTTTTGGTCTTTTGTGACGATCTCGAGACGCCTCACCACGTCACTCATCTTGTCGGAAAGACCCGCTTCTTTGCTGTAATGGCGGGCCATCGCCGTGCTCTTCTGACCCAGCACATCGGCAATTTCACCATCGTGAGCGCCCGCCTCTTTAAGTAAGGTCCCGAGCGTGTGCCGAAGACCATGGATTGTCAGTCCGCTTTCAATCTTACCTGCGCTTTCAAGATCTGTTTTCAACCTGTGCCAAGCGGAATCAAAACCTTTTGCGTTCCATGGCTTTCCATCAGCACGCAAAGCGATCTGAACCGCATCGACATTTGGCCTGCACGCGAGCGCATCCTTCAAAACCGGATGTAATGGCAATCTTACGGGAACGCCGCGTTTTGAGGTACGTATTGAAATGACATCACCAGCAATTGAAGACATCGTGATCGACAAGACATCGGTTTTTCTTAAGCCGGTACACATGGCTAAAGCGAGGGCCAGTCTCAGATTTGATGGAGCGCTTTCCAGTACTATTTTTCTTTCTTCAGCAGTCCAGGGACGGTTGGCCAGAATTCGACCCCGATTTCTAAGTTTGCGAACACGTTCGCGAAGGGGATTATTCTCGACAAGGCCGAGATCGTGCCCGAACCGAAACAGAACGCTCAAAACTGTGATCGCATAATTCGCCATCCACAATTTGTGTTTCGGTAATAAAACACGATCACGAAGTTCAATGATCGTTGACCGCTTGAAGTCCTTGATATCGGCTGTTGAGAAGGGCTTTAGAACGTTAAAGGCTCGCTCATAGCTCACACGGGTGGCTGTGCGCAGTTCAAGAAAATTCTGGCTGGCTTTATAAGATTCAATCAAGAAGCCTAATGTACCGGGAGCATTTTCGCCTGTTTTATTAAACTTCTTTTCGATCTCAGCTACTTCACGCAAGAAAGCAGCCGTACCAAATTCACTTTTAATCGGAATACGTTTACCCGCTCTCCGATAGTAATAGTAAACCTTGCCATATCTTCGATTTTTGAAAGCCTGAATGTAATCCAGTTCAGCTCTAAGTTTCATGGGCTTTTGCCTCCCGAACAATCAAGCTTTTTAATGAATCGTTGGCTTCGTTGCCATCCATATCACGAACGATTTGTTCGATCCGCATTGTGCCATCCGGCTTCATTTCAAAAGCGCCGATCTCGAAGCCGGCATCGCGCGCTGCCTCAAGCATCCGTTTCATATCTGCTTTTGTAAATTGCAGCCCGCTACGGTTCATAAGCCAGACTACCTCTTTAAGCCTTTTCGGGTCTGACTCATGACTGAAATATAAGTCTCA
>VFQT010004575.1_pt1 | contig 11333 bp, 6 predicted proteins | sample 3512381 | NCBI WGS metagenome assembly VFQT01 (sample SAMN10412376, study PRJNA504923) | tailings metagenome | isolation source: Relicate 2 Philex TSF3 active mining site | place: Philippines: Tuba, Benguet | collected 2017-08-29 | reverse complement strand
TTACCCTGCATTACCGTTTTGAATCTGAGTTCCCTCCGGTGCAAAACCTACGCCTCAAAGTAGAAACCAATTGCCGGGAACACTTCACCGTATTGGGCTACCGGCAATTTCCCTTTCAGGTAAATTCCTCTTGGTTTACCGGTGCCTGCAACATCACCACCTACCAATTAGAAGAACTGCTTGGTACAAAACTCAGGGCCTTATACCAACGCAGAAAAGGCCGTGATTTATACGATATGTACAAGGCACTGGTGCAAGTGCCCGGTATTGACAAAGACGCCCTGTTGCAATGCTATCATGCCTATATGGATTTTGTAGTAGATGAACCACCTATGCAAAAGGTTTATCTGCAAAACATGGAAGCCAAAATGCAGGATGATGAATTTATTGGAGACATAGCAGCCCTCATACGGCCAACAGAAAAATACGACCAGGCAACCGCTTTTGAATTAGTGCGAACGGAGTTGCTGGAGAAAATAGAAGAAAGTAAAATAAAACAAACGAAGTAGTGGCAACAAATAAACATGCTATAATAAGGTATCATGCTTTAGACCAGTGTTTTAGCAACCCTGGTCGTAGATATTTCATTGACGACCTTATTTCAGCTTGTAATGATGCATTATATGAATACACCGGTGTTGCAGAAGGGGTAAAAAGGAGGCAAATATTCGAGGATATTAAATTCATGGAAAGTGAGCAAGGCTGGTCCGTGCCGCTGGAAAGACTAAAGGATGGCAAGCAAGTTTATTACAGATATTCTGACAAATCATTTTCAATCAAGAATCAGGCTGTTAATGAAGCAGAAGCCAAACAATTAAAGGAAACCTTATCCATCCTTACAAGATTCAAGGGAATGCCGCAATTTGAATGGATGGAAGAAATGCACGTTAGACTTGAATCAATCTTCAATTTTAAAAGTAATACAAATGTTATAGTTGGCTTCGAGCAAAATCAATACTTGAAAGGCCTCAACCATTTTACAGAGTTATTCCATTCCATCCAATATAAGAGAGTACTGTCCATTCAATACAGGGGTTTTAAACAAATTAAGCCTTCACAGGTAAACTTTCACCCTTATTACTTGAAACAGTATAATAGTCGCTGGTTTCTTTTTGGTTACAATGAGGAATACGAAAACATAAGCAATCTGGCTTTAGATCGTATCATTAGTTTTAAAACAGTTAATAAGAAATACCAGGATAACAAGACCGTAAATTTTGAAGAGTATTTCGAGGATGTTGTTGGGGTAACTGTTTCTAATCGGGCTGAAGTCGATAAAGTTCATCTTGAAATAGACCCTACACTTTGGCCATATATTGAAAGCAAGCCAATTCATGGTTCACAACGAGTAATCTCAAAGAAGGGCGGGAAAGTAATAATTGAGCTTACAGTACAGATGAACTATGAGTTAGTAACCACACTTTTTGCTTATGGCGAAGGGGTCAAAGTGTTGCAACCAGACAGTTTAAAAAAAGAAATGATAACCAAGGCAAAAGCCTTAATAAACAAGTATTTGTAATCTATGCACATACACTGCACACATAGTATTCATCTTTGCTTTGTCAATCAGAAAATTGAATTATGATGAAAGAGTTTAAGATGGCAGATATATTACCAGTTGAAGCATTGAAGTCCAAAATTTGGTCAATGTTTGATATTCTTAGAAGGGAACGTATCGCTTCAGAAGATTATCATGTGTTATTGTTCCTTTTGTCTGCATATAAATACGGATTATTCAATACTAAGATTCTCAATGAGAACAGTAATTTGAATGAAAGGCTTGTACGTTGTTTGCATAACTCTGAATCGGAGTTGACAAATCAATACAATGCAATACTTGCAACTTTTGAGCCGCTTGTGATGCGACTATCTGAAAACGGCACAAGGCATATAATAAGTGCATTGGGTGAATTGAACTTGGCAATTTTGGATGAACACTTTGCTGATATTTTTGATGCTGTTTTATATCGTATCACACAATCTCAAGGCAGATTTGGGGGTGAATTTATACAACCTGTTGAGTTGACTCATTTCATATGTGGCCTGGCCGAATTGCAACCCAATTCAAAGGTTTACAATCCTTTTGCCGGATTGGCTTCATTTGGTGTATACCTTGATCAAGGACAAGAATATTTTGGTCAGGAGTTAAATCAAAAAACATGGGCTTTGGGGGCATTGCGTATAATGGCATATCAAAGACCCGGCACTTCAAGATATGTTTGTGACGACTCTATAAGTCATTGGCCGGCTACTTCAGAAAAGTTTGATTTAATTGTAGCCAATCCTCCTTACGGAATGCGTCTTGGCAACCAATACAGGGAGATAGAACCTGAGTTCCGCACTATTGAACAGTTTCTGCTCGAAAAAGGGGTGCATTCTTTAAATGAAAAGGGCAAACTGATTGCATTATTACCACAGGGAATTTTGTTTAGGGGTTTGCATGAGCAGCGTTTAAGAGAATTTCTCGTTGATGAGGATTTGATTGATACAATTATATCATTACCAGGGGGCTTGCTTTTAAATACAGGTATTCCATTAATAATAATGGTATTGAATAAAAACAAGAAGATACCTGGCAAAGTTAGATTTGTAGATGCGAAGAAATTCGTTGATTCTAAGAGCCAGAGAGAAAGAGTGCTTAATGATTATGGGTTGAATAGTTTTCTGTATGGTAGTAAAAATGATTCTGATATACTCCGTCTTGTTTCTAACGATGAGATAAGAGCATTCGATTATAATCTTAGTGTCCCTCGTTATTTCCAAAAGCAGGTTGAGGGGGTGAAACTTGGTGAAATCATAGAGTTTGTTAGAGGCCAAAGAGTAAACTTGCGTCCCACAGGAAAGCTAATTCGTATTCGAGATTTAAAGGATGATAAAATTGATTTTCGTTTAGACGAAGCAACAATTGAAGATGTAGAACTGAGAAGGCCCGATATTCATCAGATAACAGAATCATGCTTACTGTTAGCGGTTCGCTGGAAGACCTTAAAGCCCACATATTTCGAGTATAAAGGTGAAGCAATCTATCGAAGTCAGGATATATTGTCTTTCAGAGTAAATGAGGCAATTGCAGATAAGGCATTTTTAATTAATGAGCTTCACGCTGATTATGTTCAGGAGCAATTGGAGTCCTATCGTTTAGGGGCATCTGTAATGCCTTTTCTCCGAAAGGATGACCTGATGGAAGTGGTTATCAAACTACCTTCTCTTCAGGAGCAAAGAGCGAAGGTTCAGGGTATATATGAACTTTCCGATAAGATTAAGAGCCTGCAAGTTGAAAGGAATGCTTTGGCTCATGGTAAGTCACTAAAGCAATTCAGTGAGTTTGCATCGCTGAAGCACACACTTGGCAGGCCAAGACAAAATATCCTGGATTGGTCAGATAATCTGCTTCATTTTTTAAATGAAAAACGGGAAGGTTTTGAAGCATTGAATAAAGCCTTTATTGAGTTTTATGATACTGACATAATCTCCGCTTTAAAGGAAATTAAGAGAGATGTTAACTTCATAACTGATGTTCTCGAAAAGGGCGAAAATGGGTTTGTTTTAAGTGAATATGAGACAAACACTATTCCACTCTCAGATATCAATAGCCTGATTAATGAGCTTTCTAACAATGGATTCAACTTTAAAATCAAGAAATTGCCTTTAAAGTCGGAGAAGCTTAAAGACCGTGGCATTTCAGCAAACCGGATATTATTCAAAACACTTTTGGATAACATCTTAACGAATGCAAATAAATATGCATTCAGTAAACGGGAGTCAGGAAATGAAGTGGTTGTGGAATTAACTGAAGTAGATGATATTCTCTCTATGGAGGTGAAAAACAACGGGAAGCCATTTCCCAAAAACTTCGATCGGGAAAAGTTTATTACAAAATATTCTACAGCTGATTCTGCTGCGGGTACTGGTTTAGGTGGCTACGACATACATCGCATTGCCACGCATTTTAGTAATCCTGATTGGGAATTGTCATTAAATGAAGATCCCATCTACCCGGTAAAATTCAAGTTTCAATTTCCAATTAAATTAATGAATTGATTATGGAAGATATACTCTACAATATCCTTTGGATTGATGATGAACATGAATCACTTGCAGGCACAAAAGGGCGTGCAAAGAGAAATGGTATTAATCTGATTCCTTTTAAATCGCTAAATAGCGGTATGTCTGAATTGGAAAATAATTATCCTTTTTATGACGGGGTATTATTAGATGCTAAGTTTTTTGAGAACGAAGACGATGTGAAAGGCTCAGAGGATACCTATAATGTGCATCGGGCGAAGGAGCAATTATTACAGCTCAAAAAGAAGTTTGAAGTATTCATTCTTACAGGTCAGGCGGAAGCATATGAGGATAAGACTTTCAAAAAGGCCTTCACTAAGGTTTACAAGAAAGGTAGTGATGACGAGATAGACCGTTTATTTGCCGATATTAAATTAGCTGCCGCAACCCAAGAGGACACTCAAATACGCCATGTATACAAACGGGTTTTTGATGTTTGTACAGAAAAGTATATTGGAGAATTGGCAGGTCAGGATCTATTGAATCTCTTGAAGGTAAACGATGACATAAATGTCGAAAATCACTTTAACGATATTCGCAAAATCGTAGAAGATTTGTTTTTAGCATTCAATAAGTATCTACTACTGCCTGCGGAATTTGTTTCGCCGACAGTGGCTTTAAATCAAAGTAGCATTTTTCTCTCCGGGCAAGAACAGCATGAAAACACAGATGCAATCTATAAGCAGCATAGGCATTTAAAAGAAACTCATTTGCCTAAACCAGTTGTCGCCTCGTTAAGAGCAATTTTATCAGTGACACAAGACGGGTCCCATCGGTCCATGATTGACTTGCATGTTAAGAGCATCAACACACCCTATCTTTTTAAAAGTGTGTTGTTTCAGCTGTTCGATGTAATTACCTGGTTTAAGCAGTATGTTGATTCAAAACCCAAGACAGAAAATTGGGAACGAATTGAAACAATCAAAACAGCAGATGAGCCTGATTCCAAGAATATTATGGAAGGAAAGGTCATTGAAAAGGAAAGTCTTTCTCGTAGAGGGAAAGATTTTGCATTCTTTAAACCTGATACTATGGGTAGCAATGTTCTTATTCCCTCACATTTAGTTAGCAGTCATTTATTAAAGGATGAAATGCAAATCAGGGTTGAAACTGAAGAATACATTGACAACAGAACAGGAGAAACAAAAACGAGAGTAAAACGAATTTTGAACCAATAAGCAAACTATGACAAGAGAACAAGAAAGAGATGAGCTGCACCGCACCATCTGGCAAATAGCAAACGACTTACGAGGTAGTGTTGATGGATGGGATTTTAAATCCTATGTACTCGGGATGCTGTTTTACAGGTTCATTTCAGAGAACCTAACTTCTTACATTAACAAGGAAGAGCAACGCACCGGACATAAGAATTTTAACTATGCTTCTATCTCTGACAAAGATGCCGAATTGGGAAGAATCGACACTATAAAAGAGAAAGGCTTTTACATTTTGCCTTCCGAATTATTTGTGAATGTTCGCAAAAAGGCAAAGACCGATGAAAACCTCAACGAAACATTAAGCCGTGTTTTTAAGAACATCGAGAACTCAGCAAAAGGAACGGATAGTGAAGATGACCTAAAAGGTTTATTTGATGATATTGATGTAAACAGCAACAAGCTCGGTGCAACCGTAACCAAACGAAATGAGGTATTGGTAAAAATTATGGATGCCATTGGAGGATTGCAATTTGGCGATTATCAAGAAAATACCAATGATACTTTTGGTGATGCATACGAGTTTCTGATGACCATGTATGCCAGCAACGCTGGTAAATCTGGAGGAGAGTTCTTTACACCGCAGGAAGTATCTGAGCTATTGGCAGAAATTACGGTAGTGGGTAAAAAGCAAGTGAACAAAGTATATGACCCGGCCTGTGGTTCAGGTTCCTTGCTATTGAAGTTTGCAAAGGTACTGGGTAAGGACAATGTTAGACAGGGATTTTACGGACAAGAGGTAAATATTACCACGCACAACCTCTGTCGCATCAATATGTTTTTGCACGATATCAATTACGAAAAATTTGATATTGCACACGGAGATACCTTAACCGATCCAAGACATTGGGATGATGAACCGTTTGATGCTATTGTTTCAAATCCACCATACTCAATTAAATGGGAAGGTGATGCCAACCCATTGTTGATTAACGACCCCCGTTTTTCACCTGCTGGCGTATTAGCCCCTAAAAGCAAGGCCGACCTTGCCTTTACCCTGCACATGCTGCATTGGCTTTCTACTTCCGGCACGGCAGCTATTGTTGAGTTTCCCGGTGTGTTGTACCGGGGTGGTGCAGAGCAGAAAATTCGCAAGTACCTTATTGATAACAATTATGTAGATGCGGTGATACAGTTGCCGCCCGACCTTTTCTTTGGAACAACCATTGGCACTTGCATTATCGTATTGAAGAAAAGCAAGAAGGATAATGCGACACTGTTTATTGATGCATCAGCCGAGTTTGTACGGGGCGGTAACAAGAACAAACTCACCGATACCAACCGCAAACGAATCCTCAACGCTTATATAGCACGAAAGGACGAGGCTCATTTTGCAAAGCTGGTATTGAATAGCGACATCGCAGAAAACGATTACAATATTGCCGTAAGCAGTTATGTGGAGCAGGAAAACACTACTGAGGAAGTGGACATTGAAAAACTGAATGCCCATATTGCCGAAATAGTGATAAAGCAAAACAAGCTGCGTACGGCTATTGACGAAATTATTGCTGATTTAGAAGGAGGAGGTAGCTTATGAGTAGGATAGATGATTTGATTATGCAATTGTGTCCAAATGGAGTGGAGTATAAAGAGCTCGATGAAGTGCTGGCATATGAACAACCAACAAAGTATCTCGTATCAACTACAGATTATGATGATAGCCATGAAATACCAGTGTTGACAGCTGGTCAAACTTTTATACTTGGGTACACAAATGACTCAGACGGTATCTATGAAGCAAGCAAAGAAAGCCCAGTGATAATCTTTGATGATTTTACGACATCCTTTCATTGGGTAGATTTTTGTTTCAAAATAAAGTCATCGGCCATGAAGTTAATAACACCAAAAAAGGATGCTGAAATTAACTTTCGATTTATTTATTATGCAATGAAGTGCATTACATATAATCCTCAGGATCATGCACGTCAATGGATATCTACATACTCAAAATTTCAAATCCCCGTCCCACCTCTTGAAGTTCAGGAAGAAATAGTCAAAACCCTCGACTTGTTCACTGAATTGGAAGCTGAATTGGAAGCTGAATTGGAAGCTGAATTGGAAGCCAGAAAAACGCAATATACGCATTATAGAGATGCATTACTGCGTTTTGAAGGCAAAGATGTGGAGTGGAAAACGCTGGGGGAGGTAGGGCAATTTATTCGAGGAAACGGATTGCAGAAAAAAGACTTTACAGAAAGCGGAGTTGGATGTATTCATTATGGTCAGATTTATACATACTACGGAACATATGCCGATAAAACCAAGTCGTTTGTATCACCTGAACTTGCGAAGAGGCTAAAGAAGGCAAGTAAGAATGATCTGATAATAGCAGGTGTTAGTGAGAATGTTGAAGATGTATGTAAAGCTGTAGTTTGGTTAGGTGATGATGATATATGTATCAGTGGCGATGCCTTCATCTTTAAGCACAAACAAAATCCAAAGTTTATTGGGTATCTGTTTCAAACCAGTATGTTTCTGGAGTTTAAAAAGAAATATGCACAAGGAGCTAAAGTGACCCGATTGCAAAGTGGCAGTTTGCCGAAATATTTAATTCCTATACCACCATTAAAAGAGCAAGAACGGATTGCAAATATTTTGGATAAACTTGATACTTTGATTAATAATATTTCAATTGGTCTGCCGGCTGAAATACAAGCCCGTAGAAAACAATACGAGTACTATCGAAACAGATTATTGTCCTTTAAAGAAGTAGCCAATGGATAAATACTATATAGTAGCTGAAAACCCGGAAAGTACCGTTGTAACGGAGTATCAAACTCCCTATATACGAGAAACTGCCTACCAAACAGAGGACCAGTTGGAGAAAGCCTTCATCCAGCTGCTGCAAGGTCAGGCGTATGATTATTCGAAGATCAATAGTGAAGCTGAATTAGTCAATAATCTCCGTGTTCAATTGCAAAAGCTGAACAATTATACGTTCAGTAATAACGAGTGGGATCATTTCTTTAAAAGTAAAATTGCCAACCCCAATAGCGGTATAGAGGAAAAAACAACGCTGATACAGGAAGATCATATACAAATACTGGATTGTGATGATGGCACGAAAAAGAACATTTATCTGCTGGATAAAACGAATATCCATAACAATCATTTGCAGGTAATCAATCAATATGAAGTAGAGGAAGGGCAACGTCCTAACCGTTATGATGTTACGATTCTGGTAAATGGCTTGCCACTGGTACATATCGAATTAAAGAAACGGGGTATTGATATTAAGGAAGCCTTCAACCAGATTAACCGGTATAACCGTGAATCTTTCTGGAGTGGCTCAGGCTTATTTGAGTATGTACAGATGTTCGTCATCTCAAACGGTACTTATACTAAGTACTACAGCAACACCACAAGGTTTTCGCATGTAAAGGAACAAAGCCGCAGCACTGCAGTCAATAAGAAACGAACCAGTAACAGCTTTGAGTTTACCTCATGGTGGGCTGATGCCAACAACCGTCCGATAACAGACCTGATGGATTTTGGTCGCACTTTTTTGGCCAAGCACACACTGTTGAATATTCTTTGCAAATACTGTGTGTTTACAAGTGACAAACTCTTGTTAGCTATGCGTCCTTACCAGATTGTGGCTACAGAACGAATTTTAGGACGAATCAATATTGCCAATAACTATAAAACCTATGGCAGTGTGGATGCGGGTGGTTATATATGGCATACTACAGGTAGCGGCAAAACATTGACTTCGTTTAAAACGGCACAATTAGCCAGTAAGCTGCCATTTATAAATAAGGTGCTGTTTGTGGTAGACAGGAAAGACCTGGACTATCAAACCATGAAGGAATACGATAAGTTTGAAAAAGGAGCTGCTAACAGCAATACCAATACGTCCATTTTAAAGAAGCAACTAAGCGACCCGAAGGCAAACATCATCATTACTACGATTCAGAAACTTTCCATTCTGATAAAGAAAGAAAAGAACCACCTGGCATTTAATCAGCCCATAGTTATCATATTTGATGAATGCCATCGTTCGCAGTTTGGTGATATGCACAAGGCAATCACCAAAGCCTTTAAGAAATACTTTCTGTTCGGCTTTACCGGCACACCCATATTTGCTATCAATGCAAGCAGCAGCAACAGACCTGATTTAAAAACCACCGAACAGGCGTTTGGTCAAAAGCTGCACACCTACACCATTGTAGATGCCATCAATGATAAAAATGTGCTGCCGTTTCGTATTGACTACATACGAACCATGAAGGAGCAGGAAGAAATTAAGGATGAAAAAGTTTGGGACATTGACAGAGAAAGGGCATTGGCAGCACCACAACGCATAAGTAATGTGGTAACTTATATTTTAGAACATTTTGACCAGAAGACAAAGCGAAACAGCAAACCTTACAACTTTACTTCCTTAAAGAACATTTACGAAGTTGTTTCAGCGAAGGACCGTAACAAAATTGAAGAAGTAAAGCAGAAAATCAGGCTCACAGGCTTCAATTCAATTTTTGCAGTCAGTTCCATTGACTTTGCCAAATTGTATTACAATGAGTTTAAAACGCAACAAAGCAGCTTGCCCGAATTGCAGCGTTTGAAAGTCGCCACTATTTTCAGCTTTGGCGTAAACGATGATGATGAAGATGGGCTGCCTGATGAAAACTCAGAAGGTACAGAAGGCCTGAGTGTATCGGATAGAGATTTTCTGGAAAAGGCAATCAGCGATTACAACCAGATTTTCAAAACCAATTATGATACATCATCCGAAAAATTCCAGAACTACTATAAAGATGTATCCCTGAGAATGAAGAACAGGGAAATTGATTTACTCATTGTAGTAAATATGTTTCTCACAGGTTTTGATGCTACCACACTCAATACACTTTGGGTAGATAAGAACCTTAGGTTACATGGCCTGCTGCAGGCGTATTCCAGAACCAACCGCATTTTAAATTCGGTAAAGACATTTGGAAATATAGTTTGCTTCAGAAACTTAGAGAAGGCTACCAATGAAAGCATCGCATTGTTTGGCGATAAAGAAGCCGGGGGAATTGTATTGCTCAAAACATTTGATGAGTATTATAATGGCTATAAGGATGGTGAAAAAACTTATCCTGGATATGTTTCACTCATTAACGAACTCACTGCCAAATTTCCGGTGGGTGAACAAATAATAGGAGAGCAAAATCAAAAAGCCTTTATCCGCTTGTATGGTTCCATCCTGAAAGCAAAAAACATACTCACTACTTTCGATGAGTTTACAGGAAGGGAAATACTAACTGAAAGAGATGTACAGGATTACCATAGCATGTACATCAATCTATACCACGAGTTCCGCAACAGAAATACAGGTGATGCAGAAAATGTGAATGACGATATTGTTTTTGAAATGGAGTTGATTAAGCAAGTGGAGATAAACATCGACTACATTTTGGAACTGATAAGGAAATATCATGAAGGTCACCTAAGAGATAAAGAGATCATCATCAGTATCAACAAGGCAATTGATTCCAGTGTAGAATTAAGGAACAAAAAAGACCTTATTGAAAAGTTCATTCAATCACTTACACCGGGATCAAAGGTTACAGATGATTGGGAGAGTTTTGTTGAACAAAAAAAGCTGGAAGAATTAGACCAAATTATTGCTGCTGAAGGACTTGATAAACAAGAGACCTACAAGTTCATCCACAATTCTTTCCGGGATGGATATGTACAAACAACAGGTACGGGCTTAGCAAAAATTCTGCCCCCGGTTTCGAGGTTTACACCTACGGGAGAAAGAACACAAAAAAGAGAAACGGTGATTGAGAAAATAAAGGCATTCTTCAACCGGTTCTGGGATATATCGGGAAGTATGTTAGAATAGTCACCCCTGAAAAAAGGTCGGCAAATTTTTTTCATCCCAGAATTAATTCATTAAATCGGCCTAATTCCGGCTTATAAAATGGCCTTTTTTTGGGGCATAATATTTTGGGATCGTTCGGTTAATAATTTTGGCGATAATTGAACAGAAATTATCGGCCTAATTGCTCCTATTTCCGCCTGTATATACCGTAAAAGCACACGCAGAATTAAGCCAAAAGATGA
>VFQT010004574.1_pt1 | contig 11334 bp, 8 predicted proteins | sample 3512381 | NCBI WGS metagenome assembly VFQT01 (sample SAMN10412376, study PRJNA504923) | tailings metagenome | isolation source: Relicate 2 Philex TSF3 active mining site | place: Philippines: Tuba, Benguet | collected 2017-08-29 | reverse complement strand
GTCACCGAAGGCCTGCAGAAGCTGATGCGCGCCCTGCCCGAAGGGCAGCTGCGCGGCAAGCGTGTGCTGGTCTCGGCCGATTGCTTCCCCTCGCTCCATTTCCTTCTGCAGGGCCTGGCCCCGCGCATGGGCTTCACGCTCGACACCGTCCCCCTGACCCCCGGCCGCGCCTGGGTGGAGACCGAGGATTTCCTGGCCCGCTGGGGCCGCGACGTGGGGCTGGCGCTCCTCACCTGGGTCACCTCCATCGGCTCCTCCAAGATGGATTACCCCCGCCTCGTGGCCCATGGCCGCGACATGGGCTCGATCCTGGTGGCCGACATCACCCAGGCGGCGGGCCTTCTGCCCTTCGACGTGATGGAACCCCGGATCGACTTTGTCATCTCCACCAGCCTGAAATGGCTCTGCGGCACGCCCGGCGCGGGCATTCTTTACGCCGACAAGGCGCTGATCGAGGGGCTGCAACCCGAAACCCGCGGCTGGTTCAGCCAGAACAACCCCTTCTCCTGGGACCTCGACAAGTTCCAGTTCGCCCCCGACATCCGCCGGTTCGACACCGGCACGCCGGGCTCGGTCGCGGCGCTCGCCTCGCTGCCCGCCATCACCTGGTTCAACAAGCAGGACATCGCCCAGGTCGCCGCCCACAACCGCCGCCTGGTGGACCGCGTCATCACCCGCGCCGACCGGCTCAACATCCCCCTCCACTCCCCGCGCGAGGCCCATCGCCGGGGCGGCGCGGTCATGCTGAACATGCCCGACAAGGCCGAAGCCGCCGCCTGCGTGGGCGCGCTCGGGGTCGAGGGCTATTCGGTCGATTTCCGCGGCCCCATCCTGCGCCTGTCCCCCGGTTTCGTGACCGAGGAGCGCGCCGTCGATGCCGTCTTCGACATCATGGAAGAGGTCATGGCCCGCCGCCGCCACCGCTTTGCGGGCTGGGCAGGGGGGGCCGGGGCAGGGGCCGGGCAAGTGCTGGCCGACCTGGCCCTTGGCCTCGCGTCCGGCGGGGTGCGGGTCGTGGATTGCACCGCCCAGCTTGGCCCCGAAACCCCGATCCTGCGCCTGCCCAAGGACCTGGCGCAGAACACCCCCAAGGTCGCCATCCACCCAATCAGCGAATATGACAAGGACGGCCCCTTCTGGGCCTGGAACTGGCTGGAACTGGGCGAACACTCCGGCACCCATTTCGACGCGCCGCACCATTGGATCACCGGCAAGGACTATGCCGACGGCTACACCGACACCCTGCCGGTGCAGCGTCTGGTGGCGCCGGTCAACGTGCTGGATTTCGCGAAGGAATGTGGCGAGAACCCCGACTTCCTGCTGACCATCGACCATGTGAAAGCATGGGAAGCCAAGCACGGCGCGATCAAGGCCGGTGAGTGGGTTGTCCTGCGGTCCGATTGGGACAAGCGGGCCCATGACGAAAACCTGTTCCTGAACGCCAATGAAACCGGCCCGCATACCCCCGGCCCGACCGCCGAGGTGATCGAAAACCTGCTGTCCAAGGGCATCGTCGGCTGGGGCAGCCAGTGCATCGGCACCGATGCGGGGCAGGCGGGCGGCATGACCCCGCCCTTCCCGGCGCACAACCTTCTGCACAAGCACAACTGCTATGGCCTGGCCTCGCTTGCCAATCTCGACAAGCTGCCCGCCAAGGGCGCGATCCTGATCGCGGCGCCCTTGAAGATCAAGAACGGCACCGGCAGCCCGATCCGGGCGCTGGCGCTGGTTCCGCGCGGGTAAGAGCCGCCTTCGGGCTTGGCAGACGGGATGGGCGTTGGTCGCCCATCCCCTTGGTTCCTTTTGTCTTTCGTGGGGCATCATGGCCTATGACCACATCATCATCGGGTCCGGCATCAACGGGCTGGTTGCAGCAGCACTTCTGGCCAAGAAGGGCCGCCGCGTGCTGGTGCTTGAGCGCAGCAACCGCTTCGGCGGCACCTTGCGCACGGAACAGGCCACGGCGCCGGGCTTTACCCATGACGTGATGGCCGCGACCTGGGTCTTGTTCATGACCTCGCCCGCAGGCGCGGCGCTGGGTCCGGATCTGGCGGCGCATGGCATGGAATATTGCCACACGCCACACCCGACCGCCGTGCTGCGCCCGATTGGCGAGGCTTTGGTCTGCGCAACCGATCAGGCCGCCAACATCGCCGCATGGGAGGCTTTGGCCCCCGGCGATGGCGCGGCCCATGCCCGCGATGTGGGCAGTATCGCCGACGATGCGCCGTTTCTCTTTGCGCTTCTGGGGGGTGATCTGTGGTCTTGGCCGACGGCAAAGCTGATGTTCGGCCAGGTGCGCAAGCGGGGCTTGCGCGGGCTGGCGGCGTGGATGGGTTCGGCGCTGACGCCGGCGCGCGGCTGGCTTGAGACGACCTACCAATCGCCCCTGGTGCAGGCGCTTTGGGCACCTTGGGTGCTGCATTGCGGGTTGACGCCGGAAAGCACCTATTCGGGCCAGATGGGCAAGGTGATTGCCTTTGCTCTTGAAGCGGCGGGCGCACCGGTCATCAAGGGCGGTTCGGGCGCGGCGGTGCGGGCCTTTGAACGCCTGATCACCGAACAGGGTGGCGAGATGCGCATCAACGCCGATGTGGACGAAATCCTTGTCCGCGATGGCCGGGTGCGCGGCGTGCGCCTCACGGGTGGTGAAGAGATCGCGGCACCTTCGGTTCTGGCCTCGGTCACGCCGGGGCAGCTTTACGGACGGCTTCTCAAGACCGTAAACTTGCCCGAGGACCGCGCGGCCGCGAAAACCTTCCGCCATGGGCGCGGCAATTTCCAGCTGCATTACGCGCTGTCGGGTCAGCCGGACTGGATTGCGCCGGGGCTTCAGGATGTCGCGCTGATCCACCTGTCGGACGGGATCGACGCGGTGTCGAAATCGGCCAATGAGGCCGAGCGCGGCCTTTTCCCCGAAACGCCCACGATCTGCGTGGGTCAGCCCCACCGGCTGGACCCTTCACGCTGCCCGGATGGCAAGGCGGTCTTGTGGCTGCAAATTCCCGATGCGCCGAGGGTTATCAAGGGCGACGCGGGCAAAGAGATCACCGCGCGCGACTGGGCATCAGCGCGCGAGGCTTTCGCCGACCGGCTGGAAGCCATCCTGCGCCGCCATATCCGCAACTTCGACGCCATCAAGATCGCGCGCCGCGCCTATTCGCCTGCCGATCTGGAAGAGATGAACTGCAATCTTGTCGGCGGTGACCCCTATGGTGGGCAATGCGGCATTGACCAGTTCTTCCTTTGGCGGCCCTTTGCCCATTCGACCAATGGTGAGGGCGCGCTGCGCGGGTTGATCCAGATCGGGGCCTCTACCCATCCCGGCCCCGGCCTTGGCGGCGGGTCGGGGTTCAACGCGGCCAAGAGGCTGGGCGCATGACCGATCAATCCTCCCCCCCGAAAACACTGACACGGCTGGGCGAATTGGGGCTGACCAATTTCGCCCCCTATCTGATGAACCGCATCATGGGCCGCTACAATGCCCGGCTGCGCGACGAGATGGCCGATCTGGGCCTGACCACGCCCAAGGCGCGGGCGCTGTCGGTGCTGTCGGTGATCGAGGGGCCACTGATCCGGGAGTTGTCGGTCTATACCGTGACCGAGCAATCCACGCTCAGCCGGGCGCTGGACCAACTGGACGTTGACGGGCTGATCCGGCGCGAGGCCGATGCGCAAGACAGCCGCGCCACGCGGGTTTACATCACCGAGGCCGGGCGGGGGGTCTTTGAGACGCTCTGGCCCCATATGGCCGAGGCCCAGGCGCGCATGTTCCGCGGCATCCCCGAAGAGGAACGGCGCGCCTTTGTCGGCACCTTGCAAAAGATGCTGGCCAATATCCGAAAGCATGAGATCTGAGCCATGGCAGAACGCAGTTTCAAAGCCGAAGTCGAACACTTGCGCCTCGGTGCCGGTGAGACCTTTACCGGCGAGGGGATCCTTGCCATCACCAAGGCGCTCTTGGAAAGCGGGGTGGGCTATGTCGGCGGCTATCAGGGCGCGCCGATTTCGCACCTGATGGACGTTCTGGCCGATGCCGAAGAGCTTTTGGCCGAGTTGGGCGTGCGGTTCGAGGCCAATGCCAATGAGGCGGCAGCGGCGGCCATGCTGGCGGCGTCGGTGCATTACCCCATTCGTGGCGCGGTGACGTTCAAGGGGCCGGTGGGGGTCAACGTGGCCTCTGACGCCTTGGCCAACCTGTCGTCGTCCGGTGTCACCGGGGGGGCGATGGTGATCGTGGGCGAGGATTACGGCGAGGGCTCGTCCATCATGCAGGAACGCAGCCACCCCTTCGCCATGAAGGCGCAGATGTGGCTTCTGGACCCGCGGCCGAACCTTCCCTCGATCGTTAAGATGGTGTCGGACGGGTTTGATCTCTCGGAGGCGTCGAATACGCCTGTGATGCTGATGGTGCGCATCCGGTCCTGCCATGTGACCGGCTCTTTCACCTGCCGTGACAATCAGCGCCCCAAGTTGACCGTGCGCGAGGCGCTGTCGAGCCCGCGCAGCGACTTCGCCCGCGTGGTCTTGCCGCCGATGTCTTATGCCCATGAACAGGACAAGGTGAAAAACCGCTGGCCTGCCGCTGAAAAGTTCATTGTCGAGCGGGGGTTGAACGAGTTTTTCGGCCCCAAGGACGCCAATTTCGGCATTGTCGTGCAGGGCGGCATGTACAATGGCGTGATCCGCGCGCTGCAGCGGCTGGGTCTGGCCGATATCTACGGCAACACCGATGTGCCGCTTTATGTGCTGAACGTGACCTATCCCCTGATCTCCTCGCAGTTCTTGCAATTCTGCGAGGGCAAGGATCATGTGCTGGTGGTGGAAGAGGGCCAGCCCGAGTTTATCGAAACCCAGCTTGGCAGCTATCTTTACCGCGCCGGGTCGCAGGTGAAACTGCATGGCAAGGGGCTTTTCCCAATGGCCGGGGAATACACCGGTGTGGTGATGCTGGATGCGGTGGAAAGCTTTATCCGCACCGCCGCGCCCCAGATGCTGCCCGCCGCCGTGCGCGCGCCGAACATGGAAATGCCGGCGATCCCGGACCTGTCGAAAACCGTGCCGATCCGCCCGCCGGGGTTCTGCACCGGCTGCCCCGAACGGCCGATCTTTGCCGCAATGAAGCTGGTGGAAAAAGAGCTGGGCAAGCACCAGATCGCCGCCGACATCGGCTGTCATCTGTTCGCCTCGCTGCCGCCTTTTGAAATTGGCGGAGCCACCATGGGCTATGGGCTTGGCCCGGCGGCCAATGGCGCCTTTGACGGCGGTGGCGAGAAACGGCCTGTGGCGATCATCGGCGATGGCGGCTTTTGGCACAACGGGCTGTCATCCTCCTTCACCAATATGGCCTTCAACAAATCCGACGGCGTGGCGATCATCGTCGACAACTACTATTCGGCCGCGACCGGCGGGCAGGATCTGATGTCCTCGCGCGCCAGTAACCCGACCAAGGCGACGAAAAATCCGATTTCCAAAGCGCTGAACGGCATTGGCATCACTTGGGTGCGCCAGATCGACCGCACCTATGACGTGGCCCGCATGCGCGACACCATCCGCGAGGCCCTGACCACGCCGGAAAAGGGGCCAAAGGTGATTGTGGCCTCATCCGAATGTATGCTGAACAAGCAGCGGCGCGAAAAGCCCTTGGCGCAAAAGGCAATCAAAGAGGGCCGCCGGGTTGAGGCGCCGCGCTTTGGCGTGGATGAGGCGATCTGCACCGGCGATCATGCCTGCATCCGCCTTTCGGGCTGCCCATCCCTGTCGCTGAAAAAGCTGGACGATCCGTTGCGCGATGATCCGGTGGCGTCAATCGACCAATCCTGCGTGGGCTGCGGCAATTGTGGCGAGGTGGCCGATGCGGCGGTGCTGTGCCCATCCTTTTACCGCGCCGATGTGGTGCATAATCCGACGGTTTGGGAACGACGGCTTGCCGCCGTCCGGGCCCGCGTGATCGGCTGGCTGCAGGCGCGCCGCGACGCGCGCCGTCTGACCTTTGCCCCCGCACCTGCCGATGGAGCCGCCCGATGACCCTGCATGAGGCTTTGGAGCCCCGCCCGCAAGACCCGAAGATGGGCGGGATCATCAAGCTCGCCCTTCTGGCCGTGGGCGGGCAGGGCGGCGGTGTGCTGACCTCGTGGATCGAGGATCTGGCCCGTGCCAATGGCTATGCCGCGCAAGCGACGTCGGTCGCAGGTGTGGCGCAGCGCACCGGGGCGACGGTCTATTATGTGGAGATGGCCCCGGCAGGGGCGGGCACGCCGATCTTCTCGCTGATGCCGGCGGCGGGGGATGTCGACATCATGATCACGGCCGAGATGATGGAGGCGGGCCGCGCCATCCTGCGCGGCTTTGTGACGCCGGATCGCACGGTGCTGATCACCTCGACCCATCGCGCCTTGGCGGTCAGCGAAAAGATGGTGCCGGGTGATGGGATTGCCTCATCCGATGAGGTGATGGCCGCGGCCGAAGTGGCGGCGCGGCGGCTGATTGCCGCCGATTTCGACAGCCTCGCGATCAAGAGCGGCTCGGTGATTTCGGCAAGCCTTTTTGGCGCTTTGGCCGGGGCCGAGGTGCTGCCCTTCCCGCGCGCGGCCTTTGAAGAGGCCATTCGCAAGGGCGGTAAGGGGGTCGACGCCTCGCTCCGTGCCTTTGAAGCGGGCTTCCGGGCGGCGCAAGAGGGGGGAAAAGCCCCCGAACAGGCCCCCGAACAGGCCGCCTCACAAACCGCCGCCCGGACCGAGCTGCATCAACCGCAAGGCCCCGCACGGCTGCTGGCCGAGTGGCAAAGCCTGATCGCGCGGACCGACAACCTGCCGGCCTCTGCTGTGGTCATGGCCCAAGCAGGGCTGAAGAAAGTGGTCGAGTTTCAAGACCTTGCCTATGGCCGTGCCTATCTCGACCGGGTTGAGGCGGTGCTGGCAAAAGACCGCCCGCCCCATGATCTGACGCGCGAGGCGGCGAAGCACATCGCAAATGCCATGGCCTATGACGACATCATTCGCGTTGCCGATCAGAAAACCCGATCGCACCGTATGGCGCGGATCGGCCGCGAGATGGGGGCAAAGGACAAGAACGTGATGCAGATCACCGAATTCCTGCATCCGCGCGCCGAGGAACTGGTGTCGCTCTTGCCGGCGCGCATGGGGGCAGCCTGGGCGGCCAATCCCAGACGCATGACGCTGATCGACCGGCTGTTCAACAAGGGCCGCCGCCTGCGCACCGACAGTCTGCGGGGCTTTGTGATGCTGCATGTCCTTGGCGGGCTGAAAGGCTGGCGCCTGCGCACCCTGCGCCACGCCGAAGAGGTGGCGCATCTGAACCGCTGGCTTGACACGGCTCTGGGTTATCTGGACTTGAACTACGATCTGGCGGTCGAGGTGATCCGCTGCCGCCGTCTGGTCAAGGGGTATTCCGATACCCATGCCAGGGGCCTGTCGAAGTTCGATCGGGTGCTTGCAGCCATCGACCTTGTGAAAGAGCGCGAAGATGCGGCTCTTTGGGCCGCGCGCCTGCGCGAAGCGGCGCTCAAGGATGAAGAGGGCAAGGCGCTGGGCGGGGCCATTGCCACGATCCGCAGCTTTCTGTGACCCGCGCCCCTCTTGACTTCGTCAGGGGGCCTGCGCGGCCCCTTTACCCGGTCAGCTCAGGGCGCGATATTGGCCATCCCAGTAGATCAGCGCACCCGCGCCGGGGCTGGTGCGGATGTCGTTCACGCGGCCGATGATGATGGAATGGGTGGCGCGGTCGATCATTTCCTCGACCGTGCAGGCAAAGGCGGTGGGAGCCCCCATCAGGAGCCGGGCGCCGTCGACGGTTTCCCAGTCGGCCCCATCATAGCGGGCTGCGCCCTTGACCCCGCCAAAGCCGGAAAAGCGCTCGGCAACGCCTTGATGGGCGGCGCCGAGCGAGGACCAGCCAAAGGCCCCACCGGGGGAGAACAGGGGCCAGCTGGACGAAGAGCGGTTGACGCAAGCCAGAATGAGCGCCGGATCCGCCGAAAGCGAGATACCGGAGGTGACCACCAGACCCGTGGCCTGATCGCCCGATCCGACCGTCAGCACCGAGCAATTGCCGACAAAGGCGCGCATCGCGTCGCGGAAGGATTTGGCGTCAGGCTGGTTGGTCATGATGGTCCCCTTTTGGCCTGATACGCGTCAGGTCGCCTATCGGATGCCCGCCTTGGCAAGGCGCGGCAGAACTTCCTGGGCGAAATAGGGGAATTCACGCAGGTAATCGACGAAGGACAGCGTCGTGCCGGCAAATCCGGCCTCGTGCAGCGACAGGATCCCGGCTGCCACCTGATCGGGGGTCCCGATCAACGGGAAGCCGCCGTGACCCAGCGCAAAGCCATAGCGGATCTGCATCAAGAGATCATGCGGGAAGGACAGCGCATGCGCCAGTTGCAGGCGAATGAGGTTGTCGGTCGCCTCCCAGTCAGCATTTTCATCCACGATGTAGTGGACATAGTCTCGGGCCTCTTTCTCGGTCGGGCGGCAGACGACATGGGAGAAGGTCAGCACGCCGACATCGCGCTTTTTGGCGGCGGCCTGCGCCTTCAGCGCCGCAATTTCCTCTTTCGACCGGCCGAGGTCGATCGCCGGGGTGAACAGGAAATTGGCGTTGTCGGTGGCAAACTCGCGACCCTGCGGGCTGCCTGCGGCATTGATGATCGGAACCGATCCGCGCAGGGGCGCGGGGTCTCCCTTCAGGCCCTTGATGTTCTTGAAATATGTCTTGTCCCAGTCGAAATGGGTGTCGCTGGACCAGATCTTGCGGATCAGATCATACCATTCCTGGGCATAGCCGTAGCGGGTTTCGTGATCGTCGGGCAGAGAGAGGCCCAGCGCCTCATACTCGGGCTTGTTCCAGCCCGCGACGATGTTCAGGCCCGCGCGGCCGTGACCGATCTGATCGATGGTGGCGATCTGTTTGGCCACCACGACAGGGTGGTTGGCAGTGGTGTGGATGGTGGCAAAGACCGAAATGTCCTTGGTCGCCGCCAAGAGGCCCGCCGCCCATGTCATGGTTTCCAAGACCCCACCATGAAAATCGGTCGGCCCGCCGTAGCCGATCCAGCGCGCGATGGGCAGCATGAAGTCGATCCCGGCCTCGTCCAGAAGCTTGGCCAGTGCCACGTTGTTGTCCCACGAGTTTACCCAGCGTTCCTTGGCCTGGGTGGGGGTCATGCCCGAGGAGCAGTTGGTCGAGAAGGTGCCCAGCTTGAAGCCGCCGGTGAGCATCCGGTTCAGTGTCATGTCAGCCATCCTGTTGGTTGGGGTTTTGATTTTATTTTATGTTTGAAAGTCTATCTTAAAAAACCTTTGCGTCAACGAATTTCCCAAGGCAGGTTGGCCAGGACGCAAGGAGTCGCCATGGCGAAGAAAAACCTTCAAACTCAAACAAATACTCCAGATGCCGCTTTGGATCGGCGCTGGCACCTGGCGCAGACGGCGGCAGAGGTGGACACGACCGAGCTGGAATTTGCCTTGATGCGAGCCTTCGAGGGATTCGGGCGCTGGCAGACGGAATGCCTGGCCTCGGTCTGCGATCTGGCGGCGACGGGGCCGGAGAATGCCATGTTGCATATCATCCGGATGAATGACCGGCCAAAAAGCCTGAAGGAGATTGCGCGGCTGATGAACCGCGATGACGTGCCGAACCTGCAGTATTCGCTGCGCAAGCTGTTGGGCAGTGGGCTGATCGTCCGCCTGGGCGCGGGGCGGTCGGGGGTGAGCTATGCCTGCACCGAGGCGGGGCGGCAGGTGACCGAAGATTACGCGGTCTTGCGGCGCAAGCTGCTTCTGGCCGAGATTGCCGATGTGCCGGGCTTTGCGGGGCGTCTGGCCGAGGCAAGCCGCACGCTGAACCTGCTTTCGGGGATCTATGAAGAGGTGGCGCGGGTGGCGGCCACCCATCGGCGCGGCTGAGGGGGCGGAGCCTCCGGCGGGGGTATTTGGGCCAAGATGAACGGGCTTAGCGGCCGGTCAGGCTGGCCAGCGCGGCATGCAGGCGGCGCACGCCTGCTTCGGTGGTGACGATGCCCGGAGACAGGCGCAGGGTCTGGCTGCGGTTGTCGGTGGTGATGCCCTGAGCGCGCAGGGCGGCGACGATGTCGGGCGCGGCGAGCGTATCGGGCAGGCGCAGCATGATCGAGCCGCCACGCTGATCTTCGGCGCGCGGGGTGACAAGCGGCAGGTTCAGGGCATCGGCCATCTCGATCAGCTGGGCGGTCAGGCGGCGGTTGTGCGCCAGGATCGCGGCGTGGTCTTGGGCTGCGTGCCAATCCAGCGCCGGCAGGCTGGCCAGTGCGGCCATGCAGCCGGGCGTGCCATTGTCAAAGCGGCGGATATCGGGGGCATAGGCGAAGCGGGTGATGTCCCAGTTGAAGGGGTTTTCCTGGCTGAACCAGCCGCGCAAGCTGGGGGTCAGGTGCGCGATAAGGCGCGGGCTGACGTAAAGCACCCCGGCGCCGGGGGTGCCGCACATCCATTTGAGCGAGGTGGTTACGGTGAAGTCGACCTCGGGGGCGTTGACGTCGAAGGGGATGAGGCCGATGGCCTGGGTGACATCGACCCCGATCAGGCTGCCCATCCGGCGGCCATGGGCGACCATGCGGGCCAGATCGATCCGGTGTGAAGTGGTGGAGGAGACCCAGGTGAGGAGCGCAAGGCCGACGTCCGGTGTCCAGGCGTCCAGGAAATCCTCATCCTCGACATGGGCTGCGCCTTGGCGAAGGGGGACGGTTTTCAGGGTGAAGCCATGGGCTTCGGCCATGCCGTTCAGCAGGAAGTGGTTGGAGGGGAAGCAATCGGCGCCGACGAGAACTGTACGGCCGTGCAAATGACCCTTCGGCAAAGACTGGATCAGGCTGTGAACCGCTGCGGTGACATTGTCGAAGGTTGTGACGGTCTGGGGGGCAGCGTTCAGGATCGCGCGCCAGCGGTCGATGAAGCGGGCGCGCAAGGGCAGGACATAGCCCCATTGGCTGTCATCGGGGCGGCCCCAGATGGCGGCAAACTCGGCCATGGCGCGGGCCAGATCGGCCTCTTTGCCGGGATACATGCCGATGGAGTGATAAAGGAAATAGGCGTCTTGCATCAGGCCAATCCGGGGGCTGGGGTGTAGCGGTCCTTCATCGCCTGCGGGGCGGCGGCGCGCAAGTCGATGAGGGTCTGCAGAACGGCGGCGCGTCCATGGATTTCCAGCGCCTCGAAGGGGCCACGGGGGAAGTTGAGGCCGAGTTTCATGGCGGTGTCGATCCCGGTTGCCGTGGTGCCGCCTTCTGCAAGGAGCCAGTGCGCCTCGTTGATGAGGGTGGCTTCGATGCGCAGCGCG
>VFQT010004573.1_pt1 | contig 11334 bp, 5 predicted proteins | sample 3512381 | NCBI WGS metagenome assembly VFQT01 (sample SAMN10412376, study PRJNA504923) | tailings metagenome | isolation source: Relicate 2 Philex TSF3 active mining site | place: Philippines: Tuba, Benguet | collected 2017-08-29 | reverse complement strand
TTCCCGAGGTCGCCTCCCTCATCGGTCTCGAATGCCCCGAGCCCGGCTCCCCCTGGCACGACGCCCTCGCAGGCAACGCGCTCGTCCCCGGCATGCGCCCCTACGCCGCCTGTTACGGCGGCCACCAGTTCGGCCACTGGGCAAGCCAACTCGGTGACGGCCGCGCCATCACCCTCTGCGAGGTCCACGAAAACGGTCAGCGGCTCGAAATCCAGCCCCAGGGCGCTGGCCCGACCCCGTTCTCCCGACGTGCCGACGGCCGCGCGGTCCTGCGTAGCTCCATCCGCGAGCTCCTCTGCAGCGAGGCAATGCACCACCTCGGCGTCCCGACGACCCGCGCTCTCTGCCTCATGACCTCCCCCGACACCATCGTCCGCGACATGTTCTACGACGGCCACCCCCGTCTCGAACCGCTCGCTATCGTCACCCGCGTCGCCCCGACCTTCCTCCGCTTCGGCTCCTTCGAACTCCCCGCCTCCCGCCGCGACCACGTCCTCCTCGAGCAGCTCCTCGACTGGACCCTCGCCCACCACTACCCCAGCCTCGACCGACTCGCCCTCTTCCCAGAGGTCTGCCGCCGCACCGCCGTCATGATCGCCCACTGGATGGCCCACGGCTTCGTCCACGGCGTCATGAACTCCTACAACTTCTCGATCCTCGGCCTCACCATCGACTACGGCCCCTACGGCTGGCTCGACAACTACGACCCGGCCTTCACCCCGAATACCACCGATCTCCCGGGGCGCCGCTACGCCTTCGGTCGCCAACCCTCCATCGCCATGTGGAACCTCGCCCGCCTCGGCGAGGCCCTGAGCCCGCTCATCGCCTCCGACATCATCGACGCCGGACTCGACCTCTATCGCACGACGGTCCAGGCGACCTGGTCCGACCTCATGGCGAAGAAGCTCGGCCTCGAACATGTCCCCACGCCCACGACCGAGGCTGTTCTGAGCGACCTCCTCGCCTTCATGGGAGAGACCAGTACCGACTGGACCCTCTTCTTTCGCGCCCTCTCCGAAGTTCCCCTCGACGGCGCTCCAGAAGACCTGCTCAGGCCCTTGGGCGAGGCCTTCTACGACACCCTCTCCGAGTCTTCGCAAGAGGCGCTCCTCGCCTGGCTCAAGCACTTCATCACGCTCGCCCGCGAGGCCCCCGATCTCGCCCTTCGCAAGGTCTCGATGGACCGCCACAACGCCTGGTTCATCCCGCGCAACTACCTCGTTCAGCAGGCCATCGACCGCGCCCACGAGGGCGATTTTTCCGAAGTTCACCGCCTCCTCGAGCTCTCTCGCACCCCTTTTACGGCGAGGCCCGACCTCCCCGAATACCATCGCAAACGCCCCGAATGGGCACGCCATCGCGCGGGTTGTTCCGCGCTCTCCTGCAGCTCCTGAGCGCCCTTCACGACGTGTCTCGAGAGCTCTTGCCTCACAGCGCTCGACCCGACATCATCGGGACATGAAGCTCGTCCCGCTCGTCGTCCTCCTCGTCGCCTGTGGCGATGCCTCGAACCCATCCGTCGACGTCACCGACGCGACCGACACCGCGGGCACGCCCGACACGGCCGAGACCGACCTCGCCGACACCGACACGCCCGACCTTCCCGACACCGACACGCTCGACACCGACACGCCCGATGAGGTCGATTCCTCCGACACGGGTGGGCAACCAGATGCCCCGGACATCACCCCGTCCGACACCTCCGAAGATGCGGCTCAAAACGACATCGACGACACCGCTTCGGACATCACCGCAGACACGACCCCACCTGCAGCGAACCCCCTCTTCGACCTTATCGGCACCGTCGAGCTCGAGCTCCGCCCGAAAAACGAGTGGGTCGACCACGACGAGACCCGCATCGCGGTCGCTCTCCGTGACCGCCCCTACGTCGACAACTACGTCGAGCAGCTCCGCGTCGGCGCCTGCACCCTCTATCTTCGGGACGACAACCCCACCTGCGACCCGCCCTGCGCCGAGACCGAGACCTGCCAGCGCGACAACACCTGCCACCCCTTCCCAAATGGCGCGAGTGCTGGCGACATCACGCTGACGAACCTGTCCTCTCCGAACCGCCCCCTCACCATCGGCGTCGTCTCGACCGACCCCTGGGTCTACTACGAGGACCGCCTTCTCGACTTTGCCTGGTTCAAGCCCGGTGACAGCATCCAAATCTCCGCCGCCGGTGCCGCCATCCCCGCCTTCTCTGCGCTCGTCGAAGGCGTCGGTCCTCTCGACGTGACCTCAGGCCACGAGCTCTTGATGGACACCCAGCAGGACCTCCAGATCACCTGGAACCCCGCCGGAGATTCCTCGAAAATCGAACTGATTCTCAACGCCGGCTGGCATGGCGCGCCGCCTCTCGGCGTCATCCGTTGCGAGGCCGAAGATGTCGACGGACAGATCACCGTTCCCCAGCGCCTCCTCGTCGACCTCCCCTATTGCGCTGGGATTTGCCTCTTCCAGCACCCGAACTGGATCGAGCGCCTCTCACGCGTCGTCGTCGAGACTTCGGCGGGTCCCCTCGCAGCTCACGTCTATTCCCGCTTTCCGCTCCATTACTGGACCTCCGATTTCTGACCGGCACTGACCGGAATCGACCCCCTCGACAAACGCGACCGGCTGAGCAAGGGTCTCCTCCGCCAACTTCCTGGAGGCCCCCATGGCGCAGCCCACCGACGCAGCCCTCGCCCAGATCGCCTTCGACCACCTCGAGTCCGTCGTCCGCATCGACAGCCAGAGCGACGAGAGCTCGCCCGCAATCCCCTCGACGCCCGGCCAGCAAGTCCTCGCCCGCCACGTCGCCGACCTCTTCTCGCGCTACGGCTGCAGCGTCGAACAGGACCCCCACGCGAACGTCATCGCCACGCTCCCAGGTCGCGGCCGCGGCGTCGACGCCCCGCCGATTGCGCTGCTTGTCCACCTCGACACGGCGCGCGGCACGGGCCACCCAGACCGCCTCCATCGCCTTCCGAGCTGGGACGGTCGCCCCGTCCCCTATCCCGGCAACCCGCACTATCGCGTCGACACCGCCCATTACGCAGCCCTCTCCGAGTTCGTCGGCCACACCATCGTGCATGGCGATGGCCGCGCCCCCTTCGGTCTCGACGACAAGCTCGGGCTCACCCACCTGCTCACGCTCGCCCACCTCCTCAAAGAGGACCCCACCCTCGAGCACCCGCCGCTCCTCCTCGTCGGTCGCCCCGATGAGGAAATCGGCCGCATGGAGGCGGTCGAGGGCCTCGCTGACCTGCTCGCCGCGCGTCACGTCCGTTCGGGCTACACCATCGACGGCATCCTCCCCTTCGAGGTCAACGTTCAGAACTTCAACGGCGCCCGCGCTTTCGTCAGCCTCGAGCGCAAAACGCCCATCCCCCTCGAGTTCCCCTCGGTCGAGCGCTTGAAAATCACGCTCGGTGGCGTCAACACCCACGGCGCCACGGCCCACGCTGAAGGCCACCGCACCGCCATCCGCTTTGCCGCAGAGCTCCTCTCGCTGCTCTCACGCACCGGCCTCCACGTCTACCCCGAACGCTTCGAGTCCGACCCCGTGAGAGACTGCGATGGCACCCTCTCGCTTCTCATCCTTCCGTCGGACCTGACCGCAGTGGAAATCGCGCTGACCACCATCGTCGAGCCCCACATCCCGCGCGGCGCCTCTTACACCCTCGAGTCAGAGCCACTTTCCGAACCTCCCCGCGTTGACCCGACGCTCGCCCGCCTCTTCGACCTCATCTCGCATTTCGTGGCTTCGAATCCTGGCTATCCCCTCTATGCCGAGGACAGCTCGGGCTGGCAGGGCTACTCGCACCCCTTCCGCGTCCGATATCTCGAAAATCGAGTAGAACTCGGCATCCGCATCCGCGACTTCGACCCCGCCGTGCTCGAGGCCCGCAAGGCCCACATCGCCGGGTTCTTTGCCACCTACGCCGCGGACGCGAAGGTCGACATCGCCGACCAATACATCAACATGGGGCCGCGCCTCGCCGACCGCCGCGACCTCGTCGACCTCGCCCTCGAGGCCGGTCGAAGGGTCGGCGTGACCGTCCGCGAAGAGCCCATCCGCGGCGGCACTGGAGTCGACCCCTTCCTCGAGCGCGGGACGGCCATCGCCAACCTCGGGACGGGCTACTTTGCGCCCGAGTCCGAAAAGGAGCTGACTTCGGTCGAGCTCATGGTCGCCCACGTCCGCTGGCTCGCGGCCCTCTGCGGGCTGCTCGCGTCGGTGCGCTGAGTCCTTCTCGACGAGAATCCTTCACTTCAGGTGAAGGATTCGGCTTCAGACGTTCACTTCATCAGAACGAAGGCGACGACACCACCGATGACGACCGCTGCTGCGATGAGCCCAAAAAGGAGCCCGTTGCCTTTCGCGGGTGGCTTCGCGTCTTTCCGCGGTTGCTGAATGGGCTGCTTCGCCACTTCTTCGGCGCGCTTCTGGCGGCTCTCGGCGAGCGCTTTCAGCAGCGCCTCCTGGCTGACGCTGTCCTCGAGGATGGTCGCCGCGTCTGCGAAGTTCTCCGGGCGCCGCGCACGCTTCGGTGGCTTTGCCTGGAGCACGTCGGGCACGGAGGCCTGGAAGGTCTCGGCCACATTGCGGTCGACGTTGGTCGTGCGCCCTGGTCCCGCGCGCTCGGGCCGCGCCTGAGGCACCTCGCGAGGAGGGGGCTCGAGCTTCGCGACCTTCTCTGCGAAGAGCTGCCGCATGTAGGCTGACAGGCTCTCCGCGCGGCGCTCGGGGGTCTTGTGCAGCCAGCGTGTGAGCTCCCGCGCGAAGGCTTCCACGTTCGGCTGGCGCTTCTCGCGGTCCTTCTCGAGGGCCGCCATGATGATGTCGTCAAGCTCCTTGTCGACGCCCTTGCGGTGACGCGAAGGGGGCTCAGCCTCCTCTTTCAAGATGGCTGTCAGCGTCTCGAAGTCGCTCGAACGGAGGAACAGGCGCTTGCCGGTCACGAGCTCCCACAGGACGGTCGCGAGCGCGAACAGGTCCGAGCGCGGGTCGAGCGGCTTTCCGCGCGCCTGCTCGGGGCTCATGTAGGCGACCTTGCCCTTGACCATGCCCGCCTGGGTCTTGGTCGACCGCTCGGCCGCCTTGGCGATGCCGAAGTCCATGAGCTTGACGTCGCCCGCGTAGCTGATCATGGCGTTGTGTGGGGTCACGTCGCGGTGGATGATGTTGAGCGGCTTGCCCTTGTGTTCCTTCGTGTGCGCGTAGTGGAGCCCATTGGCGAGCTCGATGACGATGCGCACTGCGAGGGGCACCGAGAGGGGGTTCTGCTGTTCGGTCGCAGCCTTGAGGATGTTCTGCAGGTCCTCGCCGCGGATGAACTCCATCGCGATATAGTACTGGCGCTCGACGACGTCGAAGTCGAAGATCTGAACGATGTTCTGGTGTTGCAGCTTCGAGGTGAGGGAGGCCTCGTCGATGAACATCTTGACGAAGGCCTCATCCTCCGAAAAGGACGGGAGGATCCGCTTGACGACGCACTCCCGCTCGCCACCTGCCTCATCTTGGAGGCGGGCGATAAAGAGCTCGGCCATACCTCCCGTCGCGAGCTTGCGCGTGAGGGTGTACCGACCGAATTGTCTAGGAAAGCCTGCCGCTGTCATCACTTGAACCTGTCCAGGGCGCGTGGTGAGCGAAACACGGGGACGCCGATGTGTCAAATCGAGCCGACGCGGGCAAGGCGGTTAGCGTCTGTGGAGCTGTCGTAACGCTTCTTCACGTGCGGTCGCCTCGCGCAGGCGTTGCGCGAGGACCTTCATGACGCCAAGCGCAACCGCGCCGTTGTCCTTCACGATCGCGCGGAAGCGTTCGGCCGACAGCCGGTAGACGGTCACGTCGGTGGCACATACCGCGCTCGCGGTGCGGGTCGTGCCGTCGATGATCGCGATTTCGCCGAGGCATCGCGCGGCCCCCACGGTGTTGATGACCGTGGTTCCGCGAACGATGTTCACAATTCCCTCGACGACCAGGTAGAGGGAGTCGCCGAAGTCTCCCTCATTGAAGATGGCGGTGTGGGACTTGAAGCTGCGCTTGTCGCAGGCCTCGGCGATCGAGAGGAGCTCGATGCCCGGGACCTCTGAGAACAAGGACACTCCCTTGAGGAACGCGAGCCTCCGACCGAGCTGAGAAGCCACCCCGTCCCGATCCGCGTCTGGCAGGTTCGCGTCGGGACCGCAATAGGCGAGCACCGCGTCGAGCCAGGGGTCGGCGCTTGGCGCTTCATCGCCGACTATTGGTACTGGAGGGGCCTCATCGCCGCCCGATGACAGGCGCTTGCTATGGTTGACGATCGCCTGCAGCGCGATTTTTCCGAGGTCCTTCAACAGCTCGTTTGCGAGCTGCTGGATGTGACGATGGGCCGGGACGCGCGAAGGGTAGAGGCGCTTGAAGACGCGCCAGTAGAGGTCGCCGAGCAGCGCGTCGAGGGGAGGGTGGTGTGCGCCGGCTTCCAGTGCTTCGACGCCGGTGCGGACGGCGGACTGATAACTCGCCACGACCGTCTCGCGGAGGTCCTGGAGGTCCTTCCTCCACTCGGTGGTCGCCGCTTTCCCGGGCGCATCCATGATCTTTGCCTGGAGCGCGTCGATGACGGCCTCGGTGCTGCCGAGCCCTTCGAGGAGGCGTCGGCACTCGATGACGGCCTTCTGGCCGAGCTCAGCCCGCTGTCGCAAGCGCCGCCGACCCGCGAGGTGATTTTCGACCTCGGCCATGAGCTCGGCGACCGACTGGAAGCGATCCTCCTTCTTCTTCGAGAGGGCCTTCATGCAGATCCGCTCGAGGCCGTCGGGGATCTTGCGCTGGGGGTTTCGCCGCGACGGCGCCATGATGTCGGCGGTCAGCACGGCGTCGAGCGTTTCATGCTTCGTCTTGCCGACGAAGGGGCGGCCGAGCGAGAGCATCGCGTAGAGGATGCCGCCGAGCGCCCACACGTCCGTGCGGTGGTCGTATTGCGAGACATCCCCGATGACCTGTTCGGGGGCCATGAAGCTCGGCGTGCCGCTCCAGAACTGGGCGCGGGCCTGTTGCGCGCCGGCGTCGCCCATGACGAAGGCGAGGCCCCAGTCGACGAGCAGCACCTCGCCGTAGTGGCCGATGAGGATGTTGTTCGGCTTGAGGTCACAGTGGATGACCTGCCGGTCGTGGGCGTAGATCACGCCCTGACAGACCTCGATGAAGACTTGGAGCAGGCGGTCGAGGTCGAAGCGGGCCTCCATCTCGGGGTCATGGCGGCGGAGACCCTGCAGCGCCGTGCCGAGCGTGATGCCGTCGAGCCGCTTCATCACGTAGAAGGGGCCGAGCTCATCGCTGTAGCCGAGGTGGTAGACCGGTACGATGTTGGGGTGCTCGAGGCCGCCCGTGATGATGGCTTCTTCGATGAAGGCGCGGAGGAGCAGCGCGTTGGAGCGATGTTTTTCGTGAAGAACCTTGATTGCGACGGAGCGGCGCAGGTCGCGGTCGACACCGAGATAGACGTGGCCAGCGCCTCCTTCGCCGATGGGGTTGCCGATGGCGTACTGGGTCGTGCCAGCGCCGTCGATGGCCGGGCCGTCGCGGTCGAGCCCGGGGCTGATGGTCGGTGCGATGCCGTGATTCGTGTAGAATTGGGCGAGCCGAGTCCGGGTGACAGTGCGCTTTGGCGCGTCCTGGAACGGGGCTTTGAGAATGACGCGGCGGTGCTGGGGGGCGTCGAAACCCCGGGTTTCACCAGGGTCTGTGAGATCTTCGGCGAGTCCTTCGAAGTCGGTGTGCTGGCCGGGGTCGGTGTCGAGACCGGGGAAGCCCGGGCCGAGGTCGAAGAGCGGGACGAGGTCGGAGGCGACCATGAGTTGGGAGCCCTGGGCGCCCTGGAGGACTTCGGCGACGAGCTCGTCGATGAGTTCGGCCGATGGGGTTTCGGCGTCGACCCGGGGCTCCGTCTCGAGGGTGCGGGCGCCATAGAGGGCCATGACGCTGCAGAGCTCGTCGAGCCGCAGCCGCCCTTGCCTCAAAAGGGTCAGCGAGTACTGGAGCGCATCCTGGAAGACGGGCAAGAGACACCCTCGGAGAGTGATAGACGGCGAAGCATAAACCGAATGAGGGGGCGCCGCCAGATTCGAACTGTGTCGGTCACGCGTCACGGTGCGAGCGCGGGCTCGGGCGCGGGCTCTCCAAAAAAAGACATCCCGGGTGGCGTCCCTCCACAAGAGGGGGCGACCCGGGATGTCGAAGCAGTCTAAGGAGAATCAGAGGAAGAGTCGGAGAATCAGAGGAAGAGTCGGAGAATCAGAGGAAGAGGAAGAGTCGGACCATGAACTCGTGGTTCTTGAGGCTCACGAAGTCATCGAAGCCAGGGACCTCGAGCTTCGCGACCGCGTCCGCTCCCCCTGTTGCGAGGGCTGCGTCGACGCGGGCGACCGCGGTGTCGGCGATGGAGTGGGCGCCAGGGGCGAGAATCATGAAAGAGGTGTCGATGCTGAAGTGGCTCGCAACGTGGAACTCGAAGCCGAGGCCAGCGTGGTAGCTGTTGCTCGGGGCGTCGATGCGGGTGAGGTCACTGAGCTTCGCGCCGCCGACGCCCGCGCCGAGGTAGAAGGCGACGTACTCACCGCTGTAGGGGTAGAGGAGCGCGGTGGCGCGCATCTTCGCCTTGTAGTTGAGCTCGCCCTCGACTGGGTTCACGAGCGCCATGTCGCGGGTGAGGTCGTAGGAGTAGTCGAGGCCGAAGATCCAGAGGAGCTTCGCGCGGACGCTCGCCTGGTTGACGAAGGCGGTCTCGGCCGGGAGGTCGAGGCCAGCGGCCTTGTGGATGCCAACGCCGCCACCGACGCCGAGGGTCACGACGGAGTCGCCATCTGCACGGGCCTCATCAGCGGTGAAGCCGAGGGTACCGAAGCCGAGAACAAACGCTGCCGTTGCGATCATGGAACGCATCGCCCTACCCATCCTGCAGGTTCCTACTCCGTCCCGGGACTGGGACTTGGAGCGCCTGCAACTCACCCATCGGACCTTCGGGGCGGGAGTTTCAGTATTTTTTGATGGCACCTTGGGTGTTTTGCATAAGTTTCTGATTTTACTTCATAAATTTATTAGATCGAGAAAGGCCGAGGCCCCGCCGGCGTGTCTCCGGGGGGCTCGGCCTTCACACTTTTTCGAGGTTGGCGAGGCTCCTGGTTCAGAGGAAGAGGAAGAGTCGGACCATGAACTCATGGTTCTTGAGGCTCACGAAGTCGTCGAAGCCAGGCACCTCGAGCTGGGTGACCGCGTCGACGCCACCGTTGGCGAGGGCCGCGTCGACCCGGGCAACCGCCGTCTCCGCGATGGAGCGGGCGCCTGGGGCGAGGATCATGAAAGAGGTGTCGATGCTGAAGTGGCTCGCGACATGGAACTCGAAGCCAAGGCCAGCGTGGTAGCTGTTGGTCGGGGCGTCGATGCGGGTGAGGTCACTGAGCTTCGCGCCGCCGACGCCCGCGCCGAGGTAGAAGGCGACGTACTCACCGCTGTAGGGGTAGAGGAGCGCGGTGGCGCGCATCTTCGCCTTGTAGTTGAGCTCGCCCTCGACTGGGTTCACGAGCGCCATGTCGCGGGTGAGGTCGTAGGAGTAGTCGAGGCCGAAGATCCAGAGGAGCTTCGCGCGGACGCTCGCCTGGTTGACGAAGGCGGTCTCCGCGGGGAGGTCGAAGCCAGCGGCCTTGTGGATGCCGACGCCGCCACCGACGCCGAGGGTCACGACAGAAGAGCCGTCTGCGCGCGCGTCATCAGCGACGAAACCAGAGACACCCAGACCGAAAACAAACGCTGCCGCCGCGAGCACAGTACGCATCGCTCTACCCATCCTATTCGACCGACTCCGCCCCGGGAGTGGGGCTTGGAGCGTCTACAACCCACCCATCGGACCATGGGGCGGAGAGCATGAGGTCTTTTTGGACTTTTGACGTAGAACAATGATTTCACGTCGAAAACCTGGCTGCCGAGGAGCAGGCGCCAAGCTTGGGCCGCATGAATCGTGCCCATCACGCAGCTTCGCGCCGGTTACATTCTTGAATCGAGGCGCTTCTTGGGACTAAATGAGAGCAACTTCTGTGTCATGGGAGCCGGCGGACTGCGGGCGTGGACGGTATCCAAGGCCGGGGCAGACAAATGTCCCCCCGGGCGTGTGACCAAAGGAGCGGTCGATGTTGCCAGAGCAGGGTTTGCGTGCGGACAGGACGGGGAGAATGCCCAAGGCGCGGCCTTCAAAGGAGTCGAACCGGCCCGCCGCGTCGTTGGCCCTGCGAGGCTTTGGGGTGCTCGGGGTGCTTTGGCTTGCACTTCTCGGGGGCTGTTCGGAGTCGAAGTCGCAGACCTGTTCCGCGACAGCCCCCTGCGCAGAAGGCATCTGTGTGGTGGGACGTTGCATGCCTTCGACCTGCGCCGATGGGACCCGCTCCGGGGATGAGACAGGAGTCGACTGCGGCGGCGCATGTGGCGCATGCGGAGGGGCATCTTGTGCGACGGCGAGCGAGTGTGCGAGCGGGCAGTGCGATGGGGGGCGATGCGTAAGCCCCGAGTGTGTCCCGAACCCTTGTCTCAATGGAGGCGTATGCGCGGTCGACAGCGGTGGGACTCGTATCTGCGATTGTCCCTCTGGGTTTGCGGGGGCCGATTGCGAGAACGCGGGCTGTGCTGCGAACACTTGCGGCGTTGGGACGTGTAAAGAAACCTCCGGGGGCTATGAGTGTGAGTGCCCCCTTGGGTACTTCGATGACCGTGAAACCTGTGCTTCGTGCCCACGGCCCGAGGGGTGCCTGCAGACGAGATGCACGAGCCCCGAGGATGTCGCGTGTACCCGCTGTGCCGAAGGCCTCGTCCTCGAGGCCGGGCGTTGCGTCGACGTTGATGATTGCGCCGATGCGCCCTGTGGAGTCGGTACCTGTATCGATTCAGGGGCAAACTCCTATCGCTGCGATTGTCCTGCAGGGCACTTCTTCAACGCAGAGACCTGTCTCGAATGCGAAGCTCTCCTCGGCTGCAAGGACGTCCGCTGCACGGACGCAACGAACGCGCTGTGCGAGACGTGTCAGCCGGGTTTTGTACCGAACGAACTCGGAGGCTGTCAGGTCGCAGAGGGATGTGCCGCCGCCCCCTGTGGAGACGGGGCCTGCGTCTCAGGGGCAAACGGCACCTACCGCTGCGTCTGCGAGGACGGGGATTACTTCAACGGGTCGACCTGCGCTGCATGTGCATTGCCTGCTTTATGTGAGGAGGTCACTTGCACCTCCGTGAATGATTCTCGATGTGAACGGTGTGCCGCCCATGCCGAGCCAGACGGAGCGGGTGGATGTCGGGACTTCGATGATTGCAGCACTGAACCCTGT
>VFQT010004570.1_pt1 | contig 11342 bp, 7 predicted proteins | sample 3512381 | NCBI WGS metagenome assembly VFQT01 (sample SAMN10412376, study PRJNA504923) | tailings metagenome | isolation source: Relicate 2 Philex TSF3 active mining site | place: Philippines: Tuba, Benguet | collected 2017-08-29 | reverse complement strand
CCTCCGGGGCTCCGCATGCCAACCTGTTGCTCAACCCGCCCAACCGGGCATACAACAGGCCAAGACTCTAAAAGCTGCTGGATGAAAGTTTAGTGGCAGGTCAGCTATTCTACAGCTCAGGAAGAGTGATGCCGGCGTTTGACTGTCAGGATGGTTGGGCTGGTGGCACCGTCGGATCGAGTCTCGAAATAGCTTTCTTAACGTCGTTTATGAGCAATTCGTAAGCAATCAGATGTGCGAGGAAAAGTCGATCACTGGAAGCATCGGGCCAAAGGCACTCAGATTGATCTATGCGCAAGGGGACACGCCTAGACCTGCTTGCGACGGCACCAATCCGAAACTCATCATAGATCTGGCGCGCGATCTTGGCTTCCGTGGTCATTGCTGGTCCCGCTACAGCAGTATAGTCGCTATCATTACACCGTTGGCGAGGACAGCAAAAGCAGCACCGGTAACAAAAAGCAACCACAGAGCGTCAGATCGGTTACAAAGCATCGCCGTGGTCCATCTGTTAATAAGATTAAGCAATTATACGTAAGTGTATGCCGTAGTCAAGTGATCTGTTTTCTGGCCTGGCCTAACGTGGAACGGTCCAATACTTAATCCAGCACATTACGCTGGTTCTGGTGTGGCCGATTCCCAACAAGAGATCTATCTGACATCTCCGCGCTGGAGGGGGCCGATGTCACAGAAGTACTACTCGCCCTGGCAGGCCGGTCCTTCTAATCCTTGGAGATCTCGCGCGCCACGAAATCGCAAACTCTACTGCACAAAAGCCGGATTTCAATTCCAGACGCAACTCAACAGCCAGTTTCCGGAGGTGTCCAAGTTTCCAGGGCAAGTCCGCACCATCAATATCAGGGACTAAACACCAAGGCAGCTAGATGTTGCGATTGACCCTTTGCAGCATCGGTGTCATTTCCCAGTTCGCCCGCCGTCAGATTATCACGAAGTCGGCATTGGTAAGCGCCAGTCCGGTTGCTAGCGTAGCGATCTGTACCGAACCGCCTGCAAGATTACCATTGCTGTCGTAGATTAGAGCTCCAGTCACCGAATTATAGACGATCCGATCAGTAGCATCGGCTGCGCCTGCACCAATAACAAACGCTGCGGCGCTCAGTGGTCCCGTTGCGGTACCCAAGGCAGTGAAGACCGCGTTCTCGAGTTCGATGGTATCGGCAACTACGTTAAAGTCGGTAATCTGATCTAGATTGGTTGAAGCGTTGGGCGCGGTATTGAAGATAAAGCTGTCCGATCCCGCACCACCTGTCAGCGTATCATTTCCAAGACCGCCGAATAGCCGATCGTTTCCAGTGTTACCTTCAATGATGTCGTTGAAGTTGGTACCTGTGAGGGCGTTGTTTCCGTTGTTGCCACCGATGATCAGTCCGTTGCCAACCGCTGAAGCGTTCAGGTTTATGGCGGTTGTTGCCGTAATGACCGCTGTAACTCCTGTTCCTGTCCCGATGACGGCCCGCTCCAGCCCGTTGGTACTGGCCGTGAGTGTGAGTGTAGCTGCTGCTGTAGCAGCGAACCGGAACTCGTCTACACCGCCTGCGCCAGTGTCATTGATGACATCACCCGTGTAGTCTCCCGTGCTGGCGACCAGGTAGATATCCCCGCCGTCCAGCCCATTCATCGTGTCACCCAGCGCTCCACCGGTAATGACATTCGCCCGGCTGTTGCCTGTGATAGTATTTGCCAAGCCGTTACCAGTGAAGTTTAAGAAGCTGTTCCCACTCCCGCTGGCGTCCAGGTTCTCGATGTTCGCGCCAATGGTGAGGGTTGCCACGGCGGTGTTAGTTGAAGCCCCACGAAGGACGATCGTGTCCGTCCCGGCATTCGCCGCTTCCGTGACCGTATCCTGAAGCGCTCCGGCGGCTGTCAGGTCCACAATGTAGGTATCGTTCCCGGCGAGCCCGATCAGGGTATCTACACCCGCTCCCCCATCCAGGACGTTATTGGCCGCGTTGCCCGTGAGGGTGTTGGCAACCGTGTTCCCCGTCAGATTGAACGCCACCGCATTGGTGAGCGTGGCATTCTCGATCTCAGCACCCAGGGTATAGGTTCCGCCTGCTGCCGCGATCGCCACCTGAACCAAATCAGTTCCGCCAGCAGCAGCTTCGACAATCTTATCTCCGACGTTATCTACGACGTAGGTATCGTTGCCAGCTCCACCGTCCATCGTGTCCGCGCCCGCTCCACCATTGACGGTATCGTTGCCGCCGTTGGCCGTAATCGTATCAGCGAAAGCGGTACCGACGATATTGTTGGCCCCGTTGTTTCCAATGACTGTGAGGCCATAGAGCACAGCAGCCACGTTGACATTGATCGCGCCGGTCCCCGTTGTAACCGCCGGTTGGCCCGTGCCAGTGCCTATGACAACCCTTTCGACGCCTGACATCTGAGCATTCAGCACCAGTGAAGCCGCTGCCGTACCGGTGTAACGGAGTTCATCGGCTGCCGAATTGATGATGCCGGTGTCACTGATCACTTCGCCCGTGGCGTAGTCCGCCACCGCTGCGATGACATAGAGATCCGAACCGTCCCCGCCATCCATGTTATCGGCAGCGGCGGCGCCCGTAATAATGTTGGCGGCAGCATTGCCCCTGATGACGTTAGCGGCTGTGTTACCGGTAAGATTAAGAGCACGGGTACCTGTACGGCTACCGTCAAGGTTCTCTAGATTGGTCGCGAGCGTAATGGACGCTGCCTGGCCTGTAGCACCCTCAAGAATAAGGGTATCAGTACCAGCGTTAGTCACCTCTGTTATCGTGTCTTCTAGAGACCCACTAGCAGTCAGGTTAACGACGTAGGTGTCGTTGCCCGCGAGACCTTCGAGAGCATCCGTACCTTCACCGCCTGTGAGGATATTCGCTCCAGCGTCACCAGTAAGGAAGTCATTGGATCTAGAGCCGGTTAGATTTTCTATAGAGATATAGGTATCACCCTGTGCGAAGCCGGTGTTGACAGCGGGGTTAGCGAGATTGGCTGTTACGCCCACTGTGGCATTTATGAATGAAACTGTATCCGAGCCGGACAATCCATTAAATGTCTCTATTGCTGCGGTTGCCAGGAACACATCGTCGCCGTTAGTGCCTGTTGGAGCTTGTGACAGTAGCCCCGCTGCGTCGACTGTGCCGTCTGTGAATGTGAACCTTTCAATACTCCGATATGTATCGACTCCATCAGGTGACCCAGATCGATTGTCGGTGATGGTAAAGCTGCCATCTACATTCTGGACCACACTGTAGCTCACACGGCTACCTGACAAGTACACCGTGTCAATGCCGCCTTGCCCGTCAATATCATTGTTGGCAGAATTGCCGGTTAGGAAGTCATCGAAGTTGCCAGCTATGACGTTTTCAATTGAAATAAGCTGATCTACGCCAATTCCGGCAGCATCAGCACCGCCCACAGACATTGCTTGATTGCTGGCAGCAGAGAGATTTACGATAATACCAGCAGTCGCGCTTGTATACCTTACAGTATCAATGCCTAGCCCACCATTGTAGCTGTCGTTACCTGCGCCGCTGCCTCCGATAATCAAATCAGCTCCAGCACCAGCGATGACAACATCATTACCTGCGCCGGTGTTAATGAGATCTGCTCCAGCTGTGCCCAACACTGTATCTGCTTGTGCAGTACCCACTAGCGCTCCAGGATCGTCTCTAAACGTATACATAACAAAATTAGCAGCACCCTGAAGCGGAACACCTGATACAGAAGTGCTCGTAGTAGACGAAAACACCGTAAAGCTTCCGTCAGCGTTGATGGATAAAGATGTACCTCTAGATCCAATTCCATCATCACCGTCGCCACCTAGGGTGTAAGTCCATATTGGCTGGAGTGTCAGAGAAAATTTTGCAACAAAGACTTCTGAGTTTCCTGAGCTGGGACTGATAGTTGGATCCGTATAAAGAATGCCAGATACGTAAATAGCATCACCCTGCAAAATGATATCCATACCCCATATGGCACGTGCTTCGGCTCCAAATCCCAGCGTTGTGGTGTTGAATATCAGGTCTGACTGGAACTGCCCAGTTGCACTGTCGATTTTTGTAATAACCGACTCGTAGCCGGGGGCGATAATGCTAACGGCTACAATAGAGCCATTGGATTCATAAATACTCTTAGTATCTAGTGGTATAGGAGCACGCCATAGTTCTATGCCGTTGCTGTCATACTTGAAAAGATCACCCATATCACAGGGTGCATAGTAGTAGCCATCTGCTCCAATAGCCACGGGCGATACTGAACTGAATGTAGGTCCTGGTTTTTCTGGGGTATTCCCGTAGGGATAAACGCTCCAGATAACGTTACCAGTGTTGGGGTCCAGTTTTACCAGTCGACTTGGCCCGTAGTAACTGCCCCCAACAAAGTCCATCTGCGAGAACAGCAGGTTTCCTGCGGCATCGCTTTTCAGAAAATAACTGGCGAAGCCTGCATCGTATGACCAGAGTAGTTCTCCAGTCAGAAAATTGTAAGCTTCAAGTGTTCCTGGTGCGCTACCATGCTCCATCCACCCCACATATACAATTCCTGAATTGGTACCCGCAATCATTGTTGGATAGGTGGCATATTTTTGCCATATGACGTTTCCATCTTGAACGATGTAGAATGTTCTCGCTCCAGCATTAGCGAAAAAGCTGTAGTTGCCAGCAGTCATGCCGGAATAGAAGCCGTCCGATCCTACGCCCGGAATTACAGTTACAACGAGGCCAGGTGGTTGCATGGAATTATAAGTCCAAACAGATACAAAAAAATGTTTAATAGAGTAAAAGAGAAATTTTGTCAATAATACTGCATAGTCAAGATTGATGAGCGGAGGTCGCGATAGCATTTAGCTTTGAAAGTGTCTCTTCGCAAGGTCAGAACTCATTGATCACGGCCATGAGATGACAGCGGCAGCGAGATAGATGGCCCAGAAGAACGTTTGGCTGCGTGGGTCATATCGCGTTGCGATACGTCACCAGTCCTTGAGTTGGTCGAACACGGTTTCGATCGTGGATCGCGGCCTTTAGATGTCGGTGTCGTGCGCGGCAGGGGTTCCAGCTCGCAGGACCGGGCGTGGCGGTAGTGGTTGTATCGACGATCTCCCGGTTATCTTTGTTACGACCGTCGAGGCTGCCCTTGGAGCCATAGTGAATTGCGTTGCCCCGCCTGTCCACCAGCACCTTCCTGGCAACGATCAGAAGTGCATTTTCTCCGGCGATGTCTGAGGGCGCAATTCCTCATGTGAGACTAAGGGCGGCATCGACTTCGCCGGCGGCCGCCAGCGCCAGCCTGAAAGCGGGGCTTGGGAGAGCGCAGAAACGACGACCGGGTAGGGCGCCATGATGGTGCATGGTATAATCATTTGTGTTGGCTATGCGCGCACCAACCGGTTGGCATGAAACAGCGGCACGCCCGAATGGTGAGCCGTTTCGGGTGAGAAGACCTCCCTCCAACTACGCGATGAGATCCTCGCGATCGTCAGGCTTTGCCGGAGCGTGAACCACGCCCAGCACAGGCCCACCATTCTATATGAAGGCCACCGAGATCGCCGAAACGAGCCGGGTCAATTCATTCTGCATGCCGCCTCTCCTTCTCTTGATGCCACTGCCGGGAGGATGAGTGCCCAAGGTGGCCCCGGGGGGCCATATAGCTCCCGGGTGTGACAGGACTGGTCGCGCCTCGCAGACTTCGCACACGACCGGATTTGACGCGTCAATGTGCTACCCAACCCGTTCACCATCTTGTGGAGCGCCAATGAACGACACGACCCCCGGCCGTACGATGCCTTTTTCCGGCGGAACATCGCGCCGCCCGGGCGTCGCTCTATCGCATTGGGGTCCGCTCACGGGGGACTGCGGACATCGGGCAGCGAAGGGGTCAACAAGGTACTTCGCCTTTGCCTCTGACCTTGCTGCGGCCGGCGGTTTGCCAAAGCTGCTGAGTGCTTCAGATCTGCTACAGTGCGGAAGGGGTCTGCTGCCCGACCACCGCATGAGTTCCGGTCGGGTTCATGGAGGAAGTGAGCCCGGCCCACCCGGCATCACCTCTTGCATCGGGCATGCGGTGCCGGGCATGTTGTTCGAGTGGCCATCCCAGGAACCGAATGCGAGCGCATCAAACATGCTGCATCCGCTCATCGGCAGCGGCAAGGAGGTCTCTGTAATTGCCGGGGACGGAAATGAGGTCCTTGCAATCCTCTGCGGTCTCGCGAACGAGTGCCTGGGTGTCGCTATGGATGACCTCCCCTTTTTTCCTCATCCCGCTTCGGAGCCTGAATCAGCCGCTGGAGTCCACGGTTCGCAGGTGCCATTGCTGTTCGTCTACGGCACCTTGCGCCGCGGAGAGGCCCGCCACGACCAGATCCTGGAGCATGGGGGTGTATGGGTCGCAAGCGGGTGCGCGCCCGGCAGGCTCCATGACCATGGTGCATTTCCCGGGATGCTGCCGGAGCAGGGCGCCACGACCTTCGGCGAGGTCTACCGCTTCGACGACATCTCGACAGCACTGAAGTGGCTGGACATCATCGAGGGCTTCAGGGGCTATGGGCGGAGCGGGAGCCTGTTCCGCCGGACCCTGATGGACGTGGAGGACCCCATGGGAGAAACCATGCTCTGCTGGGCTTATGCGATCCTCGAGCCGAAAGGCGATCTCATCGCCTCCGGCGACTGGATCAAGCACAGGAGGGGAGTGAACTCATGACGATGGAAGATTACCTTCGGGCGAACCATGGCGAGGACATGCCGTCTTGGCTGGCCGTTGTCGAAAGGGAGGCCGCAGATGTTTCGTCCATGTGCCGGAAGTTCCTGTCGTCGAGGCTGGTGTTTTATCCTGGCTCAGGCAGCGATGGCGATCCCATCGCGGTGTTCAACAGGTCACGGGCTGCTCACTGCTTTATCCATGTCGATTACGGCATTACGCGCGAAAAACTCGAAGGCGAGTTGAAGGCGGGCTTCCGCGGATATGAGAGCCTGTTGCGGGTCGAAGTGAAGGAAGCCGATCTTGTGACGAACTGGGTGCAGCACGTTCCGCCGCCTGAGTCTGGCCCGCCCTTCCGGCCCGTGTCGCCCTACGGCTTCATCGAGATTTTCGTGCGGAAAGCAGGTTTCGACGGCACCCACGGCGCGGAACGTTTCGCGGTGCTGTTTCTCGCCGCGGACGGATACGCCGCCTTCGATGCGCTTTTCTGCCAGAGTAATGGCGTGCCGCCACCAATCTGCGTCGTGGTTCAGGATCACGGATTCGGCGGAGGCTATGGCACCTTCGGCAGCGGTGGCCTTCTGGAGGAACTTGCAGCAGCCGCTCACATAAAGCCCGAGCTCTTGTTGGTTGCCGAGGGCACTGATCCATGGAAAGACTACCGGCGCTGCGAGGCCGATACCATGAACATGGGTGAGCATCGTCAGCCGCGCGCGCTCCACGCATGGTCTGGAGCCGCGACACCCGCCATTCAAAGCTGAGCGCAGGGGATCATGGCGGCCCTTTGTGGTGACCGCCACGCCTGCGTCGAGCGAGGTCTCAGGAAAGGTAATCGCGCCTGAGATCCTCGATGCCATCGACGGATTCAATGTCAGCGAGGTCGACCCGGATGATCTTGCCGTCTTCCAAGGTTACCTCGACGCAGGCACCGTACATCGCATCGAACGACAGTTTTTCCGCGAAACCGGAGATCGCCTCTCCCGACACGCGATGGAATACGACCTTCCGTCCGGCGAGAAGGGCCAGCCGGATCTGCCGGGCGATACCGGCGCCCGCAAAGGGCGCGCTCCCCCCGAGCAGGATCGCTTCACGCTGCGCAAGACGTTCGAGGCTCTTCCTGTAGGAGCGATTATGTGCGTGGGGGACGCCATTCATCAGATGCCTGACATGCTCATCGAATGCTTCGGCATAGTCGGAAAGCCCAAGAGTGCGGAACATGCTCGCCGCCATCCGCATCTGGTGCATGGTCAGCACATCCTTCTGCCGCGCCATCGGAACCATGTCCCCCGGCTTACGCGTACACCAGTATGCCCGCTCGCCAGAGGAATCGTCGAAGGCGACCTCGACCCCGGGCAGGCGTTCGCGGATGTCGGCAATCCGCCGCTGCACGGTCCGGACGCTGACGTTGAATTCAGAAGCGATGTGCTTCAGAGGCTTTGGACGGGCACCGTCGAGGTATTCAGCCAGAGTGATGTGATCGAAGTCTTTCGCCATTGTTGTTTCCCTTGGAGGCTTGGTAATCGCCTCGGGAAAACAACGGTCTGTGAATTGCATGCGGCTTTCCGGCAGGACGGGGAAGCGGCGGTGGTCGCGCTCGTCATCATTCTGTGCTCCTGCCTGGAATCATTCGCGTGGCACCGGCAAATGGCAAGTGGCCCCGCGATGTTCAAGAGGGGACGCTCGGAATTTCTTTTTGCGCTACCGCAACGGCCGCGACCGGTTCTGTCGCGCGCGCCTGTCATAAGCCCCGCCTCAACGGAGGTCACATGGCAGCACGCAGGCGTTATCACGGACGTGGAATGGGTGGACCCGGGCTTGGCGGATCGCCCGGCGGTAGGGCGCGCAGTCTGATCTATGCGCATCATGTATCCGGGGCTCTCGCGCGCCAGTCGCGCAAGGCCGCCGCACTCATTGAATGGGCGAGGGACGAGAGCGGCACCCTCAATTTCCGTTTCGGGAGGAAGAAGGATGCAGGCTGGCCCGGCCACGCCCAGGACGCAGCCGTTCCTTCGCCGGCCGAATGGGAACGGCTCCGGAAAGTGCTGGCCGCCTCCGCCAAAAGCGCGGAGCATGACGCGACCTCCCTTGATAACCACATGGATCTCATCGCCGGCGAGATGTCTCTCGATCCAGTGGACGGAATGATCCTGCAGCTCTTCATCGATTATGACTGCTGTTCGACGGTAACCCACCTGTGGGATTGCCTCAGCAACGCCGACGACGAGCCCACCTGTCTCCGGTTTGATGCCCGGCTGATCGCTTCGCTGCTCGGCCTCGAGGAGCGGGAGGTCGCGCGGCGGCTGGGTAACAAGGGCGCTCTGCGGAACTCGGGCCTCCTCCATGCCGATGCGGATGGCGTTCGCCTGCTCTCGAGGTTCCGTCAGATGCTGCGCCGCGATCCAGGGGAATTTGGCGATGTGCGCAGCGCGCTACTCGGGGCTCCCCGGATGACCGCGCTCGAACTGACGGATTTTGCGCACCTGGAGGCCGAGACGGCGAAAGTGATCGCCCTTCTTCGCGGCGCGCTCGCCGAACGCCGTCCCGGGATCGTCATTGTGCTCTATGGACCTCCCGGAACGGGAAAGACCGAACTTGCCAAGCTGATCGCGAAGGTGGCCGGGGTCCCGCTGCATGCGATCGGTGAGGCTGACGAAGCCGGAGGAGAGCCCACACGGGAGGAGCGTCTTTCGGAGTTGCAACTCGCGCAGCGCATTCTTGCCAAGGCGGAACCGGCTCTTCTCCTGTTTGACGAGGCGGAGGATCTGTTTGGGGAAATGACCGGCATCGCCGCCTTGTTCGGACCCTTTCCGCGGTCCGGCTCCAAGGCCTTCATGCACCGGCTGCTCGAGAGCGGTCCGGCGCCGATGATCTGGACCGCCAATAGCCTCGATGCCTTCGGTCCTGCCGTGCTTCGTCGGATGACTGCCTGCCTGCATGTCGGCATCCCGCCGCTCGATGTCCGCGCGCGGCTCTGGGAAGGCCTCGCCCGAGACGAGGGGCTCGACATTCCTTCCTCAGATCTCGCCTCTCTCGCCCGAAGGCTGCCGGTGGCGCCGGCACTTGCGCGTTCCGGCATGGTCGCAGCGCGCCTCGCCGGGGGCGACAGCGCGACGGTCGAGTGGGCGATGACGGGGGTTTCGGTGGCCATGACGGGCGGCAGGCCGTTGCAAGCTCCGGGCGGGACCGAGACCTACCATCCCGAACTGGTGAATGCCGATATCGACCTGGCAGGCTTGGCTGACCGCCTCGCCGGGCAGAAGGCCACGCGCGCGGTATCGCTGATGCTGAGCGGACCCAGCGGATCCGGCAAGTCGGCTTTTGCGCGCTACCTTGCCGAACGCATGGGATGCGAGGTCGTGGAGAAACGCGCCTCCGATCTCCTGGGCAAGTATGTGGGCGAGACCGAGAAGCAGATCGCCGCCGCCTTCGCCGAGGCCCGGCAGAAGGGCGCCTTCCTGATCTTCGACGAGGCCGATAGCCTGCTCGGCAACCGGTCCGGCGCGCACCGGAACTGGGAGGTTAGCCAGGTCAACGAGATGCTTACCTGGATGGAACGGCATAACCTTCCCTTCTGCTGCACCACGAACCTGATGGACCGCATTGATCCCGCCGCCATGCGCCGCTTCCTCATCAAGGCGAAGTTCGGCACGCTTCGCCCCGAACAGGCCGCGCTCGCCTTCGAACGCGCCTTCGGCCTCGCTGCGCCTGCGGCCCTTGCAAGGCTCGACGGCCTGACGCCTTCAGACTTCAGCCTGGTCCGCCGGAAGGCCGAACTGCAAGGCCTTTTGGGCGATGCGGAATATCTGCTGTCGGCACTTGAAGCAGAGCAGACCTCGAAATTTGGCAGCAAGTCCTCGATCGGGTTTCACTGATCTATCAACGTCAGTCCAGCGGGATGCCTTCAGTAGGGCGTCTTTTTCAATGAGCGAGGCCAAATGGAATCAGGCATACGGAGGACGCGCTGGGCGCATCGGGAAAGCATGAGGAGCATTCCGGCGTTTCACGGGAGCGCATCTTGAACGAACATCTATATGCCGTCGGCGATATCCATGGCTGCGTGAGGCTTCTGGAAATGGCAACATCCTGGATCGAGAAAGAGTCCGGATGTCATCCAGCCCATGTCGTCTTCATAGGCGACTACATCGACAGGGGGAGAAACAGCAAGGAGGTCCTCGATCTCCTGATGGCGGCACCCAAGCGTCCTGGTGACAGATATACCTGTCTGCGGGGAAATCACGAGCAACTCTGCCTCGACGCAACCCGCTCAATTCGTCACATGAGGAACTGGCTCTTCAATGGCGGCGAAAGCACGCTCGAGTCCTTCGACGGGCGTATTGACGACAGGTACCTGAATTGGATGGCTGGCTTGCCTTACCTTTACGAAGATCCACAGCGCATCTTCGTGCATGCTGGCCTCGTGCCGGGGGTCCCGGTTACCATGCAGAAGCCTGAAAACCTCATGTGGATAAGGGAGCCATTCCTGAACGCCCGTGGTCCGTTCGAGAAGCATGTCGTTCACGGTCATACACCGGAGGGGCCCACGCTGCTGCAAGAGCGGACGAACATCGATGCGGGAGCGTTCTACTCCGGCAGGTGGAAACGGCGGTGGAAAACTAGACCACGGTAGCGGCGGGATAGTCCCGCTGCGG
>VFQT010004568.1_pt1 | contig 11347 bp, 7 predicted proteins | sample 3512381 | NCBI WGS metagenome assembly VFQT01 (sample SAMN10412376, study PRJNA504923) | tailings metagenome | isolation source: Relicate 2 Philex TSF3 active mining site | place: Philippines: Tuba, Benguet | collected 2017-08-29 | reverse complement strand
CTTCGCGTGAGGCATGATGCTGATAAGCATTGGGGGCTGGTGGAGTGGCCGTGGGGCCGGTGTTTGAGGGGTGTCTGGCCCCCTCACCCCCGACCCCTCTCCCCCTGCGGGGGCGAGGGGGGATTTAGTTTTCGGTTTTTAGTTTGGGGAGGCAGTTCGTGGCTTTGCGTGAGGCATTGCGGTGGCTGGGCTGGGAGCGGGCGGCGCAGCGGTACAGTGCGCAAAAATCCTTGTTTCGCCGGTTTTTTGACTCGGTTTCGTGTTCCGGGGTGTTGACTTCCATGCATTTTCCCCGCTAAGGTGCCGATGCTCCAGTTGAAATCCTCGCTGAAAAACAGGCCCTGCGGCCTGCCTTCCGTTTTTCCCCGCCACGTTGCCTGACCGCTCGTTGACTCCCTGCATCGCACACCGGAGACCCAATCCTGTGCCGAGGACTTTCTGTCTGCTGACTTTGCGGTCCGCGCCGTTGGTGTGCTCTGCCGTGCGGCAACTGGTGCTGCTGCTGCTGTGCTGCTGCGTCAGTTCGCTCGGCGTTCTGCAGGCGCAGCAGCCCGAGACGGTGCCGGAGGTTTCGCATTGGAATTTCGAGAACGACATTGTTCCGATTTTGTCTCGATTTGGCTGCAACACTTCGGGCTGTCATGGCAAGGCCGAGGGGCAGAATGGTTTTAAGTTGTCGGTGTTCGGTTCAGATCCGGAGGCGGATTACGATGCCGTGGTGAAGGAAAACTTCGGGCGGCGGGTGTTTCCGGCAGTTCCGGAGAACAGTCTGTTGCTGCTGAAGGCCACGGGGCAGGTGCCTCACGGAGGTGGTTCGCGACTGACGGCTGAACATCCTCAATATGTGCGGCTGTACAACTGGATCGCTGCCGGGATGCCTCAGGGATCCTCCGCTGATGCTCGGCTGATCCGCATTGAGGTGCGACCGCGTGAACTGCAGATGGGTCAGGAGCAGTCTGTGCAGCTCAGAGCGACGGCATTCTGGAGTGATGGTCGCAGCGAGGATGTGACGGGTCTGGCCACGTGGCAGACCAACAGTGAAGCTGTGGCCAGTGTGGACGACTTTGGCCGGGTGCTGACGGGCCGGGTGCCGGGGACTGTGGCTGTGATGGCCAGTTTTCTCGGCCGGGTGGATGTCTTTCAGGCGCTGGTGCCGCATCCGGGTCAGCCGGATGCTGATTCGCTGTCCAGACTGGCTCGTCTGTCTCAGTCGCCTGTGTCCTATGATCGCATCGTGGCGGCTCGTCTTGAGCAGCTGCGGATTGCTCCGGCTGGTCCCTGCGACGATGCGACCTTTCTGCGTCGCGTCAGTCTGGACCTGATCGGGACGCTTCCCACTGCTCAGCAGGCTCGCGAATTTCTGTCGGACGGTGCGTCTGATCGCCGTGAGAAGCTGGTGGATCGCCTGCTGCAGCAGCCGGAATTTGCGGACTACTGGAGTTTGAAGTGGGCCGATCTGCTGCGGGTCAACCGCAGGACGCTGGGCCGCAAGGGGGCTGCCGCCTACTACAGCTGGATCCATGAGTGTGTGGCGTCCAATCTGCCGCTGGATCGTTTTGTGGCACAGCTGCTGACCGCGGAGGGCCCTTTGACAGCCAGCCCGGCCGGTTACTTCTACAAGGCCATCACTGATCCCAATGATCTGGCCAATACTGTGTCGCAGGTGTTTCTGGGTGTGCGCATCGAGTGTGCACGCTGTCATCATCATCCCTGGGATCGCTGGAGCCAGACCGATTATCATGGCATGCAGGCGTTCTTTACACAGGTAAGTTTTCGGAAGACGGGCGATACGGAATCGCTGGTGGCGTCAGCAAAGACGGCGACGGTGCATCCGCGAACGAAGCAGGTGGTACAGGCACACGCACTTGATCAGCGGCAGCCGGAGCAGGTGCCTGAGGGTGACCGTCGCAGACTGCTGGCAAACTGGCTGGCAGCGTCGGACAACCCCTGGTTTGCTCGGAATCTGGCCAATCGCACGTGGGCTCATTTTCTGGGGCGGGGTCTGGTCGAACCGGCCGACGATTTTCGTCTGACCAATCCGGCTGCCAATCCGGAGCTGCTGGATGAGCTGGCGCGACAGCTGACGGAGCTGCAGTTTGACTATCGCCGTTTTGTGCGGACGATTGTGCTGTCGCAGACCTATCAGCTGGGGACTGAGATCAGTGACAGCAATGCGACGGACGAGCAGAATTATTCGAGGTATCCGCTGAAGCGGCTGGATGCGGAAGTTTTGCTGGATGCCGTTTCGCAGGCCACGGGAGTGCCTGAGGAATTCCCTGGCATGCCCGCGGGGACTCGAGCCATTCAGTTGTGGGACAGTCATCTGCCGCATCAGTTTCTGGTGTTGTTTGGTCGTCCGGTGCGTGAGACGGCGTGTGAGTGTGAGCGAGTGACTGAGCCGACGGTGTCGCAGGTGCTGCATGTGCTGAATTCGCCGCAGATTGAATCGCGTCTGCGACATGCTGACGGGCGGATTGCGAGGTTGTGTGAGCAGGAATCGGATGATCGAAAGCTGGTGGAAGACCTGTTTCTGACATTCTGCAGTCGGCTGCCGACTGCGGACGAGCAGCAGGCAGCGCAGCAGCATTTGTCGGTGGCACCCAGTCGTCGCGAGGGTGCTGAGGATCTGGCGTGGGGTTTGCTGAATTCCCTTGAGTTTCTGGTGAATCACTGACATGAGCACACATGCATATTGCGATGGAATTCGGCGTCGGGACCTGCTGCATCTGGGTGCAGCGGGGCTGAGTGGGTTTGGTCTGACGCTGCCTGGTCTGCTGGCGGCCGAGCAGGCTCAGCGGGACCAGCGCGCGAATGCCCGGGACGGCATGTCCCTGATTATTGTGTTTCTGCAGGGCGGGTTATCCACGATTGATACGTGGGACATGAAGCCGGATGCGCCGCCGGAGTTTCGGGGGGAATTCAATCCGATTGAGACGTGTGTTCCGGGGATTCAGGTGTGTGAGCATTTGCCGCGTCTGTCTCGGCAGTTTGACAAATTTGCGCTGGTGCGTTCGTTTACGAATCCCAATTCCGACCACGGCCCGGCTGATCATTACCTGCTGACGGGGTATCGCCCGGGTGCGGGTTTTAATGGCGGTCTGAAGCCCAATAATCAGCGACCGGCTCATGGAGCGGTGATTGCTCGAAAGCTGGGTCCGCGGGGCTCGGTTCCTCCTTATGTGTGTCTGCCGAAGATGCACAACAGTGCGGGTTCGTCGTATCTGGGTTCGGCTGCAGCTCCGTTTGTTGTGGATGCGGACCCGAATGCTCCGGGATTTACGGTTCCCGACCTGATGCCTCCGGTGACGGTGCGAGCCGACCGTCTGGATTCGCGTCGCAGTCTGATGAGTCGGATCAATCGCTTTCAGAAGTCCACGGAGCTGGCAGCGAACCGCGGTGCGCTGGCGATGGATACGTTCCAGCAGAAGGCATTTGATCTGATGACTTCGCAGGCGACGAAGGCAGCGTTCGAGATTGGTGCTGAATCGGATGCACTGCGGGATGAGTATGGTCGGCATTCGCTTGGTCAGTCCTGCATTCTGGCGCGGCGGCTGGTGGAGGCGGGAGTGCGGTGTGTGTTGATTGACCACACAAACTGGGACACGCATTATTCCAATTTCAGCGTGCTGAAGAACGATTTGCTGCCGCATCTGGACAGCGCGATGAGTGCTTTGTTTCGCGATCTGCATGATCGGGGTCTGCTGGACAAAACGATGGTGCTGGTGACGGGAGAATTCGGGCGAACTCCGCGGATCAACAAGGACGCGGGGCGAGATCACTGGGGTCCCAGCACGGCGATCGCGATTGGCGGTGGCGGGATTCGTGGAGGCAATGTTGTGGGCGCTTCGGATGGTCGAGCGGAGAAGCCGGCTACGGAACCGTACGGGCCGGAGGATCTGGCGGCCACCATCTATCATGTTCTGGGGATTGATCCGAGGACGCTGTTTTACACGGCCGAGGGTCGTCCGCTGCCGATTGTGCCGGGTGAGGGACGGGTCATTCAGCCGCTGTTTTCCTGATGCCCATGTGCGAGGTCGGGGGGGCGTTTTTGGACTGGTCACAAAAGGTCGGATGATTGAGGTGTTCGCCGATGAGAATCCGGGGTGCACGTTTCGCGGAGCGAAACGCGACAATCTGCAGAGTGGCCACCTGTGGCAGGCTGTGTGCGGCGCTGTGGTGGCTGCTGCTGCTGTCCGGCAGTGTTTGCGGTGATGAGCCCACAGCCAGCTATATTTTTCCGGCTGGCGGGCAGCGGGGTACGACGGTGGAGTTTCGTGTGGGCGGGCATTATCTGCACGATGGTGCAGCGTTCCATATCGAGGGCGCAACGGGTGCCGTTGTGGATCGTCTGCAGCGTCAGCAGGAGACGGTCTGGTTTGAAGGCCCGCTGCTGCCATTGCCGGAATCGCAGCAGAAGGAAGACTACCCGGTGGAGCATCGGGGGAGGATGGAGATCGGGGCTGATGCGTATTCGGGGGAGCGTTGGTGGCGGGTCAGCACATCTCAGGGGGTGACTGCCGGCATGCCGTTCGTGGTGGGTGATCTTCCGGAGATCACGGAGCAGGAGATTGACGGTCGTCCGCTGCCGACTGCGGTGACTTTGCCGCTGACGGTGAACGGTCGCATTTATCCTCGCGAAGACATTGATATCTGGACATTTGAAGCTGATGCGGGCGAGGTGATTTGCTGCGAGGTGTCAGCGCAGCGACTGAAGTCTCCTTTGGATGCCGTGCTGCAGGTGACGGGTCCGGGGGGTGAGACGGTCGTGCGATGTGACGATTCGATCGGTCGTGATCCGCGGGTGGTTTTTACGGCAGTGCAGGCTGGACGGTATGCGGTGCGGGTGTGGGACGCGGAGCAGGGCGGGCTGCAGCATTATGTCTATCGCTTGACGCTGCGGCGGGGGCCGGTGGTGCAGTCGGTTTATCCCCTGGGGGCGCAGGCCGGCACGGAGGTGCAGCTGGAGCTGACCGGTGTGGGGCTGACGCAGAGCAGTCGCACGCTGTCAATTCCTGCGGGCACTGAACCCGGATTCAGACCGGACCTCGCCGGCGTACCCTTTGAGGTTTCGGAGTTTCCGGAACTTGCTGAGCAGGAGCCGAACAATGACATGCAGTCGGGACGGTCGGTGTCTGCCGGGATGGTGCTGAATGGAAGGATCCAAAGTGCCGGCGACGCTGATTACTGGATTGTCACACTGCAGAAGGGGAGTGCGGTGCAACTGAAGCTGACGGCGGCGGAGCTGCGATCACCGCTGGACAGCCTGCTGCAGTTGTATGATGCGGCGGGGAAGCTGGTGGCAGAATCCGACAATGCGGTGGATGGTCAGCCGGATTCGCTGTTGCTGTTTCAGCCGCCGGAGTATGGTGTGTATGCGGTGCGAGTGTCAGACCGGTTTGACAGTCGCGGCGGTCCGGAATATTCGTATCGGCTGTCGATTCGTGATGCCGCTGTTCTGCGTCCATCGTTCGGTCTGAGCCTTGCGGCGGACTTTTTGAATCTGAAGCGGGGTGGGGAGTCAAAGATCAAAGTGTCGGCAGAGCGGCTGCATGGTCACAGCGGTGCGATTCCGCTGGAGGTCAGGGGGCTGCCGCCCGGTGTTGTTGTGGAGGGTGCTGAGATTGCGGCGGGCAGGAATGAGACGCAGCTGACGTTCAGGGCGGAGGCTGCGGCACGGGTCTGTGTTTCTGCTGTGGAAGTCTGCGGGGTGGGAGAATGGAACGGGGTGCGAATGGAGTATCCGGCGCGAGTCGAGGGGCGGGCGACGGGAGCGGCGGGTGGTCATCTGTGGCTGGCCGTGACTGTGGCGACTCCGTTTCGTTTTGTGGGCGACTTTGAAACTCGCTATGCGGCTCGGGGTTCTGCATTTACTCGACGGTATCGCATCGAGCGTGGCGGCTATGAGGGGCCGTTGCGAGTGTCACTGGCTGAGCGGCAGACGAGGCATCTGCAGGGTGTCACGGGACCGGTGATCGAGGTGCCTGCCGGGCAGAATGAATTCGAATATACGGTGCATCTGCCTCCGTGGATGGAAATCGGCCGTACCAGTCGCACGTGTTTGATGGCTGTGGGGCAGGTAATGACGGAGGACGGTCATTCGCATGATGTCAGCTACACGTCGTTTGAGCAGAATGATCAGATCATTGTGCTGGTTGATCCTGGTCGGATGAATCTGCGTCTGGAGCGCAGTTCGCTGCTGGCGAACCGCGGCGGGGAGTCTGATTTGCGGTTTGAGGTGCAGCGTGGTGCGGACCTTGCGGGGCCACTGCGGGTGGAGCTGCTGTTACCGCGTCATATGCAGGGTATTGTTTGTGAGCCTGTGCAGTTGAACGACACCGAGACGGCGGGCGTATTGAAGCTGCGTTTTGGGGGGGCGGGGGCTGGTCCGCTGAACATGCCGCTGGTGGTACGAGCCACAGTGGGTGTCGGGGTGAATCGGACATGTGCTGAGTCGCCACTGGTGCTGATTGATCCTGCGGCGGATTCTGTGCGGGGCGAGCGGGACTGAGGGGCGGAAGGATCGCCGGTGACTCGGGCTTTCAGTCGCCATCGCCGAATGTTCGCGGTATACTGTGGTTTAGAGCCGCATTTCTGTTCCAACAGTTCTCTGGATCTGCAGTTATGACCTGGTACCGACGGACTTCTTGTGCAGCCATTTTCGGTGTGTTTCTGGCTGTTTCCGGTGTGCATGCCGGGGACTGGCCGCGTTGGCGCGGACCGGCGGATACGGGCAGTGTGGATGGTGGCGACTATCCTGACAGTCTCAGCGAGAAGACTCTGATCTGGCAGACACCGCTGCCTGGCAAGGGTTGTTCGACTCCGATTATTGTCGGGAAAACACTCTGTGTGACATCACCGTTTGAGGGCCGGGACGCTGTGCAGGCCTTTGATCTGACCGGCAAACAGCTCTGGCAGACGGTGTTTGACCAGGAGGACGCGGGCAAACACCGCAATGGTTCCGGCAGCAATGCGTCTCCGGTCAGTGATGGTTCGGCGATTTGGGTGTATTTCAAGAGCGGGACTCTGGCTGCGGTGGACCTGACGGGCAAGGTGCTGTGGCAGACAAACATTGTGGAACGATTTGGCAAGGATACTTTGTACTGGGACCACGGGACGTCGCCGGTGCTGACCAGCACTCACGTGGTGCTGGCTCGCATGCATAATGGCGAATCGTGGCTGGCTGCATTTGACAAGCGTACGGGTGAGATGTCCTGGAAGACCGACCGCAACTTTCAGACTCCGCAGGAAGGTGATCACGGTTACGCGACTCCGCTGGTGGTCATGCGTGACGGCAGGGAGACGATACTGACGTGGGGTGCGGAGCATCTGACGATGCATGATGCGGGATCCGGGGAGCTGCTGTGGACCTGCGGCAACTTTAACCCGGACGGAGAAAAACTGTGGCCCTCCATTTCTACTCCGGTGATTGTTGACGGCACGGCCGTGATTGCCTTTGGTCGCAACGACCGTGGCAAACCGCGACTGCATGGGATCCGCCTTGAAGGCTCAGGAGACGTCACAGCCAGTGCTCACGCGTGGCTGCGGACTGATGTGGGCACGTTTGTTCCCAGTGCTGCCGTGTGGAACCAGAAGGTGTATCTGGTGCGGGATGGTGGTGAGGTGGAGTGTCTGGAACCGGCGACTGGAAAGACGGTATGGAAGGGCGCATTTCCGAAGCATCGTACCAATTTTTATTCCTCGCCGGTGATTGCCGGCGGGCGATTTTATGCACCGCGTGAGGACGGGGTGGTGTTTGTCGCGAATGTGGCGGGCGATGAGTTTCGTGTCCTGTCGCAGCACGATCTGCAGGAACCGGTGATCGGATCCCCGATTCCACTGGACGGTCGCATCTATCTGCGTGGTGAACGTCATCTGTTTTGTTTTGGTGTGAAGCAGCGATAACAGCCGGTCACAGGGCATTTCTTCGGAGCACTTCATGAGCCAGTCTCAGCCGAGCAGCGGCGAAAAGCGCGGATTACTGGGATCCTTCCTTGACACGATCGAGTGGGTGGGAAACAAGCTGCCGGACCCGGCGGTGCTGTTTGTGATCGGGATTGCCACGGTGTGGCTGCTGTCGGCTGTGTTTTCCTATGTGGAGTTCACGGAGACCCTGCCGGGCAAGCCGGACCCGATCCAGATCGTGAATCTGCTGGCTCCGGCAAAGGTGGCCGACTTTCTGTCGAAGATGACGGAAACATTTGTGGGATTTCATCCGCTGGGTGTGGTGCTGGTGGCGATGCTGGGAGTGGGTGTTGCTGAGCATTCGGGCTTCATCAACGCAGTGCTTAAAACGATGCTCACGTTTACTCCGAAATCCCTGCTGACTCCGATGGTGGTATTTGTGGCGGTGATCAGCCACACCGCTGCGGATGCGGGTTATGTGGTGGTGATTCCGCTGGCCGGGGTTATTTTTTACGCTGTTGGTCGGCATCCATTGGCTGGCATTTCGGCGGCGTTTGCGGGAGTCAGCGGTGGTTTCAGTGCCAATTTCATTCCGTGTGGCATTGACCCGCTGCTGGCCGGTCTGACAACTTCGGGTGCTCAGCTGGTCGACGCGGAGTATGTTGTCAATCCGCTGTGCAACTGGTTTTTCACAAGCTGTTCCAGCATTTTGATCATTGGTATTGGCTGGGTGATCACGGATTTTGTGATCGAGCCGAGGCTGAAGAATTCTGTGGTTGACGGGGATCCGTCGCAGATGCCGAAACTCCCCGAACTGACTGCTCAGGATCGTCGCGGCATGGTACTCGCTGGCGGGTCTGTGCTGGTGTGCACAGTGCTGCTGGCCGTGTGGTCGCTGTGGCCGGGTTCCGCGCTGCAGGCGAAGCCTCCGGAGGGCGAGGAGTGGGCGCTTTACCAGCGTCTGACCAGTCTGAACAAAGCGGCTCCGGCAAAACTGATGGGCTCGATCGTGCCTCTGATCTTTGTGTTCTTTCTGATCCCCGGTCTGGTGCACGGCTTTGTGTCCGGCACCTTCAGGACTCATCGCGACGCCGTGAAAGGCATGAGCAAAGCGATGGAATCCATGAGTTATTATCTGGTGCTGGTGTTCTTTGCGGCCCTGTTTATTGCGTCATTCACGGAATCGGGTTTTGGGGCATTGCTGGCTGTCAAGGGTGCGGCAAAGCTGAAGGCCATGAATGCGTCGCCTGGGGTCACGATTGCCGGAGTGATTCTGCTGTCGACCACGGTGAATCTGCTGATTGGTTCTGCATCGGCCAAGTGGGCGATGCTGTCACCGATTTTTGTGCCGATGCTGATGCTGCTGGGGATTTCTCCTGAGCTGACGCAGGCGGCCTATCGGGTGGGCGATTCGTGCACCAACATTATCACTCCGATGATGCCCTACTTCCCGCTGGTGGTGGTCTTTTGTCAGAAGTACGTGAAGAGTACGGGACTGGGTACGGTGACTTCACTGATGCTGCCGTATTCCATGACGTTTCTGGTGCTTTGGACTGTGTTTTTGTTTGTGTACTGGCAGTTGGGCATGCCACTGGGCATACAGGGTGGCTACGAGTATATGGCGACGGTGGCACCTGCTGCCGGCTGAGCAGTGAGGTTGTGTGAGCATGGTGGGGGTATGTGCTGCGATCGCCGGCTATGGTGTATGGTGGCTGCGGCAGCGTGCAGGTCTTACAGGCTGCGGAGCAGTTCGGTGGAATTGTCGCGGGTGATCAGGGTTTGCAGCGGGGCCGGCAGCTGTGATTCCTGCAGCTTCAGGCTGGCGGCGTGGGGAGCAAAGACGGGAGAGTAGCTGCCGTAGTGGATGCGATTGCCGGGCAGTGTCGTGGTCAGGCGTTCCAGTCCGGCAAGTCCTTCCAGCATGGCGATGTCAAAACCGATGCCGGCGTTTGCGGCCAGTCGCGCGGCCAGGTCCGGTGTTGTGGAAGCGACGGCATTCAGCAGCATCAGTGGACAGCCGGTGCTGGTGATTTCCGGAGCCAGCAGCGGGCTGGCATCGATGTCGGGGATTTGCAGCAGCGTGTGCTGAATCCGGGGATCTTCCAGACGCAGGCAGATCTGGACCAGCATGCGAGCCTGCTGTGCCGACTGCAGCAGCTGCCGAAAGTGGGGGGATGACAGATCGTACCCGTGCCAGCCAGGCATCAGGCGCAGGATCTGAATTTCCAGTTGCTGGCAGTCTTCCAGGTCCGCCTGCCAGCCGGGCAGTGCGGGGTTGATTACGGCCACAGGGCGGAGCAGCCCTGGTCCGTGCTGCCGACATTCGGCGACCGTGCGGCGATTGACGGATCTGAGATCGCGATGCAGCAGACCATCGAGACTGGCACACCATGCATCCGTTATGTGGAGTGACCGGAGAGTTGCGACCAGTTGTGGGGTGTCGTCAAGAGGCAGGCGTCGTGTGGGCCAGCGGGACAGCCAGACATTGACATCGGTGATCATATTCGGACGCCTTTCCGCTGCAGCATGGGCGTCAGCAGTCGTTTAAGATTTTGTCCGAGGATGGCCTGTTTGACAGGTTCTTCGAGCAGCGCGCCGGTGACTTTCGCCAGTTGTGAGGCGAAGCTGCGTCCGGCGACATCGCTGCCGTAGAGAACTCGGTCGGCCCCGACTTCCCGGACCGCCATTTCGGCGATGCCGCTGAGCGGGTCACCGCCCCCGAGGTCCACGCTGATATTGGGATACGGGCGAACGGTGCGGAGGCCCAGTTCCCAGTTGCCGCCGGTGTGTCCGCAGATGAGCCGGGCCCTGGGGTGACGGGCGGCGAGTGCGGCGAGATCGGCTGGAGTGCTTTCGCCGGGCAGATTTCCGGTAGTTTTCAGCCATGTGTGCTGGTAGATGACGGCTTCGAGTTCTGTGGCTCGGTGAATGATGGAATCGATCTGTGATTCCGTGCAGCGACGGGCGACCCACAATTTGATTCCGACCATGGGACCATTGGCGACGCAGCGTTCCAGTTCATCGAGGCTGGCTTGTTCGTGAGCGGGACTGAGATAGACGAACCCGAAGGCTCGATGGTGCCAGTGGCTGAGTGCCTGGAGGACCTGATCGTTTTGTCGTCTGAGTTCTGCGGGGTCTGGATCCTGGCTGAATGGCGAGCCCATGAAGACGATGAGTCGTTCGATGTGCATGCGATCGGCGACTTCGATGAGTCGGGCCATTTGTTCATCGGGCGTGCGTCCTGGGACGCCGTTGAGGTGACAGTGCAGATCCCAGATCATGGCTTTTTGGTGGTGGTTGTGGTGGGGGAGTGGGTTACCTGGCAGTTTACCACGAGTGTGGGTGGCGGGCCAGTTGTCAGTTGTCGGTTTGAGATACCGATTGTGGGTGAGTGGGTGAAGTCTTTGCGGTGCGGGGTTTCATATTTGCTGGGGGTGTGCTGAGC
>VFQT010004567.1_pt1 | contig 11348 bp, 8 predicted proteins | sample 3512381 | NCBI WGS metagenome assembly VFQT01 (sample SAMN10412376, study PRJNA504923) | tailings metagenome | isolation source: Relicate 2 Philex TSF3 active mining site | place: Philippines: Tuba, Benguet | collected 2017-08-29 | reverse complement strand
CTGGCCCAACTCGTGAACCTGATCTTCCTGGCACCATCGGACCGCTTCGAAACGGTCGCCACGGTGCTCATCGGCCAGGCCGATCGTTGTGCCGAGCGCACGATCGACGCCCGGGTGGGCGAGCGCCTGGTCGGCATGTGCTGGGCGCTCATGCCCACGGCCGAGGTGGTCACCGCCATGCGCAGCTTCGCCGAGGAACAGCGCATCGATGACCCCGACTTCCCGGGCCTGGCCGAGCGGCTGGGGGTGCCGGCACCCCTGCGCCCCGAGGTCTGCCGCGCAGCCGAACAGCCCGAGGAGGGGGGCCGGGCGCGCCGCCTGAGCTTCCCCCAGATCAACCGCCCCGGCGGCCCGGCCACGGAGTTCTGGCCGGAATGAGGATTATCCGTTTGGAGGCATGCCCAGTCTCGTTGAATCATGCATCCCAACGGAATTCACGAGTCAGTTCCAGTCTCCGCCCAACTTGTTCCATGCGAACGAGCCTCTTCCCATGATTGACAACCCTGAACAAAATCGCGCTGAATCCCCGAACGGCATCGTCTACATCCTGCGAGAGTCGCCGGAACTCACGCATGCGGCGCCCCTAGCACGAACAGAGTTCATCAAGATCGGCAAGGCAAGCGGAACCGTCGACGCTCGGATCAAGCAACTCCAAACCGGCAATCCGCGGCGCATTGAGTCGGTGCAGTGCTTCAAGACCCCCAATGAGCGCATCGCTCACGACGTTGAGGTCTACCTGCATTCGATCTTCATCCGGAACAGAGTTTCGGGTGGAGAGTGGTTCCTTCTGGATCGAGACCAACTTGCTCGCGCTTGCACACTCGCTCCGGCAGCTTGTACGCGCTACACGGAGCGAGAACGGGGAGTGAGTTCGTTTAAGTCAGTGCTGCAGATCGGCGATCAACGAGAACCGAGTCAAGAGGAACTCAGTCGCATGGATGTCGTTCGCCACGAACTCCTCATCCCTATTCGGGATTTGGCTCACACGCAGAGTTCCGTGAAGGCCTACCTACGACTGATAGTCCTAAAGAGACACTTAACGGAAGGGATGACCGAAGACTCAGCGGGGGCTTCAGGAATCGGACCCGGTGCGGTGGACACTCCGCAACAACCGCCACGCGTTGTCACGACCGCTCGTGCCGCGTCGCTTCGCTTTAACGAAAGGGGATTTCTAGCCTGCCATCGAGACTTGGCAATATCGTTTCTGCAACTGTCTCGCTCATTCAACTTTGACAAGAATGGAGTCAAGCTCAAACGCAACGCCCCTGACAAAGCAAAGCATCTCGCTGCGGATCTTGAGCTAGTTGAAACCAAAGCGATTGAAGCGCTCCGCACTGGTCACGCCGTCGACGCTGCAATCGAGCAGCTGGATCGTGCCTTAGATGGTCGAACCGAACGCGATGTTCACTCGACCCACCTCGATGTGACGCACCAGACTGCACAGTTCAAGTATGAACTGATCGAACAGGAACTCTGGTTCATGGATCGCCTTGGTGGGTACTCGAAAATTGCCGGAGTCTGCACCGGAGAGTGGAAGACTTCGATCAAGCCCGGACTCAAGGAGTTCGTCGAGCGCAATCATCCGGACCTGTATTTGCAGTTCTTGAGTCCGGTCGCCGGTAGCACCAGTATCACTTCGCCGCGCGGCGGCATCGTGCCAGCACCAGCGTGGGTACAAGAGGCTGCACGAAGTTAACTGATGGAAAAACCACAAGGGTTACTCCGGTTGGTTAGATGTCCTCACTGGTTTCGGCGCACGAGCTGTGTAGTCTTGGCGGCGTCACAGGAGAAACAGTGACCCATTCCAGGGTGAATCAATTCTGATGGTCGATTGGAGGTCCATCATGTCAAACGTTGCAGGAAAGGTCATCGTCGTCACCGGCTTTGGAAAGGCGGAGCGTGCAGACTTAGAGGCTCACCTTGCGGCCGCAGGGGCAATCGTCACGCACTCGGTCTCGGGCAAGACGCAGATCCTGGTGACAGGCCCGAAGCCGGGACCCGAGAAGGTCGAGAAGGCTCGCAAGGCTGGCGCCGAGATCGTTGACGAGGCGACGATCCGCTCTCGACTGGGCTAGAGTCGTCACTGCCACAGTCGTTGATCCTCGTCGCTTGCCAAGGAAGTCGTGGAGGCCGCATTCATGAGCCAAGGTCCCAGACGAGTCCGCAAGAAGACCAGACCCGTTATCCCGCCCTGCATGGCGGCCGAGACGGAGAGCAGCGTTGACCGGATTCATGAGTTGCTTCGCGAATCGGATCCGGAGGTGTGCAGGGGGCTCGCGCGGAATCCAGCCGTACCGCATGAGTCGCTTGCGGTTCTCGCAGAGGACTATCCCGACGACGTTCTCGGCAATCCGACCCTTCAGTTTTTGATGGCCGCTAGCCCCAGCACCCTCTGGGCCTGGCCAACGCCGTCGCTGGTTGCCATGGTTCACTCGCCACATGTGGATCCTGCGCTGCTCGCCCTACTTCTGCAGAATTTCACAGTCAACAGGTGGGGAAGTATTGAGCCGTCGAATTGCTTGAAACTGCTTGATGCACTGCTGGCCAGTGAGAGGCTTCCCGCAAGGGCAGTTGCTTCTTTCCTTTCTCGGGCACCTAGCGGGAACCGCCGGGCAAGGCAACTCGAGGATGCAGCGATGCACGCCGCGCTCCAGCCCAGCGGAGCTTCCGTTGAGGATGCTCTCACCGCGGTCACAACATGCCTCTCCCTCGGTGAGTTTCGGCACCAACCGTCAATCTCTATGGTGCGCGCGATTCAGGATCCAAACCGCGTCTGTCGAGCGGTCGTTCGCGGTCTCGACGACTCTACGCGAGTCGCAGCGGCGCTCGTCACTGGTGGCGTGTCGTCTTCTCTATTCAAGGACTTTTTCAGTGATCGATCCAGGGAACTTCTTGAACTTGACCGGGCCGTCGATCCTGCGGGATTGCTTCAAGATTCCGACGGGGACGATGCCAGCCCGGTGGATCCGCAAGAGCATCTTGAGTGGCTTGAGTCTCCCCTCGCCAGACACCGGGCAAGCGCTTTGCTATCACGATTCGCAACCACGGAACAACTGCGGGCTGCCCTCCAGTTTGAACGGAGGTCGACGGTTCGTTCTGCCGCGGAAGAGGGCCTGCGCCGCGCAACGTATGGCTGTGACGAGGAAGCGCTCCTGACATCCAACGATTTCCGAGGCATCAAGACCATTCAAGCAATCGTTCGTTGGCCGCAAGTCACCGGTCAACGCCTCTCAAAGATGGTCGAAGCGGTCGCAAATGCCACGTGGTCACCGATCGATAGCCAGAGATTCAAGGCGTCACGAGACGGCTGGCGAAGATCGACGTGTTTCGCGCTCCTTGCGCGCGATGACCTTTCGGAAGCGGACATGGAGATCCTTGCAACCAGTGACCTTGCAGCCCTCGTCGTTCAGTGCGCTCACTCGACCCGCACGATGCTGCGGTATGTCATCCGTCAATCACACTCATTTGATGTACGCGTCCGCGCGTCGTGGCATCCGAATGCGGATCCACGAGATGTCGCGTGGCTGCGATCGCCGACCGGGCTCTTGGAGTCGCTTAACTGTGACCGGGATCGGCAAGAAGCCCGGATGTACCGGGCATCAGAAGCAGAAGTCGTTGATGGAGCATCAACCTCGACCGACCCAGTCGAGTACGCGAGGAGAACCAGGGGGCAGAAGGTCGGCCATATCGATCGAATTCTTGCCCTGGCACTCAAGGAGTGCCCGAAGGACATGCTTCTCCTGCGCGCGAAGAGTGATTGCTGGATCGAGCGGCTGCTCGTTGCCGCTCACAGCAGGACCCCGGACAAAGTCCGGACGCGACTCCTGGCCGACTCCTGCTGGGCAGTGGCCGTCGTCGCGAAAGATGCCCGGACTCTGAACCCGACCGCCGCGAAAGCACCAGTTGGAGCAAGAGCGACAGCTCAGAGCCAATGCGCCAGGGAGGCGTCGCGGTTTCGGCGACTCATGGCGGAAATCCAGAAGAGGCTGTCTTCTCCAAATTGGGAGGTTGTTCGGGATTGCATCCTTGAGGTCGTTGAGCAAGCCGACACGAAAGTCCTAGAGTCGATGAACAAGGGCATCACGTTCAGCATCGAATCGGCGCTAGATGGCGAGCGACATCTGCGCCTCAAGGTCAGCGACAAGTCGATATTCCGGCGGTCGGTCAAGACATGCTTCCGGCATGAAGCTGCACTCGAACTTGTTCGTGCACAAATCGGACCTGATGCACCGCTGCTCACCGCACCTCACCCACGCTACCGGTCCTTCGCAGAACGCCACAAGGGCCTCGTTCCATCGGACTACTCGGAGTTGCGGAAGTCCCTTCGAGATGTGGATGGGCTACCGTCTTTTGAGCACTATGCGGGCGATATCCGCCTGATTCTGGACGACTGCGGATCCTCGTGGTCCAACCGAGCAATTCCGCCTGTACCGGGACTTGAGAGAGTTGTTGCTGTTCTCTTCAATCAGGCTCCCTTCAGGCCCGAGTTCCTCAAGGCAGCCCACAATCTCAGCGTGATTGAAGGGCAAATCCCTGTGCTACCGAGGCTTTCCTCCGTGAGGAGCGTCTCCGGGATGGCAGAGACGACCCCGTGGGTCCCGAGTCCATTCACATTTGTTGATGAACTCACCAATCTTGAGCGACTCAATCTCGAAATCCACGGCTACGCATCGCTGCGCGATAGGGAGGCGTTTATGTTCTCTCCTGAGTCGCACCCCCAACTTCGTACACTCTGTTTGCATTGCCCTGTCTTCTCGCGATTCTCGATAAGGATTGCCGGCGACTATGTGCACCCGCACCTCCGGAGCCTGACGCTGGGACGTGCCAACATTGTCGTTGAGCAAGGAGTTGATTTTCCCAATCTCGAGTCGCTCACGTTGGTGCAGTGCGCACCAGTCCCGGAGTCGCTGCTCGGATGCGCAAGCCTCCGGTCGCTCCGCGTCGAGGGAGATCTAGGCCTTACTCAGCTCAATCTGGTCTCGGAACGGCTTGAGCGAGTCAACATTTCAGACAACAAGGATCTCCAAACCGTTGAACGATTGCGTCCGCATGGAAGGCTTGAAACGGTCGAGTTGGATCAGTGCCATTCGCTTCGAGCAGTTGACCTTGGTCGAAGCATGGAAAACCTGAAACGTATTTCCATCCGCAACTGCAATGCGCTGGCTGCTGTTTCGCTTCCTGATTCCTGTCCATCCTTGGAAGAAGTGCTGATCCATGGGTCTGCTGGTATCTGCAGTGCTGAGACTGTCCTCGGGCAACTTCCCAGCAAGACGCCACTCAAGTCCGTCGGTTTCACCTCCTGTGAGGCGCTTGAAGACATCGACGCTCTCGCTCGGTTTCCCTCGATCGAGAGGATCGACCTGAGGGGCTGCCCGTCCATACGATCGGTCGCGGCACTGAAAATCCTCGGCCCCTCGTTGCGCCTGCAGATGTTCGGCGCAGGCCGCGCAAAGGGCGAGGCAGACCTCGCGCCTGGTGTGGTGTCACGACGGCTGGGCGAAACCTGAGTTCTGCTGCGCCGGGTAAATTTGCAATGGGCGGTATTGCGAGCTTTCAGAGACAGCCCCTTGGACTGACGAACTGCGATGAATACAGCGAGCCTCACCACGTTCCTCAATACCGCTATTCGCGACGACCTCCGGCACAGCCTGATGATCTGGGGTCCGCCCGGCGTCGGCAAGTCCAGCATTGTTGCACAGTCCGCATCAAGCGCGGGACTTGAGCTCATCGATGTTCGCCTCAGCCAGCTTGCACCCACCGATCTACGGGGGCTTCCCGTTCCAGAGAGAACCGAGGAAGGCCTCCCCGTCTCGCGCTGGTACCCGCCGGAGTTCCTTCCGAGAGCCGGACGCGGCATCCTGTTCATGGATGAACTGAACATGGCTGCACCGTCCATGCAGGGCGTAGCCCAGCAACTCATCCTTGATCGCCGAGTCGGCAACTATCGGCTCCCGGACGGGTGGTTTGTCTGGGCTGCAGGCAATCGGAAGGAAGATCGAGCATCCGTCTTCGACATGCCAACGCCGCTGGCGAACAGGTTTCTGCACATCGATGTGGAGCCAGACTTCGACTCCTTCAAGTCCTATGCGATCCAACAGGGGCTGGATGACCGAATCATCGCGTTCCTGAAGTTCCGGACCGAGCTTCTTCACAAGCTGGATCCGGGCCGACCTGCGTGGCCATCGCCGCGATCCTGGTTCATGGCGGCGGCATTGCTTCGGTCATCACTTCCCTTGGCGCCCGCTATTGGCGAAGCGGCGGAAGCGGAGTTCTCCGGGTTCGTGAAGGTCTACTCAGCCATGCCGCCGTTGGAGGACATCCTCGCTGGCCGGGGGAAGCATGTGCCTTGCCCCGAGGAGATCTCCGCTCGGTACGCGGCCGTGATTGGCCTGGCACTTCGTGCGTCCAGTGGGAAGGAAGCCACGCATGCGTTCCGGTGGGTGGCAGAGCGCCTGTCGACCGAATGGGTCCGCATGTTCGTTCAGGATCTCTTCCGATCGATGCAGGCTCGCAAGCTGCAGGGGGAGTTGGGACGGCACCTCGGCACCGACCCTGAGTTCAAGAAGTTCTTTGCAGACTTCAAGGATCTGCTGGCGCTCGGATGACCGGCGCTGCTGACGAGTCACTGCAGGAACGGCGCATCTCGGCGAGCCAGATACGCCTTTCCGCATCGCACCCTTTCTTCGCAAGCCTGATGATGATGGCTCCGATTCGGCTGACCGAGTCCATCGAGACGGCAGCAACGGATGGGGAGTCACTTTTGTTCAGCCCACGATTCATCGCGCCGCTGTCGCCGCCTGAACTGGATGGGCTCATCGTGCACGAAGTGCTCCATTGCGCGCTCTTGCATGTCTCAAGACGCCGCGGTCGCGAACCGCTCCTCTGGAACATTGCGGCAGACATCCACGTGAATGGGCTGATACGTCGTGAGCCCCACCTGAAGTTGCCGACCGGCGGCGTCTTCGACGAGGCGCTCGAACACCTCTCGGTCGAGGAGATCTATGAAGTGCTGCGGACTCGTGGGCATCCAATAGAACTGCATCTCGTCGACCTGATGGCTCGATCCGTAGAACCCGGGGGAACACCCGGAGCGGCCGACATCGATCTCGAGGCACACTGGCGAGCATCGATCCAACGTGCGCTTGCAGCATCGTCACTTGCTGGCCACGGTGCACTGTCGGCTGCGCTCCTTCGGGAGTTCCGCTCCGCATGCGAGCCTCGGGTCGACTGGCGCAGCCAGCTGTGGCGCTGGCTGGTCCGCACTCCCGATGACTTCGAAGGCTTCGATCGTCGATTCGCGTGGCAGCGCATCTACGTCGAGCAACTCGAAGGGGAATCGATCCGTGCTGAGGTCTGCATCGACACGAGTGGGTCGATCAACGAAGAGCAGCTCGATGCATTCTTGGGCGAACTTCGTGGGATCATTCGTTCGTACCCAACGGTGAAGTGTCGACTGTGGTACGCGGACGCAGAGTGCTACGGGCCGTACGAGGTCGACGCAACAGGCCGGGTTCCAGAGCCGATCGGCGGCGGTGGCACTGACTTTCGGCCGTTTCTGGAGCGCGCCTCGAAAGGTGACCTTGCTGAATCGACCTGCGAGGGACCGCCGTTGCTCGTGTATCTGACGGATGGCCACGGCCATTTCCCGGACAAAGCACCCTCGGCTCCCGTGCTGTGGGCTGTCGTCCCTGGCGGGCTCGAGTCCCGCAAGTTTCCGTTCGGACAGGTCGTTCGGATGGTCTAGGCTGGTGCGCGCCGCCGCCTAGCGAACACCCGGGGCGCCGGCCGCGGCCACCACCGGCCATGCCCAGTCGCCTCGCAGTTCTGCGACCGCTGTGTTCGGATCGGCTGCGCGGGTCAGGCTTTCACTGTCCATATTGCAACTGGAATTACGCTTGGTTATCGTGCATGGATGTCCCGGGAACTCCTGTTTGCATGGCGCGGAGAGGCAGTCGCATTCGATCACCAACGGATCGAACGGCGGCAACTCTATGGCGCTAAGCGCCGGATCGCGATCGACGCTGCAGGCAACCCGTGCACGCGGGTCTCGATGACGATGGACGGGGTCACCGTCCTGCGACCAGGGATGACAGCGCAGGGCTGGTTCACCGAGGAGGGCGAGCAGGTCGAGTCTTCCGAGGTTGTGGCGGTCGGCACCGATGGCAACCCTTTGCCCCTGCATCCATCGACCGTTGGCGTCGAGCAGCAACTCGAGGGCCCGGTCAAGGCGATTGACGTCCTCGACTTGGCGGTCGAGGCGGTCCTGTTGCTGACTCCCAAGGGTCTGCCGGAGGACCTTGGAGCAGCGCTCGATCAGGGGCAGGTTTTCAGGTTCACCTACTGCTACCGACCCGATCCCATGCCGTCGACTGGCTTTCTCATGAGCAATCAGCAGGGCATCTTTGCGCTCATCGGTCGCACCACGCAGATGCCATGGATGACGCGCGAGCAAGCCGGTGATGAGGCGGCCGCGAACGCTGAGGACGACGGCGACGTTGACTTCGACATGGTCTGAGGACATCCATGCGATCGTTCCATCTCTCTGACAAGCCTGGTCGCGACGCGTTCCTTCGGCTCGTGTCCGTTCCGCGGCCGCCCGAGCCAGCTCGGGCGGCGAGGGGAAAGTCGGTTTCACATCGCCGCTTCGTGGTTTCCGGCGATCGAAACACGCACGAAGCGCTCATCGCCGTGCACGGTCCGGACTACGGACAGGCGCTGATCAACGGTGATCCGGAGATCGACCTGTCCATCACAGGCGCCCCGGTTCGTGAATCACTGTCCGTGTTTCTGGCGGTGGATGGATCGCTCTCGGTGTCAGCACCGCGGATCGTCGAGGTCGTGATCGGTCCGGACGGGTCCGAGCGCGAGCGCCGTGAACCGATCGACGTGGCGGGGAACATCGATGCCAACGAGCCGATCCGCTTGAGTAAACTTCGTTTCAAGCGTGCCGACGCCATCCGTCGATTCGTCTTCAGCCGAGCTGCGGTCGTCTCCCATGTCGACGGACTGACCTTTGAATTCCTCCGCGCGCTTGCGGAGGAACTGCATGCGGCGGACGAGCTGGTCATGATCGGTGCAGGTTCCGCAGGCCGCGAACCACTCGTGCTGCAGCAGAACGGTCTGCCTTGGCGTGGTTTCCTTGAAGGCCGTATCGACGGGGACCGTCACTGCTTGATCTTGAGATTGTCCAACATGGAACTCAAGGCCCCGGAGAAGTCTGATGCGCAGTGAATACCTGGTCGAGGCGCTGGTCGACTATCGCCGACTGGTCGCGAGCCGATATCGCGCCATCAAGCCGACGGAACTCAGCGACCTTCCGTCTGGTGAACTCTGGCTCAGTCCAAAGATTGACGGCGAGCTCGCTGGCATCGAGTTTCGCGACGGCGGGGTCTCGATCGCTACACGCGGTGGGCGCGCGGTCCCCGACTGCCCATTGCTTGGCGAACTGCGAACGGCTGCCAGTCGTGTCCGTGGACCGATTCGGATTGTTGGCGAGTTGCATTGCCGTAGTGAGGGCGGAGCGCGACCACGGATCGGCGACGTTTCAGCAGCTCTTGCGGGAAACACGAGTTTGCTCGACCGTCTGTCGTTCGCGGGCTTCGATCTCCTCAGCTGCGAGGGGCACTCGTTGCCGACAGACCATGAACAGCGCCTCGATGCCATTCGAGCCGCGCTATCCGGGCTCGGGTCAGCCAGCGCGATCGAGGCGCGCCGAACGTCTGACCGAAGCGAGATTCGGGGTGCTTGGCAGGATTGGGGTGCCAGCGGCAAGTCGGAGGGCATGGTCGCGCGCACCTTGGATGGTCGCATCTTCAAAATCAAGCCAGACATATCGATTGATGCCGTCGTCATGGCGTTCACGACACGGTGCGATGCCCCGAACCAGGTTCGCTCTGTCCTGCTCGCCCTTGCGTTGGAAGATGGCTCCTACCAACTGATCGGCGGGCTCGCCGGCCTGGGAAGTGGTCCTCAGCGCGAGTCGCTCCACGAACTCCTGACCGGGATTGAGGTCCCCAGTTCACTTCGCCAGCCGAGCACTGATGGCGGCATTTTTCGGTTCGTCAATCCTGGCGTGGTTGTGGAGGTCAACTGCTCGGACGTGCAGGCCGAGGATGCCACCGGCCGTGCACTGCAGCGTTGGGTGCTCCGGTTTGACCAACACGGATGGCACGGCCAGTCGATGGCGCCCGGGGTTTCTCTGCTTCACCCACAGTTGGTCCGAGTACGAGCCGACAAGCAAGCAAATCCGCTCGACGCTGGATTCACTCAGATTGCGCAACGATGCACCCCATCACCGGTTGATGCTCGAAACGTCGAGTTGACTGAGGATCCCGTGATGGTGACTCGGCGAATCTGGACCAAAGGCGCCAAGGGGAAGACCGCCGTGCGCAAACTGCTCGTCTGGAGCACCGGACGCACGGCGGAGGGTTGGCCTGCGTGGGTCGTTCACTTCACCGACTACAGCCCCGAACGAAAGACACCGCTTGAGCGGACCTTTCGCGCCGCCCGGAGTCGAACGGAAGCAGATGCCATCGCCGCGCGGCTCATCGACGAAAACGTCAAGAAGGGTTGGGACGAGCTGGTTTGAGTGGACCATACGCGGGGTTCAGTTCTTGTTTCCGGGAGATTCGAATGGACACGCAAGCGCAAACTGCTCGTCCGATCACCAAGTCCCAATTCAAGCTTGGTCTCGATTGCCTGCTGAAACTGAGACACGCGCGGCCCGCACATGGTCGGGAAGCACCGTACTTGCAGTCCGCAAGCCAGAACGACATGCTCCGCTTGCTCGCCGAGGGTGGCGGCACCGTCGAGGCGCTTTGGCGACAGAAGGAACCCGGATGGGTTGGACCAGCGGGGCATGAAGATGCCGTCCGGGAGTCCATCGACGCAATCCGATCGGCCGTTGAACTCTCGCGGCAACGCGGCGAGCGTGTGCCGCTGTACGAAGTGACCATCATGCACGCCGGATTTCTCGCCAGGATTGATCTGCTTCGGGTCAGTCCCCATCGGATCGAAGTCGTCGAGATGAAGGCGAAGTCAGTGGTTTCGGACGACGTGGCCGATGAGGCCAACGAGATTCTCGGAACGATCGGCAACGGGAAGACCGTCGAGCAGCGAACGATTCTCGCGCCTTGGGTTCCGTACCTGCAGGATCTTGCGTTCCAAACGGTTCTGCTTGAGGATTGGCTGGCGATGCACGGGCAAACGATCGGACTGGCTCCTGACGTTGCCGTTGAGCCAGGGCTGATCCTCGTCAACACCTCGGGGAGCGGTCGGGCAGGCGATGTTCTCAGCAATTTCAAGACCACTTACCAACTCGGGCGCCATGGGCCACGCGCACATGTGTC
>VFQT010004566.1_pt1 | contig 11349 bp, 10 predicted proteins | sample 3512381 | NCBI WGS metagenome assembly VFQT01 (sample SAMN10412376, study PRJNA504923) | tailings metagenome | isolation source: Relicate 2 Philex TSF3 active mining site | place: Philippines: Tuba, Benguet | collected 2017-08-29 | reverse complement strand
GTCCGCGCCCAGGATGAGCCCCGCGGCGAGGTCCGCCTCGGCTCGCCGGACCGGGGAGTCCCCGGCGGCCGCGGCGAGGACGGCGGCGGCCGATTCGCGGTCGCCGCGGCGGGCCAGGGCCGCGGCCCGCACCCGCGCGAGCGCGAAGCGCGCCTCCTCCGATGCCGCCTCGCGGGCGCGACGCTCGAGCGCGGCCAGCGCGGCCTCGTCATCGCGCCCGAAGCTCACGAGCGCGCGGAAACCGAGGAGCTCGATCCGCTGGCGCTGCGACGGCGTGGCGGCCGCGGCCGCGGCCTCGTCCATCCTCGCGGCGGCCTCGGGCCTTCCGGCGGCCGCGTCGGCCACGCCCCGGGCGAGCAGGGCCCACGGGCGCTCCTCGTCGGGGAGCAGGGATGGGTCCAGGGCGCGGGTCGCCGCCTCGACGCCCGCGCTGTCGTTGGTGAGCAGGGCGAGGAGGGCCGACCGCAGGCGCCGCCTCGGCGAGTCCGGCGCGAGGGCGAGCGCGCGGGCCGCATCGGCGGCGCGGGCGCGTTCCAGATGGGCGAACGCAAGGCCGAGGGCGGCCGCCTCCCGGTCGGCCGGGGTGGCATCCGGCAGGGCGAGGGCGCGGCCGTGGAGCTCGATGGCCGTCGAGGCGAGCCCGGCGGCGAGGGCGTTCTCCGCGAGGGTGACGAGGGCCCGGGCCTCGGGACGCTCGGCCAAGGGCACCTTGGGGGCGTCGCCCAGGATGGGCACGGGGAGCTCCTGGGCGCCCATCAGGGCCGCGAGGACGGCGAGGGCGGCCGTGGGCAGGCGGGACATCGGAGGGACGATGGCGGCGGCCCTCGGCCCGGGCAAGCCCCGACGCCCGCATGGTCCTGAAAGGTGACCTTCCGGCCGAGCGGGAGTGCGGAGCAGCTGGTTGGCTGACCAGCTGGCGAGTTCACTCCCGCCGCCGCATTCACCGCCGGAAGGTCATGGACGTGGCCGCGACCCTACCCCGCGTGACAGCGAGACAGCCCCTCAGCTCCCCAGTCCTCCAGCAGTTCCGCTCCCCCGCCCCTCAGCTCCCCAGCAGTTCCGCTCCCCAGCTCCGCATCTCCCCGGCTCTCCGGCAGCTCCGCCGTTCAGCTCCCCCGCCCGGCTTGGGCTCCGCCCAAGCCGAACGCCGCGTGCACCGCCCGCACCGCCTCGTCGGCCTTGGCCGGGTCGAGCGCGACCGAGATCTTGATCTCGGACGTCGTGATGAGGTCGCTGTTCACGCCGACCGAGGCCAGCGCCTTGAAGAGGGTCGCGGCGACGCCGGAGTGGGAGATCATCCCGACGCCGACGACCGAGAGCTTGGCCACCTCGCCCGCGGAGCGGACGGTGCCGGAGCCGAGGCGCCGGAGCGTCTGGGCGATGACCGTCTCGGCGCGCGCGTAGGCGTCGGTGTTGATGGAGAAGGTCAGGTTGGCCTTCCCGTCCTTGCCGAGGTTCTTGATGATCATGTCGACGCTCAGCCCGGCGTCGCCGAGGTCGGCGAAGAGGGCGGCGACCGCCTCGGGGCGGTCGGGCAGGTCGCCCACGGTGACGCGGGTCTGCGAGCGGTCGAGCGCGACGCCGGCGACGGCGGCGTCCTCCAGGGTCTTGTCCATGGACTTGATGAGGGTTCCGGGGTTGTCGTTGAAGGAGGAGCGGACCTCGAAGGTCACGTTGTGCTTCTGGGCGAACTCGACGGAGCGGGCCTGCATCACCTTGGAGCCGCTGGAGGCGAGCTCGAGCATCTCCTCGTGGGAGAGGGCGGGCAGCTTGCGGGCGTCGAGGACGACGCGGGGGTCGGCGGTGTACACGCCGTCGACGTCGGTGTAGATCTGGCAGAGGTCGGCCTTGATGGAGGCGGCGACGGCGATGGCCGTCAGGTCCGAGCCGCCGCGGCCGAGCGTGGTGACCTCGCCGGACTCGGTCGCGCCCTGGAAGCCGGCCACGACCACGACCTTGCCCTCGTCCAGGCGGGCGAGGAGGTCGCCCCCGGTGATGCGCACGATGCGGGCCCGGGTGTGGTTGCCGTCGGTGATGATGCCGGCCTGGGCGCCGGTGCGGGAGATGGCGGGGACCCCGATGGCGTGCAGCGCCATGACGGTCAGGGCGATGGTCTCCTGCTCGCCCACCGCCAGCAGCACGTCCATCTCGCGCTCCTCCGGCAGGCTGGACAGCGCCTTGGCGCGCGCCACGAGCTCGTTGGTCACCCCGCTGCGGGCGGAGACGACCACGACGAGGCGGTGGCCCTGGGACCACTGGGCCTTGACCTTGGCGGCGACGTTCTTGATGCGCTCGACGTTGCCGACGGACGTGCCGCCGTATTTCTGGACGATCAGGGCCATCGGTCAGGGCGCGAAGATGCGGAGCAGGGTGGGGGGCTCGAGCACGGTGCGCAGGCGGCCGAGCTCGGCCACGACGCGCGCCATGTCGCGCTCGTTGCCCGGATAGGTCGACAGCGTCAGCGTGCCCGTGCCGGTGTCGGGGTGCTCGTACTGGACGACGCGGGCGATGGACACCTTGTGGCGGGCGAAGATGCGGTAGATGCCCGCGAGCACGCCGTGCGTGTCCTTGAGCGTCAGGCGCAGGTAGAACGGCGAGACGATCGCCTCCTCGGGCGCCATGGGCACCGAGCGGCCGGCCTTGGCCAGCGCGTGCAGGTCGGCGCCGGGGCGGGCGCCGCCGCGGATCTCCAGCAGGGCGTCGGCGAGGTCGCCGAGCACGGCCGAGGCGGTGGCGTCCGCGCCCGCGCCGGGGCCGGCGAGGGTCGTCACGCCCACGACGTCGCCGCGCAGGGTGATGCCGTTGTTGACCCCCGAGACCTTGGCGAGGATGTCGTCCGCGGGCACGAGCGCCGGGTAGACGCCGACCGACATCCAGCCCGCGCGCAGGTCGCGGCGGACGACCGCCAGGTGCTTCAGGGTGTAGCCGAACTTGCGGGCGAAGCCGATGTCGGCCGGGCTCACCTTGCGGATGCCCTCGACGAGGGCGCGCGAGCGGGGCGCCCACTTGCCGTGGGCGAGGAAGCCCAGGATCGCGGCCTTGTGCCAGGCGTCCCCGCCGTCCACGTCGAGCGACGGGTCGGCCTCGGCGTAGCCCTTGGCGCGGGCCTCGGCCAGGGCGGCCTCGAACGAGAGCCCGTCCTCGCCCATGCGGGTGAGGATGTAGTTCGAGGTCCCGTTGACGATGCCGACGATGAGGTCGAAGCGGTTCGCGACGAGGCCCTCGCGCAGGGTCTTGACGATGGGGATGCCGCCGCCGACCGAGCCCTCCAGGAAGAGGCGCCCGCCGCCGGCCTTGGCCGCGGCGAGGACCTCCGGCCCGTGCTCGCAGAGCAGGGCCTTGTTGGCGGTGATGACCGTCTTGCCGGCCCGGAGGGCGCGGAGCACGAGGGCGCGGGCGACGCCGACGCCCCCGATCAGCTCGATGATGACGCGCGCCTTGGGGTCGTCGACCAGCCGGCGGGCGTCGGTCGTGAGCAGGCGGGAGGGCACCTTGACGGAGCGGGAGCGGGCCCGGCGGCGCACGGCCACGCCGCGGAGGTCGAGCCGGACGCCGAGGCGGGCCTCGAGGTGGGCGCGCTGCGCGGTGAGGTGCTTCCACACGCCCTGGCCCACGGTGCCGAGGCCGAGCAGGGCGACGCCGACGGTCGGCCGGCTCATCGCGCGCCCCCCTTGTCCTTGGCGAAGCGGCTCTCCTCGCCGCGGAGCAGGCGCCCGATGTTGGAGCGGTGCGTCCAGGTGTTGAAGGCCGCGAGCGCGCCGGCGAACCAGAACTCCGGCGGGCCGAAGGCCAGCGGCGTCAGCTGCGGGAGGAGCCAGCAGCTGAGCGGCAGCGAGAAGCCGAGGACGAGCGACGCCAGCGAGACGTAGCGCGTGACGAGGAAGACGAGCGCCCAGAGGGCCGCGCCGACGAGGATCGGCACGGGCAGGAGCACGAGCAGCCCGCCGATGGTCGAGGCCACCCCCTTGCCGCCGCGGAACCCGAGGAAGCACGAGAAGCAGTGGCCGAGCAGGGCGCCGACGAAGCCGGCCGCCTGGGTGTCGAAGGTGGGCGTCCCCTGCGTGGCCCAGGCGACGAGCAGGGCGGGGAACCAGGCGCCCGCCGCGCCCTTGAGCGCGTCGAGGGCGAAGACGAGGTTGCCCGGCCCCTTGCCGATGACGCGCTTGACGTTGGTCGCGCCCGGGTTGCCCGAGCCGGCGGACAGGATGTCGACCCCGTGGCGGCGCGCCACGATCACGGCGAAGTTGACCGACCCGATGAGGTAGCCGAGGAGGGCGCTGGCGCCGAGGGCGAGGGCTTGGGCGCTTTCCATGGTCTCAGGCCTCGATGAGGCGGGCGCTCACGATCGCCGGGTTGCGGCGGATCTCCGCGAGGGCCGCCTCGCCGGGCGCGGTGTCGAGCTGGTAGACGGCCAGGGCGTTGGGCCCGCCGGTGCGGCTCAGCGCCATGTTGGCGATGTTGACCTTCTCCTTGGCGAGCAGGGTGCCGAGCGCGCCGATGATGCCGGGCTGGTCCTGGTTCTCGATGAGCAGGAGCTTGCCCTCGGGCACGAACTCGAGGGTGCGGCCGTTGAGCGAGACGATGCGCGGCGAGGCGGCCTTGCCGAGGACGGTGCCCGCGGCCGAGACGGCGCCGCCGCCCGCGAGGGCGGCCTCGACGTGCAGGAGCTCCTTGTAGTCGGCCTCGGCCGAGGAGCGGGTCGAGTCGAAGCCCACGCCGAGGGCCTTCAGCTTGCCCGGGGCGTTGACGTCGTTGACGCCCTCGGAGACGCCCCGCAGGTAGCCGCGCTGCACGGAGCGGGCGAGGGCGTTGGCGCCCGACTCCGAGCCGGAGCCGAAGACGGTCAGGCGCAGGGACTCGACGCGGCCGGGCGCGGCGAGCTGGCGGACGATCGCGCCGAGGCGCTCGCCGAGCGAGAGGAAGGGGCGCATCGCCGCCAGCGTCTGGCTGTCGACGGCGGGCAGGTTGACCGCGTTGCCGGGGAAGCCGCCGTCGAGGACGGTCAGGCAGGCCTCGGCGACCTCGAGGCCCACGTTCTCCTGGGCCTCCGCGGTGGAGGCGCCGAGGTGGGGCGAGAGGTGGGCGCGGGGCAGGGCGCGGAGGGGATGGTCCTTGGGCAGGGGCTCCTCGGTGAAGACATCGAAGCCGCAGCCGCCGCACTGGCCGGACGCGAGCGCCTCGGCGAGCGCGGCCTCGTCGACGATGCCGCCGCGGGCGCAGTTCACGACCTTCACGCCCTTGCGCATCTTGGCGAAGGCGGCCTTGCCGACCAGGCCCTCGGTCTCGGGCGTCAGGGGCATGTGGACGGTCAGGTAGTCCGCGCCGGCGAGCGCCTCGTCGAGGGTCGCGATCTGCACGCCGAGGGCCTTCGCGCGGGACTCGGTCAGGTAAGGGTCGTAGGCGAGCACCTTCATGCCGAAGGCGAGCGCGCGCTTCGAGACCTCCGCGCCGATGCGGCCGAGGCCGAGGACGGACAGGGTCTTGCCGAAGAGCTCCGTGCCGGCGAGGGTCTTGCGGTCCCACTTGCCCTCGCGCATGGATTGGACGGCCTCCGGCACGGGGCGGGCGAGGCTGAGGAGGTGCGAGAAGGTGAGCTCCGCCGTGGCGATGGTGTTGCCCGAGGGGGTGTTCATCACGATGACCCCGCGCTCCGTGGCGGCGTCGACGTCGATGTTGTCCACCCCGACGCCGGCGCGGCCGACGCAGACGAGACGGGGGGCGGCGGCCAGGACCTCGCGGGTCACCTGGGTCTCGGAGCGGACGAGGATGGCGTGGACGTCGGCCACGAGCCCGAGGAGCTTGTCCGGGGGGGTGCCGTAGGCCTCGACCACCTCAAGGTCCTTGCGCGCCCGCAGGAGGGCGACCCCCGAGGGGCTGATCTTGTCGGCGACGAGGACCTTCTTCATGGCTCAATCCGGGAAATAAGCCCCCCCTTGGCCCCCTTGGCAAGTGTCCAGTGCCTTATGTCAGAGCCGCCGATGGGTCTGGTCCGACAATTCGTACACCGAGGGGTCCATGGCCTCGAGGAATTGGCAGGGATCCAGCGGACGGTACCCCTCGCCCGAGGCGGCATACCGGGGGGTCACCAGGATGAGCTGGTCCATCGCCCGTGTGCAGGCGACGTAGAACAGGCGGCGCTCCTCCTCGACGTCGCCGCTGTCGATGGCCCGCTGCAGGGGCAGCAGGCCGTCGGCCACCCCGAGCACGAACACCACCGGGAACTCCAGCCCCTTCGACTGGTGGATGGTCGTCAGGCGCAGGCGGTCCTCCTCGGGCTCGGGCGACTTGTCGGAGGTCTCCCCGTTGAGCAGGGTCACCTGCGCGACCAGGTCGCCGAGGTCGTCGAAGCGCGAGGCGAAGCCGATCAGCCCCTGCAGGTCGTCCTCCCGCTCCCGCCAGTCGGGGAAGAGGGTCCGGAGGTGGGCGCCGTACCAGCCCTCGATGGCGAGGCGGACGGATTCCGCCGGCGTGCGGGACACGCGGGCGGGGGCCGGGGCGGGCCGCCCCGCGAAGAGGTCGGCCTGGGTCGCGGCGGGCGCGGGGGCCGGGGCGGGCGCCCCCTTGGCCGCCTCGTGCCCGTCCAGCAGGTCCTCGAGCGTCAGCGCGAGGTCGGTGTAGTCGTCCTTGGCGGCCTCGCCGACCTTGCGGAGGACCTCCGGCAGGCGCAGCGCGCGGATGAGGTGCCGCCCGTCCTTGGCCGCGGCCTCCTGCGCGGCGCCGAGGATCTTGGCCGCGGAGACCGGCCCGACCTTGGGCAGGAGGCACAGCAGGCGCGTCCAGGCCACGGTGTCCGTCGGGTTATGGGCCACCCGCAGGTGGCAGAGCAGGTCCTTGACGTGGGCGAGGTCGAAGAACTTGTGCCCGCTCGTGATGACGAACGGGATGCCCAGCGTGTTGAGCTCCATCTGCAGCTCGACCGACTGGAAGTGCGCGCGGTAGAGGACGTGGATGTCCGACAGCGGCGTGCCCGACTGGTGGAGCAGGGCGATGCGCCGGCCGACGAGCCGGGCCTGCTGCGTGGTGTCGGCCACGCGGTAGACCACCGGCGCCGGGCCCGGCGGGCGCACCGGCCGGAGCTCGCGCTCGAAGCCGGGCACCGTCGGGCGGTGCCGCAGGATCTCGTTGGCGAAGGCGAGGATCTCGGGCGTCGAGCGGTAGTTGGTCTCGATGCGGTGGATGGCCGTGCCCGGGTGCCGGTCGGGGAAACCCACGACGTTCTCCCAGTCGGCGCCGCGCCAGGTGTAGATGCACTGGGCGTCGTCGCCCACCGCCATGATCTGGTGGTCGGCGGCCATCAGGTCGAGGATGCGGGCCTGCAGGCGGTTGGTGTCCTGGAACTCGTCCACCATGATGTGGGCGAAGCGCCGGCGGCAGTGGTCCAGCGCCTCCGGCGACGTCTCCAGCAGCCGCAGCCAGAGCTCGAGCAGGTCGTCGAAGTCGCACACGTTGCGCGCGGCCTTGGCCGCGGCGTAGTCCGCCGCGAAGGCCAGCACCTTGTCGGGCCCGCCCTTCATCCACTCGAGGCGCTCGGCCGCGACCTCGGCCAGGGGGCGCAGCGTGTTGCGGGCGTGCGAGACGGCGTCGAGGATGACGGGCGCCTTGGGGTTGGCCTTGTCCTTGAGGAAGGCGCCGTCGCGCGCCGTGATCACCTCGGACATCAGCTGGTCGGCCTCCTTGGCGTCGAGCACGGTGAGGTCGGGCCGGCGGCCCGCCTTCTCCGCGTGCCGCCGCACGAGGCGCAGCCCGATGGAGTGGAAGGTGCCGCCCCAGAACTGCCCGCGGGGGACGCCCGTCAGGTGCTCCACGCGCTCGAGCATCTCGCGGGCCGCCTTGTTGGTGAAGGTCAGCAGGAGGATGTCCCACGGCCGCGCGCCCTGCGCCAGCAGCCAGGCCACCCGGTAGGTCAGCGTGCGCGTCTTGCCCGAGCCGGCGCCGGCCAGGACGAGCGCGGGGCCGCGCGGCGCGGTCACGGCGGCGAATTGCTCCGCGTTCAGCTCCCCGCGGAAGTCGATCGGCGGCGCGCCCTCCACGGTGTCAGGCCGCGGGGAGGGAGCGGCGGGCGAGGAGGTCGAACTTCACCGCCTGCTCGTCGGCCTTGTAGGAGGAGCGGACCAGGGGGCCGGATTCCACGTGGCCGACGCCCAGCCCGAGGGCGCGGGCCTTCCAGCGCGCGAACTCGTCGGGGTGGACCCACCGGTCGATGGGGGCGTGCTCCTTGGAGGGCTGCAGGTACTGGCCGAGGGTGAGGATGTCGACCTTGGCCGCGGCGATGTCCGCCAGCAGCGCGTCGACCTCGGCCTCGCGCTCGCCGATGCCGAGCATGACGCCGGTCTTCGTGACGAAGCCGCGCGACTTCGCGTGGCGCAGCACCCAGAAGGAGCGGTCGTAGCGGGCGGTCTTGCGGATGGGGCGCTGGAGGCGCTCCACCGTCTCGAGGTTGTGGTTGAGGATGTCGGGGCGCGCGTCGAGCAGGGTGTCGAGGTGCTCCTGCTCGCCCCGGAAGTCCGCGGGCAGGACCTCGATGGTGGTCGAGGGGTTGCGGTGGCGCGTGGCGCGGATGGTCGCGGCCCAGACGGAGGCGCCGCCGTCGCGCAGGTCGTCGCGGGCGACGGAGGTGATGACGACGTGCCGCAGCTTCATCCGCGCGATCGACTCCGCCACGCGGGCGGGCTCCCCGAGGTCGAGCTCGGTGGGCCGGCCGGTCTGCACCGCGCAGAAGGTGCAGGAGCGGGTGCACACGTTGCCGAGGATCATCACCGTCGCGGTCCCGCGCGACCAGCACTCGCCCAGGTTGGGGCATTGGGCGGACTGGCAGACGGTGTGCAGCTTGTGCTCGTCGACGTTGCGGCGCGTCTCGAGGTAGTCCGGGCCGTTGGGCAGGCGGGCGCGGAGCCAATCGGGCTTTCGGGCGGACTCGAGCATCGGGAGCAGGGTTGGGTCTCCCGCGGGATTTTTCAAACGCAATTGCCCCCGGGTCCCGGGCCGGTCGCCAGCAGCTTGGCCGCGTACTTCGCCAGCAGGTCGGTCTCGAGGTTCACCCGGTCGCCCGCCCGGCGGCCGCCGAGGTTCGTCGCCTCGAGGGTGTGCGGGATCAGCCAGAGCGTGAAGGCGTCGGGGCCGACCTCCGCCACCGTCAGGGAGACGCCGTCGACCGCCAGGCACCCCTTGGGGACGACCAGCCGAAGCAGGTCGGGGCTGGCGGCGACCTCAAGCAGGCGGTCCCCGCCGCGGGGCTCGAGGCGGCGGACGGTGCCCGTGGCGTCGACATGTCCCGTGACGAAGTGCCCGCCGAGCCGCGTGGTCGGCAGCAGGCTGCGCTCGAGGTTCACCCGGTCGCCGGGGCGCAGGTCTCCCAGGTTCGTGCAGCGCAGGGTCTCGGCCAGCAGGTGGAACTCGGCCGTCGCGCCCTCAAGCCGGGCGATGGTCAGGCAGCAGCCGTTGTGGGCCACGCTGTCGCCCACGGCCGCGTCGCGGTAGAGCTCGGACTCGCAGCGGAGCAGGGTGGCCCCCTCCGGTCCGGGCGCGAACCCGAGGACGCGTCCGGTCGACTCGACGAGGCCGGTGAACATGGCGCCGCGCGGGCGCTCAGTTCTGGCCGCCGTTGCGCTTGGCGCGCTCCTCTTCCTCGAGCTTGGCGCGGATGCGGGCGCGCTCCTCCTCCTCGATCTGGCGGAGGCGGGCCTTGCGGCGCTCGTCCTCCTCGACCGCGGAGCGGACCTCGTCCTCGACCTCCTCGGAGGCCTTCTTGAACTCGCGCTTCGCCTTGCCGAGGCCGCGGGCCAGCTCGGGGATCTTGGAGCCCCCGAAGAGCAGGACGGCGAGGATCAGGATGACCCAGACGATGGGACCATCGAGGACGGCGAGGGGGAGGGCCATGGCGTTTGCGGTTGAAGGGTTGGGCGGACTCCCCTCAATTTCCCAGCAACCACGCGGATGTCAACCCATGTCTCCCATCGCGACGCCTGGTACTCCGGCCGCGTCCAGGGCGTCGGCTTCCGGGCCGAGGTCCTCGCCGTCGCCCGGGGCTTCGAGGTCACCGGTTTCGTCCAGAACCTCCCCGATGGCCGGGTCCTCCTCCATGCCGAGGGCGCCGAGGCCGAGGTCGAGGCCTTCCTCGTCGGGGTGGCCGAGCGCCTCGAGGGCCATATCCGCGGCGCCGAGGTCCGCGCCTTCCACGGGGTCCGCACCTGCGACCGCTTCGCCATCCGGACCTGACCCATGACGGCCCCATCCCCCGCCATCGAGATCCGCGACCTCACCAAGGACTTCCGGGTCGGTCTCCGCGGCCTGAAGCTCCGGGCCGTCGACTCGGTCTCCCTCTCCATCCCCCGCGGGCAGGTCTACGGCCTCCTCGGGCCCAACGGCTGCGGCAAGAGCACGACCCTGAAGATCGTCCTCGGCCTCGTCGCCCCGACCTCCGGCTCCTTCCGGATCCTCGGCGAGGGCTCGGCCTCGGCCGCCGTCCGCGCCCGGGTCGGCTTCCTGCCCGAGGCGCCTTACTTCCACCGATTCCTCAGCGGCCGCGAGCTCGTGCGCTACTGCGCCCAGCTGAGCGGCGTCGCCCCGTCGCGCCTCGACGCGGCGGTCGAGGAGGCCCTCGCGCTGGCCGACATGACCGAGGCCGGCGCCCGGCTCGTCGGCACCTACTCCAAGGGCATGCTCCAGCGCATCGGCCTCGCGCAGGCGATCGTCCACGACCCCGAGCTCGTCATCCTCGATGAGCCCACCGCGGGCGTCGACCCCGTGGGTTCCGGCGCCATCGGCCGGATGATCCGCGCCATGCGCGAGCGCGGCAAGACGGTCGTCCTCTGCTCCCACCTCCTCGGCCAGGTCGAGCAGGTCTGCGACCGCGTCGCCATCATGGACCGCGGCAAGCTCGTCCTCGAGGGCGCGCTCGACGACGTGCTGGCGCGGCGCGACCGCCACCAGATCACGGTCGAGGACCTCACGCCCGCGGCGCGCGCCGCCGCCGAGGCCGCCCTCGCCGCCGCCGGCGCGCGGGTCATCGCCGTCGACCACCCCCGCCAGTCCCTCGAGGACCTCTTCCGCCGCCTCGTGACGGGGAGTCGGGATTGAGCCGGCCAGGGAGGGCCAAAGTTGAAGAACGAAAAACGAAAGTCTGCCGCTTGAACGCCCGGTGAACCAGACAAACCCCGACTTGTTCCCTTAGCCGCGCCATCACCGCATACCCCCTGATCTTCGCCTGTCCTTTCGTTTTTAACCCTTTCGTTTTTCGTCATATTCCTCCCGCCCGTACCCGCGCAACAGCGAACCAGCGTAACAGCGAACCCCCTCCATGCTCTCCCGCCTCCTGCCGCTCGCCCGCGTGACCTTCCTCGAGGCGCTGCG
>VFQT010004565.1_pt1 | contig 11351 bp, 9 predicted proteins | sample 3512381 | NCBI WGS metagenome assembly VFQT01 (sample SAMN10412376, study PRJNA504923) | tailings metagenome | isolation source: Relicate 2 Philex TSF3 active mining site | place: Philippines: Tuba, Benguet | collected 2017-08-29 | reverse complement strand
CCAAGGCAAAATTATGAACCATCTAACAACAGTTAGCCCAGGGAATTTTTGATTTAACAATGAAGCTAAAGGCAATGAAATCAAAGCGGTAAAGAAAACGATTGAAAGAACCCAGAAAGCAGTTCTTACGAGAATTGAAGGTAATTCTGGTCTCGCTAATAATTCTGAATAATTTTGAAAGCCTACATAACCTAAAATTAATCCGCTTCGAGAAACTTCTCTAAAAGAAGTGCGAACCATTTCAAATGCGGGCCAAAATACCCAAGTAACAATCAAGATTAAAGCGGGGGCAATCCAAGGTAATGGCCCAAGTGGGGGCTTTCGGAATTTGCCATCAGGACGAATTTTTAAATTAGACATATCACCCCTAGTAAGTGGTCAATGCTAAGAATTTATTGCATAACTCACTAAGGGGTTTTACCCCCTAGTGAGTTTGCAGATTAATTGCGTTTCCGCAATTAGCTAATTAATTAACCTTGCTCAGCTAAGGCTTGGATATCGCCTAGTACGCCAGCGGCGTCATCTAGAGCTAAACCAACTTTTTGCTGTAGTTCGGTTTGAACTGCTGGCCAGTTAGCGAGATCGCCTGGGTAGAAAATAGCTCCAGGTAATAGATCGATAAATGGTCCAATTGCAGGATCGTTCTTGGCTTGCTCACCAGCAGAAACAGTTGCTGGAATAAATCCACCAGCTGCCTCTAGGAAGCCTAGATAGTTGTCAGGTTCATAGATGAAGTCCATGAAAGCCTTGACTGCTGCTTGGTTTCCTTCTTTCTTGAATGCAAAGAAGTAATCTTGTACACCCAAGGTGATTGCTGATTTGCCTTCATTGTGTGGGAATCCAGCAGTACCGAATTCAACGGTGCTACCTTGATCAGCCAACACAGATGGGAAGAACACAGAACCGTTAACCATAGCAATCTTTCCTTCACCGAAAAGTTGGAACACTTCGGTGCGGTTAGTAGTTGCTGGGTTTGGTTGGGTGTATCCGGCATCAACCATCTTCTTTAGGAATTCCATGGTTTCGATGTTTTCTGGAGAGTTAATTACCCATGCTCCATCTTTGTAAACATTTCCACCGTTGCCACCAGCCCAAATCATGAATTCAGCTTGAGCCTCTTCAGGTCCTAGCGGAATACCGTATGGGAATACACCTGGAACTTTTTCCTTGATAGCAGCAGCTGCTGCTTCAAGTTCTGCCCAAGTAGTTGGTGGTGCAGTAATTCCAGCTTGCTCAAAGATCTCTTTGTTGTAGAACATCGCGCGAGCAGATGCCAAGTCTGGCACTGCGTAAGCGGTTCCGTCATACTTCGAGTTGTCTAAGAATGCAGGAACAATGTCAGCCAAAACTTCTGGGCTAACAATGTCAGCTGCTGGATATAACAAACCGTCTGCTGCAAAGTTAGCAAAGACGTTTGAGTTTGCAATGTCTGGAGCTTGACCAGTTGCAACCAAAGTTGCCAACTTGTCATTTAATTGTTCCCAGTTAACAACTTCTACAGTTGCGGTAACTTGTGGATATTGCTCCATGAAACGTGCAGCCAAATCATCAAAATATGGTTGCATGTCATCTGTATATTGTGCCATCACAATATAAAGATCAGTTGCTGGAATTTCACCAGCTACCTCAGTTGTTGAATCAGTTGAAGTTTCTTCAGCTGCTTCGTCTGAGGCGCCACTTGAGCAAGCGGCCAACAAAACTGCAAGAGCAGCAATGCCGGCGAGGCTTCGCTTTAAGCGCATTTTCCCTCCTTATAGGTAGATTGCTTAGAATCTTACGCCTATAGGATTTAAATCAAAAGATGAATTCGACTTCGTTACAACTTTGTAATCAATTAACTGAATTTCTTACTCGGTCTCAAGTTGCGTAACTTTTGACAAATTTCGAGGCTGATCTGGGTTTAGTCCGCGCCTGACTGCTAGGGCCTCAACAACCAGTTGAGCCTGCACCAGAATCACAAAAATTGAGGCTAATTTTGACCATTTCTCGTCACTATATATATAGACATAAGGCTCACTTTTTGGAAAATCTCCAAAAATTATTGGCTCAACTCCAGCATCCAGCGCTCTCTTTGAGATCGCTTCTAACTCTTTGTTTGACCGATGGCTTTGTCCGTTTGTGAAAATAAGCAAGTTTTCTTCGTTATCAAACAAGGCTTTTGTGCCGTGCTGTAGTTCAGCCACCGTAATTCCAATGGCATCGATGTAACAGGTTTCTCTAAATTTCAGCGCTGCTTCGAAAGCGATGTTCTCGGTGTAACCATTGCCACAACAAATCATTGTTTTGGCATTTAATAACTTGTCTACTACCTTAGAGATTTCAGTTTTTTTAATCGCGGCATCTACAACTTGATTTATATTTTTTAATTCATGAAGAACTGATTGATTTTTGCTTAAAATCGCACAAATTGTGGTTATTGCCAACAAAGCAGTTGAATAAGACTTTGTAGCAGGAACGGCTACTTCTTTACCTGCGATTGTTGAGATTGCCAAATCTGCAATCTGCTCCAGCGTTGACTTTGGATTATTTGAAATAGCTAGAGTGGTTGCACCATTCTTCTTTGCCCATTTAAGGGCGGCAATAGTTTCTTTTGTCTCTCCTGATTGAGACACAGCAATAGCTAAAGTATTTTTTAAATTTATCTTTGAATCAAAATCAATTGCAATTTCAACGCTCTGCTGGTGAGCTTCAATTTCAAGCAGCTCTGGAAACATATATTGCGCAAAACTTGCCGCATTTACACTCGAACCTCTGGCTAACGTGATCACTCGTTCGCAATTATTTTCTTTCCAAAGTTTCTCTATTTGTGAGGATTTTTGAATTATGTTTTCAAAAGTGGCAAGAAGAGCCATAGGTTGTTCTAAAATTTCTTTTTTCATATGACTAGTCAAAATTAACCTCTTTACCTAAATGCCACACTCGACTAGTTAGGCCGTCTTCTGACAAAAGAGCAAGATCTGCCCTTAGGCCTTTCTTAATTTCGCCTCTGTCGGCTAATCCTAAAGCTTTGGCTGGTAGTGATGTAGCTGATGCAATAGCAAGCTCTGCTGGAATCTGACAATCCATAACATTTTTTATTGATTGATCTAAACGCACTGCGCTTCCTGCTATAACTCCATCTTTTCGCATAGGTGGTTGATTTTTTCTAATTTCAATTAGTTGATCACCCAACTGATATTCGCCTTCTGGCATTCCAAGTGCGGTCATCGCATCCGTTACTAATACTGTGCGATTGGCTGCAGTTTGAAAAATAAGTCTTAAGATTTCTTCGCTTAGGTGATGCAAATCTGCGATGGTCCCTAAGTAAAGATTTGGATTGATTAGCGCTTGAAGTGCCATACCGCTTTCTCTATGATGCACACCAGATTGCGCATTAAAGATATGGGTGATCATTCGGGCACCAGCGTTTACTGCGGCTTCGGTTTGTGCACTTGTTGCCATTGAATGTCCTAAGCTCACAACCACACCTTGCTCAACTAAGAAGGCGATTAACTCATTGGAGCCTTCCAACTCTGGAGCTATGGTCATTATCCTTATTTTTTTGGTAGCTATTAATTCTTTAATTTGAATTAAGTCAATCTTCCTAATCTGACTTTCATCATGTGTGCCTCGCGCTACTTTTGAAATGTAGGGCCCTTCAATGTGAACCCCTAAAACATCTGCAGCATCTTCATCACTGGCAATGTCAATTTCAGCTAATTGCTTAATTAGGTTTTCATGGCTTGCCGTGATAAGTGTTGGGTAAAAACTGGTTACCCCAGTTTTGAGTATTTCTTTTCTAAATTTTTGAAAACCTGCTTGATTCGTCTGCTGGAAATCGATTCCAAAACCACCATTTATTTGTAAATCAATTAGACCAGGGGCTAATATTCCATCGCTATCGGCAATTCTTATATCGGATCCACTTTGTATTTCATGTACAACATCAACAATCCTCGTGCCTTCAATATCAAGAGTGACTGGTGTGATTTCTCCATTCACAAAAGCCCTGGCGGCAGAAATTTTCAAAATTTATCCTGAGTTTTCATTAACGTGACCATCTTAATGTGTTTCTCAAACCTTTTCAGTAAGCCCATTTTTGATGTTGAACTTCTTTAAGATCGAAACCGTAGATAACAAAAACAAGATTGCTACAAATCCCCACGCGACCTGATAAGAACTAAATTCGTCCACTAAAAATCCAAATAACACGGGGCTTGAGGCAATTCCCACATAAAAACCAAATAGCACCACTCCAGTGGCTTGCCCTGTCGCAGATTTACTTACTCCGTTGATCACCATCAACATGCCAACACTGTTCCAGCTCATCGCAGTTATTCCTAAGAGCAAGGTTGCCACCCAAATTAACCAAACACTAAAATTGGCTCCATAAGAAATTAAAATTATCCCTAGCGCAGCAACAAGAGCCATTGTTATTAATAACTCTCGGCCGATATCAACTTTTCCAGCAAGCCATCCCCAAAAGACTCTTGCCAAAAGCGCCACAATCCCAAATGTTCCAAAGAGAATTCCTGCAGCCGATAAAGAGAACCCCAGACTTTCTACAAAATAAAGTGGCAAGTATGCCGTTAGGCATGAAATGGCCGCGCCATTAAAGAATCCATAAATAGCAATCAAGTAGACCGGCTTAGGTAGTTTTTTTGAAGTAGCTTCTTGAGTTTTCTCTACTTCACGATTTGGAATAAAAATTAAACTTAAGATTAAAGCCATGAATGGAATAACAACAGTTAACGCTAACCCAACTCGCCAGCCGAAAACTACAACCAAAGGAGCCAAAGCAAACCCAGCAGCACTTGCACCTAACTGGACTCCTGACTGTTTTATTCCAGTTATTGGGCCTCTAATTTTTGCTGGTATTTCATGTGCAATTACCTTGTTGGTGATCGGGTTTCCAAAAGCCAAAGTAATGCCAGCAAAAGCACTTAATCCCAAAATTATAAGGTAATTATTAGTAATTGATATTAAAAAGAGTGACAGAGCAACAATCAACATGGAAAAAATTGTTATTTTGCGCACTCCAATTTTGTCGACAAAGCGGCCTGCCAAGATTGAGCCAAATCCCCCAATCACAAATGAAACAGTTGTGGCTAGCCCTAACTGCGAGCGAGTTAGTGAAAATTCTCTAATTAAATCTGGGCCTAAAACCCCAAAAGCGTAGCCAAGAAAAGTGCTAGTACCCATAATTAAAGTGATACTGACTGTGATTCCACTAATTGAAACTTTTTTCACCAAAGCCACTCTCCAGGCTGTAAGTTTTCTAGTCTAGATCACAGTTAATTAATAACTTTTATTTGGTCAAAAATATGGATGGCTGTTAAAGTTTAATCAAATGAAAAAAATACAGGTCAATCATCATGGAGATACTTCGGTTCTATCCTTAATTGAATCTGAGGTGCCAATTCCTGGCCCACACGAAGTTTTGATAAAAGTAGCGGCTACCGGGGTAAATTTCATCGATACCTATCAGCGAGCCGGGTTAGCTAATTATCAAATAACTTTACCTTTCACTCCTGGCTTAGAAGGTTCGGGAACTGTTGTGGCTGTTGGTGACCTAGTTTTAGATTTCAAAGTTGATGATCGTGTGGCATGGGCCATGTCGCTTGGAAGTTACGCAGAATATGTTTTGGTTCCCGAACAAAAATTAATTAAAGTTCCTGCCGCGATTGACTTAAAGGTTGCTGCAGCTGCAATGCTTCAAGGACTAACTGCACATTACTTAATAAGCGATTGTTTTAAAGTGCTACCCAAACAGTCAGCCTTAGTGCACGCGGGTGCCGGGGGTACAGGCAATCTTTTGTGTCAATTGCTTTCGGCAAAAGGGGTAAATGTAATTGCGACTACCTCAAATGATGAAAAAGCAAAAATAATTATAGATTCTGGCGTCAATCAAATAATCCGCTATGACAAAGAATCTGTTTCAAGCCGAGTCAAAGAATTTACTAACGGTGAGGGTGTCGATGTTGTTTACGATGGAGTTGGGGCTGCCACTTTTGAAGAAAGTTTAAAATCTCTAAAAATAAGAGGCACGCTAGTGCTATTCGGTGCGGCAAGCGGCCCTGTTCCACTTTTTGACTTACAAAAATTAAATTCGCTGGGCTCACTCTATGTAACGAGACCTACCTTGGCGCACTATACAAAAACTCGAGACGAATTAGTAAATCGGGCAAATGAAATTTTTGAAGTAATTGAACACGGGGTGCTAGAGATCAAAGTTCATAAAGAATATTCATTAATAGATGCAGCCGCTGCCCATCATGACCTAGAAACTAGAAAGACCTCTGGCAAATTGCTCTTAATTCCATGAACTAATATTCGAGGATGGATCTACACAAAATCGCCTTAGATTTTTTTGAAGAAATTTGGAATCAAAAAAACGAATCAGCCATAGATAAATTTATTTCTGAAGGTGCTGCTGGCAACGACCCTAAGTTTGGTGTTGGTAGAGAAAGCTTTCGTGCTCAGTGGAAGAAGTGGTTGATTGGTTTTCCAGACATTCACTTTGAAGTGAAAGAAACTATCGCCGAGGGTAATTCAGTGGTATCTCGCTGGACTCTAACCGGAACCAATACCGGCGAATTTCGCGATAAACCTGCTACCGGAAGAAGTGTTGCAGTTGACGGTGTCAGCATTGACCGTATCGAAAACGGGCAAGTTGCCTCTGGCTTTGACGCGTGGGATGAACTAGGTCTTCTAAAACAATTGGGTTGGATACACGAAAATTAAATGAAAATAGCTGTTGCTGGGATTTGGCATGAAACTAATACCCTAGTTGAAATAAAAAGTACAAAGCAAAACTTTACAAATTTTGGTTGGTATCTAGGTCGAGATTTAGTCGATGCCTTCTTAGGCACGAAAACTGTTATGGGTGGTTATTTAGATATCTTAAATCAAAATAATCATGAAGTGATACCAATATTTGGAGCTTATGCAACGCCATCGGGAACAATTACTATCGATACTTTTGAAGAAATTTTGGAAACATTACTAGAGGGTATAGCTGAGAGGCTTCCCTTTGACGGACTGCTTTTGGAGTTACACGGTGCACAAGTTGTAGAAAATATTGATGATCCAGAAGCTCTCATTGTAAAGAGGGTTAGAGAAACTATTGGTGACATTAAGTTGGCAGTGGTTACCGACTTTCATGCCAACATGACTGAGCAGCGATTAAAATTTGTAGATCTCTGGACTGGATATAGAACTAACCCACATATTGATACTTATGAAACAGGTGTCCGCTCAGCTAATTTACTTCTTGAGATATTAAGTACCAATAAAAATTTTGGATTTAGCTTTAAGTCAATTAATAGCTTGTTTTCACCAATTGAACAATCTACTAGCGACACTCCCTTCAAGATCTTTTTAGATAAGGCTAAAGAAGTAAAAGAAAAGTTCAACTTAATCGACCTGATTGTGCATGGTGGTTATAGTTTTGCTGACGTAGCACATGCTGGGCTTTCATTTACTGCAATAAGTAATGCTGAGCAAGTAGCCAATCGTCTTGCTGCTCTGGAGGAAATGGCTAGTTTTGCTGAAAGCAATAAATCGAATATTCAGCAAAAAATTATCGAATTAGACCAAGTCATCCAAATACTCAATAACGAAGTTGATTCAAAAATTGCTATCGCTGATATCGCTGACAATATAAACGGAGGATCAGCAGGTGATTCAACGCATGCACTGAGAGCAATTATGAAAACAAAGCGAAAATTTTTGGCTAGTATTTGTGACCCTGCCGCCATAGAAAGTTTGAAAAATCGTCAAGTAGGTGAGCAGGTCGATCTAAAGGTTGGTGGATGGTCAGGCCCGCTAGTAGGAACTCCGTTAGAAATTTCTGGCAAGTTGGCCTTGTTGACTGAAGGCAGCTATACCCACACGGGAAGCATGTATACCGGTCAGAGTTTCACTATGGGTTTGGCTGCTGTCATTGACTTACCCAATGGTTCTCTTTTGATACAAACCCTTCCCCAGCAGCCAAATGATCTAGAAATGTTTCGCTGCATGGGTTTGAACCCAGATGACTTCGATTGCCTTTTATTAAAGGGAGCTATTGCACTACGAGCAACTTGGTCTGATCGAGTAGATATTTTTATAAATGCTTCATCTCTAGGGACAACAGACTGTAATTTAGGTAGACTCGAACTAACAAAGTTAAAAAATAAAATTTGGCCTCTAAAAAATTTGTGACATATATCACTAAAAAAAGTATTTCTTTTTACCCTGTTGTTTTTTAGACTCCGCCACTTGCTAAAATTTATTTCAAGATGATATTTGCAATATATAACTTCAATGATGACATCAAGAGTATGTATGAAGACTACTCTTTAGAGCCTATTTCAAAAGTTCATGAGAACTTAACAAAGAATCAATCGGTTCTTAATCTCTTTAATAGAAAATATAAATTGAAAAGGGAGGTGTAATTAATTTGTCAGCAATTTTGACTGTAGGCCTTGTGACCGCAGTTTCTGGGTATGTCCGTAAAAAGTTAGAGGAATACGATAACTGGGATTTAGCTGGAGCTACCCCAACAAACTAAAGCCGTAAATCTAAACTTGACAACCGGGTTGAATTACTTCAACCCGGTTTTATTTTGAATTTTTCTTCTTATATAAAATAGCTACAGCTACTACCAGTATTCCTAAAACTACAAAAGTCCAACCCAAATTTACTAAAAGAGTTGACTCACGCAAAACTCCATCTTCGTCTCTTTGAGTATCTAAGAGCCAAAAAAAACTAATTGTTGTTATCGCAAAAAAAAGTAAGGTAAGAAACTTGTTCAAAATCAATACTCCGCTAATCTGGATTTTTGTTTATTCTAGGGCTTAGGGTAACTACCACTATTGAAATGGGTGATTGTTGCCATATTTCTACTGTTTTCCTGTGCCTGAATCTAGGTGTAAATTAGTGCATATCAAGAAGGGGTAATTATGAACCGATCAGATTTAAATGAATTAAGAAAATTCAGAGGAACTCCCGTTATCTCAATCTTGGCACCAACTCATCGCCATGCTCCAGAAAATCAAGCTGATCCAATTTTGGTTAAGAATCTTGTCGCTGAAGCTAAAAATAAATTACTCCAATTGCAAGACAAAAGAGAAGCGGCTGCAACTTTAGAAAATATTGACAAAGTAGTAAGTGGTATTGATTGGGAAAATTTACTTGACGGGGTTGCAATCTATGCAAATGGTAAAGGTTTTTGGGCTTACGACTTACCCTTTTCTCCTCAACCAGCAGCAATAGTTGAAGACACTTTTGCTGTTAGAGAACTAGTGAAGGCATTGAATCGAACATTTCGTTATCGAGTATTAGTTTTGAGTGAATCTCCTTCTAGACTTTTCTTGGGTGACAGAGATCGCTTGGTTGAAATTAGATCTGGTTTTCCTTTAATTCATGATGGCCCTGGAGGCAAAGAGGGGCTTCCAACTGATTATGGCCAACATACTTCTGAAGTTAGAGATGAAAACCACCGACAATTTTTTAGAAAGGTTGAGCAAGCTCTAAAAGAGCTAGTTAAAGATGATCCAGCACCTTTATTTATAACTGGTGTTGACCGCTACATATCATTTTGGAATGAAATCGCTCCTCAATTTAAACCCGCAGGAGTTATAAACGGAAGTTTTGATTACATGAAAGCTGCAGAGCTAGCAACCCATGTTTGGCCTGAAGTCGAAAAGTACTTCACTAAGCAAAGAGGTGCAATGCTTGAGAGAATTGAAAAAGCAATCGCCTCACATCATTTTGCCGGTGGCATAGAAGAAGTATTTGAAGCAGCTAATCAAGCTCGTATCGAAGTACTAATAGCACCTGAGGATGTGATGATTTCTGCTTGGGTCAATGCTGAAAAAACTCAAGTCACTCAACCTGGAGTTGGGGTAGAAATCCCAGACATCATAGATGAAACCGTTGAGCGCGTTTTAGATTCTGGCGGTGAAATTTTGTTTTTACCTGTAGCTGATTTAGATAAGTACGGTCAAATTTCAGCCATACTTCGCTACTAAAAACTCCTAGTGGCAAACTCCCAATAACTCGATAAAGTGGAGCGTAAGGGGGTTTAGATATGCCGCTTTGGATGTGGTTAGCTGCAGCTGCAATCTTGCTTGTCGTTGAAATGCTGACAGTTGATTTGCTATTTGCTTCACTGGCACTAGCTGCGGTAGCAGCGGCAGTGGCTGCAGGACTCGGCTTAGGCGGAATCAGTCAGGGTCTCGTGTTTGGCGTTTTTGCAGCTATCTCTCTTTTACTCTTGCGCCCAATCGCGCTGCGTCACCTAAGAAAACGCCCCGTCAATTTTGCTACAAATGTTGAAGCATTGGTCGGCGCCGAAGCTTTCACCACAAGTGAGGTAACAGAACGTAACGGACAAGTTAAATTAAATGGTGAAATCTGGACGGCTCGATCAGCATCGGGATCGATAGCCAAAGATGAAAAAGTATTTGTTTGGGCAATAGAAGGCGCAACTGCCGTAGTTAAACCCTTAGGAGAAAAATCATGAACATTTCATTCGCATTCTTGGCTTTAGTTGTTCTTATTTTTGTAGTTGTTTTATCAAGATCGATAAGAATCATTCCGCAAGCAAGGGCTGGAATCGTAGAACGACTTGGTCGATATCACCGCACTTTAGGTGCAGGTTTAACTGTAATTATTCCTTTCATTGATCGATTACTACCATTGATAGATCTACGTGAAAGAGTTGTTTCCTTCCCGCCGCAACCAGTAATTACAGAAGACAACTTGGTGGTTTCAATTGATACTGTTATCTATTTTCAAGTGACAGATCCAAAAGCGGCTGTTTATGAAATAGAAAACTTTATTCAGGGTATCGAGCAATTAACGGTAACTACCTTAAGAAACGTAGTCGGTGGTTTAGATCTCGAAGAAGTTTTAACATCGAGAGATTCTATTAACTCCTCACTTCGTAGCGTTTTAGATGAAGCGACCGGTAAATGGGGCGTAAGAGTAAACCGCGTAGAGCTCAAAGCAATTGCTCCACCAGCCAGCGTACAAGAATCAATGGAAAAGCAAATGCGCGCAGAGCGTGAACGACGTGCAGTTATTTTGACTGCGGAAGGTGAGAAGCAATCACAAATTTTGACTGCTGAAGGTGCCAGGCAAGCAGAAATTCTTCGTGCAGAAGGTGATGCGCAAGCCGCAATCTTGCGTGCAGACGGTGAAGCTCAAGCTATTGAAAAAGTTTTTCAAGCAATTCATCAAGCCGACGCAGATGATCGAGTTCTGGCTTATACCTACCTGCAACAACTTCCGGAAATTGCTAATGGAACTGCGAGCAAAGTCTGGGTTATCCCTTCAGAATTAAGCGGAGCTGCCAAATTTATTTCAGAAGCATTCAAAGGTAA
>VFQT010004563.1_pt1 | contig 11354 bp, 8 predicted proteins | sample 3512381 | NCBI WGS metagenome assembly VFQT01 (sample SAMN10412376, study PRJNA504923) | tailings metagenome | isolation source: Relicate 2 Philex TSF3 active mining site | place: Philippines: Tuba, Benguet | collected 2017-08-29 | reverse complement strand
CCACCGACCACCACCATGTCAAGGTGGTGCTCTACCACTGAGCTACGCGCCTGCACAAAGGCCGCGAAAGATACCCTAGGCACCGATCAGCGGCAACCTGCGATTCCGTCGACCCGTCAGGGCGGCCAGGGCGTTGGCAACAGCGGGGGCCACGGGAGGTAGCCCAGGCTCGCCGACGCCGCCCGGTGGCTCCCCGTTCGGCATGATCCAGGTCTCGATGGTCGGCGTATCCGCGAGGCGCAGCGCCGGGTAGGTGTCGAAGTTGCCCTGCTCGACCGAGCCGTCCTTGAACGTGATCTGCCCATAGAGGGCTGCCGAGAGCCCGTAGATAACCGAGCTTTCCATCTGCTGGGTGACGAGCGCCGGGTTCACCACCTGCCCGCAATCAATGGCAGTGACGATTCGATGCACCCGGGGGCGCCCCTCCGGGCTCAGCGACACCTCGGCCACCAGCGCCACGATACTGCCGAAGGAGGCATGCAGGGCGAGACCGCGGCCCACGCGGGCGCCATCGGCCGTCTCGATCGGCCGCCCCGCCCAATCCGCTTTTTCGGCCGCAAACCGCAGCACCTTCAGGTGTCGCGGCTGCTTCTGCAAATGCGCGATGCGAAACGCCAACGGATCGGCCTGCGCCACAGTGGCGAGCTCGTCGATGAAGCACTCGTTGAAAAATGCCGTGTACGAATGACCGACCGCGCGCCAGAAGCCGACGGGCACCGGCAAATCCACCGCCTGATGTGCGACCTGCAGGTTCGGGATGTCATACGGCTGATCGAACGCGCCCTCGACGGTGGTCTTATCGGGACCCATCGCGCTCATGCCAAAACCGCGCGGCATGACCTGCGCAACGATCGACTGACCTGCGGAGATGGCTTGCCAGGCATCGATGCGACCTTGCGCATCCAGGCAGCCGCGTAAGCGCACTCGAGCAGCCGGCCGGTAGAAGTCATAGCGCATGTCATCTTCGCGCCGCCATTGCAGCTGCAAGAGTCGACCAGGCACTTTCGCCGCCAGCGCAGCCGCAATAGCGACGAAATCGTTATCGAGTCGCCGCCCGAACGCTCCGCCAAGATAGGTTGGCACAAGCGTCACTTGCGCTTCGGCCAGGCCCAAGGCCTGCGCGGCGGCCTTGCGCGCCAGATCGTTGATTTGCACACCAGCCCACACGGTTGCGGCCGTTCCGGTGAACTTGACGGCACAGCACACGGGCTCCATCGCCGCGTGAGCGAGGTACGGCACCTCGTAATCGGCGCGAACAACGGCGGCCGCACGCGCGAGCGCCGAATCGGCATTGCCGGTGTCGCGGTAAACGTGCGCATCGGTCGACTCGATGGCCGTCGCGAGCGTCTTTTGAATGAGACTTTGGTCGAACAGACCCGCGGGACCTGCCACCCATTGCGGAAACTGCGCATCGAGCGCACGCCGCGCGCGCCAGCGCTGATCGGCAATCACCGCCACGCAGGCTGCAGCGCCCCCAAGCGGCGGCAACTGCGCGACCTCAACGACGCCCGGCATACCGCGCGCTGCCGAGTCATCCCAAGCCTGCAACTGCCCGTCACGCTGCGGAGCGAACTGGATCTCCGCGTAGAGCATATCGGGCTCGTGCACGTCGGCAGCGAAAACCGCCTTGCCCGATACCTTCTCACGCGAATCGATACGCGGCAGCGGCTGCCCGATTAGCGTGAACTGCTCGCGCGTTTTCAATACGTACTCATCGACGATGGGTAGGTCCGCTCCGGCCGCCGCAACGACTTCACCAAATCGTAACTGTCGACCGTTCGCGTGCGAAATCACGCCGCGCGCAACGCCGCATTCCCCGGCGGACACCCCCCACTGTTTGGCGGCGGCCTGCACCAGCGAGGCACGGGCCATGGCACCGGCCTCGCGCAACGGCTGCCACAGATCGCGAATGCTGCTCGAGCCACCGGTCATGATGACGCCGAACTCGCGCACCACACGCCCGACGACGTGCTCGGTCGCATCACGCAGTAGACCCTGTTGATCTGGGCGAAACGGCAGCCCATCCACGACGGCAGCGAGATTGTTGTACACGCTATCGATGGGCGCCGCGGCAATGCGCACCGCAGCCGGATCACAATCGAGCTCCTCGGCGAGCAGCATCAGCAGGCCCGTATGCGTGCCCTGCCCCATCTCGGCGCGCGGCATGTAGAGCGTGACCGTGTCATCGGCGCCGATGCGCACCCAGGCATTAGGCTCGAACAGCTGCGCAGTGGAGTTCTCGCCATCGCGCCGATGCAGGCGCTGGCGCACCGGCCACGCGGCCCAGCCGACGGCAAGACCCGCCAAGGCACCTACCGTGCCCACGGTCGCCCAAAGAAATGTCCTGCGTTTCATACGGCGCGTGCTCCCGGCAAACCGAATGCGGATCGTTTGAGTTGCTCGATCTCATCGCGCAACCGCGCCGCCTCCTCGAACTCTAGGTTGCGAGCGCGTTTGAACATCTCCGCCTCAAGCTGTTTCATGCGGCGCATCGCCTGCTCGGGCGCGAGCGCGACCGGCGCGTTGACCGCGGATCCCGCGCGACCGGCCACACGACCGGCGGCGGCTGAGCGTCCCGCCGACTTGCCGGCCTGGCCCGTGCCCCGCCCCGACAGGGCCGCCGCGAAACCTTCGCTACGCGCACCCTCCATCACGTCGACCACTTGCTTGACGATGCCCCGCGGCACGATGCCGTGACGCTCGTTGAACTCGAGCTGCTTGCGTCGCCGGCGAGCGGTCTCCTCGATTGCCCGTTGCATCGATCCGGTGACTCGATCGGCATAGAGAATGGCGCGCCCGTTGAGATTGCGAGCCGCACGCCCGATGGTCTGGATCAGTGAATTCTCCGAGCGCAAAAATCCTTCCTTGTCGGCATCGAGGATCGCCACGAGCGCGACTTCGGGCATGTCGAGACCCTCGCGCAGCAGATTGATGCCGATCAGCACATCGAACACGCCAAGCCGCAGATCCCGGATGATTTCGCTGCGCTCGACCGTCTCGATGTCCGAGTGCAGGTAGCGAACCTTGATGCCGTGCTCATCGAGGTACTCACTCAAATCCTCCGCCATGCGCTTGGTCAGCGTGGTGATGAGCACACGCTCGCCGCGCTCGACGCACTGGCGGATCTCCGAAAGCACATCATCCACCTGCGTGCGCACCGGCCGAATCTCGACCTGCGGATCGACGAGGCCCGTGGGACGAACCACCTGCTCTACGACCTGGGACGCATGCCTCGCCTCGTAGTCACCGGGCGTGGCCGAAACGAAAATCATCTGCGGCGCCAGGCGCTCCCACTCCTCGAACTTCAACGGACGATTGTCGAGTGCCGAGGGCAAGCGAAACCCGTACTCGACGAGCGTCTCCTTGCGCGAACGATCACCCTTGTACATGGCGCCGAGCTGCGGCAACGTTTGATGACTCTCGTCAACAACGAGCAGAGAATTCGGCGGCAGGTAGTCGTACAGACAGGGCGGCGGCTCTCCCGGCTCACGCCCCGAGAGGTACCTCGAGTAATTTTCGATCCCCGCGCAGTAGCCGACCTCCTTCATCATCTCCATGTCGAACATCGTGCGCTGCTCGAGGCGCTGCGCCTCGACAAGCTTGTCGGCGGCGCGCAGCTCTGCAAGTCGCTCGCGCAGCTCATCGCGGATCAGATCGATGGCCCCGATCAGCCGATCCTTGGGCGTGACGAAGTGGGTCCCGGGGTACACCGTGTACCGAGGCACCTTGCGCAGCACGTTGCCCGTCAGCGGATCGAACACCGCGAGCGATTCAATGGTCTCGTCGAATAACTCGACGCGAATCGCCTCGCGCTCGGACTCGGCGGGGAAGATATCGACGATGTCGCCTCGCACGCGGAAAGTGCCTTGGCTGAAATCGATTTCGTTGCGCGTGTACTGCATGTCGGCCAGACGCCGCAGCAGCTTGCGCTGATCGAGAATCTCGCCGCGCACCAGATGCAGCACCATCGCAAGGTAAGCCTGCGGGTCACCGAGGCCGTAGATCGACGAGACCGTTGCGACAATGATGGCATCAGGTCGCTCGAGCAGTGCCTTGGTTGCCGAAAGCCGCATCTGTTCGATGTGCTCGTTGATCGAGGCGTCCTTCTCGATGTAGGTGTCGCTCGAGGGCACGTAGGCTTCGGGCTGGTAGTAGTCGTAATACGAGACGAAATACTCGACTGCGTTGTCGGGAAAGAACTCGCGAAACTCACCGTACAGCTGTGCAGCGAGCGTCTTGTTATGCGCCAGCACGAGCGTCGGACGCTGCACGGCCTGAATGACGTTGGCGATCGTGAACGTCTTGCCACTGCCCGTCACGCCAAGCAGCGTCTGATGCGCAAGGCCTGTGTGCAGCCCCTCGACGAGCGAAGTGATGGCAGCCGGCTGATCGCCCGCGGGGGTGTACTCGGAATGCAGACGAAAGGCAGTCATGGCTTCGGCTACTATAAACCCCGAACCTCATTCCCCCCAGCCCCGAAGCAGGCGGAGTACATCGCGGTGTCGATCCAGCTTTCCCGGCGCGTGCAACGCGTCAAACCCTCCCCCACGATGGCAGCGACCGCACGCGCGGCACGTCTCAAGGCGGAAGGCCGCGACATCATCAGCCTCACTGCGGGCGAGCCCGATTTCGCGACGCCGACCGAGGCGGCCGAGGCCGGTATCGCTGCCATCCGCGACGGTGCCACGCGATACACGGACGTGGGCGGCACGACTGAGCTCAAGCAGGCGATCTGCGACAAGTTCGCCGCCGACAATCATCTGCACTACAACCGCGCGCAGATCCTCGTCTCCTGCGGAGCCAAGCAAACGCTGTTCAACTTGTGCATGGCGGTGCTCGATCCGGGCGACGAAGCGATCATTCCAGCGCCCTACTGGGTGTCCTACCCCGACATGGTGCGCCTGGCCGATGCGACACCCGTGATCGTCGACACGACGATCGAAACGGGCTACAAGCTCACGCCGCGACAACTGGCGGCCGCCATCACCCCGGCGACCCGTCTGCTGCTCATCAACTCACCCTGCAACCCGACCGGTGCCGCCTACTCGCGACTCGAGTGGCAGCAACTCGGCGAGGTGCTGGCGGCACACCCGCGCGTGCTCATCGGCACCGACGACATCTACGAGAAGATCTGGTGGGCCGATGAGCCCTTCAGCACGCTCGCCGAAGTCTGCCCCGCGCTCTACGAGCGGACCATCACCATCAACGGCGTCTCGAAGAGCCACGCGATGACCGGCTGGCGCATCGGCTACTGCGGGGGACCTGCGGAAATCATCACGGCAATGGCGACCATCCAGGGACAGAGCACCTCGAACCCCTCCAGCGTGTCGCAGCGCGCCGCATTGGCTGCGCTGCGCGGCGATCAGCGCTGCGTCGCCGACATGAACGCCGAGTATCAGCGCCGGCACGATTTCTTCATCCCGGCGCTGGCCGCCCTACCCGGTTTCGAGTGCCGGCGAGCCGAGGGCAGTTTCTATGCTTTCGTGCGCATCACGGGCGCGCTGCAGCGCCTCGGGCTGGCCGACGATCAGGCCTTTTGCGACCGGTTGCTCGAAACTGAGGGTCTTGCGCTCGTGCCGGGCAGTGGCTTTGGCGCACCCGGCCACGTCAGATTGTCGTTCGCCACCAGCCGCGCACAGCTCGAGGCCGCCTTGGAGCGCCTCGGACGCTTTTTGCGCTCCGCTTGACGTCACCCGGCGCTTTCTTGAGAATGCGCGCCTTCTTTCTGCCGCCCGTTCCCCGGTAGCTCAGTCGGTAGAGCGTCGGACTGTTAATCCGCAGGTCGTTGGTTCGAGTCCAACCCGGGGAGCCACTTCAGAAGTGCGGTTTGTCCGTCGAGGCGTTAAAACGTTCGACGGCTTCAGCAATGATTCGTCGCGCCTGCTCGGCATCACCCCAGCCACTGATCTTCACCCACTTACCGGGCTCGAGATCCTTGTAATGCTGGAAAAAGTGCCCGATGCGCTCGAGCCAGTGCTTGGACACCTGCCCGATGTCGTGCACGTGCGTATAGCCCGAGAAGACCTTGTCGATGGGCACGGCGAGGAGCTTTTCGTCAGAGCCCGCTTCATCCTGCATCATCATCACGCCGACCGGTCGGCAACGGATCACTGAACCTGGCACCAAAGGCAGCGGCAGAATCACCAGCACGTCCGCAGGGTCGCCATCGCCACAGAGCGTGTGCGGGATGTAGCCGTAATTGCAGGGATAGCGCATCGGCGTCGAGAGGATGCGATCGACGAAGATCGCCCCCGTGGCCTTGTCAACCTCGTACTTGACGGGGTCCGCATCCTTCGGAATCTCGACGATCACGTTAACGTCGTTCGGCACGTCCCTGCCGGTGGGTACGAGATCAAGCGCCATGCTGCGTGCCTCCTTGGCCTTTGCAGTTCAAACTTCGCAAAAAAAACGGCGCTCCTAAACGGAGCGCGAGATCAGCTCCTTCATGATTTCGTTGGTGCCGCCGTAGATGCGTTGCACCCGTGAATCCACGTACATGCGACAGACCAGATACTCGTTCATGTAGCCGTAACCGCCGTGCAGCTGCACGCACTCGTCGAGCACTTGCTGCTGCATGTCGGTCACCCAGTACTTGGCCATCGAGGCCGTCTCGGTATCGAGTTTACCCTGCAGCAATTTCTGGATGCAGTCATCGACGAACACCCGGGCCACGCGGGTCAGGGTCGCGCACTCGGCGAGCTTGAAGCGGATGTGCTGCATTTGACCAATGACCTGTCCAAATGCCTTGCGCTCCTTTACGTACTTGGAGGTTTCGGCCAACGCACCTTCCATTGCGCCGACGCCGCAGAGCGCAATCACCAGCCGCTCGTAGGGCAGATCGCCCATCAGCTGGTACATGCCGAGGCCCTCTTCGCCGCCGAGCCGACAATCCGCCGGCACTCGCACGTCTTCGAAGAAAAGCTCCGCCGTGTCCTGAGCGGGCATGCCCATCTTGTCGAGGACTCGACCGACGCGGTAACCGGGCAGATTCTCGGTCTCCACCATAATCAGCGACAAACCGCGCTTGCGATCATCCGGGTTGGTCCGCGTGACCAGCATCAGCAGCGAGGCCTGTCCGCCATTGGTAATGAAGATCTTCGAGCCGTTGATGCGGTAGTGATCGCCCTCGAGCACCGCTCGAGTGCGCACGCCCTGCAGATCCGAGCCTGCGCCGGGTTCGGTCATGGCGATCGCGCCGATGAGTTCGCCCCGGGCCATGCGCGGCAACCAGCGCTGCTTCTGCGCCTCGGTGCCATAGTTATAGACGTAGTGGGCGCACATGCTGTGCACGCCTTGGCCAAACCCGGAAAGACCCCGGCGGGCAAGCTCCTCGTAGAGCACGGCCTCGTGCCGGAAGTCCCCGCCCCCGCAACCGTATTCAGCCGGCAGATCGAGACACAGCAACCCCATATCCCCTGCCTTGCGCCAGATATCCTTGCCGACGCCGTGCTGCGCACGCCAACGCGCATCGTGGGGCACCATTTCGGCCTCCAGAAACCGCGCCACCGTCTCACGAAAGGTACGCAGGTCATCATCCATCCAGGGCGATTCGTAGGGCAGCATGAGCAGGGAACTCCGGCAATCAGGATCGTTCGACCAAGATAAAAACGATAGCATTTGGCTCGCCTTCTTCCCATCGCTGCGGTCACAATTTGGCAGTCGTGACCCGTCGTTTTGCCACTCTCGTTCTACTCGTCGTAGGCTGCGCCACCTCGATCGCGGTACCTGCGCGTCCTTAATGAGTTTGCGATCCCGTTACGCGCGATTGCCACCGACATCGACTCGGGGCGGATGAAGGTGCTCGACGAGGGCATCCTCAATGCGGCAATGCGGCCGTCCGAGCGAGCATGTCGGTCCCCGTCGTGTTCGCACCGCAGGAAATCGACGGTCGGCTGTACGTTGATGGCGGCCTGGTATGCAACCTCGGCATCGACGTCGCGGGCGACCTGGGAGCCACACGCATCATTCCGGTGAATCTCGGCACGAGTCTCGCCTCGCGCGACAAGGTGGCGAGCGCGCAGCCTACCTCTTTCTCGGCCGACCCTGAGCCGATCGCTTCGGCTGAGCCGCGGATCTCCCCTCACCCGTCGCGACAACTCGGCGTAAATGGGCCCGAAACTCGGACCCAAGCTGCGGGTGCGCGAGTGCGTAAGCGACGGTCGCTTGCAGGTACCCGAGTTTGCTGCCGCAATCGAAGCGCTGGCCGCTGAATCGATGCGCGTACACGGCCTCCTCCTGCAGCAATCGAGCGATACCGTCGGTGAGCTGGATCTCGCCACCCGCCCCTTTGCCGATGCGCTCGAGATGATCGAAGATCGCCGGCGAAAGCAGGTAGCGACCGACCACCGCCAGATTGGACGGCGCCTCGGCAGGCTTAGGCTTCTCGACGATGCTGCGGATGCGCGCGGTCGTGCCACGGGCTTCGACCTCGACGATGCCGTATTTGTCCGTCTCGCTGCGGGGCACAACTTCGCAGCCGATGACGCTCGCGCGTTTAGCCGAATACACCTCCGCCATTTGGCTGAGGCAACCGGGCTCCGCGGTGATCAGATCGTCGGCCAGATGCACGAAGAAGGGCTCGTTGCCCACCGCCGGACGCGCACAGAGCACCGCGTGACCGAGACCGAGCGGCGCCGGCTGACGAATGTAAATGCAGGTGGCGTAACTCGGCAGCACGCTGTGCAGTTGTTTGACGAGCTCGGACTTCCCCTGTGACTTGAGCAGGTTTTCAAGTTCCTGATCGGAGTCGAAGTGATCTTCGATGGCGCGCTTGGATGCGCCGGTGATGAAGACCAAACGCCGTGCCCCAGCGGCGAGCGCCTCCTCGACGGCATACTGGATCAGCGGCTTGTCGACCACTGGCAACATTTCCTTGGGACTCGCCTTGGTGGCGGGCAAAAACCGCGTACCGCGGCCAGCGACCGGAAAGACGGCCGTTTCGATAAGGGGGCGTTTGGTCATGCGTCAATAATAAACCAAACGCCCCGAGACTCAGCGTGAGAGACCTGCGCCGCTCGCGCCCCCCGCAGAGCCCGATGAGCCGGGCTTCGCCGTGGTGCGGGCCGGCGCCTTGCCGCCACCCGAGCCTGTGGCTGCCGCGGCCGCAGGACCGACTCGTAGGCGCGGACGGTTGAGCTCGAGCGTCTTCGGGCCGATACCCTTCACGAGCGCGAGTTCGTCGACCGAGCGGAACGCACCGTTGCGCCTGCGATGCTCGACGATGGCTCGGGCCTTGGACTCGCCGATGCCCTCGAGATCGCGGGCGAGCGTTGCCGCATCGGCCGTATTGAGATTGACGAGAGTCTGCGCAGCACCGGCGAGCGGCAGCAATGTGAGCAGCAGCAACAACACATGTTTGATGGTCATGGAAGCCTCCTTAGGGTTGGACCTAGGCAGGCTAGAGGCGCACCGAGTGTGCTAGCGAGAGTTCAAAGCGTGGAAAAAACCCGCAATGACGCGAGTTGGGGAGCGAACGATCGCGACTAGTCGCGGATCGGGTGCACGATGCTGTCGTTGACGCGCTCGCGCAAATCTTTGCCGGGTTTGAAATGCGGGACGTACTTGCCGGACAGGGCGACCGCCTCGCCGGTCTTCGGGTTTCGACCCTGACGCGGCGGCCGGAAATGCAAGGAGAAGCTGCCAAAGCCGCGAATCTCGATGCGCTCGCCTGCCGCCAAAGCATCGCTCATGATCTCGAGCATTTGCTTTAAGGCAAGCTCGACATCCTTAGCCGGCAGATGCTTCTGCTTGGCACTGATGAGTTCGATGAGTTCCGACTTCGTCATGACAGCCCCGTGACGTCGTCGGACGAGGATGCGGAACCGAAGCCCCGCATCCTCGCCCAAATTCCCTAGCCCTTAGCCGCGATCGCGATCTGAGTTGATCTGCGCCTTGAGCAACTCGCCGAGACTCGTGCCCGCGGTCGGGCCCGTCTGCTCGGAACGGTAACTCTGCACGGCCTCGGCTTCCTCGTGGGCTTCCTTGGCCTTGATCGACAGCGAGATCGAGCGGGTCTTGCGATCCACGCCCATAAACTTGGCATCGATCTCGTCGCCAGCCTTCAGGAACTGGCGAGCATCCTCGACGCGGTCCCGGCCGAGCTCCGAAGCCCGCAGCTGACCTTCGATGCCGTTGCCGAGATCGATGATCGCCCCGCGCGCGTCCACTTCCTTGACGACACCGCGCACGATGCTGCCCTTCGGGTTATCGGCGATGTAGCCCGCGAACGGGTCCTTCGCCAACTGCTTGATGCCGAGGCTGATGCGCTCGCGTTCCGGATCGATAGCGAGCACCATGGCTTCCACCGTCTGGCCCTTCTGGAAGTTGCGCACGGCTTCCTCGCCGGGCACATCCCAGGAAATGTCCGAGAGGTGCACCAGGCCGTCGATGTTTCCCGACAAACCGATAAAGATGCCGAAGTCGGTAATCGACTTGATCTGACCCGACACCTTGTCGCCGCGGTTGTAGTTCTCTGAGAACTCGCGCCACGGGTTCGCCGCGCACTGCTTGAGGCCGAGGCTGATGCGGCGACGCTCTTCGTCGCAATCGAGCACCATGACTTCGACTTCCTGACCGGTCTGCACGATCTTGGCCGGATTGACGTTCTTGTTCGTCCAATCCATCTCGGAGACGTGCACGAGACCCTCGACACCGTCCTCGATTTCGACGAACGCTCCGTAGTCGGCAATATTGGTGACCTTGCCGAACACGCGGGTATTGGGCGGGTAGCGCCGCGAGATGCTCTCCCACGGATCGGCACCCAACTGCTTGAGGCCGAGGCTCACGCGCGAGCGCTCGCGATCGAACTTCAGGATGCGCACCTCGACCTCATCGCCCACCTTGACGACTTCCGAGGGGTGCTTGACGCGCTTCCATGCCATGTCGGTGATGTGAAGCAGGCCGTCAATGCCGCCGAGGTCGACGAACGCGCCGTAATCGGTAAGGTTCTTGACCGACCCGCGTACCACCGCGCCTTCCTGCAGGTTGTCCATGAGCGCCGTACGCTCGGCCGAGAACTCCTGCTCCACGACAGCGCGGCGCGAGACCACGACGTTGTTACGCTTCTGGTCGAGCTTGATGACCTTGAATTCAAGCGGCTTGTTCTCGAGATAGGCGGTATCGCGAACCGGACGCACATCGACGAGCGAACCGGGAAGGAACGCGCGGACGTGCTCGATCTCGACAGTGAAACCGCCCTTGACGCGACCGGTGATGATACCGACGACGATCTCCGCTTTGGAGAACGCGTCTTCGAGGCGAGTCCACGTGCGGGCACGCTTGGCCTTCTCGCGCGAGAGGCGGGTCTCGCCCGTGCCGTCCTCGACGGAATCCAGGGCCACTTCGACCATGTCGCC
>VFQT010004562.1_pt1 | contig 11361 bp, 6 predicted proteins | sample 3512381 | NCBI WGS metagenome assembly VFQT01 (sample SAMN10412376, study PRJNA504923) | tailings metagenome | isolation source: Relicate 2 Philex TSF3 active mining site | place: Philippines: Tuba, Benguet | collected 2017-08-29 | reverse complement strand
CATCTGTTTGGCATGCTTGATTTTTTACCAATGGCACATGCACAAAATCTTCAGCCTCAGTTGCTCTGACCAATCCATGACAAGCAAGCACAGCAAATCCCATTAAAAATATACGTTTTATCATAGTAACCTCCGTGATACCATTTAATAAAATCTTTAGATAATCTAATTATACCCCACTACACAATCCAAACAACACGCTCACCAACCACGCTTAAAATCGCGCGCTATTCTTTCTATCTGAAAATTTATGCTTGTTTTACCCATCATTCTTAAAGAGAACGCGTCTTAAATTTTATTTTTTTAATAGGCTCAAAGTCAAAAAAGCACAAGAATCTTGTTTTTATGGTTTTTACTTTTTTAAGCTTACTTTTTAAAATGAGTCCTCACGTGTTATAAGGATAATCTATGACCACTATTACAAAAAACTTTTGTCGTGCCTTGCTTGTAGGCACAGCCTTTATTGCTTATTTTTCTTTGAGTCGCCTTTATGCTGATGATCTTTATTCAGGCCCAACACAAATAAGCAGTCAAACTTATTTATCGACACATCCAGTATATGCAAATATAGCCGCACGCACCAATGCTTGGAACTGTGCAGGATTCGATAATGAAAAAGGAAATGGGTTCCATCTTAATGGTTACTTTCAAACACATGGGCCATCAAATCTTTTAAAACGTTATTTTTTAATGCAAGATCGTGACGCTATTGTTGTAAGTAATACCCATGCAAATCGTGATATCAGACCCGAATGGTTAGGACTTCCTAATACTTTTGGTGGAAAATTCACCATGCAACCAGAACAGACGCAATCAGGGTTTGAAATAGAATATAGAAGATCACTCAAAGGATTACTTGATATAGATTTTTTAAAAAATATGTGGGTTGCTGCAAGTCTGCCTATTGTATTTATCAAAAATAATCTGCATTTTTCGCAATCAACTATTACTAATCAAGCAGCTCCAACTAATACAGTATACGATATTGTAACTGCATTTATAAACCCTGCATGGAACTACCAAAAAATTCATACAACCAGTGAATCTAAAGTTCGCCCTGCTGAATTACGTTTAATGCTTGGAAAAACTTTTTTAGACGATCAAAGAATGCTTTTAGTTTCTTATTCTGGACTATCACTACCAACACAAAGCACTCAAGACAATCGTCATATTTTTGCTGCAATACCAGGATATAATGGGCATGTTGGTTTTATATGGGGCGTACATATGCAAGCACCACTCACTGGTTTTAAAAGTCATGCATTGTGCGCATTCTTTTTAGATCTTGAAAATACTTGGCTTATAAGAAATCACCAATACCGTACTTTTGATTTAAAAAATAAAGAATGGAGTAGATATCTCTTATTAAGACGCAGCGGTCAAACAGCAAACGAAACAACTCCAGGTGTTAACGTTTTAACACAATATGTAAGACTATCTCCTTATAATATTGTAGATGTAGCTGGAGGACTGCGTTGTTCCTTTAAACGAGTTCAAGTTGAAGCTGGATTTGGATTATGGGCACATGGAGGAGAACGAGCAAAATTATATTATCCATGGCAAGAAGTGTATGGCATTGCAGGAACTTTAACTAATACCTCTGCAAGTGGTAGCACTATTCGCGATCAAGCTGCTAATGATGCTACCTTTACTACTATTAAAAAAAATGATATCGACTTTACTTCAGGTACTGCGCCTGCAACTCTTAACTGGCGCATACACACTAATCTGGCTGCACAACTGCGCGAAGAAGAAGGGTCAGCATTTTTAGGTGCAGGATTTTTTGCAGAGTTTCCTCATAACAAAACAAAATCATTTGAACAATGGGGACTTTTTGTAACAGTAGGTGGTGCATTTTAAAAAAAAAGGGGCATAAGCCCCTTTTGATTATTAAGATAAAAACAATCAGAAGTACTTAATACATACCTCCCATACCACCCATCCCCCCTGGCATTGGCGCTGCTACTTCCTTTTTTTCTTCTGGAAGATCGCAAATCAATGCTTCAGTTGTAAGCATAAGTCCAGCAATAGATGCTGCATTTTGAAGCGCTGAACGGGTTACTTTAGCAGGATCAACAATACCTACTTTTACCATATCAACCATTTCACCCTTTTTAGCATCAAAACCAATTTCATCTTTTTCTGCACGTACTTTTTCTACAATAACAGAACCTTCGTATCCAGCATTTGAAGCAATAATACGAAGCGGTTCTTCTAGCGCACGACGCACAATTGCTGCACCAAGAAGTTGGTCACCAGAAAGTTCCAAAGCATCAACCGCTTTTTGTGCACGTAGTAAGGCCATACCACCTCCAGCAACAATACCTTCTTCTACTGCTGCTCGTGTTGCACGCAACGCATCATCAATACGATCTTTCTTTTCTTTCATTTCAACTTCGGTTGCTGCACCCACTTTAATAAGAGCTACACCACCAGAAAGTTTTGCAAGACGTTCTTGAAGTTTTTCTTTATCGTAATCTGAACCACTTTGTTCAATTTGAGCTTTAATCTGAGCAACACGTCCTTTAATATCAGACTCATTACCAGCACCATCAACAATAGTTGTAGTGTCTTTAGTAATGATAACTTTTTTTGCAGAACCAAGGTCAGCAAGAGTTAAAGTATCTAAAGTAATACCACACTCTTCTTCAACCAATACACCGCCAGTCAAGATTGCAATATCTTTAACCATCTCTTTACGACGATCTCCAAAGCCTGGAGCTTTAACTGCTGCTACTTGCAAAGTTCCACGTATTTTATTAACAACTAATGTTGCAAGCGCTTCACCTTCAATATCTTCAGCAATAATTAAAAGCTGACGTCCTGCTTTTGCAACTTGTTCTAAAATATGAAGAAGAACCTTCATTGAACTAATTTTTTTATCATAAAGCAGAATTAATGGATTTTGCATCTGCACTTCCATCTTTTCTGAATCATTGACAAAGTATGGAGAAAGATATCCACGATCAAATTGCATACCTTCAACAACTTCAAGTTCGTTATCCATGCCTTTTGCTTCTTCAACGGTAATAACACCATCACGTCCTACACGATCCATTGCCTGTGCAATTTGCTGGCCAATAACGGTATCTGAGTTTGCTGAAATAGTTGCAACTTGCTCTATCTCTTTTTTATCACTCACCTTTTTAGAAGTTTTTTTAATAGCAGCTACACACGCTTCAACGGCTTTTTCTATCCCACGTTTAAGTTCCATAGGATTAGCACCAGCAGTAACGTACTTATTACCTTCACGAAAAATTGCTTGCGCTAAAACTGTTGCGGTAGTAGTTCCATCTCCAGCAACATCAGCAGTTTTACTTGCAACTTCTTTAACAAGCTGTGCGCCCATATTTTCTAACTTATCAGCAAGATTAATTTCTTTAGCAACAGAAACGCCATCTTTTGTAATGGTTGGGGCGCCAAATGGTTTTTCAAATGCAACATTTCTACCAAGAGGCCCAAGGGTCACTTTAACAGCATTTGCTAATGTATCAACACCACTACAAATTTTTTCTCGTGCCTGAGCACCAAATATTATTTTTTTTCCAGACATTGTAATCCTTTAACTTTCAAGAATTGCTAACACTTCATCTTCTTTGATGATAAGGCATTTTTCATTAACTTCAGTCCCGGCATATTTGCCAAATAACACTGTATCGCCAATCTTAACCTGTAGAGGGGTATAGTTACCCTGACTGTCTAGTTTGCCTAATCCAACAGCAAGAACAACTCCTGTTTGCCCTTTTTCTTTAGAACTTTCGGGAATATACAAGCCTCCAGCTGTTTTAGTTTCTGATTCGCTTCTTTCTATATATAAGCGGTCATAAAGCGGACGTACTTTTTTCATAAATTACTCCTTACTTATTATGTAGACTATAATTGTTACAAATCCTTGTGGCATAGTATACTTCAACAAAAAAAGAGTGCAATTATTTTATAGAACAAGACTCATATTTTCTTAAAAAAAACCCGCAGCTACTATTACAAAAAAAATTTAAATCCTTACTTTTTCTTTATAAAAAATCTGCATTAAAGAATAAAAAAATAGTAATATTTGACTATTGTCGCAGCTTAGAGATAAAAATATGTCTCTTTTCTTCAAACTGAATAATCAAATATTTGACTTTGAACGGCATTCACCTTACATTTTGAGGCAGTGGAAAATTATCACATAAATAAATTCATGAAGGAGTTTTTATGAATAAAAAATTTTTTATAACAGCATTTGCGGTTATTGCTCTTATTGCTCATGTAGAAAACATTAAATCTAATGAGTCTAGGGAAAAACCTTCTTCTAATTTTTATGCTTTCTTTTTTTCCAAATCAACTAAAAGCGGTATGAGCTTTTCCCCTCTTGGTTTTGCAGCTAAACACAAAAATGAAACTGCTTTTGTTGGTGCACTTGCTTACAAAAACAGAGCTGTTTTAGCTAATGTTATCAACACAGCTGGCTCAAAAGTTGCTATTCTTGGTAACAAAATTGCTCCTCGCGCTACCGCTGTTGTAGTAAAAGGTGTTAATAGTGTAGTTGATGCAACAGGTAAATTTGTTGGTTTAGCAAAAGCTTCTAGCGACAAAGTATTATCACATATTGGAACCAATTCAGATGATGCTTTAAATGCTCTAGCAAACGGTACTATGGCTATTATTTCCGCTGATTACAAAATATTTAATTGTTTCACCGATGGCAAAACACAAAAGAGAGTATTAGTAACAACCGCAGCTGCTCCAGTTTTAGCTGCAACATACTCAAGGATTACTGGCAAGGAAGCAAATCTTTCAAAAGCTGTTAATATTGGTGCTGCATTTGGTTACTCTGCATCTTTAAGTGCTCTAAGAGGCTTAGTTACAACAACTGCTGATTACTTAAAAAATACAGTTAAAGGAGCTGTAATTATTACAGTTAACAGCGATAATGCAGATCCTTTTGCGAACACGCAAGCTTAAAGCTTAAGCTTACATTAAATATTTCCATCTTGGTTTACAATAAAAAAGGCTCTACTTTTTGTAGGGCCTTTTTTATTGCATGACTATTTTGTTATAATCAAAGTCTGTTTCATAAATTCAAATTTGGTGATAATATGATAAAAATTTTTCCTGCGCCACTGCATATGTCTTTAGATAGTTGTGTAAAAAAATGTACATCACTTTTACCTTATGCTGCAGGAATTCATTTTGATTCTATGGATGGTGTTTTTGTTAAAAATACACGATGGAAAATAGAAGAAATTAATCAACTTCGTACACATCAAGACTTGAAAAATACACCTTTTTGGATTCATTTAATGGTCCAAAATCCAGAAACATTTGTATCTCGATTAGATTTATTTTCTGGAGATATTGTTTCTTTTCATTTTGAAGCTTTGTATGGGACTACTTATCCCCTTTCTATATCTAAAAATTCTGAAGCCTTTGATAGAACAGAAAAACTTATCGAAACACTTTTACATAAAAACATAATCCCCAGCCTTGCAGTTAATCCCACAACACCTTTTGATGCCTTTAAAGATTTACTGTTTTTAATTGACCACCTTTTAATTATGTCAGTACAACCAGGGCTTTCTGGACAATCTTTTTTACATGCAACCTATGAAAAAATAGAAGAAATTACTGCATTTATAGAAGGACATGAACTTTCTTTAACGGTAGCGGTTGATGGTGGGGTTACAAAAGAAAACATTAAAGATTTACAAAATACAGCTATTAACGCCGTAGCTCTTACTTCTGCCTTATTTGATGATACAATAGATCCTATAAAAACAATCCAGGCCATTAGAGACTCTGTAAGTACATAATCTCTAAGCTTATTTTTATTGAAATATTGCAAATATAATTAAAAAACATATACCTTAATAATAAATCTACAGAATTTTATTATTAAAGGTTTGTAAAAATGGATGGTTATATAAAAACTCATTTTCAGTTTAAAACTGTACTTTTTTTGATAGCTTTTTTAAGCCCATTTTCTCTTTTTTGTCCGATTGCCCATACAAACAGTACCACTTCATCTAGTGACGATATAGATCTTTCTTCTTTAATAAGACCAGAAAACTCTAACCCGGGATATGATATTTTTAACTCAAACAACATTTTTATTAACCCAAAAACTGGATATATTGTTGATGGCACAGGTAAAAAAGTAACTACTTCTATTACACAACCAGCATATAAGCCCGACTATACCCTAGAAAAAACAATCCTTAAAGAAGTAGTAAAAATTCCTTTTGGAAGAGAAAAGGCAAGCACTAAAGCTATTTTTTCTGGCACATTATTGGTTCTTAATACACTGTCACAATGTAATGAAATTTTAAAAGCAAAAAACATCTCAAAAAATCCCTCCGATGAACAATTTGATGCAGTATCATTCTGGACAAAAGTTGTTTCACACTATGCTTCAAGCACTAATCCTTCTGTTATTGAATCGATCAAAGCAATAACTGCAAGCACCAATGCTCAACTATATGGCCGTAAACTTATTGGCTCTATTGTTGAATTTATTCATGCACAAGCATTACGTGGGCTTATCAATAAATACGGAGACTTAGTGGTAAAAGGTAAAACTCCTGTAACACTTAATAGTTATGCTGACGCTCTTAATAATTCATTTAAGATGGCCAAAAACATAGCAACAGGAACAGCTACTTCATCTGAAAAACAAAAGTTTAAAATCATAAAAAAAACAACTTCTTTTTTAAACTCATCACGAAAACTATTTAGAAATAAAAAAATTACTATTAATGATATGCCCGAAGCACTTCAAGGGACTTTTTTAGAAAATAAAGATTTTATAACAGCCATACTGAAAAAAAGTATCGCCGATCGCATAAAAAATATACAAAATGCAACAATACATTATGCACAAAAAGCACTGACTGCAGGACAAAAATGTATAATTGATGGTGTTGAATACCTTATAGAAAAAGCACAAAGTGGTAGCAGCTACATTATTACAGAAGTTCTTTCTAAAAAACAGTTGGTGGTAGAACAGTTACAATCACTACAAGAATCATGCCTTTATTCAATTACATCATTACAAGATAATGCTGCATATTTTATTCAAACAACCAAAGACGGTCTACAACAAGTAAGCGAATATACTATTAACGCAGCGGATAACGTTAAAACAACCTTAACAAACGTTCTACAAAAAACTGGGCAAACTATTACCGATAGTTCATCTGCAGCGTATACAGTTGCACAAGCAGTTGCATATCAAGCAGTAGAAAGAACCACACAAGGAATAACAATTGTTAAAGATGCTGTTATACAAACAACTGCCTTAACTGCTGAAAGCATTAAAAGTATGAGCGCATTTGCTCAAACAACAGCACAAACAGGTGGATCTCTTTTATGGAATAGCTTAATGGCAGCACCTGCTGCACTTATTGATGGTATAAGCAGCTTTACACAAACAACATCTGATATAGTAAATAGTCTTATAACTCCAAACTTTGATCTTTCTGAAGTTGGTGCAGCTCTTGAACAACCAACCACTTTACAAAATAATCTTTCTCAAGAAGAGCAAAAAGATTTAGATTATATGCTTATAAATGATACTGCTACTTTCAAAGATTTAGAAAACAAAACTGAATCTATGGATGATGACATTTTTGAAGATGCACTTGATTATTTTACACAAGAGCTACTCCCTCAAGAAACTATCAAACAAATTATTCCTTCTGATTTGCCAACTATAACAGATGCTACACTAGAGGATCTAAAAAATACACTCATAGAGGAACAAACTAGTTTAAATCTTGCAATTGAAGAAACAAGTATTACCGCCACATCCAGCACAAATATTCCTGATTTAACCAAAATATCTTCTAACCCTGAGCCTCCACTAACAGTGGATAAAAGTTTATCCCAACCTTCTTTACAAGATAATACAACCATAGATTCATCATCTATACCAAGAGAGCAACCATTAATTTCACTAAAAGACATTCAATTTTATGAACAAGAAGCCGATAAAAATAAAACAAGAGAACCTATTCAAGATGAACATACTAAACCAACAGAGGAATTCGTACTATGAAGAACATAACAATAATATTCTCAATAGTCCTATTTATGGGGATATGCAGCAATATACATGCAAGCCAGACAATACCCAACATTAAACCACTTGATCAAAACGAACCTTTGCTTGCGCCTTTTTATGTAAATCTAGAAACAGGAATGATTGTTGGTGCTGATGGCACACAAGCATCTGCTCCACAAGACATTCAAGGTCTTGTTTTTAATCCTCAACCACAATCCGGCCCTAGTTTTAGTTCAAAAATGACTACGGCCTTTAAAAAAGCAGCTACAGGAAAAGATCTATCTGATTCTGAAGGGCTCATGATTAATAGTATTTTTTTAACCGTTGACCTTGTAAATGCATGTCATACCTTATTACGACCTATTGCTGCAGAAACTGTTGGGCCAAAACCTTCAAATAGTGAAATATTGTTTTTTTTAGCAACGGTTACTGCTAAAGCTACTGTTAATCTAAAAAATCCTTTAATAGTACTACAAGAAGAACTCGCATATAAAAATAATGCTTTATTTACCAAAGCTGTTGTTGGATGGGTTGTTAATCAAGTAGAACAAGAATCTCTTAAAAAAATACAATCTATCAATAGAAACAGTCTCCTTACAGGAGCTAAAGTAGAAGAAGTTAATGCCTTTACTCAATCCGCTATGTCTGCACTAGGGATGGTAAAAAGAATCATAAAAGGTGAGTCAACCTTTATGGACAGAGTGTACTTTAAAATTTCTAAAAGTATTATATATACTGTTGATTGGATCAGAACTAAAGTTTTTAAAAAACAAAGCATACGTGTGAACTTTTCTACCAACATAGTTAATACTATTTTGGCAAACGATAGAGTTCAGGGGTTATACCAATCAGCTCAAGCACTAGCTGAAAACGCAAACCATGCTCTTGACATAGCAGTTACTTTTGCTGGTAACGCTATTGAATTTGGAAAAGATACAATAACTCAAATAAAAGATGCTGCAGGCAATGTTGTTGACTCAATAAAAATAACAGCCAATGATTTAAAAATAAAATTGGGCGATAAAACAGAAGATGTTAAAACGTACATTTCTCAAAATATAGAAAGTTTATCAACAACCGCTTCAACTGGCATGGCTACCATTACTCAGACAATTGGTGAAGGAACAGAACAAATCAGACATGTTTATACTGTTTCAAAAGAAACTGCCGATGCGGCATTTGCTACCGCAAAAGAAGCTGCAGCTTCTGCTCTTAACACCGTTAAAGATGGGACTCAAAGTGCTCTAGAAACCCTTACAGAAATTTCTCAAACACTTATAAGTACCAATGCTGTTACCATAGATAATTGTATAGAATCAACTTATGCTTTTTTAGATTCAATTCCACAAACTATTGGTCAAACCATAGCAACTATTTTATCTCAAACAAACGATATACGTGTAGTAATGACAGCTTTAACAGCTCTTCAATTTGCAAACCCAGAAGCATTTGATTTATTACTTGCAGAAGACAGTCCAACATTAACACTCCCTTCACAAGACGCTCTTGATCATCTTGAAGACATTAGAACATTATTTAATACAGAAAGCGATGATAGAGGATCTCAACTTGCCACTATACAAACAAATGATACTGCAAAACTAGAAAGCGCAATATATAGCACCAAAGAAAATCTTATACAAGATATATTTAATAGTTACCTAATTGCTGATTTTATCAACCCCGATGGAAGCTCCAGAATAGATATTACCGAAATAGTAAAGGATTCTATTACTACTCGTTATGCTCAAGAAAGAATTAATACTTTAAGAACTACGGCATCACTGCAAGATAAAAAACATCTTAATCAATTACTTGATGATTTTGATACTGCAATTGCACAAAGAATGCCAACACTCTCTAATGAAGAACAACAAGAATATGTAAATCTGCTTGCAGAGTTAGAACTACATAGCGGCCTTGCACATCAAAATGAACTCTATGATTGGCTTTCTACCTTAACCACGGAACAGATGAACTTAATTATGCAAGATGTAAATGTAGTACTTATTCAAAATCTTCTATCAAATAGTATTGATCAAGATTTAAACACTCAAACAACTTCTCAACTTGCTGAACTTAAAGAATCTCTTACTGATTTTGTTATAGAAGCAGAAATGTTTGGATATGGTAATACTATGCCCGATGCAATTTCAGAAAAAATAGTCCTTTTACAAAAGGCTGGAATTAATAGTAAAGAACAACAACAAAAAATTCTTGATACTTTAAAAGCAATAGATCAAAAAATTATCACTACCATTACTTCAGAATATGCTCAACAAAATGACAAGATTAGTTATCTTACAAAACTAAATCAAACAACCCATTTTAAAGCTTTATCAAATCAAACAAAAATAGATTTTATTAATGGCCTTAAAGAGATTTCAACTGCTCAGAAAATGAATCTTATTAACTCATTTCTTAATGAACAACTTAATAATCTTAAAACCAGCAGTGATATAATGGCGCTTCAAACAAAACTTTTTGCACATCACGACGACTCTATTCCAGGATTAAATGAAAAAATAAAAAATATTCTTGTAACTGAATATAACAATCTTAAAGATCATGTTGAACAAGGATATTTTTCACAAGAGATAACATCTACAACAAGCATGACCGATTCTGCTCGTGCTTTTAAAACACTTTCATTTAGTGATCAAAAAGAAATAAGTTCTTTATTAGGTATTGCTCAAGATAGATTGCAAACATTTCAAAAAGCGGCACTTGCTGATAAAATTTATTTTGCAAAAACACCTTCAGAAATTAATAGTTTAAAAACAGATATTAATACGCTTGGATATTTTACTAATCAAGATCTTAATAATAAGTATGGATATGGCTCAGTTGCTGATGCGCTTATAACAAAAACACAAGAAATTGTGGAATATCAAGTTAATAGTCACCATAATCCTTTAGATTATATTAACACTGTTTTACTTGATCTTGCTTCTGATAATCCTTATGCAAAAGCATTAAGAGAGCTTCCACTTAAAGAACAATACGCTGTTGCAGAAAGTTTGAATATCCACACATCTTCTAATTTTAAAGAATTTCAAAAATCAATTATAGAAGATGAATTTGCTATTGCAACTACTACAACAGAACTTGAAAGTCTTAAAACAGCTGCTTCTTCTGTTGGTGTTGATACTACTTTGTTACAAAAAATTGAAGAACGTTATAACCAGTCAATTAATAGTACCATTACAGAAGAACCTATTGCTCCACGCGCTCCAACATTAGACCCAACTACCATTATAGAACCTACAACAGCTACTAATGGGACTTCAACCCAACCATCTGAACCTACAATAGAA
>VFQT010004560.1_pt1 | contig 11367 bp, 14 predicted proteins | sample 3512381 | NCBI WGS metagenome assembly VFQT01 (sample SAMN10412376, study PRJNA504923) | tailings metagenome | isolation source: Relicate 2 Philex TSF3 active mining site | place: Philippines: Tuba, Benguet | collected 2017-08-29 | reverse complement strand
TCGGCTCGCTCTTCGTCATCCGGGCCCACCACCCCAGGGCGAAGTTCCCCCGCCTGCCGGTGCTGGGCCCGGCCGGGATCGCCCAGCGGATCGCCGGGCTGTACGGCACCAGCGTGTCGGCGCTCTCGGCGGTCTTCGACTTCCGCGAGCTGGGCCAGCAATCGGAGCAGGTCGGACCCTTCACCATCCATGCGTGCCCGGCCAGGCATCCGGGGCCCGCGCTGTGCCTGCGGGTCCAGGCTGCCACGGACCGGGAAGGTGCGGTGGCCAGCCTGGCCTACTCCGGGGACACCGGACCGAATCCCGACTTGGTCACCTTGGCCCAGGGAGTCGACCTGGCGCTGTTCGAGGCGTCGTTCGTCGGTCGCGAGGGTCCGCCGGACCTGCACCTGACCGCGACCCAGGCGGGGGAGCACGCCGCACAGGCCGGGGCGGGACGCCTGCTGGTGACCCACCTGGTCGCATGGAATGACGATGCGCAGGTACTGGCCGAGGCTCAGGCGGCATTCCCAGGCGCGGTCGAGCTCGCTCGGCCGGGCTTGCACGTGGACATCGGGGCCGATGGCGAGTACTGGCCCATTAGGGTCGGTCCCCATGACGCGCTCTGACGGCCGGGCCAGCGATCAACTCCGCGAGGTTTCCTTCCAGCGCGGCTGGCTGGACCAAGCCGAGGGATCGGTCCTGGTGTCCTTCGGGCGGACCCGGGTGCTGTGCGTGGCCTCGTTCACGGCAGGGGTCCCCCGCTGGCTAAAGGGCTCAGGCAAGGGTTGGGTCACCGCCGAGTACGCGATGCTGCCGCGCTCGACGAACACCCGATCGGATCGCGAGTCCGTCAAGGGCCGGATCGGTGGCCGTACCCAGGAGATCTCCCGGCTGGTCGGACGCAGTATCCGGGCCGTGGTGGACATGGCCGCGCTCGGCGAGAACACCATCGTGCTGGACTGCGATGTGCTCCAGGCGGACGGAGGCACGCGCACTGCGGCGATCACCGGCGCCTACGTCGCCCTCGCCGATGCGGTGGCCTGGGCGCTCGATCGCGGACTGGTGGCCGCCAGCCCGCTGACCGGCAGCGTCGCGGCGGTCAGCGTCGGGATCATCGACGGTGAGCCGCGGTTGGACCTGCACTACGACGACGACGTGCGAGCGCAGACCGACATGAACGTGGTGATGACCGGGGACGGCCGCTTCGTGGAGGTCCAGGGCACCGCGGAGGGCGCGCCCTTCGACCAGGGTGAGTTGCAGGCCCTGCTGGCACTGGCTGCCGGCGGGTGCGCAGCCCTGACGGACCTGCAGGCGCAGGCCTTGGCGTTGCCGTTGACGGCAAGTCGATGAGCGCGAATCGATGAGCGTGCAGCGATGAGCGCGAAGGTCGTGCTCGCCAGCCGGAATGCGCATAAGGTGGCCGAGCTCGCCCGGATCCTGGCCCAGGCGGACCTGGGCCTGCAGCTCGTGGGCATCGAGGAGTGTCCGGGCGTGCCGGAGGTGGAGGAGACCGGCGCCACCTTCGCGGCCAACGCCCTGCTGAAGGCATCGGCGGTCTGCGCGGCGACCGGACTGCCCGCGATCGCGGATGACTCCGGCTTGGCCGTGGATGCCCTCAACGGGATGCCGGGCATCCTCTCGGCCCGCTGGGCCGGTCGGCACGGGGACGATGCGGCCAACCTGCACCTGCTGCTGGGGCAGCTCGCGCAGCTGCCGGCCAGCCGGCGCACGGCAGCTTTCCACTGCGCTGCCGCCCTGGTCCTGCCGGATGGGACCCAGCGCGTCGTCGAGGGCATCCTGGAGGGATACCTGATCGACGAACCTCGCGGCAGCAACGGATTCGGCTACGACCCGATCTTCGTCCCGGCTGGCCTGGCGAGCACGACCGCCGAGCTCAGCCCGGAGGTGAAGGATGCGATCAGCCATCGGGGCCGGGCGCTGGCGGCACTGGTGCCGGTGCTGCGCGAACTGCTGGCTTGAGACGTCACGCCGTTCGCGGCTTGCACGCCGGGACATCATGCGATATCAAATACAGGAATTATTTTTCACGTATTTGAGATACGGCAATCGCCGGTGAACGGAGGAACCATGTCCAGCCCCGACCCGTCCCTGACCCCTGAGCAGTACCAAAAGCTCCGGGTACCCGATGCCGCCGGCTACCCGGCGAATCACTTCGCCTTCCAGCCCCTGCTCAACGTGCTGCACGAGCAGGGGGCGAGCAGCCTGCTCGAGGTCGGCATCGGCCATGGCAATGCCATCCAGTTCTTCCATGCCGCCGGCCTGCAGATGTGGGGGGTGGAGATCAACGAGGACCTCGTCGCCAAGAGCAAGGCCACCATGGAGCGGTGGGGGCTCCCCACGGACCGGGTGGTGTGGGGCGATATCGAGGACGCCATGTCCCTGACCGGGATCCGGCGGGCCGGCCCCTTCGACGCGGTCCTGGCGATGGGCGTGCTGCCGCACGTCCAGCACGATCGCGTGGCGCTGGAGAACATGCGCACCCTGGTCAAGCCCGGTGGGCGGATCTTCGTGGAGTGCCGCAACAAGCTGTTCTCGCTGTTCACCTTCAACAGGTTCACCTATGAGTTCATCATGGAGGACCTGCTGCCGGACGTGCCGGAGGAGATGCAGGCGGCCACCTCGGAGTTCCTTCGGACCCGGTTGGACACCGAGGTCCCGCCTCGGCCCACCGGCCATGCCGCGAGATTCCACAACCCGCTGGACGTGGACCGCACCTTCATCGAGGCCGGCTTCACGGACGTGGTCATCCGGCCCTTTCACTACCACGCGACCCTGCCGCGGTTCGAGTCCTCGCTCGGTGCCGCCTTCCGCGAGGCGTCCATCGCCCTGGAGAACGAGCCATCCGGATGGCGCGGCCTGTTCCTGTGCTCGGCCTTCGTGGTCGAGGCACGCCGCCCAGTCGAGCCCGGCCCGGCATACTGACCGGGACCTCGCGCATCCGGCAGCCACAGATCATCCACGACATCCAAGGAGCATGAGCATGGGAGACGTCAAGGCCCACTACGACGGGTCCGCCCCCACCTACCACGAGCAGTACGACCCCGACCTGATCTGGAAGAACGCGGACTATCCAGCCAACTACTTCCGGCTGCAGAAGGTCATCGAGATCCTCCGCCGCGAGGGTGCCCAAAGCCTGTACGAGTTCGGTGCAGCCGAGGCCAGCGTGATGGTCGGCATCCACCAGGCCCTGGGCATCAAGGTCCTGGGCAATGACCTGTCCCCGGAGATGGTGCGCCTGGGCGAGGAGAACCTGCGCCGCCATGGCCTAGATCCCGGGGCCCTGGCCGAGGTGGACGTCACCGATCCCGCCGCCCTGGAGCGCGAGGTCGCTCGCGTCGGCCGGGTGGACGCCGTCATCGCCCTCGGCGTCATCCCGCACGTGGCCGACGATGATGCCTTTGTCAGCGGGATGTCCGCCTTCCTGCGGCCCGGTGGAACGCTCATCCTGCAGTTCCGCAACTCCATGTTCTCCATGTTCACCTTCAACCGGCTGACCAAGGAGTTCGTCCTCGACGAGATCATGGCCCCGGTGCCCGAGGCGTTCCGGGCCGCCGTGGCGGCGGACCTCGATGGCCGGCTCGCGGTGGACAAGCCGCCGATCCGGCGCCGCGAGGACGGGCACGGATACGACGAGATCCTCGCCAAGTTCCACAACCCGCTGGAGCTCGCGGACCTCGTCCGCTCGCACGGCTTCGAGGACCTGCGCTACCGCTGGTACAACTTCCACCCGGCCTATCCGATGCTGGCCGGCGCCTTCGATCCGAAGGAGTACCGGCAGGCACAGATCGACCTCGAGGCCGACGAGTCCTGGCGCGGGATGTTCCTGTGCTCGGCCGGGATGATCATCGCGCGCAAGTGCGGGTAAGCCCGGCCAGGCCGCGAACATCGACGGTGACGGCGGTGCGGGAGGCGGGACTTGAACCCGCACGTCCGGGGACACAGGTTCCTAAGACCTGCGTGTCTGCCAATTCCACCACTCCCGCGCCCCGCCATCCTAGGCGAGTGAGGCCGGCCTACCCCGCGTAGCCGAGCTCGGCCAGCAGCCGGCCGACGTGGCCGGTGGCGCGCACATTCCGGCGGACGAGTTCCAGCCGTCCGTGCGGATCCACCACGAAGGTGGAGCGGATGACGCCGGTCACGGTGCGTCCGTACAGTTGCTTGGCACCCCAGGCCCCGTACCGGGCCAGGACCTCATGGTCGGCGTCGGAAAGCAGCACGTAGGGCAGCCGGTCGCGGGCACGGAAGGCGGCCAGCCGGTCCGGCGGATCCGGGCTGATGCCGATGACCTGCACGCCGTGCTCGGCCAGTAAGGGCGCGGCATCCCGCAGGTCGCAGGCCTGGCGGGTGCAGCCGGGGGTCATGGCCGCCGGGTAGCAGACCAAGATCACGCGTCGGCCGAGGAAGTCCTGCAACTGCACTGGGTTTGCCCGGTCGTCAGGCAGGCAGAACCCGGGTGCCGGTTCCCCGACGCTGGGAAGGTCATCGGTCACTGATCCGCCAATTCTTCACCTGCAACTCATTTGCAGGTAGCAATCTGTGCGAATAAGGCTATAGTGCTGAGGCAGCATCGACCAGGGAGCCTGCCATGCATGTCAGCGCAATGCACATCCCTGACGGGTTCATCAATGCGCCCGTCAGCGCCCTCGCCTGGGCGATCGCGATCGCCGGCCTGGCCCTGTGCATCTGGGGTGCCCGGCGGCAGCTCGATGAGAAGACCGCTCCGCTTGCTGGCCTGATCGCCGTCTTCGTCTTCGCGATGCAGATGCTCAACTTCCCGGTAGCAGCGGGGACCAGCGGGCACCTCCTGGGCGGGGCACTGGCCGCCATCCTGGTTGGGCCGTATGCCGGGGCCCTCGCCGTCAGCGTGGTCATCCTGGTGCAGGGGCTGCTCTTCGCCGACGGCGGGCTGTCGGCCATGGGCCTGAACATCATCAACATGGGGCTGGTCACCGCAGTGGCCGGCTGGTTCGTCTTCCGGCTGGTCGTGCGGTTGGCTGGCACCTCCCGCCCGGCGGTCCTCACCGGTGCATTCCTCGCCGGGCTCATCGCGGTGCCGGTCTCCGCCCTTGCCTTCGTCCTGGAGTACGCGATCGGCGGCACGGGGACCATCAACCTGACGACCGTGCTGGTGGCCATGACGGGCGTGCACGTGCTCATCGGGCTCGGCGAGGGGATCATCACCGCCCTGACCGTCGGCGCGGTCTACCTCGCCCGGCCGGACCTGGTCTACGGGGTGCACGACCGCACCCGGGCTGACCTGGAGATCCGCTCGGCCCCCGCCGTGGGTTCGGCGGCCGAATCCACCTCCCAGGGCAGCGCAACCCCTGGAACGCAGGGAGGATGAGTTCAATGCGCAAGGGCACCTGGATGATCATCGGGATCGGCATCGCGATCTCACTGCTCGCAGCGGGGATCGTGAGCTTCTATGCCAGCTCGTCCCCGGACGGGCTGGAGAAGGTCGCCGAGCAGCAGGGCTTCCTCGAGCAGGCCCAGGACTCGGCGAATGCCACCCTGCCGACGGCGGACTACGCGATCGCCGGAGTCGAGAACGAGCGGCTCTCCGTCGGCCTCTCCGGGGTCCTCGGGGTCGCGGTCATGATCGCGGTGGGCTTCGGCCTGTTCTGGCTCATCGCCAAGGGGCGCAAGCCTGCCGAGGCGACGCAGGAGGGGTCTGCGACCTCGTCGAAGGTCGCGCCCTAGGTGCCCACCACCCACCACCACGGCCACGACGTCGGCGAGCGGCTCTACGTTCACCAGCACACCCCGGTGCATGCCCTGCCCGCCGAGGTCAAGACCCTCGCCATGGTGGCCTTTGTGTTCGCAGTCATCGCGACCCCGAATCAGCAGTTCTGGGCCTTCGGGGCGTACGCCCTCCTGCTGGCCGGGGTCGCTGCGGTGGCGCGGATCCCCGCGACGACCATCCTCCCGCGGATGCTCGTGGAGGTGCCCTTCGTCCTGTTCGCCGTCCTGATGCCCTTCCTGGGGCCGGCCCCCAGGGTCGAGGTCCTCGGGCTGAGCCTTTCCGAGGCTGGACTGCTGGCGGGCTGGGGCATCCTGATCAAGGGAACCCTGGGCGTGGTCGCCTCGATCCTGCTTGCCGCCACCACCCCGGCACGCGACCTGCTGCTTGGCCTCGAGCGACTGCGCGTCCCCCAGTTGATCGTCCAGATCGCCAGCTTCATGCTGCGCTACGTGCACGTCGTCGGGGACGAGATGCATCGGATGAGCCTGGCGCGACGGGCGCGCGGATTCGAGGCCACCGGCATCCGCTCCTGGCCGGTGCTCGCCCAGTCCGCCGGCTCCCTGTTCATCCGGTCCTATGAGCGAGGCGAGCGCGTTCACCTGGCGATGCTCAGTCGCGGCTACACCGGGCGCATGCCGATCCTGTCCCAGCAGGCCACCACCCTGGCCGACTGGCGGCGTGCACTCCTGCTACCTGCCCTGGCTGCATGCGTCCTGGTGGCAGCCTGGATGATGCAGGCGTGAGCGCGGACGTCGAAGGGGACACTGCGACCCCCAGCCTGGAGGTCAGCGGCCTGGCCTTTGCCTACCCGGACGGCCATCAGGCGCTCTTCGGCGTCGACCTGGTGCTGCAACGCGGTGAGCGGGTCGCCCTGCTCGGTGCCAATGGCGCAGGCAAGACCACGCTGGTCATGCACCTGAACGGCCTGCTCTCGGGAGGGATCGGCACGGTCCGGGTCGCGGGCATGGAGGTCACCAAGGAGCACCTGCGCGAGATCCGCCGGCGAGTCGGGGTGGTCTTCCAGGACCCGGACGATCAGCTCTTCATGCCGACGGTTCGCGACGACGTGGCCTTCGGCCCCGCCAACATGGGCCTGACCGGAGCGGATCTCGATGCTCGCGTCGAGCACGCCCTGGGCCTGGTCGGCATGGCGGAGTTCGCCGATCGGCCACCCCATCACCTGTCCTTCGGCCAGCGCCGGCGGGTCGCGGTCGCGACCGTGCTGGCGATGCAGCCGGAGATCCTCGTCCTGGACGAGCCATCGAGCAACCTCGACCCAGCCAGCCGTCGGGAGCTGGCAGACATCCTGCGCTCGCTGGACATCACGATGCTGATGGTCACCCACGACCTGCCCTACGCCCTTGAGCTGTGCCCGCGGGCGGTGATCCTGGCGGACGGAGTCGTGGTCGCCGATGGCCCTACCCGCGGAATCCTCACGGACGATGCCCTGATGCGGGCGAACCGCTTGGAGCTCCCATTCGGATTCGATCCCCATGCCCAGATCCACCACTAGCGCGCCGATCGGGGGTACGCGTGGCCAGGAAGCCGTGGCGTAGGCTGAGGGCGTGGCGAATCAATCCCCGGTAACCGGCGAGCAGGCCGACGGCTTGGATGCCGGTTCCGGCCAGCGTGGTCCGGATGCGCTGGCCGACGAGGTCGCAGCTGCCCGCGAGGCCCTGGCCGCGTCGGTGTCGCAGTTGCGGGAGCAGATCGCCGTCGGTCCGCTTGCGGCGCGTGCCGGTCGCGCCCTCGGTGGCTGGTTCACCAAGCCGGAGGGGGGCATCCGCCCGGAGCGCGTGGCCATCGCGGCCGGCGTGGTGGTCGGCCTGGTCGCCCTGACCGCGCTCAGCCGTCGGCGTCGATAGCCAGGCCCGCGAGCGCGTACGTGACCGCCACCGAGGCACCGCCGAGCACTGCCCCGAATGCGGATGGGTCGGTGCCCATCAAGTTGCTGCACGATCGAGTGCTCGTCCGCGAAAGCGGCGAGGAGGGGGAGCGTCGGTCCAGTGGCGGAATCGTCATCCCGGCGACGGCCCAGGTGGGTCGGCGCCTGGCCTGGGCTCGGGTGGTGGCGGTCGGACCGAACGTGCGCACCATCTCGGTGGGGGACCGGGTGCTCTTCGAGCCGGAGGATCGAGGCACCGTCGAGCTCCAGGGCCTTGACTACGTGCTGCTGCGCGAGCGTGACGTGCACGCGGTCGCTGCCGAGCACGCCAGCACCGCTGGCACCGGCCTGTACCTGTAGGGCGTCGGGGGATAGTCAGGGAGTGCAGGGTGCCTGAGCGCATCGATGTGGTGATCGTCGGCGGCGGCCACAACGGCCTGGTTGCCGCGTGCTACCTCGCCATGGCCGGTCGTCGGGTGCGCGTCCTGGAGGCGACCGATTCCCTCGGCGGCGCTGCCATCTCCACCCGCCCATTCGCTGGCATCGATGCGACCATCCCGCCCTATGCGCACCTGATCTCCCTGCTGCCCTATCGACTCCGCCAGGACCTCGGCATCAACCTGCGCACGGCCAAGCGCCGCACCCTGGGCTACGCCCCGGATCCGCTGAACCCCGCGGTCGGGATCCTGGTTCCGCAGGACGGCTACCCGGGCCTGGATGCCAGCCTCGATCGGCTCACTGGCTCCACGCGGGATGCGCAGGCCTGGCGGGCCTTCCGAGCCCGAACCGCGACGCTGGCCCGGGCGATCTTTCCGACCATGGTGGAGCCGTTGCGTTCACGCTCCCAGATGCGCGCCCTGGTCGGCGACGATGGGCTGTGGCAGGACTTCATCGAGCGACCCATCGGCGAGGTCATCGAGCGGACCTTCTACGACGACCTGATCCGCGGGATGGCGCTGACCGACGGCCTGATCGGCACCCTCTCGCATGCCCATGATCCCTCGCTGCGGCAGAACCGATGCCTGCTGCAGCACGTGATCGGAAACAGCACCGGCGAGTGGGAGGTCCCGATCGGCGGCATGGGGGCCTTGACCCGAGCCCTGCGCGATCGGGCCGAGGAACTGCGCGTGGAGATCACCACCGGGGCCCTGGTGACCGGGATCGAGGCCAACGGGATCCGGGCGCTGGTGCGGACGGAGACCGCGCTCGGGCAGGAGCGGATCGACTGCCAGGAGGTCCTGGTCAACTGCGCACCGGGCATCCTGGATCGACTGCTCGGGCGCGTCCCGGCATCGATTGCCTACGAGGATGCCGGGGCCCAGGTTGCCGTCACCATGCTGCTCAAGCGACTGCCCCGCCTGCGCGATGGCTCGGTGGACCCGACCGAGGCGTTCAGCGGAACCTTCTTCCTCAACGACTCCTATCGCCAACTGGCCGCCGCCCACGGGGTTGCCGGCCGAGGTGACCTGCCATCGCCGATTCCGGCCATCGTCGGGTGCCCATCGCTAACCGATCCGACGATCCTGGGACCGGCGCTGCACTCCGCGGCCGTGCTGAAGGTGCTGACCCTGCAGTCCCCGCATGCGCTCTTTGCCGATGGGGACGAGAACAAGCGCAAGCGTGCCTTGCGCGCTGTCATCGAGAGCCTGAACTCCGTCCTCGGCGAGCCGATCGAGACCTGCCTGATGAGCGATGCCGATGGTCGGCCCTGCATTGACGTGCACACCCCGGCCGACATCGAACGGGACCTGCTGATCCCCGGCGGCAATATCTTCCATACGCCCCTGGACTGGCCATTCGCGGACGACCCGGCCGAGGTGGGCAGGTGGGGCGTGGAGACGGATATCTCGAACGTGACCATGTGCGGGGCGGGAGCCCGGCGCGGGGGAGGCATCTCGGGCATCCCAGGCCAGAACGCGGCCTACTACGTCCTGACCAAGCGCTGAGCCCGGCCGACCTCGCCAGCAGACCCCCTTGCACGGCGAGTCCGGTGATTCGCTACTGTGCAGCCCATAACTGAATACCTCATCAAGAGGGGCTGAGGGAACGGCCCAATGAAGCCCCGGCAACCTATCCGGTAGATCTCGTTTACGAGGCCACCCGGAATTCGGTGCCAACTCCGACCTGTTACAGGACAGATGAGCATTGGAGGCCTCGTCATGACCGTCCTTACCCACCCATCCGTCGACGTGCCCGCGAGCGCGCCTGCAGGCGCCCTCCTGGGCAGTGCCCAGGCCCTCGCCTGCCGCGAGTGCGGGGCCAGTTACCCCCTGGATGCCAGCTTCGCCTGCATGGAATGCTTCGGGCCCCTGGAGGTCTCGTACCTGGAGGTGTCCGACCGCGAGGTCACCGTCACCCGGGAGCGGATCAGCTCCGGTCCGGCGTCCATCTGGCGGTACCAGGACCTGCTTCCAGTCCAGCCGGGGGCGCAGGGCCGCCCCGGGCTGCAGCCGGGCTGGACCAAGCTCGTCCGCGCAGACAATCTTGCACGGGTCCTCGGTGCCCGGTCGGTATGGATCAAGGACGACTCCGGCAATCCGACCCACTCCTTCAAGGATCGCGTTGTCGCGGTCGCCTTGGAGAATGCGCGCCGGCTGGGGTACCGCACCATCGCCTGCGCATCGACCGGGAACCTGGCAAATGCCGTTGCCGCCGCCGCGGCCCGGGCCGGGCTGGAGTCGGTGGTCTTCGTCCCGGCCAACCTGGAGGCCGGCAAGATCGTCACCACCGCCGTCTACGGCGGAACGCTGGTGGCGGTCGATGGCACCTACGACGATGTCAACCGACTGTGCACCGAGGTTGCCGCAGCGCAGGGGTGGGGCTTCGTCAACGTCAACCTGCGCCCCTACTACGCCGAGGGCAGCAAGACCGTCGGGTACGAGATCGCCGAGCAACTGGGCTGGCGGCTCCCGGATGCCGTGGTCAGCCCAGTGGCCTCCGGGTCACTGCTGACCAAGGTCGACAAGGCCTTCCGCGAGTTCGCAGGCCTGGGACTGGTGGATCCGCACCCGACCCGCATCTACGGGGCCCAGGCCACCGGCTGCTCGCCGGTTGCCCAGGCCTACCGGGCGGGCCACGAGGTCGTCGCACCAGTCAAGCCGGACACCATCGCCAAGTCCCTGGCCATCGGAAACCCAGCCGACGGGCCCTACGCGCTGGATGTCGCTCGCCGGACCGGGGGTGCCATCGCGGACGTGTCCGATGCCGAGATCGTCGAGGGGATCCGGCTGCTGGCCCAGACCGAGGGCATCTTCGCCGAGACCGCAGGCGGGGTCGTGGTGGCCACCTATCGACGGCTCCTGCGCGAGGGGCTGATCGATCCGCAGGCTGAGGTCGTCCTGCTCAACACCGGCGACGGCCTGAAGACCCTCGACGCCGTGCAGCCCACCTGCCGGCCGACCTTCACCATCCCCGGTTCCTACGACGCCTTCGAGTCGGCCTACCGTGGAGTTCTCGCATGAGCGCCCGGGTGCGGATCCCGACCATCCTGCGGTCCTACACCGCGGGGGCAGCGGAGGTGAGCGTGCCGGGGAGCACCCTGCGCGAGGTGCTCGCTGCCCTCGATGCCCAGTACCCGGGAGTGGGCGGGCGAGTGCTGGACGTGGAGGGTCGCCTGCGCAGGTTCGTCAACGTCTACGTGGACGAGGATGACGTCCGGTTCCTCGACGGCCTCGACTCGCCGGTTCGGGACGGGGCGAGCGTGTCGATCATCCCGGCGGTCGCGGGCGGCTGAATC
>VFQT010004559.1_pt1 | contig 11369 bp, 10 predicted proteins | sample 3512381 | NCBI WGS metagenome assembly VFQT01 (sample SAMN10412376, study PRJNA504923) | tailings metagenome | isolation source: Relicate 2 Philex TSF3 active mining site | place: Philippines: Tuba, Benguet | collected 2017-08-29 | reverse complement strand
TGTTCAACCGCCGTTTGGAGTTGGTGGCCATGGCGCATTTGGCGTTTTCGGTGGATCCGCAGTGGGCCACCTGCGCCGAGTTTGGGGTGTCGGTCGCGTCCCACCAGCGCGGCAAAGGCCTGGGTGCGCGCCTTTTCAACCATGCCGTGATGCACGCCCGCAACGAAGGCGTGAGCATGATCTTCATCCACGCTTTGAGTGAAAACGTGGCCATGCTCAAAATTGCCCGCCACGCCGGGGCCACGGTCCAGCGGGACGGCAGCGAAAGCGAGGCCTATCTGTCCTTGCCCGAGGCCAACCTGGACAGCCAGCTCAGTGGACTGATGCAAGAGCAGATGGCCGAACTGGATTACCAGCTGAAAATGCAGGCCCACCAATTCCGCGAGTGGCTGGCCATGGTGCAAGAGATCCGTCAAGGCGTACGCGATGCACGTCACACTTCACACAAGCCCTAGTTTGGCGGTTTGTCATCCGAATCCGCTATCCTAGAGGCTTGCCAACAACCGCATGTCCTGCATTTCCTGACTGTGTCCGACCCTTATCCTGCGCGTTCGGTTGAACGCGAAGACAAGCGCAGTTTTCTGCAAAAGCTCGCTGAATTCATCCATCCCGGCCCCGACTCGACCGACGAGTTGATCGAAACACTGGCCGAGGCCGAGGACAACCACATCATCAACGCCGAGAGCCGCCTCATGCTCGAAGGCGTCATCCGCATGGCCGACATGACCGCAGGCGATGTGATGGTGGCCGCACCCCGGATGGATTTGCTGAACATCGAAGACCCGTTTGACCGCCTGTTGCACCAGGTGATCGAAACCGCGCACTCGCGCTTCCCGGTCTACGAAGGGGACACCGAAAATATCATCGGCATTTTGCTGGCCAAAGACTTGCTGAAGTTGCAGCGAGCGCCCGAATTGAACATCCGCGCCCTTTTGCGTCCAGCCGTGTTTGTGCCGGAGAGCAAGGGCCTGAACGATTTGCTGCGGCAGTTCCGTGACAACCGCAACCACCTGGCCATCGTCATCGATGAATTTGGCCGCACCGCAGGCTTGATCACCATCGAAGATGTGCTCGAGCAGATCGTGGGCGAGATCGAGGACGAATTCGACATCGCCGATGACGAGGGCGATATTTTTGGCTTGCCCGACCGCAGCTTCCGCGTCAGTGGCGACACGTCCTTGGAACGCGTGAGTGAAGCTTTCGGTGTGGACCTGCAAGAAGCTCGCGAGGACGCCGAGGGCCCGGACTTTGACACCATCGGCGGTCTGATTGCCCACGAAATGGGCCATGTGCCGCGCCGCGGCGAAAAACACATTCTGGCGGGCCTGCAGTTTGTGGTCTTGCACACCCGTGCTGGCGCTGTGCGTTGGTTCAAGGTGTCGCCGGTGCCCACGGTGGCTGCCCCAGAGACCCAGGCATGAAGGTCGGCCCTGAGCGCGCACGCGGTCTGTCGACCGTGTGGCCCGCTTTGGCTGGTGCTGCACAAGCGGCGTCGATTGCCATGCCCGGCAGTGGCCAGGCTCAGGGTTGGCTCCAGGTTCTGAGCTTGGCTGCGCTGGCTGCAGGGCTGGTCAGCTTGGCCCGCCACACGCCTTCGGTTCGTGCCCCTTACCGGCAAGCCGCTTGGTCAGGCGGGGTGTTTGCCACGACTTGGTTGGCGGGCAGTTTCTGGTGGCTGTATGTGTCGATGCACGATGTCGGGGGCTTGCCTGCACCTTTGGCGGCGCTGGCGGTATGCGCTTTGGCCGGAGCGCTGGCCCTGTATTACGCCGCCGCATCTGCCGCTTGGCTGGTTCTGGCGCGTGGTGCGTTGGTGCAAAAACCGGGTGCCGTCAGTGTTTTGTTTGCGGCCCTGTGGACCTTGGCCGAACTCATGCGCGGTCGCTGGTTGACCGGTTTCCCCTGGGGCGCAGGGGGTTATGCGCACGTCGATGGTGTGCTGTCGGTTTGGGCGCCTTGGGTGGGGGTGTACGGCATGGGCGCTTTGGCCGCCTGGTTGGCGATGCGCCTGGCCTTGTCTGGATGGCGGCTGCGGGCCCTCAAGCCCCTGCTCGGTTTGGGCCTGGTGTCCTGGGGGCTGCAGGTCTGGGGGCCCAGTTTCACCACCTCGGCCGGGGTGGGGCAGGTGGCTTTGCTGCAGGCCAATATTTCGCAAAGCGCCAAATTTGACGCGGCCAGCGGTATTCGGGACGCGCTGCAGTGGTACGACGCGAAGCTGCGCGCCAACCAGCAGCCCCTGGTGGTGGCCCCCGAGACCGCCATTCCCCTGCTGCCGCGCCATTTGCCAGAGGGGTATTGGTCTGGCTTGCAGGCCCATTTTGCGCAGCCGGGTCGCCCTGTGGCCTTGGTGGGCGTGCCCTTGGGCAGTCTGGACGAGGGCTACAGCAACTCGGTGGTGGCGCTGGGGCCGCAGGGCGCTGCGCCTTACCGCTACGACAAGTCTCACCTGGTGCCCTTTGGTGAGTTCATACCGCCGGGTTTTGCGTGGTTCATCCGCATGATGAACATTCCCTTGGGCGACTTTAAATCGGGCGGCTGGGACCAGGCTTCCCTGGCCTGGCAAGGCCAGCGCCTGGCACCCAACGTCTGTTACGAAGACCTGTTTGGCGAAGAGCTGGCCATTCGTTTCAAGAACCCCCAGCAAGCCCCGACAGCCTTGGTCAATGTGAGCAACATCGCCTGGTTTGGCGACACGCTGGCGGTGGACCAGCATCTGAACATCTCTCGCATGCGGGCCATGGAGTTGGGCCGCCCCATGCTGCGGGCCACCAACACCGGGGCCACGGCCATCATCGACCACCAGGGGCGCGTGACGCACCAGTTGCCCCGTTTCACCCGGGACAGCCTGACCGGCTCGTTTGAGGGGCGTCACGGCTTGACTCCCTTTGCCCGCTGGGCCAGTGCCTGGGGTTTGGCCCCCTTGTGGGCGCTGTGCTGTGCGGTGGTGGCTTGGGCATTTTGGCGGCGGCAAAGGCCGTAAAATCAAGGGTTCGCGCAAAGCTTGCGCCCATCCAACCCTGGCCAGCTCGCAGCTGGCTCCGCTTCGGCCATGTTGACCTTCCAGCAAATCATTTTGAAACTGCAGCAGTACTGGGACGCCCAGGGCTGCGCACTGCTCCAGCCCTACGACATGGAAGTCGGCGCGGGCACCAGCCACACCGCCACCTTTTTGCGCGCCATCGGCCCCGAGCCCTGGAAAGCCGCCTACGTGCAGCCCAGCCGCCGCCCCAAGGACGGCCGCTACGGCGAAAACCCCAACCGCCTGCAGCACTATTACCAGTACCAGGTGGTCCTCAAGCCCGCGCCCAGCAACATCCTGGAGCTGTATCTGGGCTCGCTCGAAGCGCTGGGCTTTGACCTGAAGAAAAACGACATCCGCTTCGTCGAAGACGATTGGGAAAACCCCACGCTCGGCGCCTGGGGCCTGGGCTGGGAAGTCTGGCTCAACGGCATGGAAGTCACGCAGTTCACCTACTTCCAGCAGGTGGGCGGCATCGACTGCAAGCCGATCACGGGCGAGATCACCTACGGCCTGGAGCGCCTGGCCATGTACCTGCAAGGCGTGGACAACGTCTACAACCTGCAGTGGACCGACGGCCTGACCTACGGCGATGTGTACAAACAAAACGAAGTCGAGCAGTCGACCTACAACTTCGAGCACAGCGATGCCGAGTTCTTGTTCACCGCCTTTGGTGCGCACGAAAAGCAAGCCCAGCACCTGATGGGCGCACAGCTGGCTTTGCCTGCGTATGAGCAGGTGCTCAAGGCCGCGCACACCTTCAACCTGCTGGACGCGCGCGGCGCGATCAGCGTGACCGAGCGCGCCGCCTACATCGGTCGCATCCGCAACCTGGCCCGCAGCGTGGCCCAGAGCTATTACGACAGCCGCGAACGTCTGGACTTCCCGATGGCCCCGCGTGAATGGGTTGCCCAAATGCCCAAGAAAGCCGCGTGAGGTAGAACGACATGACGACACAAAATTTGCTGGTTGAAGTGTTTGTGGAAGAGCTGCCGCCCAAGGCACTCAACAAATTGGGGGCTGCTTTTTCGGGCGTGCTGGCCGAACAACTCAAGGCCCAGGGCCTGGCTGCGGTCGACGCGGTGGTGACGGCCTTTGCCTCGCCCCGCCGCCTGGCCGCGCATGTGTCGGGCGTGGCCGCGCAAGCCGCCGACAAGGCCGTGCAGCAAAAGCTGATGCCTGTGGCCGTGGGCCTGGACGCGGCGGGCAACGCGACACCTGCGCTGCTTAAAAAACTGCAAGCCCTGGGCGCTGACGTGACCGTCCCGGCTGCGGCCGTCGCAGCGCTCAAGCGCGCCCCGGACGGCAAGGCCGAAGCCCTGTTTTACGACAGCGTTGTCAAGGGTGCGACCTTGGCAGCTGGCTTGCAAAAGGCGCTCGATGAAGCATTGGCCAAGCTGCCGATTCCGAAAGTGATGCAGTACCAGCTGGAAACCGACTGCGAACTGCCGGGCTGGAGCAGCGTGAACTTTGTGCGCCCCGCGCACAGCCTGATCGCTTTGCACGGCAGTGCCGTGGTGCCTGTCAAGGCCCTGGGCCTGACTGCCGGCAACAGCACCCAAGGCCACCGCTTTGAAGCCAAGGTGCCCAAGGTGGTGGTGCCGCACGCTGACCAATACGACGAGGTGCTCAAGCGCGATGGCTCGGTGATTGCCAGTTTTGCCGAGCGCCGCGCCGAGATCGTGCGCCAGCTGAATGCGGCTGCGACCAAGGTGGGTGGTGGTGCGCGCCCGATCGAGGACGAGGCTTTGCTGGATGAAGTGACGGCCCTGGTCGAGCGCCCCAATGTGCTGACCTGCCAGTTCGAGACCGAGTTCCTCGATGTGCCGCAGGAGTGCCTGATCCTCACGATGAAGGCCAACCAGAAGTACTTTCCTTTGATCGATGCCTCGGGCAAGCTGACGAATCGGTTCCTGGTGGTGAGCAACATCACGCCCGACGACGCTTCGTTTGTGATCGGCGGCAATGAGCGCGTGGTGCGCCCGCGCCTGGCCGATGCCAAATTCTTCTTTGACCAGGACCGCAAAAAGACCCTCGAATCCCGCGTCGAAGGCCTGTCCAAAGTGGTGTATCACAACAAGCTGGGCACACAAGGCGAGCGCATGGCGCGTGTTTGCGCCATCGCCCGTGCGATCGGTCAGCAAGTGGGCGGCGACGTCCTGGCCGCGCAAGCCGAGCAGGCTGCACGCTTGGCCAAGACCGATTTGCTGACCGACATGGTCGGCGAGTTCCCTGAGCTGCAAGGCATCATGGGCGGCTATTACGCCCGCCACGATGGCCTGCCCACCCAGGTGGCCGAGGCGATTGAAGACCACTACAAACCGCGTTTTGCGGGCGACGAGTTGCCGCGCAACCAAGTGGGCCTGGTGGTGGCCTTGGCCGACAAGCTCGAAACCCTGGTCGGCATGTTCGGCATTGGCAACGTGCCCACGGGCGACAAGGACCCGTTTGCTTTGCGCCGCCACGCGCTGGGCGTGATCCGCATGCTGATCGAAAAAGACGTGACGCTGGGCTTGCCCGAGTTGTTGGCCCTGTCTGCACCTGTGTTCGGTGACAAGATCACGGGCGGCGCAGACGCCTTGATCGACTTCATCTACGACCGCCTGGCCGGCAGCCTGCGCGAGCAGGGCTTCAGCGCGCAGGAAGTCGACGCCGTCATGGCGCTGCGCCCGGCCCGTCTGGGCCAGGTCAGCCAGTTCCTCTCGGCCGTGCGCGCTTTTGCCGCCTTGCCCGAAAGCCCCGCGCTCGCCGCTGCCAACAAGCGCATCGGCAACATCCTCAAAAAAGCAGGTGAGGTGGATGCCCATGTCAACCCCGCACTGCTGCAGGAAGAGGCCGAAAAGGGCTTGTACGCGGTGATGCAAAGGCTGCTCCCTGAATCCGAAGCGCAGTTCAAGGCGGGCGACTACACCGCCAGCCTGCAAACCCTGGCCGCGTTGCGCGCTCCGGTGGACGCTTTCTTCGACGATGTGATGGTCAACGCCGAAGAAATGGACCTGCGCCTGAACCGCCAGGGCCTGCTCAAATCTTTGCATGTGGCCATGAACCGCGTGGCCGATTTGTCGCGTCTGGCGGCCTGATCGCTGAACGGCCATGCCCCTCAAACTCGTCATCCTGGACCGCGACGGCACCATCAACCGGGCCAGTGACGAGTTCGTCAAATCGCCCGAAGAGTGGCACCCCCTGCCTGGTGCGCTCGAAGCGATCAGCCGCCTGAACCATGCGGGCTTCCATGTGGTGCTGGCGACCAACCAGTCGGGACTGGGGCGTGGTCTGTTTGACATGGCCGCGCTCAACGCCGTGCATGCCCACATGATCAAGTCGCTGGCGGCCGTGGGTGGGCGCATCGATGCGATTTTTTACTGCCCGCACACGCCCGACGAGGGTTGCGGCTGCCGCAAGCCCTGGCCTGGCCTGTTTGGCCAGATCGCCGAGCGTTATGGTGTATCGCTCGAAGGCGTGCCTTGCATCGGCGACAGCCTGCGCGACATGCAGGCGGCCGAAGCGTCTGGCTGCATCCCGCACCTGGTGTGCACAGGGCGGCACCCGGATTTGCTGGGGCAGCCACTGCCTGCAGGCTTTCCGGCCTCGACCCGCGTGCACGCCGATCTGGCGGCTTGTGCAGACCATTTGTTGGGCGCCGCAGCCTTGAACACGCCACTGGCCTGAGCCACCCTGTTTTATGAATTTCATCCGTTCTCTGGTTCATCTGCTGTGGATGGCCATCACCGTCATCCCATGGGCCTTGTTTGTGGTGGCGATTTCCTATTTCGTCAGCAGCACCCGCCTGTACTGGATTTGTGTGGGCTGGCTGCGTCTGGCGGTGAACAGTGGCACCCGGATTTTGGGCATTGAAAACCGCATCCAAGGCATGGAGAACCTGCCTTTGGGCACCAAGGACCCGGCGGTCTTGCTGGTCAAACACCAGTCGACCTGGGAGACCTTTGTGATGCCCGCGATCATGCCCCACCCACTGGCCTATGTGTTCAAGAAAGAGCTGTTGAGCGTGCCGTTTTTCGGCTGGGCCATGGGCCGTCTGGACATGATCCACATCGACCGCAAACAGCGCTCGCGCGCTTTTGCCAAGGTGGTGCAACAAGGCCGCCGCCTCATGCAGGAAGGTGTCTGGGTCATCATGTTCCCAGAAGGTACACGCATTCCGCGCGGTCAAAAGGGCGAGTACAAAAGCGGTGGCGCCCGCCTGGCCATTGCCGCGGGCGTACCCGTCATCCCGATCGCCGTGACGTCTGCGCGCTGCTGGCCCACACGCGCTTTCATCAAAAAGCCGGGTGTGGTGGACATCTCGATCGGCCGCGCCATTCCGAGCGAAGGCCGCAGCGCTGAAGAGTTGATGCTGGAAGTCGAGACCTGGATCGAATCCGAAATGCACCGCCTTGACCCCGAGGCTTATCCGGCAGCCTCCGGGCACTGAACGGCACCGGGCGAACCATGCGCGCGCCTTTGCAGTTTGTGTTGGACTTTTTCACCGGGGGCGATCCGGTGGTGCCCACGCCATCGGAGCGCGCTGCGTCCGATCCTGCAGCGGGTCACGCGGCACCCGGCGCAGCACCAGTCGGCCTCGCGCCGCAGCCGACGGTCACTGGTTTCGGCCACCCCGCCGCCAACCGACATGCGCAGCTGCAGGGTGTGACCGTGTCTTTTCGTTTTGAGCGTTCACGCCGCAAAAGCATTGGCTTTCTGGTGGGGCCGGACGGTCTGGTGGTGCGGGCACCCAATTGGGTGCCTTTGCGTGAGGTGGACGCGGCCGTGCAGGAGAAAGCGGGCTGGATTCTGGCCAAGCTGCAGCAGTTCAGAGAACGGCAAACCGAACAATTTCAAAAAGCCATCGAGTGGCGGCATGGTGCTGAAGTCCCCTTTCTGGGGCGCACGGTGCAGCTGTGCGTGCTCGAACGTGGCTTGGGGCGCGTGCAGGGGCAGGACTTGCCGCCCGAGCAGGTGCTGCCCGTGACCGTCCCGCCCGGCGCCTCGGTGACGCAGGTGCGCGATGCCGCGCAGGTGTGGCTCAAAAAACAGGCCAAGGTCTTGTTTGAGCAACGCCTGCAGCACTTTGCACCGCTGCTGGGGGTGCGCTGGCAGAAGCTCAGTTTGTCGAGCGCCAGCACGCGCTGGGGCAGCGCCCGCACCGATGGGCACATTCGCCTGAACTGGCGGCTCATCCACTTGCCGATCAGTCAGATCGACTATGTGGTGGTGCACGAGTTGGCCCATCTGCGCGAAATGAACCACAGCCCCCGCTTTTGGGAGACGGTGGGCGAGGTCATGCCGGACTATGCCCAGCGCCGCAAAGCCCTGCGTCAAGTCCCCATGGGTTTGGCCGAAGACTGAGCCGTCCTGAATCGGTAAATGCCGTCGGCATCGTGCTGGCGGATCAGCTGCCCGGCCAGCCAGAGCAAATTCAGGTGGGCCACGGCTTCGCCGAGGGCAAACGTGGTCTGATGGACATCCAGTGCACGTTTGAAAATCAGGGGCAGCACATCGTGCGCACTGAGCGCCTGTTGACTGCAAGCTTGCAGCAGTTCTGCCAAGCGTTCGTCATGGTGGGCGTGCAATTGCGCAATGCGTGTGGCAGCGCCCGTGAAGGGCCGACCGTGCGAGGGCAGAACCAAGGTCTCATCGCTCAGCTGCGCCATTTTGTTGAGTGAATCCAGAAACAACTGCAGCGGGTTGCTGTCGGGCTCCATCGCGTACACGCTGATGTTGGTCGAAATCGAGGGCAGCAGCATGTCGCCGCTGATCAGCACTTGGTTTTGCGCGTCGTGCAGGGCCATGTGTTCGGGCGAATGGCCGTAGCCGCTGATGCACTGCCAGAGGCGATCGCCGATGCGCACCTGCGCTCCTGACATCAGGCGCACATAGGTTCCCGGAATCCGGGGCACCATGCTGGGGTAGTAACCGACCCGTGACTTGACCACGGCCAAGTCCTCGGCCTTGTTCCAGCCGTGGGCGGCGAAGAAATTCACCGTGGGCTCTCCGCCGAAGTTCGACAAGCCGGTGCAAGCGAGCATGGCCGACTGGTATTCGCTGGTGCTCATCCACAGCGGCGCCTGCCAGCGCTCGCACAACCAATGCGCCAGTCCTATGTGGTCCGGGTGCATGTGGGTGACCAACACGCGCAAGACGGGCAGGCCCTGCAGTGCTTGTTGCTCCACCTGCAGCCAGGCTTCTCGGGTCGCGGGGTTGTCGATGCCACAGTCCACCACCGTCCAGCCCTCACGCTGCACCTCGGGCTGGGCCGGGTCGGGCAGGCGGTCGCGCAACAGCCACAGGTTGATGTGGTTGAGCGCAAAGGGCAGCCCCATGCGCAGCCAGAAAACGCCGGGCGCGACTTCGATGGCGGCGCCTGAAGCCGGCAGTTGTTCGCCCAAGGGGTAGCGCAAAGAGGCTGGGCTGACGCTGGCATGCGGCGTGGTCGTCACGCGGTCAGTGGGCAAGTGGGACATGCGTCAGGTGGTTTCGGTTAGCATTCGGACCATTGACGTTAACGTTAACGTCAAACATGAATTGGCATTCTAGGGGGCGCCCCTTCACCGGGCTGTCCCCCTGGCGCAAGACGGTGAGGACCCCACGCCATGGCGAACACGTTCACGATCAGCGATTTGGCTCAGGAATTTGACCTGACCACCCGCGCCATCCGCTTTTACGAAGACATGGGCCTGCTCGAACCCGAGCGCTCTGGCCCGGGCGGGCGCAACCGGGTGTACTCGTCGCGCGACCGCACCCGGCTGAAACTCACCCTGCGCGCCAAACGCCTGGGCTTTTCGCTCACCGAGGCCAAGGACATCATCGAGATGTACGCCAGCCCGCGCGACACGCTGCCGCAGCTCAAAAACTTCCTCGTGGTGCTGGCCGAACACCGCCAGCAACTGGAGTCGCAACTGGCCGACCTGGAGGCCACATTGGACGAGGTCAAAACGCATGAAAAAGAGACCCGAAGCCTCTTGGCCAAGGCCAACAAGGCGGGCAGCGCCGCCTGAAAGCCTGACGACAGCGCGCTGGTTTCCAATTGACGTTAACGTAAACGTCAATTAAAGTCAGGGATTGTCCAAAACCATGGGATCCGATGTGAGCACAGTCCTTTCCGCCCAAGAACGTGTCGCCCTCAGCCTGGCCCGTCAAGGCATGATGAACCACCTGGGTGTGCGGCTGGTGTCGGCCACCGAAGGCCGGGTCGAGCTGGCCTTGCCCTACAGCGACAAGGTCACACAGCAGCAAGGCGGCTTCCATGGCGGTGCGATCGGCGCGCTGGCCGACATCGCTGGCGGTTATGCCGCCCTGACCGTGGCCCCCGAGGGCATGGAAGTCGTGACCATCGAATACAAGATCAATTTTTTGAACAGCCTGCAAGGCGGCGAAATCCACGCCATCGGGCAGGTGGTCAAGGCGGGCAAGCGCGTCATCGTGACTTCGGCCGAGGTGGTGCACACCGACGCCGATGGCCAGCGAACCCCATGCGCCGTGATGCAGCAAACCCTCACCACCGTCCGCCAAACCTATTGAACAGCGGGCAGCCGCATACCCCTCAAACTCTGGAGAGACCCCATGAACAATTTGCCCGGCCTGAATTTCCAACTCGGTGAAGACATCGATGCCCTGCGCGACGCGGTGCGCGACTTTGCCCAAGCCGAAATCGCACCCCGCGCTGCCGAGATCGATCGCAACGACCAGTTCCCCATGGACCTGTGGCGCAAGATGGGCGATCTGGGCGTGCTGGGCATCACCGTGGGTGAGGAATACGGCGGCGCGGGCATGGGCTACCTGGCCCACATGATCGCCATGGAAGAAATTTCCCGCGCCTCGGCCAGCGTGGGCCTGAGCTATGGCGCGCACTCCAACCTGTGCGTCAACCAGATCAAGCGCAACGGCAACGAAGCCCAGCGCGCCAAGTACCTGCCCAAGCTCATCAGCGGCGAACACGTGGGCGCCTTGGCCATGAGCGAACCCGGTGCGGGCTCGGACGTGATCAGCATGAAGCTCAAGGCCGAAGACAAGGGCGGCTACTACCTGCTCAACGGCTCCAAGATGTGGATCACCAACGGCCCCGACGCCGACACCCTGGTGGTCTACGCCAAGACCGAACCCGAAATGGGTGCCCGCGGCGTGACTGCCTTCCTGATCGAAAAAGGCATGAAGGGTTTTTCCATTGCCCAAAAACTCGACAAGCTGGGCATGCGCGGCAGCCACACGGGTGAGCTGGTGTTCCAGGACGTTGAGGTTCCCGAAGAAAACATCCTGGGCGGCCTGAACATGGGTGCCAAGGTGCTGATGAGCGGTCTCGACTACGAACGCGCCGTGCTCACCGGCGGCCCGCTGGGCATCATGCAATCCGTCA
>VFQT010004558.1_pt1 | contig 11381 bp, 15 predicted proteins | sample 3512381 | NCBI WGS metagenome assembly VFQT01 (sample SAMN10412376, study PRJNA504923) | tailings metagenome | isolation source: Relicate 2 Philex TSF3 active mining site | place: Philippines: Tuba, Benguet | collected 2017-08-29 | reverse complement strand
GGCGCCAGCGGGGCTTTTGGAGGAGCCACTGTATGAAAGGCGCCTTGGTCTTCCGGCGAACGGCCTCGCGCGCGAACTGATGCGTCCAGGCAAGGTCCTTCGACAGGGTTTCGTAATGTGGGGCTTCGTTGAGATAGACCTGCCGGCACCTGGTGCAGCGGACCATCGTCCAGCTGTCGCGGCTGTAGCGCTCCACCGGCTCCTCAGCCTGCGCCGCGCAGGACGGGCAATTCCGCCGAAAACGAGGTGTCGATGCAGCTGGACCGCTGCCATTCAAGACTTGCTGCATGGGAAAGGTGTATGCAGATTTCGCAAATCTACCGTAATCCCAAAAAAATCACATCCCGGTGTGATATCGTAGGGACGCCTCCACGTACCCATAACCTTACTTCTTTTGCCGTTTTTCGGATGCTGCGGCCCTTTATGCGCTTTTCACGCGAGCGCGTTGCCGCTACATGCGGGTTCTCAAGATGTTGGAGCCAATCTCCAAACCACTGGGAGAGGACCCTCGATGGCGCACGCCGAACCTGCCAACCAGGCGCCGATTGTGACGCCGCCGGCCCACACCGACGCCTATATGGACATGGCTGCTCGGCGCGGCATGTGGAGGGGCTTCGGCACGCTGACGGCCTGGGGCAGCCTGCTGGTGCTCATCGTGGTCGGCTATGCAACCTTCACGCTGACAATGGGCGTGCCTTGGATCGGCGCGCTGATCGGTTTTGCGGCTTTTGGAATAATCGCCGGCATGCTGATGCGGATGGGCGGGGCATGGATCGCCACCGTCATCGGGCTCTGCGTGCTCGCCGTTTTTGTCCAAGTTCTGATCTGGCTGGGCGGCCTGCTGCTGGGCTGATTCCCGGCGACCCACAGGGGGACGAATGAAGATCGCGGTCCTGAAGGAACAGCGGTTCAACGAAACCCGCGTCGCAGCGACGCCGGAGACAGTCAAGAAGCTGATCGGCCTGAAACATGCCGTAGCTGTGGAGTCTTGTGCCGGGCTAGCGGCAGGAATCCGAGACGAGGATTATGCGGCAGCGGGCGCCACTGTCGATTCGGCCGCGGACGTTCTCAAGGGCGCTGACATCGTCCTCAAGGTCCGCGCGCCGGATGCGTCCGAACTGGCGACCTACCCGAAGGGCGTCGCGCTGGCGGGCCTGTTGGAGCCTTATGCGGGGAAATCGGACGCGGTCGCCTATGCCGCGGCCGGGGTCACGGCGATCGCCATGGAGTTCGTACCCCGCATCACGCGCGCACAGTCCATGGACGTGCTGTCCTCTCAGGCCAATCTCGCCGGCTATCGGGCCGTTATCGAAGGCTCGCAGCTCTATGGCCGGGCGCTCCCGATGATGATGACGGCCGCCGGCACCGTAGCGGCGGCAAAGGTCTTCGTTATGGGCGCCGGTGTTGCCGGTCTGCAGGCGATCGCGACGGCCCGGCGCTTGGGAGGCGTTGTCTCCGCGACCGACGTCCGTCCGGCAGCGAAAGAACAGGTCGCCTCGCTGGGCGCGAAGTTCATCGCGGTCGAGAACGAGGAGTTTAAGGCGGCGGAGACGGCGGCGGGATACGCGAAAGCGATGTCGCCGGAATACCAGAAGCTGCAGGCTGAACTGGTGGCGACGCACATCGCCAAGCAGGACATTGTCGTGACGACCGCCCTGATCCCCGGCCGGCCCGCGCCCGTGCTGGTGACGGAGGCCATGGTGCGGACGATGCGGCCAGGCTCGGTGATCGTCGACCTTGCCGTGAGCCAGGGCGGCAACTGCCCCTTGTCGAAGCCGGATGAAGTTGTGGTCGTTAACGGCGTCAAAGTCGCTGGCTTCACCAACCTGCCCGGACGGATCGCGGCGGACGCCTCCGCGCTCTACGCCAAGAACCTGCTGGCGCTGCTGCCGCTGCTCACCGGTGAGAATGCCGCGTTCGCGCCGAAGTGGGACGATGAGATCGTGAAGGCATCGGTCCTCACGCGCGATGGGCAGGTGGTGCATCCCGCGCTTAAGGACGGATAGCAGGCATGTCCAAGGCGATCGGCCTGATCCTGACGATCACCGGCCTGATGCTCGGCTGGTATTTCGTACAGATGACAATGCAGCCCGGTCCGGCGCCCCTGCCGAGTTTTGTCGTGGCGGCAATGGCTGTTGCGATGATATCCGTCGGCATACGGTATACTTTCAAACGCAAGCCAGCGAAGCCCGAACAAGGATCGCCCACATGATAAAGCGTCTTGCCGTCCTAGGGGTTCTTGCATGCGCTCTTGCCTCGCCCGCGCTCGCGGCGACTGGAGCAGAGCAATCCGACGGCCTGATTTTCCGCCTCGCGATCTTCGTGCTGTCGATTTTTGTTGGCTACTATGTCGTCTGGTCGGTCACGCCGGCGCTGCACACGCCACTCATGGCCGTCACCAACGCGATCTCTTCGGTGATCATCGTCGGCGCGCTGATCGCCGCGGCTGCGGGCTCGGGCCAGGAGATGACCGGAGACCTCTGGCTATCGAAGGGCATGGGCGGCGTCGCCGTGGCGCTAGCGGCCGTGAACATCTTCGGCGGCTTCCTCGTAACCAAGCGCATGCTTGCGATGTACAAGAAGAAAGAGAAACCGGCCGCAAAACCGGCGGGGAAGTAGAGCGTGATGGCAGCCGCTTTCGATCATCCGCGGTTTGGCTCGATCGTCCGCACGCCGGACGAACGATTCGCCAGTCTGCCAGGCTGGTCTTATCCGCCGCGCTATTTCGACGACCTCAAGGGCTATGAGGGGCTTCGCCTGCACTACGTCGATGAGGGGCCGCGCGATGCGACTGTGACGTTCCTCTGCCTGCATGGCGAGCCGAGTTGGAGCTATCTCTACCGCAAGATGCTGCCTGTGTTCGTCGGCGCTGGCCATCGCGTCGTGGCGCCGGACTGGTTCGGCTTCGGCCGATCGGACAAGCCCGTGAAGGACGAGGTCTACACGTTCAACTTCCATCGCGGCACGATACTGGCCTTCCTCGACCGGATGATGCTGAAGAATGTGTGCATCGTCGTCCAGGACTGGGGCGGCCTGTTGGGCCTGACTCTGCCAAAGGATCGCGCTGAAATCACGCGGCTCCTGATTATGAACACGGGGATCGGCACGGGCGCCTCTCCGGGGCGAGGCTTCAACGCGTGGAAAGACTATGCTGCCGCCAATCCCGACATGGACGTCGGCGCGCTGATGAAGCGCGGGACGCCGGTGCTGAACGACGCTGAGAAGGACGCCTACAACGCTCCATTTCCAGACGGCACGTTCAAGGCCGGCGTGCGTCGCTTTCCTCAGCTGGTCCCGGTCGACCCCGCAATGGAGGGCGTCGACCACGGCCTCGCATCGGCAGAGTTTTTCCGGGAACGCTGGACCGGACACAGCTTCATGGCGATCGGCCAGGCCGACCCTGTGCTCGGCGAGCCGGTGATGCGCGCTCTGCACGCCATGATCCGCAACTGCCCGGAGCCGATGCTGATCGCCGAGGGCGGACACTTTCTCCAGGAGTGGGGCGAGCCGATCGCACGCGCCGCCCTGGCATCTTTCGGGCTGGGTAGCCAGACCACAACGAGGCCGGACCGAACATGAACGCCAACATCGCTGCCCTGCTCTATCTAGCCTCAGGCGTTCTCTTCATCCTTTCCCTTCGTGGGCTTTCGAGCCCCGAGACCAGTCGCGCCGGCGCGAACAACGGCATCATCGGGATGGTGTTGGCTGTGGGAACGACGCTCTGGATGCTGTGGGATAGTGCGGGCGGGCTGGATGCCGCAACGCTCCTGATCATTGCGGGCGGTATTGCAGTAGGCGGCGTTGCGGGCGGCATTGTCGCCCAGCGCATCAAGATGACGGCGATGCCACAGCTGGTGGCTTTCTTCCACTCGCTGGTGGGGCTTGCCGCCGTTCTCGTCGCGGCGGCCGCGCTCTACGCGCCGGAAAGCTATGGCATCGGCGTTCCCGGCGCGATCAACATGATTTCGCTGATCGAACTTTCAGTGGGATCCGCCATCGGCGCCCTGACCTTCACGGGATCGGTGATCGCCTTCCTCAAGCTCAACGGCAACATGTCCGGCGCCCCGATCATCCTGCCCGCTCGGCATACGATCAATATCGCCTTCGGAGTCGCGATCATCGTGCTGGTGGTGATGATGGTGCAGACGCAGGGATCCCAACCCTGGATGTTCCTGGCTCTGACGCTGATCGCTCTGATCCTTGGGGTGACGCTAATCATCCCGATCGGCGGGGCGGACATGCCGGTCGTTGTCTCGATGCTGAACTCCTATTCCGGCTGGGCGGCGGCGGCGCTGGGCTTCACGCTGGAGAACAACGCGCTGATCATCACCGGCTCGCTGGTGGGATCGTCAGGCGCGATCCTCTCCTACATCATGTGCAAGGCGATGAACCGCAGCTTCATCTCCGTCATCCTCGGCGGCTTCGGCGGCGAGACGGCGGCAGCCGCGGCCGGCGGCGGACCAGCCAAGCCGGTGAAGATCGGTTCGGCGGACGACGCGGCCTTCATCATGAAGAACGCTTCCAAGGTCATCATTGTCCCCGGCTATGGCATGGCGGTGGCGCAAGCTCAGCACGCGCTGAAGGAGATGGCCGAGAAACTGAAGGCAGAAGGCGTCGAGATCACCTACGCTATTCACCCCGTCGCCGGGCGAATGCCCGGGCACATGAACGTTCTGCTGGCCGAAGCGCAGGTGCCCTACGACGAGGTGCACGAACTGGAGGACATCAACTCCTCCTTCGCCCAGGCGGACGTCGCCTTCGTCATCGGCGCCAACGACGTGACGAACCCGGACGCCGAAACCAATACGGCGAGCCCGATCTACGGCATGCCGGTTCTGAAAGTGTGGAACGCCAAGACCGTGTTCTTCATCAAGCGTTCGCTCGCCTCCGGCTATGCTGGCGTGGAGAACCCACTGTTCTTCAACGAGAACACGATGATGCTTCTCGGCGACGCCAAGAAGATGAGCGAGGAAATCGTCAAGTCGCTCTGACCGCATCAGGAGGGTCGCATGATCCTGTATGGCCGCTTTCTCTCGCCATTCGCTCGACGCGTTGCGGTGTGGATGAACCTCCAGGGTCGCGCTTTCGAGCATGCGCCCGTTCCCCCACGCGGGCCCGGTTCGGAGGCGCTTGCAGAGATCAACCCAATGATGCGCGTTCCAGCGCTGAAGCTCGATGACGGAACAGTGCTCATCGAGACGTGGGCGATCATCGACTGGCTCGAACAAACCGCGTCGGAAGGCAGCCGCCTGCTGCCTACGACGGGAGCAGACCGCATCAGACACCTGCAGGGCGTCGCGCTTGCCAACACCATCGCCGAGAAGGCAGTGGCGCTGTCCGGCGAGCGGGTGCGTCGCCCGGCAGACCTTCACTGGGCAGACGAGATCAACCGCATCGAAATGCAGCTGGCCAAGGCGCTCGAGATAGCCGACACGCACACGCCAAAGACCATGTTCACGGGCGCAGCCGGCCCGCCCGCCGGGGTCGTCGCGTCGTACGTGGCAGGCTATGACTTTGCGGCGAAGCTGTTTCCAGAACTGGTCGGCAGCCGATATCCGCGCCTCGCCACATTGTCACAGCAGGCGAACTCGCTCCCGGCTTTCCAGTCGACGCGTCCTTGAGCCGACGCACCAGCAGCTAACTTCCTGAATTTTTGAGGCCTGCCCTGTCGGATTGGATCGACTGCGTTCGTCCTAGGACACACATGGGAGGCAGGCATGAGGGAAGACACCAAGATGCCGCGCAGCAGGATGGTGATTGCGGGCTGGATCGTGACGGGGCTGGTGGGGGCGTTTCTCGCTATGTCGGCGAGCTTCAAGTTCTTCACCCCCGACATGGCGCTGAAGACGATGCGGACGCTGGGGTGGCCTGACCATCACCTGCTGCTGATCGGAATCGTCGAGTCAGTGTGCGTGGTGCTTTACCTGATCCCGCGGACGGCAATGCTTGGGGCGGTGTTGGAAACCGCGCTGCTTGGCGGAGCGGTTGCTACGCAGGTGCGTATCGACAATCCGCTGTTCAGCCATGAGCTTTTCGGCGTGTATCTCGGCGTTCTGGTGTGGCTCGGGCTCGGGCTGCGCGATGGTCGTGTGCGGGCGCTGTTGCCGCTGCGTAGGTAGACCAGCCGTCAACTTGAGCGCGACAGGGATGGGCGGACCTGGGGTGTACGTGTAGGCTTCCCCAACGCTGGGGAGGAAACCATGACAATTCTTGTCGACAACATCCAGTGGGTGCTGCTGGTCGCGGGGTTGCTGACCTTCAGCATGATCCAGGCGACGATCGCGCCGCGCGCGACGGTGCGGACCTATTTTGGCGAGGCGCCGGACAGCCCTCAGTTCGATCTCGTCGTGCGCAACTGGGGCATGCTGATCGCCGCCGCTGGTGCGCTGCTGATCTGGGCGTCGTTCGAACCCGGCGTACGGCTCGCAGCCATCGCGCTCGCGATCGTGACGAAAACCGCCTTCATAGCGCTGATGCTGGGCTCGGGCGTGATGAAGCGTCAGGCCTGGGTGGCGCTGGTGGTGGATAGCATCATGGTCGTCCTGTTTGTGACGTACGTTGTCGCGACGATGGGACCATCGGGAAGGTGACAACCGATGCTGGAGCAATTCAAGCACCTTGCCGGCTACAATCTTTGGGCCAATACGCGGATCTACGAGGCCGCCCTCGCGCTTGATGACGCGCAGCAATGGCGCCAACTGGGCCTGTTCTTCGGCAGCCTCGGAGGAACGCTCAATCACCTCCTGGTCACCGATCGCGTGTGGATGAAGCGGTTCACGGGAACCGGTGACCATCCCGACAAGCTCAACGCGATCCTGCATCATGATCTGCGGACCTTGAGGGCTGCACGGCAGGCCGAGGACCAGCGCATCGCCAACTATGTCGACAGCCTGGACGCAGCGAAGCTGGAAGAGACCTTCACCTACCGAAAGATGACAACTCCGGAGCAGGTGACGTCAAAGCTGTGGCCTGACCTGCTGCATTTCTTCAATCATCAGACGCATCATCGCGGCCAGGCGCATACCGCTCTCTCACTGATCACGGGGCAGGAGCCGCCATCCCTCGACATGATCGTCTATGCACGGGCGAGGGGCTGACAGATGGGTCTCTATTCACGCTACATCGCGCCAAGGCTGGTCGACTGCGCCTGCGGTACGAAGCCGATCGCCTATCAGCGGCGGAAAATCATCCCGCGTGCAACGGGCATCGTGCTCGAGATCGGTGCCGGCGGCGGCCGAAACTTCGCGCTGTATGACCGCGAAAAAGTGGAACGCGTGATCGCGCTGGAGCCGGACGCAGCCATGGTCAAGCGTGGAAGGGCGCGACAGCCGGAGGGGCTTGCCCTGGACTGGCTGCAGCGGGGAGCGGAAGACGCAGGCCTTGCGCCCGGGTCGATCGACACGATCGTGACGACTTACACGCTCTGCACGATCCCGGATGCAGTCGGTGCGCTGGCGGCGTTGAAGCGCGCGCTGAAACCGGAGGGGCAGCTGCTGTTCTGCGAACACGGCGTGGCGCCGGATGCCGACGTGACGAAATGGCAGAGGCGGCTCGAGCCGGTATGGCGGCCTCTGGCCGGGGGGTGCCATCTCACCCGCGATGTCGAAGCGATGATCGGTGCTGCAGGCTGGCGCATCCAAGGGGCGGAGCGGATGTACCTGCCGGGCACGCCGCGCTTTGCCGGATACAATGTCTGGGGCGCGGCGCGCCCAGCGTGACCGGATCGGCTGGACGCGCGGCTCCAATTCTTGTCGCTTGCGGCGAGCGTGCTGCCGTCTCTGGTGGGAGGCGGGGCAACGCATGAGCCAGACAAAGAAATCGTTCGGCGGCCGTGTCTGGGCCGTGGCGGGGATTCTGGCGACGATATCCGGCGCGCTGGCCTTTCGCACCGAGATCGAGGCGGCGTTCAAGGGCGCGATAGCGGGTATCGAAGACATCGGCACGGTCGAGCTTGCGGCGAGCTATCAAGGCGAGACTTGGCGGCCAGCCAAGCCCGAGCAGATCGCGTGGATGCTGGATTCCTGGTGCTATCCGACGCTGCGCGGGTTCAAGTCCACCTTCCGCATGAATGGCGACACGCTCGAACAGCAGAACGACACGGGCTATCCTGAAAACATCGTCACCGAATGGGTGCCGCTCGAGGCCTACATTTCCAATCGCGGCATGCTGCGCCTCCATGACCGACGCAAGCAGTGGTATGTCAACTTCATCGAGTACGAGCCGGGGGACGTCACTGAGTATCGCGAGAACACGCGCTCAGTTGCCGATGACGGCAGCATCTCCTCAGACGACAAGCGCCTGGCGCTGAACTGCCGGCGTTGCGCGGTGAGCGACGATGTCTACGATTGCACGTGACGATCAGCTACGGGCGGGCGCACCAATGCGCGTCGCCAGCGCCGTGATCAGGCGTCGGCCGGGCCGCTCGATCACATGCTCGGCGGCTGCCGCCGCGAGTGTGGCGGCGACAACAGCACCTGCGACGAGGGCGATGCCCGCAGCGCCTGCGCCGGCGGGGGGGCCGACGACGCGCTGGGCCAGCTCGAAACAGACCATGCCGACGGCGACGTGAACCATGTAGAGGGCGTAGGAAATTTCGCCGAGATAGAGGCTGAACTTTGTTTCCAGAATTCCCGAAACGCCGGAGCGCGAGCGCTCGGCTGCGGCGGCGAGTAGGACGATCAGTGCGGTGATCATCAGCCAGTCGGGCGCCCCCGCCAGGGCAAGAGCGATCACCAGGACGACCACGGCGGAGGTGGCATGGCGATGATCGAGCACCGGCAGCCGCGTTGCGCCCATCAGCTGGCGCAGGCCTGCGCCGAGCAGGAATTCCGGCATGATGCGCATGATCTGCCAGTCATTGAGCCAGGTTGACGGCCGCCCGGTGACCAGGATGGCGCCGAAATACCAACCGAACACCGCGACCAGGCCCAGCGCCGCCATAAGGCGCGGCCGGTTCGCGAGCAGCATCACGGCCGGGAAGCAGAGATAGGCGAAGAATTCCGCGCTTATCGACCAGGAGGGATAGTTGAATTCCTCGCCAGAACCGACCCAGGCATGAACCAGCAGGAGCTGCTGCGGGATCTTCGTGAAGTCATAACGCTCAGCGCTGTCGAGGATGAGGCCCAGGGCAGGTGCGGCGAGCGCCAGCGCGAGGAAGAAGGCCAGCATGGCGATGTGCATCGGGTAGATGCGGGCGATCCGCTTCACGATGAAGCGCGAATGGCGATAGGCCCCGGCCCTGAGTTCGTCTCCATAGACGTGGGCGAGCACGAAGCCGGAGAGGACGAAGAAGAAGTCGACGCCGAGATAGCCCTTGCCAAGCAGGGCCCCGGCCGATCCCCAACCTTCGGCATAGGGCATGAAATGGAACAGCACGACCCAGAGTGCGGCCCAGAATCGCAGGCTCGTCAGGGCCTTCAGGTCCTTGGGAAAGGCCGGAACGGGCACGCTTGGCATCCTGTGGCGGCGCGACTGGCGCCCGAACCCGATTTTGTGCAAAAGGCGGGCCTGACAGGCGCCACGCGCCCTGCCCCTCCCCTGAAAGGCGAAGATGGCCGACACGACGTTAACCCAGCCCAAGGTCGGCATCGTCTCGCTCGGCTGCCCGAAGGCGCTGGTCGATAGCGAGCGCATCATCACGCGCTTGCGCGCCGAGGGCTATCAGATCGCGCCTGACTACAAGGGTGCGGACCTTGTGCTGGTCAATACGTGCGGCTTCCTCGATTCAGCCCGCGACGAGAGCCTGGAGGCGATCGGCGAGGCGCTCAACGAGAACGGCAAGGTCATCGTGACCGGCTGCCTTGGCGCGGAAGCCAATGTCATCACCGAGCGGCATCCGGGCGTGCTAGCCGTGACGGGGCCGCACCAGTACGAGCAGGTGATGGAGGCCGTGCATACGCATCTGCCGGCGCCGGATCATCCCTTCGTATCGCTTGTGCCGGAAAGCGGCGTTCGGCTGACGCCGCGCCATTACGCCTACCTCAAGATTTCAGAGGGCTGCAACAACCGCTGCTCCTTCTGCATCATCCCGAGCCTGCGTGGTGATCTAGCGTCGCGCCGGATCGATGCGGTGCTGCGGGAGGCCGAACAGCTGACCAAGGCGGGGGTGAAGGAAATCCTCGTGATCAGCCAGGACACATCGGCCTACGGGCTGGACGTGAAGTACGCGTCCTACAAGTGGCGGGATAAGGAGCGGCAGACGCGGTTCAAGGACCTGTGCGAGGGACTGGGCGAGCTGCAGCGCGAGAGCGGCGTGTGGGTGCGGCTGCACTATGTCTACCCCTACCCCCATGTCGACGACGTGATGCCAATGATGGCAGATGGGCGGATCCTCCCCTATCTCGACATCCCGTTCCAGCATTCGAGCCCGGCCGTGCTGAAACAGATGCGCCGCCCGGCGAACATCGACCGCACGGCAGAGCGGATCGCCAAATGGCGGTCGGAAGTCCCCGAGCTCGTTCTGCGCTCGTCCTTCATCGTCGGCTTCCCGGGCGAGACAGAGGAAGACTTCGCGCACCTGCTGGCCTGGATGAAGGAGACACGGATCGAGCGCGCCGGCTGCTTCAAATATGAGAATGTCACCGGCGCGGCGTCGGCCGCACTGCCCGGCCATGTGCCGGATGAGGTGAAGGAGGAACGCTGGCATCGCTTCATGGCGGTGCAGAGCGAGATCGCGGATGCGCGGGCTCAGGCAATGATCGGCCAGACCATAGATGTGCTGATCGACGAGGTGGACGAGGACGGGGCCGTCGGGCGCTCGAAGGCGGATGCGCCGGAGATCGACGGCTCGGTGTTCCTCGACACGACCAGCCTCAAGCCAGGCGACATCGTGAAGGCGAAGGTCCATGCTGGCGAACAGGTGGACCTGTGGGCGGAGGTGGTGCGGTAGGCAGGCCTTTCAATCCCGGACGCCCGCATTGAATTTCGCAAACGCGTAGAACTCCTGCAGCGTGAGATCGGGTATCTCTCGCGCTCCGCAGTACTTGCCAAACAGCGTGATTTCGCCTTCGTCAGGCACAAACTGCGTGATGTCGGCTTCGTATTCGATGCCGGGGAATCTTTCGCTGAGCCGGACCAAAAGCTCCCAGAAATCGTCTCCCCATAGCCCAAGATCCTTCCACAAGTGCGAGCGCGGGCCGACCGGAGACGCCGTGAGTGCGGAGACGGCCTCTGTGAAGCCTTGGAGCGAGACGAGTTTCTCGGTCATCGCTGCAATTTACCAATCAAGCGCATGGCGGCGATAGCGCATCGCGGCTCAAGAGCTCGGCCAATCGCTTCCGGCCATAGTGCCTTGGCTAACTCGGCGCCCCACCGAAGGCGCGAGATATATTGTTTTTCGATAAAAACTAAGCTATTGGTTGCCGGTGGCCGCCTGGGTCAGA